>Ga0307510_10007243_pt1 | contig 13215 bp, 8 predicted proteins | sample 12_EM_MG_FD_207224 | JGI IMG/M metagenome (GOLD analysis project Ga0307510, IMG submission 207224) | Populus trichocarpa ectomycorrhiza microbial communities from riparian zone in the Pacific Northwest, United States - 12_EM | ecosystem: Host-associated > Plants > Roots > Unclassified | place... | reverse complement strand
TCGCTTCTTTAGAACTCCTTCGAACGATGACTACAAAGAGGCCATGGCCATCCTGAACACAATTATTAGTCTCCGTGATCCCACCGATAGGCCAAGTACTTTCCGGGGTGCTGCGTCGCAGTTGGCAGGCTTTTTGGCCTCGTTTCAGTTCAACGTGGATGGGAAGCCAGAACATTTGGAGCTGGCGATCTCTCACTTTCGTACGTACGTTGATGGGACTCCTCTTGAGGACCCTCATCGTCCTGTGATAATGGAACAGCTCTCTTACCTCCAGAGATTCCGCTCCCATGACTCCAGGGTCACAGGGAGTGTCCCACGAGCGCTTCCCAGTACATCCGGATCTCCCAAGCGTCCATCATTCCAGGACGTGACTGATTCTCTCCCTGAATTGGACCCTGTCAATGGAGTTTCACCGACAGCATTCTCGAAGCACTTCAACGCACTTCAAGCTGCATTCACCGACAGACTGACCAATATAGCGGACATCGAAGACGGTATCAAGTATTGTCGACAATTGCTCGCTTCTTACCCTAGCAGTGACCTTGCTCCCCCCGCCCGTGCAGCTTTAGGATTCCTCTTCCACCGTGCATTCAAATGTACTGATGAAATCGAGTACCTCGACGAGGCAATCTCAGCCGCCCGAGACCATGTCAACACCTTAGACCCACCAATATACCGTGATCTCTCACGTTTCAGGCTCATGTCATGTTTATCATTTCGTCTCGACCTGCTCCGTCGCGCAGAAGACCTGGATGAACTCATGCAACTGTGCGCCATGGCTGTCGGCAGTAGCCCTCCGGCCCTACTTGGCAAGAACACAATCAACACCATTTTATGTCGATGGCCGTCGATTGCACGCGGTTTTGGTCATCCTTCTACCTCAACTGCGTACGAGGACGTCATGTCATGGATGCAAGCCTCGCTTACATTCGCTCCAACTCTAGACATACAACATTCCCGACTTGTCGCATTGGGTGATGGTTTAAGGGTCCTGTCATTGGACTACGCGTCCTATCACATCGATTCTGGTCGACTCAAGCGGGCAGTAGAGACCTTGGAGAGAGGAAGAGCATTGTTGTGGTCCGAGATGCGCGGCTTCCGGACTTCGATCGATCAAATTCGTTTGGCCCCCTCTCATTTAGCAGACAAATTCGTTGCCGTCAATAGGGACCTCGAATCACTTACGGTCTCGTTCTCACCAAACAACAAGGTTGATGGCGGAGACAGTGATGTCGAAGGCATGGATCCTTTCGGTCATCTTGTGGTGCGACAGCGGAAACTTTTGGATGACCGCGAGAAGCTCATTTCGGAGATACAAGCCCTCCCGGGCTTTGAAACCTTCTTGAAGCCACCCTCCTTCGATATTCTCCATTCGGTTGCATCACACGGACCAGTAATCATTATCAACCACTGCAGCTGGCGTTCCGACATTATCATCCTTCTCCACAACACCCATCCTTCGCTCATTCATACATCCGACGACTTTTATCCTCGCGCGAACAAATTGCAAGATCAGCTACGGAGAGCGCGAGAGAAGGGCCTCGAGTCGGATGAATATGAGGACACTTTATGTTTTGTACTCAAGGAGCTATACGAGCTTGTCGGCAGGCTAGTCATCGAAAGGCTGAACAAGTTGAATGTGCCGGAGCAATCTCGTGTGTGGTGGTGTCCGACATCTGTGTTCTGTTCGCTCCCTGTTCATGCAATGGGTCCAATCCCATCAGACATGGACCCTCCACGGTATTTCCTGGACCTTTACATCCCCTCGTACACGCCGTCCCTGTCCGCACTCATTCAATCTCGCAATTCAGCAGGCTCGCAAGCAATTGGCAAGCCTTCAATACTTCTTGTCGCACAGCCAGATGATAAAATGCCACGTGCATTCAGAGAGGCCAGGGCCGTACAAGCTGTCGATACCCAAGTGACGACTCTCTTCTCGGCGAGGGCTACACCCACCAAGGTGCTGGCACGCCTTCGGGATCACAGGTTTGCCCATATTGTGTGCCACGGAATACTCGAGCCTGGCAAGCCATTCGAGGCATCGTTCAAGCTTCACAATGAGAAGCGACTTCTATTGCTCGATATTGTACGTTCTCAACTCCCCAATGCCGAGTTCGCCTTCCTCTCTGCTTGTCACACTGCGGAGCTGACAGACGAGAGCATCGCGGACGAAGTGCTCCATCTTGCTGCTGCTATGCAATTCTGTGGATTCCGGAGTGTCGTAGGCACTATGTGGGCCATGGCAGACACAGATGGGCGCGACCTGGCTAGGTACTTTTACGGGTCTTTGTTCTTGGACGGGACGCAAGGTACACGCTATTATGAGAGAGCGGCAGAGGCGCTTCGAGATGCTGCGGTGAAGCTGCGGGCAAAGACGGGGATAACTTTGGAACGTTGGGTGAATTACGTTCATTACGGTGCATGATCCGCACTTTGTCGGTTCGTAGTCATGTTTGTCGTGGAGCACCGACTTCAGTACTAACTACTGGCCTAAAGCATGTTGCGGCGAGTAGGGGACTGCTGTCGAGTATTCAGTTGTGTGACTCGTTTAGACTGACTTGGCTCATTCCTATTGACGTGCATGTATGGCATAGCTACTTCTGGTAGCCTGGTATTATGTTGTCGGCCTACACTACTTGCGGCTTGCGGAGATCGTGGATAGACAATCCGGGTGAGAACTGAACTCAACTCTGTGCTGGATGCGGGGCGGTCCAGGACGACCATGACATGGTAACGATACCTTAGCATAAAACTCAAGGAAGGGTAGGAAACGAAACGAAAGATGACAAAGCACGGACTGCGAAAGTGTCAAAATCCGTCCGAAAGGATGGCGATCGCCGTCGGGGTGATGGCGTAGGCGGTCCGACGCGTTAACGAACGCTCAATTCCCAGTGGCAGGCTAGATTCAGCTCAGTATGAAAATGAATGTGTATTCAGTCGTATCTAGATATATCTGACACATACAGCCAGCAATGCTATTGTATAGCTGGTATTCCTCCTCATCTACGTAACTGGAATGTTGTCGAGAATGGAGGTCAGATTCCAGTCTGAAAATACATGTTGTCGGTCTTCAAGAACGGTCTCGCATTTTCCCCAACTTTGTGTAGGATGACGGCTACTTCTTGGGGATTGGGCGCCAATCTTTCACCAAGGTAGGAAACCGGTACGTAACTGACTTCCAGTCTCTTCCCGGACTTTGCTTCATACTCTTTGAATATCTCATTGAAAGACTGGTTCGGGTTAGTGGTCAAGTGGTGTCGAGCCAGTCTTATTTGCAACCACGTACCTGAGACTCCCCCGTGAAAGGGCGACCGTTCAACTGCTCGACAGGCAGGTGCGTCCAGAACTTATGATAAGGTATCGTGCTATGTCGGGCTTGGAAGTGAACGAAATCCTCTTGTTGCCATCACCGCCGACTGAGACTTTCCCGCTTGTGAGGTCGAGACCCGCCCCCATGGTAAACCGAAAGGCCGGAAGAGAGACAATTTGGAAGACGCAACGTACGGTTCACAAATAATGTCTGCATATAATCCGGTGTAAAGGAGTGCGTGTGGGATGCCCACGGCGTTCAACTGATCCTGAATTCCGGCCTTTGTGCCGCCGAACAGACCTTCCGTTGCACCCTCAGTCGGTGTCCTGACTTCTGACGGGACGAACAACCTGACGCAAGCCTCCTTGGCGGCTTCGGTAATTCCTCTTTGCACTTCCAGAGCCACTCGAGATGACGACGTCAATGCCAGCGATAGAAATCTTGATGAATTCCTTGTCCAAATAGTCGACTGGGATCATGGCGTCGCGTTATCGCCTTCAATGGTGGTCTTGGATCCCTACCATAGCCCATGGTTGGTATGTATGCGGCACGGGTGTATGACAGCAGCCACGGCCATACGAACTCACCTGGCGAGTAAGGTTGACAACTCCATGAACTGCTCCTGCGGCCATATCGAACGACGACGCCACCTGCAGTGCCCCGACGATAGCGAGTTTCTTGTAACCAGGCATATTTTGGTGCAGTGTATGTGGGCGATATGCTGGGTCGGTTCACGTCCACTCGCCTCTAGTTATCTCCTTTGAATCATAGTGGCCTCCCTCCCTCAGGCCGTTTGTACGGTTCCGACGGCAAGGGTTGGGGTCGTGTAAAGCAATGTCACAACTAAGCTGATAAAGTATTGCAACATCAGCATCCGCAGTAGGCTTCTGCCACCGCCCCGCGCACCTTACAGTTGTAATCGACGTGCCACCCAACCTCTGGCTTTGACGCCGCGTCTTCGAGGCCTGACAAGCTTTTTTGAGACATTGCAACTTTAATCACAGTCATAAGCTCCATTTGTCCCACCACCACCCTCGTCAGATGGTTAATGTTCCTCACGACTTCGTGATGTTTGAAGAGGGCTCAATGAGACGGAGAAGAACGACGAATTGGCGAACGGCCCAAATAGAGCTGTGGATCGGAAGTAAGTGAGAATGGGGTTAAAAGGGCCCCAAGAATCTGAGAACAAGCACAAAGATGGGGTCTGAGAATACCCGTGACCATGAGCTTGGTAGGGATGTCATGAGGACTCGGAGACGCGAACCCCGGGCAGTGTTGGGGGGAGAAACGGGCCGCACCGCCCGGCCCTGCCTTGCGACGTTGGCGGGTGACTTCAAAAACAAAAAGCTCAAGTTGTGCACGGCCAACTATCCGTAGTACGCTACAGCTCAGTATACACGGGTGCGGGTGACATGTGGGATGCACGTGCCCTTATGGGAGACGCCATCATGCGCTTACCTGAGCTATATTATGTAGCGTAGTTGGCCTAATACAACACGTATACACGTTTTACCTGTTCAATTGCCAGTGAAAACGAAACGAAGGACCGTCCCAAGTTCCGACTTTGCCCACACTCTATCTAGTTCCGCACAATATTTCTTCAATGTCTCAACCTGACAATCAAGATCCTGAGATGGGGAGCTTCCCAAGTATGTCACTCACAGCTTGGCCTCATACCACTCATTTCCAACTTTGCCCACCTGCCCACAAGATGACCACCTCCACGAGTCATCCCAGGGAGAGCCCAGATTCGGTGATAGCTCTGCGCTTCTTTACACAATGTATTCAAAGATTGCAGAGGAAGAGGACAATAAGATGATCGAACGATGGCAGAAGGATGCCGAGGGTATCATCATCTTCGTGCGTCATATCTGCTTCCATACGGTTGTGCGTACCAATTCTGGGCCATGTAGACTGGTTTATTCTCTGCTGTCATCGCTGCAGTGGTCGTCGTATCAGTTCAGGACCTCAAGCCCAACTCCCAGGATACTTCCGCGTTCTATCTTGAGAAAATGTATCAGCTCCAGGTGGACCCCAATATATCTCTCCCGCCTATCACATCCCCTCTTGCCAAGCCTCCTGCCTTCTTTCCGCCGAAATACGCCATTTGGGTCAACTCACTCTGGTTCTTGAGCTTGGTCATCAGTCTTACTTGTGCGATGCTGGCGACCCTACTACAGCAGTGGGCTCGCCGATACGTTAGGACTACTCAGGTGCTGCGGTGCAGCCCAAAGAAACGAGCACGGATGCGTGCATATTTTGCTAACGGTGTCGACAAGTTCCATGTTACCTGGGCTGTCGAAACATTACCCACCCTGGTTCATCTTTCCCTCCTCATGTTCTTCGCCGGTCTCCTCATATATCTGTTTAATATCAACCACACCGTCTTCAGTATCGTTGTTTGTTGGGTGGGACTTACTTCGGCGGCCTATGTATGCATCACGTTGATGCCGATATTTTGGCATGACAGCCCATTCTACACTCCACTTTCCTCAACAATTTTGGTACTTTACGCCGCAATCCCATATGCTCTATTTAAACTCCTTGATCGCATCGCGTTCCGTTACAAGCTTAGCTATGCGGTCCGGTTTCGCTATTATTTGTTGTGGTGGCGATATCATGACTTGGTTTCTGGGGGTATAGGGAAGGCAGCTGAGGTAACTGCATCGAAGCAGTCCCTGGAGACCGACAGCCGTATCTTGGGATGGATAGTCGACGTTCTACACCAAGATAATGAACTGGAAAAGTTCTTGGGGATCATCCCTGACTTCTTTAACTCACATGTTACTGGGAATCTCAAAACGGCGCTTGCCTCAGCGGTTCACGAGAAGATTGAGGATGCAGCGGGTAATTTTTTGGTTCGCATATTGTCATCAAGTTTTGTCCCCGACTCTGTCACAAGCCGTCGGCTCGTCACTTGTCTGGATGCTGCAGATGTGGTGGGGGGTCTTTCGTTAGTCGCGGGCGTCCTTGGAAGAGTTGGCAACTTGTCCCGGAACTGGCAGGGGGCGCCACAATCTGTTGAAATCGGGCACTTTCTGAGACACTGGGTTAGTAGCCACTATGGAGAGAATATCGTGGAAGTACAATGCATCATTGCCAGCATCATCTCAAGCGTGAAAGAATGCGATTCTCGTTGGATGGCACTCACTCTAGACCAGTTAGGCGTACCGGAACAGGTCCTCGGATACTATCTCACACACGGCAATAGTGTGCTACTTGCAAACTTGATTCACATCCTTCGCCAGATACTTCGCTCTGATTCTGCTGTGGTTCCAAGGACTGCTATGGAATTAATTTCCGAATTTGATGTACAGGATGCCCTTCCTGGACTCCAGCACGACTTCTGTGCCTTGTGGAACGAAGTAGTCGAGGAATGCCGGAAAAGCCGTGGAAGCAACTCAGTGCTACTGGCCATCCTCAGTTCCACTCGTAACATTTACATCGCATTGCATAGTGGGACCGATGCTGCTCCGACCGCGTTTTCCACTTCTACCGATCATTACGCCATGGTCCTGTACCAGTCATCGTCTTATCCATTATGCAGTATTCCCGATCATCTCTCAATTCCTCACGCCCACGATTCGGGGACGGGAGAGTTTGCCCACGCGCCTGCTATCACACACCCCACTGACCCACACCAAGACCCCACATCAGTCCCCATCATTCCGAGTCCCCCACCAGGAACTGATATACCCTCCTTTCCTACGTCCGACCAAGGTCCTGCCACTCCAAACACCACAGATGAGTCGTCACTGGGCGATATGCTTCCCTCGATTACCACATCCCCCCACCATGATCTTCAAGTGCCTTCTGTCGGAACTGTCACATCACTCGACCAAGTCATACCAATTACAACTCAGGTCGCGGGTAGGCGTCTCACCACCTCGTTGACCTCCGACTCGGATCTCCGTTCCACTCCGGTCGCCCCGCTATACATCCCTCAACCAGCCCTCACCCATTTGTCTGGTATCACTAGTATTGTCTCTGGGCAACGGAATGAAGATTATCACGACACTTCTCCTGGGCCTTCCACCCCACCAGATACGTCGATTTCGTCTCGCCTACTACTGCCACCTCCAGGACACACACCGTCTGTGATTTTGAAGCCTTTCACAGCCACTTCTGCCTCACTGTCTGACCAAAATCGCGCCACTGCGTCTCCAATTGATCCACAGGAAGCCTCAGATTCGGGTCCTCATGTCGAATAGATCTTTGTGACACTCGGTAAAATTGACGATCCCTAGAATTGATCGCCCCTATTCGGAGGGAGGATTCTCATTCACAGTACCAGGAATCAGTCAGCTCTCAGCTCTCAGACCCCCCACCCCCACCTCCACCCCGGTCTTTCACCCCATTCCCCTGGTCTCTGATACCCCTACCCTCTACTCGCACTTTCGATTCGTTCACAGTAGTATCCAAGAATCTTGGTTTGCGTTCTCTATCAGTGCTAATATGAAGCTGTTCTTTGTACTTGTAACCGTAACATTGTAACGTTTATGACGTTTGTCAGTTTATGGTATCCTTAGGCCGTAGGATGTACATCAGAACTCGAGGTGAAGAATTTCAGTAATTCCGATCTATTCACTTGACAACAGACAACGTCACTGCTACTACCCTGTAAGCTATTGAGTGATATTATGATATATCACTACTAGTTTTCACTAGCAAGTGCTAGCGCGCATAACTTATGCTAGCCTACTGAGATTATCAAAGTAGATTGTTTTTGATGAGTGTGTCTGAACAGTCTGATAATGCAGTAAGATTATAGTCACGTATCGTACGAGGCCCGGTAAGTGGTGATCAGTTTTCTATGCACAACTACTGTAGCCTCGCTAAGGCAGATCGCAGATCGACAGCCACGCGCGCTTAACCGCTTGTGACTTGCCGGGCGTGAGATCTCGCGTGAGACTTAATTGCAACGGCCCGCACAGTCCCCCGCGGAATGAGATAAACATGCGCATCGCTGGGATGGCATCGGACGTCGCGAACGCGTAGCGCTCCGTATTGTTGAATGAGTGTTCTTCCTCCTCCGTGCACGAGTCGATCGAGAAACCCGATAAGGATTCCATCTCATAATCAGAAGTGCCTTGCACTCCGAAGTAGTTGAGCCGTGCCTAGACGAACACTTGCAGCTTCGCAAGGGCAGTATACGCTTGTTCTGACCTGCGGACTGGGGAGTGAAAATTACTAGTATCTGATTCAACCCACCACTATGAAATTGATGTGTATACTGTATACAATCTGTGCTGTTGTTGAATGACAGGTATTTCTCCTCATTTACTCAACGGGGATGTTGTCGAGAACGGAGGACGGACTCCAGTCGGGATACAGATGATTGTCGGTCTGCAGGAAAGGTCCTGCGGTTGCCCCAGTCTTATGCAGAAAAGCGGCCAAGTCCTGAGGATTGGTTGCCAATCTTGCATCGAGGTCCGAGACCGGGATATAAGTGGCTTCCAGCCTTTTCCCGGTCTTTGCTTCATACCCTTTGAATATTTCGTTGAAGGACTGATTTGGACCTTCGTGGTCGGGCGCTGTTGAGCAAGTGTTGTGTGCAACCACATACCTTGGTGTCTCCCGCAATGGTGAACGAGACATTATTCAATTGCTCGGCAGGCAGGTGCGTCAGAACATACGAAAGGTATCGCACGACATCAGTCCTCGAGGTGAACGGAATCTGCGTGTTGCCATCGCCACCGACCGATCCTTTCCCGCTTGTCACGTCGAGACCAAGGCGCCTGCACCACGGTGAACTCAAGTCCCAGAAAAGAGATACTTTGGAAGAAGTGATGTACGTACCCATATGATGTCTGCATATGAGCCAGTGTAAAAGAGGGTATATGGGATGCCTACAGCCTTCAACTGGTCCTGAATGCTGGACGTTGCGCCATACTGTCCTTCGGTTTCACCCTCTGTCGGTCCCCCGAATTCGGATGGGACAAACAACTTCGCAGGCCTCCTTCGCAGCCTCGGCGATTCCTGGCTGCAATCCCAGGGCCACGTCCGGGAGGGTTGAGACGACGACGTCGATGCCGGCGAGAGCGTACTTGATAGATTCTTTGTCCGAGTAGTCGACCGGGATCACCCTGGCGTCACCATCAATGGCTGTGTTTGATCCCTGTCATAGTCGATGAGCGCGCAGTTTATGAACCCCGGTCATGGCCACAAGGATTACCTGGCGAGTAAGGACGACAACTTCGTTGATTGTCCCCGCAGCCTTATCCTTCAAGAACTGGCGGACGACGCAGCTGCCTGTAGTTCCGGCCCCGACGATAGCAAAATTCTTGCAACCAGACATGTCTTGGTAGAAGGGATATGGGATGGATCGATGAGATGCTGAGGCAGTTGCACGTCCATTCGCTCCTATTTATATTTCCTTTGGTCATAGTAACCTTACTTTCTGAAGGCGCAGTTCAAAACAGCAAGCGTTGAATCCCCGTAATCTAGTGTCAATAAGCAGGCTGATATTTCGGCAGGCAGCAGGCATCTTGACACAACCCCATGAAAAGTTGCGCAGGGTATATGCCACCCGACGGGAGTAAAACTTGGAGTTGGACAACGCAAGTTGACACGAATGTCACGCAAAGTGTGACTGCGGCTATTTTTTGAATGGCCTGGAGACTGCGGCGGAGGTGCCGCAAAGCTGCGGGATGGTGTGCGTACCACTGGGACGATATGATGGGTCAGTTCAGTTCACGTCCACTCGCCTCTAGTTATCTTCTTTGAATCATAGTGGCTTTCCTCCCTCAGGCCGTTTGTACGGTTCGGACGGCAAGGGTTGGGGCCGCGTAACGCAATGTCATAACCAAGCTGATAAAGTACTGCAACATCAGCATCCGCAGTAGGCTTCTGCCACCGACTCGCGTACCTTACAGTAGTAATCGACGTGCCACCCAACCTCTGGCTTCAACGCCACGTCTCCGAGGCCTGACAAGCGTTTTTTGAGACATTACAACTTTAATCGCAGTCATGAGCTTCGTTTGTCCCACCAACGCCCTCGTCAGGTGTTAATGTTCCCCACGACTTCGTGATATTTGAAGAGGGTTCAATGAGACGAAGAAGAACGACAAATTGGCGAACGGCCCAATGGAGTCATGTATCGGAGCTAACGGTAAGTGAGAATGGGTTTAAAAGGAACCCAAGCATCTGAGAACAAGGACAAAGAGGTATGAGAATGTCATGAGGACTCCGAGTCCGAGTCCGAGTCGGAGACGCGGACCCGAGGTGTTGGGGGAAGAAACGGGCCGCAACGCCCGGCCCTGGTTGCGACGTTGGTGACATAAGTCAACCCTCGTCAGACAGCGGGCACTTCCGGGGTAAACCGGTAATAAACCTTCTCTCACTGGCATTAGTTGTCCGTGACGAGGAACTGACGAGGACAAGTCGTGCGTTATGGGGTCTTTCTCGCTTCATCATCTCTAAGTTATCTCCCCCATTTTTCCCCCTCTGGATCCCATTTTAGCGATTACATCCCAACTGAAGATTCCGCACTTCAAAAAATTATCTCCCCAGAAATCCTGTGCCTCGGTCTTGGGCTCGGTGCCAGTGCGACAACAATCAGATTTTGACCCCTCACTCTATGCTGCTTGCTAGTTCAGCCCACGTTCTTTCCGGTTGTTTCGTTCCATACTTGGAGCTGTTCTTTGCCGCAATTGGCGCTCCGGTCAACGCACGTGCCGTGGCGTCGATGGACATGGGCGCGGGCATCCTTGTCTACCGCGTTTGTGGGAGCGCCCAAGTACAAAACTACGAGGACCGCCCAAACTCTAAACCGCATCTACACACCATACCTTGCACTACTCTTTCGATGTCTCGAGCTGACAACCAAGATTATGAGATGGCAGATGTTATAGGTATGCTGTCCGCAACTCGGTTTCCTCCCCACTAAAATCGCCCACCCTTATTTCAGATGGTCACCTCTCGCACAGCGAGCCAAATTTTGATGATAGCTCGTGGCCTCTCTTCATGATTTATTCAAAGATCGCGGAGGAAGAGGATAATAAGATTGCTCAGCGATGGCAAAAAGATGGAGAGGGGATCATTATTTTCGTGTGTCCCGGTGGTTTCTCTCATGACGGTTGTGCGTACTAATCGAAAGGATACGTAGACTGGTTTATTCTCTGCTGTCGTCGCCACAATGATCGCCGTATCAATCCAGGATCTCAGGCCCAACTCGCAGGATACCTCTGCATTCTATCTCAAGCAATTATATCAGCTTCAAGCCAACCCCAACCCATCTCTCCCACTCGGCCCCTCAGCTATTGTTAATCCTCCGACATTTTCTCCGGCGAAATATGCCGTCTGGGTGAATTCACTGTGGTTCTTGAGCTTGGTTATGAGTCTTTCGTGTGCAATGGTGGCGACATCGATGCAGCAGTGGGTGCGCCGATACGTCAAAGTCACTCAGCCAGCGCGGTGCAGTCCACACAAGCGGGCACGGGCGCGCGCATTCTTTGCGAATGGCATGGACAAGTTTCACTTTCCCTGGGTGGTAGAAAGATTACCCGCAATTGTACAGCTTTCTGTTTTGTCTTTCTTCATCGGCCTCCTCATATATTTGTTCAACATCAATCGTGTTGTCTTCAACACAATAGCTCCCTGGCTTGCATTTGGCTCAGTTGCATATGGGTGCATAACGTTGACATCGATTTTCAGGCTCGACTGCCCATATCGAATCCTTCTCACCGAAGTTTTCTTTTCTGCCTCCAGAATTTCCCGCCACGTCTTCGGGCTTTTGACCTATATCTTCATCTATTTATGCTACCCTATGGACTTCAAGTCGTTGATCCCTGGTAAACGCTCTCGCCACTGGATTTTACGCGATGTGGAAGAGCAAGTCGAAGAGGCAATTTCAAGAACGTCTTCAAAGATTGACACCGATGTCTTAGATTTGGCACTCAACGCTTTGGGTGAAGACGACGCATGGGAAAAGTTCTTTGAGTCTATCCCCGGCTTCTATAGATCCGATGTAGTCAAAGATCTCCGACGGTGCCTTCCTAACAAGGTTCGATCGAGGGTACATCATACCCTGGTTGAATTTTTCCGCCGCACCTTATTATCGAATTCCGTCTCCAGATCAGTTAAATTCCGTCGTCTTGCGATCTGCCTCTCTGCCGCCGATGAGATTGATACTGCCGCCGGACCTGAATACGCCTTTCAGAATCTTATTCATCAGAAGTGGCGTGGAATGCGCCAATCTGTCGAGTTTGGAGAATTTCTGAGATCCTGGGACACAGTGAGGGGGAACGGGCGGTATATTCAATGGATAATTGCCGACATTATCGCAAATGCACATGAACGTGATGACCATTGGAAAACCCTCGCTATGGCCCATTTGGGGATCCCGGAGCCTGTCTTTCGGGACTATCCCGCACACGGAGATAGCGTCCTACTCGCCATCGTGATCAACTCCATTCGTCATGCAATCCGCACTGATTTCTCTTCATTTTGCCTCCTACTACCCCTTTCCAACGTCGACATACACAGTACCCTTCCTGGACTACAGCACGACTTTTGTAGCCTGTGGAACACACTGGTTCAAAATGCCCAAGACAGCGGAGTTTCGTCACCTTCTGTCAATATCCTCAAGGCAGCTCGTCATATCTATATCGCTATACATCGAGGTACCGCTGCTACCCCGAGTGCTTTCTTCGTATCCCCCGAAGGCGTCGGTGATGTTCTCAACCAACCATCATCGTATCCATTTTGCAACACACCTGGCCATCTCCCAGGCTCGACACCTCCCGTTCACGATGCATCCACGGACGAGGTTGCTCACCTTCCTGCTACCACTTCTACCCTTCCTCCACCTATGCCTGCATCCGACTCCCATCCAGGCGATGCCGCTCTACACACGGCAGATGAGGCATCATTTGGTCACCTGCCTACCCAAATCACCCAGTCTT
>Ga0307510_10007242_pt1 | contig 13215 bp, 10 predicted proteins | sample 12_EM_MG_FD_207224 | JGI IMG/M metagenome (GOLD analysis project Ga0307510, IMG submission 207224) | Populus trichocarpa ectomycorrhiza microbial communities from riparian zone in the Pacific Northwest, United States - 12_EM | ecosystem: Host-associated > Plants > Roots > Unclassified | place... | reverse complement strand
GGGACGGGGAACATTGCCAATGTCGATCAGAGTGGGGTTACGCAGACGGCGAATATTCAGCAGTTCGGGTCGGCTAACCAGGCGACGGTTTTGCAGCAGTAGGGGTTGGGTGTTGATGGGCCGCGATTCTCTGGTGAGGGGGGTCGCGGTTTTTTTTGGCCTATGCAGGAGCTGCCAAAGGCTGCGATCTTTTGATTTTGCTATTGGAGATCAGAAGATCGCAGCCTTCGGCAGCTCATAGTCGATCAATCTGGCATTGAACGAATAATGTCGGCCAGATCATCCTTGGTTAATTCATTGGCCTTAATGGCGGCAGCGGTATCTTTTTTGGAAAGCGGAAAACGCATGAAAACTTCTTTCAAAGTATCCGCATCCACATTTGCCAGCCAGAGTGGATCAATAAAAGAACCACCATACTCAGGCTTCATGGGCACTTCTTCGTGAGCAATCGCGCCTTTATGATTCAGATACACCACATAACGATCGTGACCTTCAGGAAAGCTTTTATCGTGGTAGAGCGTAGTGCCCAGAGGCAGGACATAGAAATTATCGTCGCCATTTGGACCTTCGATAAGCAACGGTTCTTTAGTTTTGATCATTTTCATATCGTTTCGATTTGAATGACCGTCAATTACGATTGAAGCCAACAACACCCCATTCACAGATAGAACTGCCGCCAGCCACAGACTGACTCGCCCGTTTGTAAAAAATTTCCCTATCATTTTCGCCTCGGTATTCCCTTCGAGTGTGGCTAGTGAATCAACGAACATCTAACTCTTGCAGTGTACCGGCGACTCCCTCTATCCGGGTGGGATTGATCTACCCACAGGCCTCGAGTCTTCTTCGCGCAACGCCTCTTGAACCTCATGCCTGATTCGTCGTTCCGCCCTTCATCTGTGCCATTACCTGCTCATTCGGAATGCTGGGGCGGGGATCTTCGAGCGACTTCCGGACTTTGGCACGGAGCCAACGGTCCTAGCTGGCGGCCTGTTCTTCGCTTTCGAAATCTTGAACGGTTGTGGAAAACAGTGGATCCATGGTGCCTCCGGACCGAGGGTAAAATCCTGTCCCTGTTCTTGATCGTTCCCACGCTCTGCGTGGGAATGCCTCTCGGGACGCTCCGCGTTCCAACTCGCGAATTTGACGCAGAGCGTCAAAGGCTGCATTCCCACGCAGAGCGTGGGAATGATCAATCAGCCATCCTTCAGCTCGACGTGATCGAGGGCTTGATTCACCGCCAGTTCGCCCAGCATGACGACTTGTGCGATGCCCAGTGCAGTCTTGCGGTGTGAGGTTTCCAGCGAGGCGGCGAAGTTGATGAGCATTTCGCTGGCTGAACCGAGAGTTTCGCTGGCGTTGGCCAGCAGGGATTCGGTGTTGTACCTGGGATTGGCGAGGTACATGGGTTCCGGCTCGTTGGCGCTGGACATGATGTGGGCGGTGGGGTTGAGGTAGAAGTCGAGGGCGCGGTCGGCGGCTTCGTGGAGTTTTTTGCTGTCGACTGAGGCGTAGGGGGATGTGGTGTTGGTGTCTGATTCTGGGGGGTTGGGTGTTGGTTTTTTCATGGTAATTCTCTCTCATTGATAGTTTCAGCTGGCCCATTCGACTTCCAGGAAAAATGGGTGGCAGCTGTACGCAGGCTGGAAATCCGGGAGAGAGCAACCCGGCAGACACGAATGTCTCCCGCGCACAACCGCCATAACAGAGTGCACACAATGAAAGTGCGCAAGCATACGTTATGAAAGGCGTATCTGCTCTCTCGTGTCTTCGGGTTTCCATGCCCGGTCGCTGAATTGGCAGCGACGAACACAGGCTAGAGAGCGGACGTCCGACGGACAACCTGAAAACCTTGTGGGAAGGTTCCGCTGATTCAGACACTTCTTTAAACACACTTCAAATCGCAGCCCTCACCCTAGCCCTCTCCCGGAGGGAGAGGGGACTGACCGTGGTGTTTGGGAAATGTACGCCGACGTGCGATACCCCGTTGAACTCAGATTTTGAAAGGCCCAAAAATCAGCTCCCTCTCCCTCGGGAGAGGGCTGGGCGGGCGGGAGGCGTTCCGATGAGGGGCAGCAACAACGCAAATCAAAAGCCAAACACCCCCGCTCCTCACCACTCAATAGGCCGAGTGTCAGCTCGCCTGCTCTTGATCTTGATCCACGGGCGACGTCGGAAGGCTGAGTGGAGGGATTGATCCGGGCGTGGGAGCGCAGCGACCGTTTGGCGCAGCCAAACACAGCGAGAGGAGGTGCAGCGAAGCAAACCGTAGGCGCTGCGCCCGGATCGATCCCGCAGCGAAGGAACCCCGAGCCCCAGCGAGCGGGCCGCACGTAGGAGCAAGCGTTTTTGGTTACTTTTGAGGCGTTTGTCAAAAGTGACCCGCCGTAAGGGCGGAACCTTAATCAGCCACACCCGCAGCAACGGATATACACCCAAAGAAAACTGACAGCGCTGACAGCCAGCCGTCACCCTCCTGACCCCCAAACAAGTTTATAACTACCCAACCTGCCCAAACTCCAAACCTCCGGCGCCCACCCCGCATGCAAATCCAAAAGAACAAAGCCCTGCTCGCCACCCTATTGATCGTCCTCGCAGGCGCAGGTCTGTGGTACGCCCTGAAACCCGCCCCAACCAAACTCGCCACCCCCACCGCCATCCCCGTGCGAGTCATAGCGGTCAGCGAAAAAGACGTCCCCCGCTACACCAGCGGCATCGGCTCCGTACTCTCATTACACAGTGTGGTCGTGCGCCCCCAGATCGACGGCATCCTCACCAAAATCCTCGTCAAAGAAGGCCAACTCGTCAGAGCAGGCGACCTGCTGGCCACCATCGACGACCGCTCCATCCGCGCCAGCCTCGACCAGGCCCGCGCCCAACTGGGCGAAAGCCAGGCGCAACTGCAAGTCGCCCTGGTCAACCTCAAACGCTACAAACTGCTCACCGTTGACGACGGCATCTCGAAACAGACCTACGACCAGCAACAAGCCCTGGTCAACCAACTCAAAGCCACCGCCCAAGGCAACCAGGCCTCGATTGATGCGGCGCAAGTACAACTTTCCTACACGCAGATCCGCTCCCCCGTCACCGGCCGCGTCGGTATTCGCACAGTCGATGAAGGCAACTTCCTGCGCATGACCGACACCGCCGGCCTGTTCACCGTCACCCAGATCGACCCGATCGCCGTAGAATTCTCCCTGCCGCAGCAAATGCTGCCGACCCTGCAAGGCCTGATCAACGATCCGCAACGCGCACCGGTCAAGGCCTACATCGGCGCCGACACCGACGGCGAAACCGGTAACCTGCTCGGCGAAGGTCACCTGACCCTGATCGACAACCAGATCAACGCCAACACCGGCACCATCCGCGCCAAAGCCGAATTCGCCAACGCCAGTCAAAAGCTCTGGCCCGGCCTGCTGGTCACGGTAAAAATTCAGACAGCCCTCGACAAAGATGCGTTGGTCGTCCCGCCCACCGTCGTACAACGTGGCCTCGACCAACACTTCGTTTACCGGGTGAACGGCGACAAGGTAGAAGCCGTGCAAGTGCAGATGGTTTACCAAGGCAGCGGTCAGGACATCATCAAAGGCGTGAAGGCCGGTGACATGCTGGTCACCGATGGCCAGTCGCGGCTTAAACCGGGTTCAACGGTGCAAGTCATGAGCGAGCCGGCGCAGGTGGTGCAAGCGGAGCCGAAACCATGAAGGCGCACAAAGGCGTCTCGACGTGGTGCATCGATCACCCGGTCGCAACCATTCTGCTGACCATCGCGCTGGTGCTGGTCGGTTTGATTGCCTTCCCGCGTTTACCGATTGCCCCACTGCCGGAAGCGGAATTTCCGACGATTCAGGTGTCCGCGCAGTTGCCCGGCGCCAGCCCCGACACCATGGCCTCGTCCGTGGCCACGCCGCTGGAGGTGCAATTCAGCGCCATCCCCGGCATGACCCAGATGACCTCCAGCAGTGCGCTCGGCTCCAGCCTGCTGACCCTGCAGTTCACCCTCGATAAAAGCATCGACACCGCCGCCCAGGAAGTACAAGCGGCGATCAACACCGCCGCCGGCAAACTGCCCAAGGACATGCCGACCCTGCCGACTTGGAAGAAGGTCAACCCGGCCGACAGCCCGGTGCTGATCCTCAGTGTCAGCTCGTCACAAATGCCCGGCACCGAACTCAGCGACCTGGTGGAAACCCTGCTCTCGCGTCAGATCAGTCAGATCGACGGCGTAGGCCAAATCAACATCACCGGTCAGCAACGTCCGGCGATTCGCGTACAAGCCTCGGCCGACAAACTCGCGGCGATCGGCCTGACCCTCGCCGACATTCGTCTGGCGATCCAGCAGACCAGCCTCAACCTCGCCAAAGGTGCGCTGTACGGCGAATCGAGCATTTCCACACTGTCGACCAACGATCAGTTGTTCCACCCCGAGGATTACAGCCAACTCATCGTTTCCTACAAGGATGGCGCCCCGGTTCACCTGCGCGATGTCGCCAAAGTCGTCAACGGTTCGGAAGATGCCTACGTGCAAGCGTGGGCCGGTGATCAACCCGGGGTGAACCTGGTGATCTCGCGTCAACCGGGCGCGAACATCGTTGAAACCGTCGACCGCATTCAAGCCGCCCTGCCCGGCCTCGAAGCGATGCTGCCGGCCTCGGTGCAAGTGAAAACCCTGATCGATCGCACCCAGACCATTCGTGCCTCGCTGCATGAGGTCGAGATCACCCTGTTGATCGCGATCCTGCTGGTGGTCGCGGTGATGGCGCTGTTCCTGCGTCAGTTGTCGGCGACCCTGATTGTTTCGGCGGTGCTCGGCGTGTCGCTGATCGCCAGTTTCGCCCTGATGTACATCCTCGGTTTCAGCCTGAATAACCTGACGCTGGTGGCGATCGTGGTGGCCGTGGGATTTGTGGTCGACGATGCCATCGTGGTGGTGGAAAACATCCACCGCCATCTGGAGGCCGGCGACGATATGCGCGAAGCGGCGATCAAGGGCGCCGGCGAGATCGGCTTCACCGTGGTCTCGATCAGTTTCTCGCTGGTGGCGGCGTTTATTCCGCTGCTGTTCATGGGCGGTGTGGTCGGGCGACTGTTCAAGGAATTCGCCCTGACGGCGACCTCGACCATCATGATTTCCGTGGTGGTCTCGCTGACTCTGGCTCCAACGTTGGCGGCGCTGTTCATGCGCAAACCGGTGCACCACGCCCACGCCAAACCGGGCTTCAGCGAACGTCTGCTCGGCTGGTACGAGAAAGGTCTGCGCCGCGCCCTCGCCCATCAGAAATTGATGATTGGCGTGTTCGGTCTGTCGCTGGCGCTGGCCATCGGCGGTTACATCTTTATCCCGAAAGGTTTCTTCCCGGTGCAGGACACCGGTTTCGTCCTCGGCACCACTGAAGCGGCTGCGGATATTTCCTACGGCGACATGGTGAAAAAACACTTGGCCATGGCCGAAATCGTCGCCGCCGATCCGGCCGTGCAGGCGTTTTCCCACTCGGTCGGCGTGTCCGGCAGTAACCAGACCATCGCCAACGGCCGCTTCTGGATCGCCCTGAAAAAACGCGGCGACCGTGACGTCAGCGCCAGCCAGTTCATCGACCGTATCCGCCCGCAACTGATGAAAGTCCCCGGCATCGTTCTCTATCTGCGCGCTGGCCAGGACATCAACCTCAGCTCCGGCCCGAGCCGCGCGCAATATCAGTACGTGCTGAAGAGCAACGACGGCGCGACCCTCGCGACATGGACGCAACGCCTCACGGAAAAACTGCGCAGCAACCCGGCGTTCCGCGACATCTCCAACGACCTGCAACTGGGCGGCAGCATCACCCACATCAGTATCGACCGCAGCGCCGCCGCACGTTTCGGCCTGACCGCCAGCGATGTCGATGAGGCGCTGTACGATGCTTTCGGCCAACGGCAGATCAATGAATTCCAGACCCAGGTCAACCAGTACAACGTGATTCTGGAGCTGGACACCAAACAACGCGGCAAGGCCGAAAGCCTCAACTATTTCTACCTGCGCTCACCGCTGAGTGGCGAGATGGTGCCGCTGTCAGCGCTGGCCAAATTCGACGCACCCACCATCGGCCCGCTGTCGATTGCCCACGATGGGATGTTCCCGGCCGCCAACCTGTCGTTCAACCTCGCGCCCGGCGTGGCGTTGGGTGATGCGGTGATTCTGCTCAATCAGGCCAAGGCCGAGATCGGCATGCCGACGGCGATCAGCGGCAATTTCCAGGGTGCGGCGCAGGCGTTCCAGAGTTCGCTGGCCAGCCAGCCGTGGCTGATTCTCGCGGCGCTGGTGGCGGTGTACATCATTCTCGGAGTGCTTTATGAAAGCTTCGTGCACCCGCTGACGATCATTTCGACATTGCCGGCGGCGGGTTTGGGCGCAGTGATCATGCTATGGATCTGCGGCCAGGACTTTTCGATCATGGCGTTGATCGGCCTGGTGTTGCTGATCGGTATCGTCAAGAAGAACGGCATCCTGATGATCGACTTCGCCCTCGAAGCGCAGCGCCACCGAGGCCTGTCGCCGCAGGAGGCGATTTTCGAAGCGTGCATCACGCGGTTCCGGCCGATCATCATGACCACCCTCGCCGCCCTGCTTGGCGCGCTGCCGCTGATGCTCGGTTACGGCACCGGCGCCGAACTGCGCCAACCGTTGGGGATCGCGGTGGTCGGCGGTTTGCTGGTCAGCCAGATGCTGACGTTGTTTACCACTCCGGTCATATACTTGTGGCTTGAGCGGCTGTTCCACCGGCCCAAACCGATGCCCTCACCGGCATTGGCGACCACAGACTGAGGCAGGGTCATGCGCGTTTTGATTATCGAAGACGAGGAAAAAACCGCGGACTATCTGCACCGCGGTCTGACGGAACAGGGTTACACCGTGGATCTGGCCCGCGACGGCGTCGAGGGGCTGCATCTGGCGCTGGAAAGCGACTACGCGGTGATCGTCCTCGACGTCATGCTACCGGGCCTCGATGGCTTCGGCGTACTGCGCGCATTGCGTGCACGCAAGCAGACCCCGGTGATCATGCTCACCGCCCGCGAGCGCGTCGAAGACCGCATCAAAGGCTTGCGCGACGGTGCCGACGATTACCTCGGCAAACCGTTTTCCTTCCTCGAACTGGTCGCGCGTCTGCAAGCACTGACCCGGCGCAGCGGCGGCCACGAACCGGTGCAAGTGAGCATCGCCGACCTGTGGATAGATCTGATCAGCCGCAAGGCCACACGCGCCGGCACCCGACTGGATCTGACCGCCAAGGAGTTTTCGTTGTTGAGCGTCCTCGCCCGTCGCCAAGGTGAAATCCTTTCGAAAACCGCGATTGCCGAGATGGTCTGGGACATCAATTTCGACAGTGACGCCAACGTCGTCGAAGTGGCGATCAAACGCCTGCGCGCCAAGCTCGACGGGCCGTTCGACGAGAAACTGCTGCACACCATTCGCGGCATGGGTTATGTGCTGGAGAGCCGTGGTGTCCAGTAACTCGATTGCCCTGCGCCTCAGTGGAATGTTCACGCTGGTGGCGCTGCTGGTGTTTCTGTTGATCGGCGGCGCGTTGTATCAACAGGTCGACAAAGGCTTGGGATTACTGCCGGAAGCCGAGCTGGATGCCCGATATAGCGTGCTCGAATCGGCGCTCAATCGCTTCGGCACGCCCGAGCACTGGGTGAAAATCAACGCCAAGTTGAAGCTGCTCGGCGAAGAGGACAAGCGCATTCGTTTCTGGGTGGTGAGTGGCGATCCGGGTTACGAGTATGGTCAGCCCGATGCGGCGATTCGCGCGTTCGCTCAAGGCCCGTTGGGCATGCATGACCTGCAGTTGCCCGACCATCCTTATCCACTGAAAGTGTTGCTGACCGAGTTGCCGGCCAAGGATCAGCGCCCGCCGCTACGCTTCATGATCGGCATTGATACCGAGACCTTTCACGAGACTCAGCACAATCTGTTGATCGCGCTGATCGGGTTGGCGATTGTCGGTGTGTTGATGGCGTCGGCGCTGGGGTATTGGGTCGCGCGGATTGGTTTGAAGCCGTTGATCAAACTGTCCCATGAGGCTCAACGACTGGCGCCACCGCTCAGGGCCGGGCGCTTGCGTTTGTCGCCGCTGCCACCGGAGCTTGAGCAGTTTGTCGACTCATTCAACTCGACGCTGGAACGGGTCGAGCAGGCCTACTCGCGGCTGGAATCGTTCAACGCCGACGTCGCCCATGAACTGCGTTCACCGCTGACCAATCTGATCGGCCAGACGCAGGTGGCGCTGACCCGTGGGCGCTCTGCCGAACACTATTTCGAAGTGCTGCAATCCAATCTTGAAGAGCTGGAACGGCTGCGTTCGATCATCAATGACATGCTGTTTCTGGCCAGTGCCGATCAGGGCAACAAGGCGACCAAACTGACCTCGACGTCGCTGGCAGATGAGGTGGCGACGACGCTGGAGTATCTGGATTTCATCCTTGAAGATGCGCAGGTTGAAGTGCAGGTCAGCGGTGACGCACTGGTGCAGATCGAGGTCGCGCATTTGCGCCGGGCGTTGATCAATCTGTTGAGCAATGCGGTGCAGCACACCGGGCCGGGTCAGGTGATCGAGGTGCGCATCGAGGTTGAAGATCATCAGGTGAGTATTGGTGTGGCCAACCCCGGTTCGCCGATTGCCAGTGAGCATTTGCCACGGCTGTTCGAGCGCTTTTATCGGGTCGATGCGTCGCGTAGCAACAGTGGCAATAACCATGGGTTGGGGCTGGCGATCGTTAAAGCGATTGCGCTGATGCATGGCGGGGATGTGTTTGTGCGCAGTGATCGGGGGATGAATACTTTCGGGATTTATTTGCCGGTTTGAAAAGCCCCTCACCCTAACCCTCTCCCGGAGGGAGAGGGGACTGACCGTGGTGTTCTTTCGAAGTACGCCGACCTGAAAGCTCGAGTCGAACTCAGGCTTTGAAAAGCCCCCTATCGGCTCCCTTTCCCCCTCGCCCCCCTGGGGGAAATGGGACTGAGCGAGTTGTTCTCTCGAAGTACGCCGACCTGAAATATCCAGTCGAACTCGGATTCTGAAAGCCCCGGATCTGCTCCCTTTCCCCCTCGCCCCCTTGGGGGAGAGGGCTGGGGTGAGGGGGTTGCCCTTGGCCGCACCGCGATCTTCGACTTTTACCTCCCGCGCAATAGTCATTTATGAAAATCACGCTGTTTCCCAACGCTCGGCAACCTTATCTTTGCCCGCACCAAACAGCACTCGCCAAGCGAGAAGGTTTTCAAGATGTCCAACAGTATGGGTATTGCCAGCGCGTTCGTTTTGTCCTCATTGATCCTGTCGCCGATGGCGATGGCTGAAGAATCGCAGTCGTTCGTGGCGCACAATGTCGCTCGCGCTCAGGCCTTCGATCAGCATCAGGCCGAAGTGATGGCCAAGGCTCAGGACGCCTCGCAAGCCCCGCAGGCTGCCACTTCCCAGACTCAAGCAAGCGAGAAAGACAGCTGAGGCGCGCTCCGCGCCAACGTTTCCCTCGACGCGGTTGTTTGGCTCTTCCCGTTCAACCGTCGTCATTCCAGGCCGCTGCCTTTCAGCGGCCTTTTTTCGTTGTGGTCTGAAAGCCGTTTGGTTCGTCTGTAACAACAAGAAACATCGAGCGCCTCAAAATATAGAGGCGCCAGTTGACCCAAGGAGCTCCATTGCACGTGCGTTACCCAGTCCGCTTCACCCCGCTGTTCATTGCAATTGCCGCAACGATTGCCCCTGCCGCCCACGCCGACGAGCCTGCCAAAGAAGGCTTTGTCGAGGGTTCGAGCCTCAACCTCAACGCCCGCAACTACTACATGAATCGCAACCGCTTGCAGAAAGCGGACGACAACATCGAGTGGGGCCAAGGCTTTCTTGGGGTGTTCAAGTCGGGTTACACCGAAGGCACGGTCGGTTTCGGCATTGACGCCCACGCCATGCTCGGGTTGAAGCTGGATGGCGGTGGCGGCACGGACGGGTCGAGCATCCTGCCGGTCCGAGAGAATGGCGGCAAAGCGCCGGGTTCGTTCTCCACGGCGGGCGGCACGTTGAAAATGCGCGCGTTCGATACCGAATTGAAGGCCGGAGACCTGTTCCTCACCAACCCGGTCATCGCCGGCGGTGAAACGCGCATGCTGCCGCAGACTTTCCGTGGTGTGAGCCTGACCAACCACAGCTTCGACGGCTGGCTGATCGAAGGCGGCCAAGCCAGTTTCACCAAGCCGTATAACCAAAGCGGTCACACGCGTATTGGCACTTCCTACGGCACCCTTGCCGACGGCGATGAGAGCCAGCACCTGAACTGGGCCGGTGTGGCCTGGAGCGGCGTCGAATGTCTGACCAGCAGTCTTTACGCCTCCGAGCTGAAGGACATCTGGAACCAGTACTACTACGACCTGGATTACACCTGGCAGTTGAACGATCTGGTCAGCCTCAACCCGGGCATGCATTTCTATCACACGCAAGACACCGGTGATGCGCTGCTGGGCAACATCGACAACAACACCTACAGCCTGCATTTCACCGTTGGCGTCGGTAATCACAGCGTTACCGCCGCGTATCAGCGGGTCAACGGCAACACGCCGTTCGACTACATCAGCCAGGGTGACAGCGTTTATCTGGATAACTCGCAACAGTACTCCGACTTCAACGGTCCGAACGAGCGCTCGTGGAAGCTCAAGTACGCCTATGACTTCGCCGGTGTCGGCGTGCCGGGTCTGACCTCGTCTGTGTCCTACTCGCGCGGCACTGTCGACCTGACCAAAGTTGACCCCGACAGCAAAGGTTATTCCAACTGGTACAGCGCCGATGGCCGCAACGCCAAGCATTGGGAACGCGATCTCGACTTGAAGTACGTGGTGCAGAGCGGTCAGGCCAAGGATCTGGCGGTGCACCTGCAATGGGCGACCAACCGTGGCGGCAACGGTTACGGCGTGATTGATTCGGATACAGATGAATACCGCGTGATCATCGACTACCCGATCAACGTCTTCTAAGATCGGCGCCACAGCACAGTCTTGAAGTCCAGGCTCGCTCCCACATTAGGAATGGTTTCTGGCTTCGGCTGTGGTGTTTGGCCTACTACGCTTATAAGACCTTCCCCCAACCGACAGCCCAATCATGATCGCGAGCCGTACCCCACCCGTTGCGGGCAAGACCGGACGCCCCGAGCTGCTGCTGATCTGCGGCAGTTTGCTGACAGTGATCGCGATTCTGTGCATCGTCACGTTCCTGCTGATCCGCGAGCACGCCAATGCTCGGGAATCGGCGACCCGCAGTGCCACCACCATTGCGCAACTGATCGACGCCGATGTGCTGCGCACCGTCGAGCTGTACGACTTGACCCTGCAAGGCCTGATCGCCGCCGCCCAGCGCGATGACCTGCAAGATGTCTCACCGCAGATCCGCCATCTGGCGCTGTTCGACCGCTCGACCACGGCACGCTTCAAGGGCGACATTCTGTTGCTCGACAAACACGGGAATGTGATTGCCGATTCTTCGCGAATCGAGCCAAAACCGGGTAATTTTGCCGACCGCGATTACTTCCTCGCCCACGCCTTCAATCGCGACATCGGCATGTTCATCAGCCGTCCGTTCAAGACCCGTTGCGACTGCGACGAGGCCAATCAGTGGCGAATCAGTTTCAGTCGCCGGATCTCCTCGCAAACCGGTGAGTTCGCTGGTGTGGCCGTGGCGTCGATGAAACTCGACTACTTCGACCAATTGTTCAACAGCCTCGACATTGGCAAAGACAGCACGCTGAACATCATCAACAGTGACGGCGTCCTGCTCGCACAGAAGCCTTATCTGCAAAGTGATTCCATCGGCAAAAGCTTCGGCAACCGGCCGAATGTCGTGCGCATCCTCGGCGACAAGGACGGCAGCGGCAGTTTCACCAGCACCTCGAGCATGGATCATCAGCAGCGCCTCTATACCTATTCGCGGGTTGGCAATTTGCCGTTGACGGTGATGGTTGCGCTGTCCAGCGATCAAGTGTTCGGCACCTGGCGGCGCACCGCGATTCTGATCAGCGGTGCCACGGGCGTGTTGTGCGTGGGTCTGTTGTGGCTGACCTGGCTGTTGGCCCGCGAATTACGCTTGCGTCAGCGTGCCGAGCGCGAGCTGGCGCAACTGGCTGCTACCGATGCGCTGACGGGCGTGGCCAATCGGCGAATGCTCGATCAGGCACTGCGTCATGAGTGGTTCCGCGCCCAGCGCTCGGGCAAACCGATGTCGGTGATGATGATCGATGCCGATCACTTCAAGGCTTTCAATGATCGACATGGGCATCAGGCCGGGGATCAGGCGTTGAAGACGCTGGCCAAGGTCATCACGGACAATGTGCGGCGACCGGCGGATTTGGTCGCGCGTTATGGCGGGGAGGAGTTTTCGGTGATTCTGGCCGAGACCGACGGTCATGGCGCGCAGCAGATTGCCGAGCATATTCGTCAGGCGGTGGAGCAATTGCCATTGGTCGATGGGGCTGAGCGGCCGATGACCGTGAGTATTGGCATCGCGACATGGACGGCGGCGAGCGAGATGACGCTGGAGCAGTTGCTGTTTGCGGCGGACAAGGCGTTGTATCAGGCCAAGGAAGGTGGGCGTAACCGGGTGGTGGTGGCTGCCTGATAGATGTATTGGCTTCACCGGCCCTATCGCTGGCAAGCCAGCTCCCACAGGGATTTGTGATGTGCTGCAGATTTGTGATTCACAAAGAAACCTGTGGGAGCTGGCTTGCCAGCGATAGGGCCAGATCAGGCACTAGAGAAATTGCAGGCATAAAAAAAGGCCATCCGAGGATGGCCTTCAAAAAACTAGAGAGGTTTTTTACTTACACCGCCGCAACCGGGCGCATGTAAGAGATTGGTGCGGTGCTGGCGTCTTCGAACGTCACCACTTCCCAAGCATCTGTCTGCTCAATCAACTTGCGCAGCAGCTGGTTGTTCAGTGCATGACCGGACTTGAAGCCTTTGAACTCACCAATCAGGCTGTTACCCAGCAGGTACAGGTCGCCAATGGCATCGAGGATCTTGTGCTTCACGAATTCGTCTTCATAGCGAAGGCCGTCTTCGTTCAACACGCCATCGGCATCGACCACGATTGCGTTTTCAACGCTGCCGCCGAGTGCGAGGTTGTGCTTGCGCAGGTACTCGATATCACTCATGAAACCAAAGGTACGGGCGCGGCTGACTTCTTTTACGAACGAAGTGCTGGAAAA
>Ga0307510_10007241_pt1 | contig 13216 bp, 9 predicted proteins | sample 12_EM_MG_FD_207224 | JGI IMG/M metagenome (GOLD analysis project Ga0307510, IMG submission 207224) | Populus trichocarpa ectomycorrhiza microbial communities from riparian zone in the Pacific Northwest, United States - 12_EM | ecosystem: Host-associated > Plants > Roots > Unclassified | place... | reverse complement strand
TGACCCTCTCAACCCGAGCTTAAGACAAAATAAAAAGAAAAAAGAGCCAGACCTTACCAGCAAAGGCAACTCCAACGTCCTAGCGTGAGGTCCAATTATTCGAGTTCTTACGGTAGTCGAGTGGAGCTTTCTATTGATCCGTGGTTGAGCTATTTTGGGAACTAGAACAAAAAAATTATGGAATGCCGGAGGACTCCCACCAAACCATCACCGAGTTTCTCTAGCTCATACCTCGTTCTCGGAATTAACCTAGGATAAGGTGGACCTCCGCGAGATCATTGTATGGTTACAAAAAATCCCGTAAAAAAACTAGTGCGATATGGGATATGGTTGTGTAATCCATCATGGTAATTATATTTGGTCAATATTACAGAGGTTTATGCTAGTGTAAATGTAAGGGTGAAATGGCAAAGTGGTAAGTTTTTTTGTTCCCCCTCGGGCACGGCGGACAGTGCTCCAAGAACTTCGAGTGAGAACATTGTCTGGATCCCCTGAGGCTAATGATTGATAAGAGGGGAAAAAATAAGCTCTCTTTGAGTTATGGCGCCAGCAAAGATATGGGAGAAGTGGGTAACCTGATACTGGAAGCTAGTAGGTTCAGAAATTAACATGATGCTGAAGAGGGTCGGGTTCGGCTACGATCCGGGGGTGGGGAAAGCGAATAGTACAAGTCCCTGGTATAGGCCACTGATGGTGGTGCCACGTCTCCTCCTCACTCCTCTGAACATGTATACACTCCCGTGAGAGAATACTCTCCAGCGTAGAAGAAGGAAGTTTGATGTGATAACCACAGGGGAGGATTGGGGGATGTTCTGCGGTAACCTTATCAAGAATTTCGGTACAGCTCAGGAGCAGATAGAAACTCAGTATGGGGGTTCCAATATGGGTATCGCTCGCGGAGCAGCCATTTCATGTTGGTGAGTTATCCCATGCCATAGAGATAGAAGGATGTATTAACCTGGATATGATATTAGGAATATTCCTGCGGTTGAAAGACTTCTGGCATGCCCACTCGGGCGCATCACCGTCCAGAAGCCCTCGTCTACCACTCGGCTCACTGGCCACACTTCGCGAGAGCACCACTGACATAACTCGAACTTGCCCCACTCCATGGTTGCTAAGGTCTGTTAGACCTACCTCACCGCCCGCCCTGTGACTGGCCCTTCGCCTACTCCGCGTTCTATACCACCAGCCGCCCTACTAAATGTAGTTCTTGTTATCAGGCTACACCTTTATATTTCAAAGGCTTTTGTGATGCCATACCGCGACCAACTCTTCTCTATAAAATAAAATTGTGTGACAAAAGACTCGTGCTATTGATTACCCCACATCGGAAACGGTTATTTTCAGAAACTCATACCTCGACACCACCTACGTAAGCAATTTCAAGAAGCTGCGAAAAGCCCGAGAATAACCCTTTTTTTCTATAACAGAAATATCAATCCTAGATGTGCAATCGTGTGCTGAGAGCGGAAAGTGACTTGAGAACTTTGTATGGGGGCGTCAAACAAAAGCTACATGACAAGAACCATGACCGCCGGCCACCCCCGGTTTCTCAATTCAAAAACACTTTACTCAAGAATTGTTGAAAAGCTACTATCTACCTGTTCCCTAGCTAGGTTTGGCATAAAGTGGAAGCCACAGATTCGTTGAGAGCTCAGTGGCCGGCAATGAGTGCTCGGTTTTAGTGTAAAATGACAATCGCCTCGGGTTTTTTGTTATCCGCCGTCATCAATATTTTCTATGCACCTCCTCTTATGTTGGCCGCTAGTGTATCTGGAAAAAAGTAAAAAATTGTCTAACAAGCGTTACCCTTAATCCTTTGTGAGGCATCCGGGTCCATTAGAGTAAGAAAACAAAAGAAAGCAAAAGTTATCGTATCATAGTGTAAAAGACCAAGACACCCTTTAAACAAAAATAAAACTCTAGATAAATCCTCTAACTAAACCTGAATCCATGGTCTGGTTTCAAACGAAGAGAGACTGTTAATGAGCGAGACAGGTTAACTTATGCAAAAAAGGAAGAAAGAAAAAAAACCTCCTACGTAATCCCAAAACACCGGAAGGAAAAGAAACAAGTATCATAAACATCCCAGACCAACACTAAGCTCGTATTCGTGTGACACTGCCCATACCAACAACTGGTGGCTTCCGTGGAACAAGGTGAAACCTGGCGGGGAGCCAACTACCCTATAAATGAGGAATTTTAGGTTGTAACAGTTCTACCACTCGATGATGCCCGTTTTTGGCTGCCAGCATGAGCGGTGTTTGGCCGGATTTACTAGAGCTATTGGGGTCGACATCACTCCGCTCTAACAACGTCCTCACTACTCCCTCATGGCCATTCTCGGCAGCCCACGAGAGCGGGGTTCGGCCGAATTCGTCCGAACTATCGGAGTTGACATCTTTTCGCTCTAATAATATCTTCACCACTCCCTCTTGGCCATTCTCGGCAGCCCACGAGAGCGGTGTTTGGCCATACTTCCAATCTGAACTATCGGGGTTGACATCTTTTCGCTCTAATAATATCTTCAATACTCCCTCATGGCCAGTGATGGCAGCACTCGCGAGCGGCGTAATGCCGAATATGGTTGATCTATCGGGGTTGACATCTTTTCTCTCTAATAATATCTTCACCACTCCCTCATGGCCATAGGTGGCAGCCCTATGGAGCGGCGTTCGGCCGAATTCGCTTGAACTATCGGGGTTGACATCTTGCCGCCCCAACAACAGCTTAACTACTCCCTCATGGCCATTCTCCGCAGCAAACGAGAGCGGTGTTAGACCTGATGTACTTGAGCTATCGGGGTCTACATATTTCTTGCCAAACAGTAGACCCTCTGCTCCCAGAGTCGTCCCGCACCAACGGCCGATTCTCCCTAAATTGATAAATCGGGGTCCAAGAAATATCCTCACCACTCCCTCATGGCCATTTCCAGCAGCCCATGACAGTGCTGTTCGCCCACCGTTCGTGTCAGGCAAGTCAGGTTGAATATCTTTTTGTTGCAACAGCAACTCCACAACCTCTTCATGCCCACAGCTCGCTGCCCATATGAGTGGCGTTATACCGGCACTATCGCTCTGGTTCATATCCCATTTGTCCATCTCTAACAAAGCACTTGCGACTTGAGCAATCCCGAGATACGAGATATAGTGCAGAGGAGAGAACCTCGTGAGGGTGCTTGCACGGCTCCCGGCAAAGGCCGGATTCTGCTTCGTTATCGACTTCCAAAGGAACTCGGCAGATATATGACTATCGAAATGATCAAGAAACTGCAGCGCAAATTTTTTGGCACCGTCTGAGGGCTCGGATCGCATGTGGGTTCCCCAATATAAAGAAGAATATTCAAGCAAGGGTGGGTCTTGCTGGTTAAGGGGTGGGCTAGTTGAAATACTCTTGATATGCCGGGAGTTGAGATACGTCAAACATGTTTCAGCTATCGTTGAGTGGGCTCCGGCAAAGATGCCCGGATGTGTGCGGAGATGCTCCTGGAGCGTAAAATGGATCAACCTAACACTCGAGGTACTCTTGTCTATGGTGGCAAGTCCTTGGCAACAGGCTAGCATGGTCAATATCCCAGGGATATTATCAAAATCGAGATCGTTTGACCCTATCCGGACTGCTAGGGCGTGTCGTATCTCATCCACTTGCAGAGGCCGCCTCGAATGGGAAACCCACATCAGAACGGCCATCCCGAGTCCTGCTTTCTTCTTATCCTGAGCCTTTATCCTCTCCAGCGTTGCTCCGTACGCGCCCCCTAAATCCAAGCCATTCTGCATTACTCTAAGGCTGTGTCTCCTCCAATATGTAGTCGTCTCCCGCATGATCGCCTCGATGCTCAAGAATGCAAGCAGGAATCTAGATACAATATCTATTAGCACACAGCTTTGGGCATTCTTGTGAATGTTGATTTCCGCTTACATTTCTGAAACCGCTCCGGGAAGATTACGAATAATTTCCTCCTTTAAACTGTCGTCCATCGCGTCGGGCATCGTATCCTCCCCCAGTTTCGCTCGCAGGAATATGATGATATCATTCTTGGTGGGGGTTATCGATCTTGTCTCTGCCCTCCCCGCAAAGTGTTTCTCAACTTCACGTCGGATGTGTGGTCTTCCGGTGAGAAATAGGCGAGCCCCGTGAGACTTCTGGAGAATTTGATTGAGTAAATCGAGAAGCTTCAGCCGATACCCTTCCTGGCACTCGTCCAAGGCGTCAATGCATATAAATGTGGGTCGTGAGGATGTGATATCCTGCAAGAACTCCACAATTTTCGAGAGCGCTAGTTTCGGGCCACCAACAACCTTCCCTCGGTCCCGAAAAGCTTTGAGTATACTTTCTGGAACCTGGTCCAGTCCACCGATAACCTGCCTCAGCAACGAGCCCAGAACAACTGCTGGGGGTTGTTCCTCCGGCGCTGTGAAGTCGAAGTAGAAACACGCAACCCCTGCATTTCCTTCCACGGCTTGTTTGCATAATGTATCTATAACCAGGGAGCTAATATTGTAATTTATTAGCAATAACTCTCTTTCTCCGAGTATCCTCTCCCTTACCTAATGTAGGTCTTCCCAGCCCCCGGATCTCCGTAACAAAACAAGGCTGAGCAATTTGGTCCACCGTTGCTGGTACCACCCAACCAATTTCGGTATTCCTCAGTTTGTAAGAGCCAGTCTCCCACCCTCTCAATCCTACGGCTTCGGATGTCATTGTGCCGTGACTGTGGCTCGAGGGGTGATAGCCAGGCCCAAATTTCAGAATCTTCGTCAGCGATCTGGCAGTTGTTCCACACATAGTTAACAGAATTGTCTGTATTGAAACAGTTGGAATTTTTAAAATATTTGGGATGAATAGAAGAGTCGGTATTTTTGTTGATGTTAGATTGAGACATTTTGTATTTCTCACCCTTTCGCCAGTTGTAGAGGAGCGGTTCTTTGGTAATTATGTCTGATGGAGTGGGTTGATATGGTTTCCTGGGAGCGACGGTGAGAGCTGTAGTGCCTATTAAACTCTCCTTGTTATAGCCTCTAGAATGAGGAGGTATATCGGAGCTATCTCAAGAGCACAAGACACGGGGTCGCCTGGAAAGAACCCAGTCCTTCTCGGCAATTGCACTGCCCCATTTCCTATGGCCTCTCATGATCTCACACCGACCCTATCACCACCACCCACTCCTCCACGTCACAAAATACCAAATGCACCCCCCCTGCATGCGTTGCCAACTAGTGTATCCAAAACAAAATCCACAATTGGCTCTTGCATTCTGCACCCATTGCGGAGCAGGGAAGGAGAACAAGAGCTACGGTAGTGTACAAACTCAGACACCCTCTACCTCCCAATGGGTCTTAAGATATATGCTCTACTTGATAGAAACACTCTGATGGCAACTCGTTCACAGCCTAATGTCGACTGGTGTAGCGTGGCCTAATCGCGCGTTGTAGAATTCAATATTCTTTCATTGCTATGTAAAAAGTAGAACAAGAGAAAAACACTTCGGTGTGGTCTTGATGATGATGATGATGATGATGGATGCAGATGCCTATCGCGTTAAAGAGCTCTACCGCTCGCTCTAGTCTAAGCACAGGTAGAGAACGCACTAAACAGGAAAAACCCACATAACGGGAAAGCCCCACAAACAACAGTTACGATGCCTAAAGCAATCGTGACCCAAACAACTAAATTAATTATCGAACCCTAATTACTATCAGATTGCATTCCAGCTATCAGTGCTTTGGTGCCTAAACCCAAATATCTTCTACTACCAGTATTTTGCAAAAGGGTGAGATTTCCTAGGAGCAGGAGAATGGTTGACTTACTCGGGAAACTTTTAGTTTAATCTCTTACACGCATGAAGGAATCGCGAAGGATAAAGACAAATCAGCATCCCAGACTGCCCCCGCACAAAACTCATCTATGAGGCCCTAAACGTACCAAAAAATAACAATTTCCACGAGACATGGTAATTACTCAATACATCGGGAATGTTGGGCCTCTAATGGCTCCACGATCCTATCGTCCCCATTTTCAGCACCCCTGGGGAACAGTGTTTAGCCAGGTTTACTTGAAATATTGGGTTTAAAAGCTTTCCTTCCGAAAATGGGGGTTCATTCCTCATTGGCATCCATTGCTAGCACACTGCGAGAGTGGTGTTCGATCACGTCCTGCATTTGCGGTGTCAGGGCTGACGCCTCCCCGCATCAATAGTGGATTAGCCTATTACTGGCTCGTAGCCAGTCCTTGCAACCCACAAGAGCGATGTTTGGCCCCAAGTACATCCTCAGCCTGAGCACCATTATCTCTGAGACTCCAACGCCCACCATGAGCGTGTTAGCAGGGCCCATGCAGTGCTACTTAGCCTTTGGGCCCCCTATGCCAGCAGGTGAGAGGGTTGTCAGAGCCTCGGGTGTATTCCGACCAAAGGGCGGCGACTCAGGAAACGCCCCCGCCCAGCGGACTTTCCCTTGGCAGTTGAACCGGTCCTCCGTAGAGGCCCCAACATCCCATGATGCCTCCCCCTCGGGCCACCCTGGTCTGCGAATTTTACAATCTCCGATTCACAAAGGCCTTCGCCCACTGACTTTACTCGCGGCGTCGAAGCGTTTTCTAAAAAGATTGCTATTACATACTACCGATATCCAAGTAACATAAGTCAAATTTTGGCTGTATACGATAGTCCCCCTTAAAAACTCTTTGACACCGCGAGTACATTTTAGTGCGTGGACAGAATTAGCCGTGCACTGACGATTGATAGCAACCCAGCCCTCAGCATCTGCACCCGCAATATCACATAAAGGAATTTTTCTTGGTCAGACATTAATGTCTACTATGTATCTACTATGAATTTATATTTTTAATTTTTAATTTTTTTCTTTCGGTTTTCGTGATATTGGGGTTGGTGGGGGAGTGCCGTGGTCATATCCGGAGTCTTTAATGTTTGTTGATGAGCGGTTAATTTTGTCCACATACAATACCATCGAGATCTCAAATGTGTTTCCCAAATTGCCGTGCCAATGGTTTCTGGTAAGTTTACGGCAGGTTGCCCTACCGTAGAATGTGGTATCGCACGCTCGCTAATACAAGCTTGTCGTCCAAACGCCAGCGGAAGGTAAGCGATGGTCCGCAGTTTCCCCCGGGTGCCAGGTTGCGAGGGCGGGGGGGAAATTTGGTCTGCCCAACGGAGCATGCCTGTGGGAACAAGTCTCTCTGGGCCACGTCCTCTGATCTACTGTAGCGCTCAGCATAGGGGCCAGCAACCCTTTAAAACTTGACATCCATCCCCGAGCATATCGCAACAGCATGAATCCTTGCGATCGCAATGATCTCCCGATACCGAGCCCTGACATGTTAGTATTACCATACGTCTACTCTGATAATTGGTTTCTTCCGCTGGTATTGAAGCGGATCTGGTGCTATTGTGAATTGAACTGCGCATTTTTTTCAAACAGGATTCAAGATAGGCCAGCATAGCCACCAGGTGCTAGAATGGAATACAGGGGATGGAGATGGCGTCTACTCGAGTACCGTAAGAACTCGAATAGAAGAAAAATGTGCTAGGACGTTGGAGCTGCCTCTCCTAGTAAGCGCCTCGTATATTCCTTTTCTTTTGTCTCAACTGGGGGCTGAGTTTGCGATGTTTCCCCCTCGCGTAGCTCAGAAAGGAAACTCCAACGTCCTAGCACATTTTTCTTCTATTCGAGTTCTTACGGTACTCTTGCCCCGCAGGCCGACCAAAGATCTTTCTTACTGGAGCGAAGTTTTGGTGATCTGTGGTTGAGTTATCGAGGGAACTGAAGGAAGAAAATTAAGCGATGCCCGAGCACGGTATATCCACCCAACCATTCCCGACCTTTCCTAGCCCATCCTTGGTTCTGGGAATTATCCGGGGATAAGGTACCTATGTTCTCATCGCGTATTCGGAATCTGGTAACTATAGCCAGTGTTCCGGAACTAGTGGAAATGATACAAAATTAGATTGTAAACGTCATATGGTTCTTAAAAAGGAAATGGAGGGAAATAGTGACGATAATTCCAATAGCAATAATGCTACTAGGCGATTGAGGTGCAGGTCTTGGTGGGCCAGAGAGTAATGATGAGGTTTATAGAATAAAAGAAATAAAAATGGGCGCAGACTGAGGGGAGAAGATTAACGGGCCTGAAGGGTAGATAAATATCAGCTATTGGGTGAGAACAAGGACAGCTCAGGAAACCTATTCAGCAATGGTGTCATGCCTTCATTCAAACTCGGATTCCCAAAGTCTGTTTCCTTCTCTTCTCTTGTCCTATATAAACAAAACCTTTGCTGCGTTGCTGTTCGGGCTCAGAATACCATAAGAACACGAATAATCAGACTGGCTGTTAGAACTTTGGACCTGCATCTCCAAGTAAGGTCTGGTGTTGTTTCCTTTTCTTTTATATCAAGGGAGCAGATTCTTAGTATGTTTTTTGCACCTTTTCAAGAGAAGGAAATTTCGGACTACCTATCATCTGGTCTGACTATTTGAGTTCATAAAGCAACGAGAAGAACAGGACTGGTTCTGCCGTAGTTTTTCGTGCTTTGAATGGCCGAAAGGCTACTAAAAGAGACATGCTTTCCTAACCCCATCCTCAAGCGGAGACTTGGATTTCACAGAAGTGTCTGCCCATTCAAGTTTATTATTCCTGAGATTTTAGAATGCCTTGTTTTATAAAGACTTTTACTGAGTAGCTACTGTGGCTATTGTAGTAGGCAGGAAGCAGGATTCGATCCTATCTCTAAGTTCAGGAAATATCATGGTGCACCAGCGGGGACCTACCACATCATTAGCCAAGAGAGGTCAAATTGTCGGACTTGCCAATTTACCGGGCAATGTGCGACTTTCCATACACCAAATCGCAGCAATCACGAATGTCCCCCTCCCTACCTGTGCTGATATTATTCAGCTGTCCACTCTACGGAGGCTCCAAACTCAAATTCAAGATCCGTGTTCTGAGGAGAACCTACGTCCTACTCCCACTGCCCGCAAAGGCCACAATCAGGCCTTAACACAGGAGGAAAAGCGGCGTCTTATCTCTCTTGCCCTTCAAGATGCCGCCCACTGCCACAAGCCCCTTCATGAGCTGATTACTGAATCAGGACTCAATATTTGTAGCAATACACTATCCAACATCCTGGCAGCAGATGGGATCCATAGACGCCGGCCAACCGAAAAGCCTTTTCTTACCGTAAGAGCTAAAGCAGCGCGGCTGGAGTGGGCATTAAAGTACCGAAACTTTAATTTTCAAAAGGTTCTGTTTACTGATGAGTCTCACCTTGAGGCCAGTACACTCCACTCTTCGCATGCGAAGGGAGTGCTTAGAAGGGTAGGAGAACAGTACTTACCACAAAGTCTTGACCGGAGATTTCCAAGGGGATCAGCAGCAATGTTCTGGGGAGGAATTATGTTTGGCTATGATGGATCGCAACTCCCCTGCCACTTCTTCCCATCCCCAATTTAGACCGCGGCCGAACGTCGAGCATCTATTCTACGTTTACAACAAGAGTTCCAAACAGACACGGACGATTTCAACTTCTTTACTGGGCTGGGTGAACCCCACACAGTCCCAGTACATAAGACGCGAAGTACCAAGAGGAAAGGGGGGATTGATTGGTACATCTATAGAGAGCAAGTCCTGCGTCCTAAGATCTTTCCTTTCTTGTTTCAAGAGATGAGAGCAAGACAGGAAATTCTCTACTTGATTGAAGATGGCGTACCATCTCATACCAAGGACTACAATGTGGCAGAATCACTTGATTGTGGGTTTGAGAGAATCATACTCCCACCCTGCTCGCCTGACTTAAACCCCATCAAAGAGTTTTGGCGGTATATCAAAGATCAAGTAAAGAGAAGGATTGGCTGAGATTATCGGGATGGAATAATAAGAGAGATTGTTTTAGATAAGTGGAAAAGTCTCTCAGTGGACTTTATTAATGGGCTCGTATCATCAATGCCACGTGGCATTGAAGCTGTTATTACGGCTCAAGGTGGTAATGAGTTTCGTGGCTAGAAGGGTAAGATCGCTCATTCATACTCCGGGAGGTGTTTACAAATTAGAAAGCATAACCTTCATCTTCACCAATATTTGCTTACGATTAGCGAACATAGTTTTCCAGCTTTTAATAACCCTTCCGTATATTACCTCTTTCCCCCTCCCTTTTTTTTCTTCTCTTCAGACTCATGAAGGCTCACATGCCTCAGCCAAAAAGAAACAATGAGAATTAGTAGGGAGACGGCCTGAGTGAGATCCAAAATTGAAATCAATGTGGGCTTGGAATGTCAACTGTGGACGGGAGGATGGACTTGGAGTAGGGATTCAGATGACTTGAACTGTCTTTTTTGTCTTGCTTGTAATTTTTCCTGCTTCTCTACCATTCTGCTACTAAAATCATCAATTGTTATCATCGCATGTAGCTAGCTTGGGTAACTTGTTAGAATTCTCTCCTAAGACTAGCGTTCCTACTAATCCCCAATTCCGAATACACGATGAAATTACAAGTAGACTTTTGGTAGATCATACTACAAGTATCGCCTTAGAAGATCTCGCAAGGGATCTGATACAAACCTAATTTATATGTACTCGTCCCAGGGAAGAAGTATTAGCAAATACCAGTTTGTATGGGCGCTCAGACAATCGCAGCGGTTTTACCATATAATTCTTTAATCCCTGATTCCGGGTAATTCTCGCCTGGGAAGAGTACTCGAATAACACAGAATCCATTTGTGGACGGGGGACCTAGCGAGTGCTTTGTAAGCATGACCGGTAATGATTGGCTGGAGTAGGATTGTGCAACGCATGAGCCTCATTAGCTACTACTCCCCCCCTCCCTCAATCCCTCTAGATTTCCTCATGCTCGGATTCCCACTGCGCACCCCCTCTTTAACCCTTATGAAAAAAGAATTCAGATAATAGACTATAGTGCTGATATCGTTTCGCGACAGATTATCGGTAATTTCGACTGGTTCAATAGTAATAACTCGTTCAACAAGACCCCCAACCTCATCACCGAAATCGAAGCGGAGGGCACCAGATTCTACCTCGGTTATCGCTAGTTGAACCACAACAACAGCACCCGTGAGTGCGAGCCGGCCGACTTGGTATGCCGGGGAACCGGGCACTGCAAACCAGCCGGTTCAGAAGGCGACGCGATAAGAGAGGTGGTTGTGTTGAGTCAGAGATGTTATGTTAAGGGAATCAAGGGTGGGGGGAATCTACGTCAGCTAGGATGTGTCGTCTGGAGAATGGAGGCCTAGTTTCCACTGTCAATCTGCAGGTAATAGTTCCCTAGCTATTGATATTCTGCGCGATCAAGCTAAGGGAGAAGACGCTACCGTTGTAAAATTATGCTGTGATTTTCCTTGCTCGACGGGAACAGTCCAAGAGAGATACGTTGGGCATTTTCAACGTATCAACGGATCAACAGCGATAGCCAAATGAAACGCCACGAGTTCACAGCAAGAGACGATCGCTAGCGCACGACTTAGGGGTGAATAGGGAAGTCCACTCGCCCTCTACTTCTCTTCTCGATATCTATCACACTCTCAGCTAATTACCGATACTCGGGTGGCTATAAAGGCGGGGAATAGGTAGATCGCGATGGAGTCGTCTCCATATCCTTCCGCGGTTCCCGACACATGTCTATTCTCATCACCTTACTCCCCTTTCCATTTCACATCCTCTAGTGCTAACAAAGGAGAGGCAAGGGCTCCCACTGGCCATAGCCGCCCGGCATCCAACTCTTTCCCTCTTCCTTCCCCCTCCTCCGTTTTCCTTCTACTTTCCTTCCACTTTCTTTCTGGCAGACGCATCAAGCGCATTCCCAAACTATTGATTCGAAAAATGAAACCGTCGCAAGAGCGTGGTGACCATCGTCTCGCAATATCTAACATCGTACTATTCTCGAGCGACCTGTTAGTGGTGAGGAGATGCTGGGTCATGTAGCGGAGACTTTGAGAAGGGTAAAAACGAGTTTGGCCGGCAAGGCCTGCGAAATTCTAATATCATAGATTCCGTGAAGAAGACCATTACATCCCTACCACGGCTATTCTATGTAGGGGCACCTCACGCTGATGGCCTCCGAAGCACTAATATGAGCCCCTAGAGTCACTACGAGAAATTGTGCGGCTCTCACCGAACACCCCTGTATTCTTTACAGAAAGCCCCTATATCGCCGAAAAAGTGGTCAGACGCCAGTGAGGTAGTTAGGGTACTCGGTAGCACTACCCTGGCGGGTATCAAGTGTTTTCTGGAAATGATCTTATACAGGGAGAACTAAAGCAGGAGAAATATGGTTCCGATCACCGTATGACTTTGGGATGAGCATGGAAGTTCCCTTCGTCACCACAGTCCATCTAAACGGTAAAGATAGGAGTAGATATAAAGCATAAACGAAATCATTCTCCTATCCTTCCACTGATCACCACTCCTATCCATGCACTTCTAGGTATGTTCCCTTTCAAGTGTCCTTACATGCTCCCATGCTAACAAATGAAAAGACGGATATAGTGGAGACTCCCGTAAATCGCGGTCTCCATGCATCCGATTCTCTCATTTTCCTTCCGACGGATATAGCGATTATGAGCCTAAGCGCATCTCCAAAGTCTATCCGAACCATGAAATGATAACCTGACCATGCAAAACAGCATCTAACAACTTCCAACAGCTTCTCTCCCAATCTCCTAGTTCATTTCCCGGGATTCTCTTGTCATTGGCCTATTTAATTTCGCTCTACGCTACATTTCCTACTATCTTTCTATACAAATTTCCGAGTAGCCTGGGTGGTGAACACCAAAGGTTCTCCCGTCACTCGATATCACCCACTAAGTATCACCTACACGCTGCGCCAACTTCGCCCGTATCGCTAGAGTTTAGAGCGATGGATATTAGATCGCTATGATTTACTTGAGGTCGTGCGCCTACATAAGGACTAGTGCAAACCTTAACTAAGATCAAACGAGTGATTGCCTATTCGTCCTTAACCCTGAGCATTGTGCTTGTACTCGGCGGCGAAGGGAGTTTGTATCTTGTTCCGTTTTGGCACTGGTGGCAGTGAGCGGATTAGTGTTGTCCAAACCGTGCAACAGCTTCAAGAATTAGGGGCCATATCTAGAGAATAATTCAAAAGCATTAGAAACAAGATCACCTTGGAAATGATTCAATTCTTTCATGCAATTACAATTCCATTTCAAACGTCGATGGGCGATCTCAC
>Ga0307510_10007240_pt1 | contig 13216 bp, 11 predicted proteins | sample 12_EM_MG_FD_207224 | JGI IMG/M metagenome (GOLD analysis project Ga0307510, IMG submission 207224) | Populus trichocarpa ectomycorrhiza microbial communities from riparian zone in the Pacific Northwest, United States - 12_EM | ecosystem: Host-associated > Plants > Roots > Unclassified | place... | reverse complement strand
GCGGAAGGGGTTGTTGGTGAAAGTAGGTACGCCCCACTTGTGCAGAAGGCGACGCTCTGACCAGAGCCACGGCAGAATGAGAAGGGCGCGGCTAGCTTGACTTACAGAGATTTCGTCATCGTCGTTGAACTCGGAGATGAAGCGTGGCAAGTCTTGGATGTAGGCTTGCACCTCCAGTTCGTCTAGGCCATGCATGCCTCGCATAGCAATCCACGAAATGAACCATTTGAATCCCAATTGAAAAAGAAGGAGCGAAGCCGGCGCAGGCACCTTGCCTTCCGCCGGGGCGCTCAGAATAAGCGCCATGAGCTTCTGCGCCCATGTCAGCCGTCGTGCGTGGCGGGGGTCAGTGAGACGGCTTCCATCAAGCAGCCTCATGCTCCAATTCACTTGGCAGCTTGACATTTTTGTTCCAGGAGTGGTCGGCGCGACCGCCCATACCAAATCGCCGCACTTACTCAGCGGTGTGATCTGAAACTTAGAGAACTCAGCGGGTGTCAGCTCCCAGATCGGTGGATGACAACGCGGGGTTTCCTGCTGCGAAGGGTGAATGACGGGTGTAGGTTTCATTGGGACTCCTGAAACTAGCCGATGGCCGGAAGCTCAACGCTGAGCTTGCGTGATTCTTTAAGAATGTGGGCCGGGACACGCGCCAGTAGCCCGTCCAAGTCCGCGACGACCGGCGCCCAGCGCTCGCGCCAAACCGATGCGGTAACGCGCGTCACGCTGCGGTAGATGGCACGCCGCAACGCCTCGTACAACATGACGTTACGGGGATTGTTTGGGCGTGCAGCGGCAAGAGGACAGCCCGGACATTCGCCATAGGCCGTGCACAGCTTGCCCTCCTTCTGGTTGTGACGGGGTGAATCGAACGGGTCCAAACAAGTCCAGCCTGGGGTTGCGCAACCCTTGTCAGTCAACTCGCGGAACTTTCGCGGATCAAGCAATCCATCGGATTGCAGCCAGCGCTCGCGCACTAGGAGGGTCTCGCCAGTGGCTTCCTGAAGCAGCCTCTTGACTAGGTTGCTGGTGTAGTGCGTCCACGTGATAACGCGACCGCTGTGGTTCCCGACCTGTCGCGCCGCCTCCAAATCGCCACGATTGAAGAGTTGCGTGTAGTCCAGCAGCGTCGCCCTGATGGTCTTGAGGGTGAACGCAGGGAGTTCGTTGTCGGCGATGAAACGACGCAATCCGTGTTGCCACGTGATGTCGGCAGACGCGGAATGTGAAGAGTCTCCAAAGCTCTTGGGGCGCTTCTGACGGACCTTCTGAACAAAGAGAAACACGCGGTCGCCGTACTCCTCATGATCAACAACCTGCGGACGGATTCGCGTGGTCATCGCCGTGAGCAGGTCTAGCACCAGATTCAAGCTCACCTGATCTGGGCCGCTGGCTTGCGGGTCCAGCAGACGCACGAGTTGGCGCTTGGCACGGGGCTTGTCGCCAGTGACTTTGGTCAACGGTGTCCCCGATGTCTCCGTTTCCGAAACTTCCTCTTCATCTTCTTCGCCGCTGACATCGAACTGCACGGCTGGACGCCCGTTACTCAAGCGATCCACGTTCCGGTCAATGTTCTTCCAGCACAACTGCAGGACTGTGTCCGGGTTGAACACGGTCGCAAACGCAATGCTCAAGGCTAGCGGCACCAGGTCGCGGGCACTCGCGTAGAAGTAGCCGTTAGCCTTTGCACTTCCGAAGGCGAAATCAATCGTCGCCGCAAGCAATGGATCGTCTGCCTGGATCACGACTCGGTCCGGAATCACACCGGAATAGCGAAGATCAAGCATAGCGAGGGCGAGCGCGCGGTTTGCTTCGGCGCGGGCCTCCTCCCTTTCTCTCGGATTCCGACAAAGCGTCCGCCCCTGCTGCCGAAGGTTCTGCCCCTGTGCCAGCAATCGCCGCCCGTCTTCCCATCGGTCATGCAGAGCAAGGACCTCCTTTTCGACGGCGGCCATCAAACTGAGCAATTGATCGAACTGCAGCACCTCTGTGGGGTCGCTCTTATGTATGGCTCCGCGCGGCCCCGCCGGAACTAGGTCCAACCATTGGCCGGCCCCAGGCGAATTGCGGAGCACATTCCTCAGGACGCTTAGCGCATTTCCGATGGAGTTCGGATGTAGAGGCTTGCCATCAGCCTTCAACTTCTGATGCAGCCACGACTTAAAGCCCACCATGATTTGCTCGTTGAGCTGCGACGGGAGAAGGTCCGCAACCCGCTTTTCAATGAGGTAGGAGAACCAGTGGGCGCGCAGGGCCTTCGTACCCTCGATTCGCGTTCTTTGCTTGAGCGGTTTGCCCCAATTCAGAATCCCGTCAGCGAAGAGGTCGGTCAGGCCGGGGAATTCGAGCAGAAAGCTCAAGTCCAGGCGATGCGGCTCTCCACCGCCCTTCTTTGTGAAGATGGCCGTTAGTGTTCGCCGGCCGTCCACCACGCCGCGCTCTAGGCGCGTTGAGGGCAGGTTTTGGACATTGCCCTGCGCTGCGTTCGTTCGTTTGGCCTTATCGACGACTTTCTGGGCACGGCTCCTGCCGGCATTCTTGGGCGTCGCCTCCATCAGTCCCACACTTCATCAAGTCGCGTCGACAGGTACGGGCAATGCCCACAGAATGGTGGTCCCCATCGTTCGACTCGTAGTTGCTCCTCGCTTACTCTCCCAGATTCCGCAGTACATTGCCAATGGATACGCCTCGCGCGTTCGCGGCAAAGGATCAGTATCAAGCTTGGCCAGAGAGGTCTTCTTCCTTCGGACGGAAATCCTCTGTTCCGAGCGCGGTCGAGGTTGCCCTAAGAAGGAACAAAGTGAGCGCCAGATGTGACCGGCTAGGACTTTCCCTAGCAAAACGGAATCTGTTGCTATTGAGCACCGCTCAATTCGGGCCAATGCAAGATAGCTCGTGCTAGGAGTGAATGCGCGGCGAATCTGGCGACTTCCATCCGCTACCTATCCCCGTTGCCCATGCTGTGCCTCACCTCGTTTCGCTGTTGGCGCAGCGACACGCGCGATGCCTCGGTCGGCATCTTCGTTGGAAGCCCTTTCAAGTTCTACGGCCCTTGAGCGCTGGAGGCCGTATGTCGGACCGCGGCCAACCTATGAAAAGTAGTCGCCGCACCACGCGAATCCGTTCGTGCCCGGACCCACGTGGCAATGGCCCCGCTGGAGAAGGCGAACTCGCGGTAGACCACGATGAAGGCCCACATCCAGGATCGGGGTCCAGCATCAATCTCTCTGCGTCCCCTTGAGGTGTCGCCTACGAACTGCACCTCCTGCTCAAGTCGGGGCGGTTGCGCGCGGCCCATAGTTCCGCGGACCTGCATCAGGTCTTGAGGCCAATCAACCTGCGAATGTCGGTGATGCCCTGCTTCTCACCAAAGATGGACACATGGGCAAGGTATGTGTCAATGGTGACCTTGAAGCTCTTGTGCCCGAGCTTGATCTGAACGATCTTCCACGGCTCAGAGTTGCCGAGCGCCTTCTCAGCGTGATAGGTCAGCACGGCACAGTTGTGCCGAAGGTCGTGAAAGGAATGTGCTGGCACAGTCTTGACTAGTTTCTCGCCAGTCTGTTCATCTTCAACTTCCTTCTTCCGTGTAATGCTGCACTTCATGCACGCGAGGGCAAACATCTTCTGGATTGCAGATCGGGTAATTTTCTTGCCGGCGCTTTTGCTGTTGGCATGACCAAGGAACAGTGCCGTTGTGGCTTTGGCCCCGCGCTTCTTCCCTTCGCGCTCGCTAGCTTTCCGCTCTCCATCGATATACGACTGAATCGCAAGGACGAGCCAGCCGGGCGCTGCCACATACCTGGTTACCTTCCCCTTTCCTTCCACGATCAAAGGGAAGTCGTGGAAATGCTGATGCGGCTCGACTGTGATGCTGAGGAACTGAAGCGTCGTCAACGTGGTCACATCCCCTAGACGCGTAGCGGTCAAGTAGCCCAGATCACATATCAGCCGGTCGCGCACTGAGCGGGTATCGTCGACTCCCTTCAGCGTGGGGCCGACATGCTCAAGAAGCTTGCGAAGTTGATTCGCCTGGAGTGGTCTCACCACATCATTTCTACCCACCGTGCGCAGCAGGGTGTCCACTTCTTTGACCCGCCCGGTGACCGAGCGCGTGTGCGCCAGTGCGTCGTCGACGATTGGGCGATTGGCAACCTGCCTCTGCTCAAGCGAGGCGCCGATATCACGGTGATACCAGCCCTCGGCACCGGCAAACTCATAAAAGCGGCGGACCATGGTCAGTTTGCGATTGACGGTTTTGTCATCGCTGGCCGCCGCGTAGTCGTCGGCAAACTGCTCCCTGTCAGCCTCCGTCGCGTCATGCCAGTCGATGCCTTTGATCTGGCACCACTGGAACCAACTTAGAAGGTCATAGCCGTACCCCTCCCATGTGTGCGGGCTGGGCGACCGTTTCACAACCTTCTCACCCAAGAAGATGGTCGGCTCACTGAACACGTCTACCTGATCCCGCCAGTAGGAGAAAAGGAAGGGCTGGTCCGGTTTCACCATCTCAGTCTTTTCCATTGCCTTCACCAGGCGTAACTCGGCGGTCAAAAAAGTGTTCATGGCTGCCCAATTGAGTCCATCATGTCGTGAACAAGTTTTCTACTCTGTGATAATTCTCTCCAGATTCAGAAACGAATTCTGTCGATCAATGATCATATTAGCAACACCTTACATATCAGATTGGCGAAAAAACCAGGACGTCAAAGACCGGGCGAAGCCCCAAACCTAGCGCCCTGAGAGAATTCCACATAACGTGCTCGCAGCCTCGGTACGGATTGATCGACAGGTCGAACGAGATGTCGGGCGAGTCGTTGCTGCTCAGGATGGACTTGACCCGCTCCTCGATGATCTGCGTCGCCGGGGCGACGCGCTCTTCGGTGGCTTGCTGGTCCAGCCAACCCCAGCCGTCGTCGCAGGCCTCGCTCGCCTGCCGCATGAATCGATGATCTATGGCCCAGGCCGTGCCCCGGCCTTTCAGAGACTGGGGCGTCGGAAGGACGGATTCGGCGGGGTCGTCGGGGGGGGCGGGCGCGCGTCGCATACTGTAAATATATACAGTTGTTTGCGTTCGGCCAATGACCTTTGCTTTCAAATGACAGCGGCGGCCAGGGAACTCTGGTTCACAAGCCGGTATCCTTCGCCCCGAAAGGCTCACAAATGTCAATCCAACGAATCGAATCTGGCTCCACCAATGGTTATCAAGTGCGGGTCGGTCCGCGCCACGCGTCGCTGACCAAATTCTTCGCCGTGCGCAAATATGGCGGCGTCCGCAAGGCACTCGCCGAAGCCCGCGCAGCCGAGGTCGAATTGCAGAGTTCTGCAGAACCCACCTCCCCGCGCGTCGGCCCGCGCCACACCGCGCAGGCGAACAACACCAGCGGACTGATCGGCGTGCGACCGCGGTACACGCTGTTCTCGGACACCCCCTATCTCTACTTCGTCGCGTCCTGGAGCAAAGGCGGCAAGGCCTACAGCACCAGCTACTCGGCCGAGAAGCACGGCATGCTGGGCGCACTGACGCTGGCGATGCAGAAGCGCGAGAAAGCCACCGGTGTGCGTTATGAGCTGTCGCCGCGGCAAGCGCTGAATCGCATGAAGCACTTGATCGCGGGTCACTGACCTCAGGGTGGCGGATGCGAAACTGGGTCGCAGCCTGAGCTGGAATATGCGAATTTCGGATAAGGAAAGCATTATTTATTGCTTCCCCGAATAGCGAACTGTCGGGATACTGCGCCCATTCAAGCAGTCACCCGACCGGGCGCTCGATCGCCCGGTTTTCGCGTTCCAGAACCATGAACTTCCAACAGCTGCGCTCGGTGCGCGAGGCGATCCGTTGCGGCTTCAACCTGACCGAAGTCGCCAAGGCGCTGCACACCTCGCAGCCGGGCGTGAGCCGGCAGATCCGCGAACTCGAAGAAGAACTCGGCGTCGACCTGTTCGTGCGCGCCGGCAAGCGCCTGACCTCGCTGACCGAGGTCGGCGCGCTGATCGTGCCCATCGTCGAGAACATGCTGAAGGACGCCGAGAGCCTGAAGCGCGCCGGCGAAGAATTCACCCAGCAGGCTTCGGGGCGCCTGTCGATCGCGGCGACACACTCGCAGGCACGCTACGCGCTGCCCGGCGCGGTGCGCGACTTCCGCCAGCGCTACCCGCAGGTGAGCTTCAACCTGCACCAGGGCACGCCGGAGCAGATCGCCGAGATGCTGATCTCGGGCGAGGCCGACATCGGCATCGCGACCGAGGCGCTGGCGACCTACGACGCGCTCGTCGCGCTGCCCTGCTTTCGCTGGACCCACAGCGTGATCGTGCCGCCGGGCCACGCGCTGCTCGACGGCGCGCCGCTCACGCTGCAGCGCCTGGCCGAGTACCCCATCATCACCTACAACCTGGGCTACACCGGGCGCCGGCACATCGACGAGGCCTTCGAGAAGGCCGGCATCGAGATCGACCTGGTGCTCACCGCGATGGACGCCGACGTGATCAAGACCTACGTCGGCCTCGGCCTGGGTGTGGGCATCGTCGCATCGATCGCGTTCGACGACGAGCGCGACCGCGAGCTGCGCGCGATCGACGCGCGCCACCTGTTCGAGATCAACCTGACCAAGCTCGCGGTGCGCCGCGGCAGCTTTCTGCGCAGCTACGTCTACGATTTCATCGAGACCTTCGCGTCGCCGCTGAAGCGCGATGTGGTGGAGCGGGCGATGGCCACGTCGCCGGGGACGCTGATCGAACTCTGAAAGCCGCACGAGAGATCGGCGCGAAGCGCTGCGCCGGGTCGCTGTGTTGCGTTCATGTCCCCCGGGCCGTTGGCCCTCCTCCTTTACTTCACTCCACACAGCGACCCGTCACAGCGCCAACCATGGCCGCATCACCCGAGCCCTCGACAGCCGCTCGAGCGTGCGACCGCAAAACCGACGTCAGATCATTGCCGCGGGGTCGGTGAGTTCGGTGTCGACCGACCCGCCCGCCGTGAAGCGCGTGATGCGTCGCGGCTTCAGGTGCACCTGGCTGCCGGTGCGCAACCCGAGTCGGTCACGCAGCGCGGTGTAATCGGCGCGCGTCATCTCGACGTCGACATAGCTGCCGTCGTCCAGGCGTTTGAACTCGATGCGCGTCTGCGGTCCCACCGTCAGCGCTTGCGACAAGGTCACGGCCAGCGAATCTCCCTGGGCCTCGGCGACGATCTCGAGTTCGTGCGGGCGCACATAGCTGACCTCATCGCCCGCGGCCGTTCCACCCGGCGCGTGCCCGAAGCGGCCATGGAACAGGTTCACGTCACCGAGAAACTGCAGCACGAAGGGCGTGGCCGGGTGGTCGTAGACCTCGTCCGGTGTGCCGTCCTGCTCGATGCGACCCTGGTTCATCACCACGACGCGGTCGGCGACTTCCATCGCCTCGTCCTGGTCGTGGGTCACGAACACGCTGGTGATGTGCATCTCGTCGTGCAGGCGGCGCAGCCAGCGGCGCAACTCCTTGCGCACCTTGGCGTCGAGCGCGCCGAAGGGTTCGTCCAGCAGCAGCACCTTGGGTTCGACGGCCAGCGCACGCGCGAGCGCGATGCGCTGGCGTTGGCCGCCGGAGAGTTGATGCGGGTAACGGTCGGCGAGCCAGTCGAGCTGCACGAGCTTGAGCAACTCCATCACCTTGGACTTGATCTGTGCTTCGCTCGGTCGCGTCGCCTTCGGGCGCACGCGCAGGCCGAAGGCGACGTTCTCGAAGATGCTCATGTGGCCGAACAGCGCGTAGTGCTGGAACACGAAGCCGACCTGGCGCTCGCGCACGTCCGAGAAGGTCGCGTCCTCGCCGTGGAAGAGCACCGAGCCCGAGTCGGGCCGCTCCAGCCCGGCGATGATGCGCAGCAGCGAGGTCTTGCCCGAGCCCGAGGGCCCCAGCAACGCGACCAGTTCGCCCGACGGGATGTCGAGGTTCAGGTTGTCGCAGACGACGGTGTTGCCGAAGCGCTTGTTCAGGTTGCGGATTTCGATGCTCATCGCAGAGTCCTCATTCGTTTCTTCCCGAAGCACTGCGCTTCTGCTTCTTCACGCGCTGCTCGACCGCGTACTTCAACACCAGCGTCACCAGCGCCAGCAAGGCCAGCAACGACGCCACCGCGAAGGCCGCGGCGAACTGGTATTCGTTGTAGAGGATCTCGATGTGCAGCGGCATCGTGTTGGTCTGGCCGCGGATGTGGCCCGAGACCACACTGACGGCGCCGAACTCGCCCATCGCCCGCGCATTGCACAGGATCACGCCGTAGAGCAGCGCCCATTTCACGTTGGGCAGCGTGACGCGCCAGAACATCTGCCAACCCGAGGCGCCGAGCACGCGTGCCGCCTCTTCCTGTTCCTGCCCCTGCGCCTGCATCAGCGGGATCAGCTCGCGCGCGACGAACGGGAAGGTCACGAACACGGTCGCGAGCACGATGCCCGGCACCGCGAAGATCACCTTCAGGTCGTGGTCGCGCAGCGATTCGCCCAGCCAGCCCTGCAGGCCGAAGATCAGCACGTAGATCAGGCCGGCGATCACCGGCGAGACCGAGAACGGCAGGTCGATCAGCGTCAGCAGCACGTTCTTGCCGCGGAAGTCGAACTTCGCGATGCACCACGCGGCCGCAACGCCGAAGACCAGGTTCAGCGGCACCGAGATTACCGCAGCGATCAACGTCAGCCAGATGGCCGAGACCGCGTCGGGCTCGGTGATGGCCGCGAGGTACACCCCCCAGCCCTTCTTGAAGGCCTCGAAGAAGACCGCGGCGAGCGGCACGAACAGGAAGAACGCGAGGAAGGCGAGCGCCACGCCGATCAGCGTGCGCCGCACCCACGCGGGTTCGGCGGTGGCCGCCAGCGCGGTGCGCGGTGCGATCGCAGCGCGTGTTGCGGGCAAGGCGGCAATGGTGTTGGCGGTGGTGGTCATGGCGAACTCATCGGCCCTGACGCTTGCGCGTCCAGGCTTGCAGAAGGTTGATCGCCAGCAGCATCGAGAACGCGGCGACCAGCATCACGACCGCGATCGCGGTCGCACCCTGATAGTCGTACTGCTCGAGCTTGGTGATGATGAGCAGCGGCGTGATCTCGGACACCATCGGCATGTTGCCGGCGATGAAGATCACCGAACCGTACTCGCCCAGCGCGCGCGCGAACGCAAGCGCGAAGCCGGTCAGCAGCGCCGGCGTCAGCACCGGCAGGATCACGCGGGTGAAGGTCTGTGCGCGCGTCGCGCCGAGCGTCGCGGCGGCCTCCTCCAGTTCCTTCTGCAGGTCTTCGAGCACGGGCTGCACGGTGCGCACGACGAACGGCAGGCCGATGAAGGTCAGCGCCACGAACACGCCCAGCGGCGTGTACGAAACCTTGATGCCGACCAGTGCGAGGTACTGCCCGATCCAGCCGTTGGCCGCGTAGAGCGAGGTCAGCGCGATGCCGGCCACCGCGGTCGGCAGCGCGAACGGCAGGTCGACCAGCGCATCGACGATGCGCTTGAACGGGAAGTCATAACGCACCAGCACCCAGGCGACGACCAGGCCGAAGAACGCGTTCAGCAGCGCCGCCGCGAGCGAGGCGCCGAAAGTCAGTCGATAAGACGCAACGACCCGCGGCGACGTCACAGCGTCCCAGAACGCCGGCCAGGTCATCGTGAAGGTCTTCAGGAACGCCGCCGACAGCGGGATCAGCACGATGAAGCCGAGGTACAGCAGCGTGAAGCCGAGCGCGAGGTCGAAGCCGGGCAGCACGCTGTGCCGCTTCAGCAAAGTGCGAGACAGGAACACGACGTGCTTACTTCTTGGCGCTGGCGATGATCTGGTCGTACAGGCCACCGTCGTCGAAGTGGTCCTTCTGCGCCTTCTTCCAGCCGCCGAAGAGTTCGTCGACGGTGAACAGCTGCAGCTTCGGGAACTGCTTCGAATACTTGGTGAGCACCTTGGCCGAGCGCGGCCGCAGGCTTTGCTTGGCGGCCAGTTCCTGACCTTCGTCGGACCACAGGTATTTGAGATAGGCCTCGGCAAGCTTGCGCGTGCCGCGCTTGTCGACGACCTTGTCGACCACCGTCACCGGGTTCTCGGCGAGGATGCTCCAGCCCGGGTACACCGGCTCGAAGTCGTTGCCGAACTCGCGCAGGATCAACGGCACCTCGCTCTCGAACGTGGCGAGCGCATCGCCGATCTTGCGCTGTGCGAAGGTGGTGGTGGCCGCGCGGCCGCCGCCGTCGAACACCGGCACGTTGGCGAAGATGCGGCGCACCAGCGCCTGCGCCGCGGTCGGGTTCACACCCTTCTTCAACGCAGCACCCCAGGCCGCCAGATACGTATAGCGGCCGTTGCCCGAGGTCTTGGGGTTGGGGATGATCACCGAGATGCCGGCGCGGCCGAGGTCGTCCCAGTCGCGGATCTGTTTCGGGTTGCCCTTGCGCACCAGGATCACGGAGGTCGACGTCGTCGGCGAACTGTTGTCGGGCAGGCGTTTGGCCCAGTCGGCCGGGATCATGTTGCCGCGGTCGTGCAGCACGTCGATGTCGTTGGCCTGGTTCATGGTCAGCACGTCGGCCTCGAGGCCGTCGACGACGCTGCGCGCCTGCTTGCTGGAGCCGCCGTGAGACTGGTTCAGGGTCACGTCCTCGCCGGTGGTCTTCTTCCAATAGGCCGCGAACAGTGCGTTGTAGTCCTTGTAGAACTCGCGCGAGACGTCGTAGCTGACGTTGAGAAGCGTCTGGCTCGCGGCGCGTGCGGCGGGCACCAGACCCGCGAACAGCGTGCCGGCAGCAAGCCCGAGCACGGAACGGCGCGGGACGGAACGAACAAAAGATTCGGGCATGGGCACAGCAAACAGGCTCGCAAAGCAGCGGAAGCCCGGATGCTATGCAATGCGAATCATTCAGAGAACGATAGTTTTCGACATTGCTTATGCGAAAACCGCACAAAGGCGGTTCTCTGGACACCCAAATCGCTTACTTTCGCGTGTAGATCTGGTCGAACACGCCACCGTCGGCAAAGTGGGTCTTCTGCGCCTTGGCCCAGCCGCCGAAGGTGTCGTCGATCGTGAACAGCGTCAGCTTGGGGAAATTCTTCGCGTACTTGGCCGCCACCGCCGGGTCGATCGGCCGGTAGAAGTTGCGCGCCGCGATGTCCTGCCCTTCAGGGCTGTACAGGTATTCGAGGTAGGCCTGCGCCACCTCGCGCGTGCCGCGTTTGTCGACGACCTTGTCGACCACCGCGACCGGCGGCTCGGCCAGGATGCTGATCGGCGGGTAGACGACGTCGAACTTGTCGGCACCGAATTCCTTCAGCGACAGGTAGGCCTCGTTCTCCCACGCCAGCAGCACGTCGCCGATGCCGCGTTCGGCGAAGGTCACCGTGGCGCCGCGCGCGCCCGAATCGAGCACCGGCACATTGGCGAAGACCTTGGCGATGAAATCCTTGGCCTTGGCATCGTTGCCGCCGGGCTGCTTCAGTGCGTAGCCGTAGGCGGCGAGGTAACCCCAGCGCGCGCCACCCGAGGTCTTGGGGTTGGCGGTGATCACCGAGACGCCGGGCTTGACCAGGTCAGCCCAGTCCTTGATGCCCTTGGGGTTGCCCTTGCGCACCAGGAAGATGTAGGTCGACGAGTACGGCGTGCTGTTGTGCTTCAGGCGCTTCTGCCAGTCGGGCGAGAGCAGCTTGGCGCGCTCGGCGATCTCGTCGATGTCGTAGGCCAGCGCCAGCGTCACCACATCGGACTCGATGCCGTCGATGACCGAACGCGCCTGCTTGCCCGAGCCGCCGTGCGACTGCCTCACGCTGACCTTGTCGCCGGTCTTGGCCTGCCAGTACTTCGCAAATGCGGCGTTGTAGTCCTGGTAGAGCTCGCGGGTCGGGTCGTACGACACGTTGAGCAGCGTGATGTCCTTCGCGGCCGCGAAACCGGCGGCGGTGACCAGCGCCAGCGCGGCCACGGTGCGAAGAAGAGAGCGAGGCGTTGTCATGAGGGAATCGTCCTTGGGTGCGAGAAGCGAACGGCCGATTTGACCGATGGCGACGATGCTAGGCACGCCCGACACAACAAGGAACGAATCAAAACATCGATTGATATGCGCGAAACGCGCAAGGCCTCAAATCGCCCAGCGCCAGGCGCCGATGGGTGGCGCGCTCGGACCGGTCGCCGGCGAGTCCTCTTCGGGCTGGCTCAATACCCGGCGCAGCACTCGGTCTTCAATCGCGTCGAAGGCCGCACCGCGCGCCCGCGGCCGGGCCAGCGGCACGCGTTCGTCGAGCGCGATGCGGTGGTCGGCGATCAGCACGACGCGGTCGGCCAGCGCCACCGCCTCGGTCACGTCGTGCGTGACCAGCAGCGCGGTGAAGCCGTGGCGCAACCAAAGCCGTTCGATCAGGCCGTGCATCTCGATGCGCGTCAGCGCGTCCAGCGCCCCCAGCGGTTCGTCGAGCAACAGCAGGCGCGGCGTGTGCACCAGCGCGCGCGCCAGCGCGACGCGCTGGCGCTGGCCGCCGGACAGCACCGCCGGCCAGTCGTTCGCGCGATCGGACAGCCCGACCTGCGACAGCGCCTGGCGCGCGCGGTCGAGCACGTCCGGCCCGGTCAGCCCGAGCGCCACGTTGTCGAGCACGCGCTTCCAGGGCAGCAGCCGCGCGTCCTGGAACATGATGCGGATGTCGGCCTGGTGGCGGCTGCGGGCGTCGCCGTCCAGCGTGATCTGGCCGCTGTCGGCCGACTCCAGCCCGGCCAGCAGGCGCAGCAGTGTGCTCTTGCCGCAACCGCTGCGGCCGACGATCGCCACGAACTCGCCGGGCGCGATCGCCAGGTCGACATCGCTGAGCACCGCGCGCGCGCCGTAGCGCTTGGTCAGGCCGCGGGCATCGACGGCCGCGCCGCCGCGCGGTCGCGACGCCGGTGCGGCGGCGTCGCTCAAGGCCTCGCGAGCCGTTGGCGGATGCTGCAGAGCCAAGGCCTGCAATTCGAGATCGAGGTGATGGTTCATGGCTTGGTGTCGATGTCGTCAGGTGCGGGCGTCGGGTTGGTAGCCGGGGTGCCAGCGCAGCCACCATCGCTCCAGCCCCTTGGCGAGCAGGTCGGCGAGCTTGCCGAGCAGCGCGTACAAAAGGATGCCGACCAGCACGACATCAGTCTGCAAAAACTCGCGTGCGTTCATCGTCATGTAGCCGATGCCGGCCTGCGCCGAGATCGTCTCGGCGACGATCAACAGCACCCACATCAGCCCGAGCGAG
>Ga0307510_10007239_pt1 | contig 13217 bp, 13 predicted proteins | sample 12_EM_MG_FD_207224 | JGI IMG/M metagenome (GOLD analysis project Ga0307510, IMG submission 207224) | Populus trichocarpa ectomycorrhiza microbial communities from riparian zone in the Pacific Northwest, United States - 12_EM | ecosystem: Host-associated > Plants > Roots > Unclassified | place... | reverse complement strand
ACGGTGCAGCAGCGCCTGCTCGGTCGGGTTGTTGTGGTAGCTGACCATGACCTCGTGGTACTCGCCGGTGGTGTCCACCGTCGATGCGCCGGCGAGCACCGCCTGCGCCGGATCGGCGGCCCACGTCTGATACGACGGCGCGGCCGGCGGCGGCACGTGGTCGAAGAAGCCGTCGTTCTCGTCGAAGTTGATGATGAAGACGGTCTTGGCCCAGACCTCGGGGTTGGCGGTCAGCGCGTCCAGCACGCGCGAGGTGTAGTCGGCACCTTGCGCAGGGCTGGACGGCCCCGGGTGCTCCGAGTCGTACGACGGCGCGACGATCCACGACACGCTGGGCAGTTGGTCGGCGAGCACGTCGGCCTTGAGCAGGTCGAGGTCGCGCGTGCTCGCGCCGCGCTGGCGCAGCGACTCGGAGTAGCCCGGCTTCTGGAACCACGCGGCGCGAAAACTCTGGAAGCCGGCGAGCGGGTTGTCGGTGTAGTTGTCGGCCATGTTCTCGTAGACCTGCCAGCTGATGCCAGCGGCCTCCAGGCGCTCGGCATACGTGGTCCACGAGTAGCCGCCGTCGCCGTAGTCGGCATCGAACCAGTCGTAGTCGTTGTAGGTGGCCGGGCCGTTGCCCTTCGCGAGCGGGTCGTTGGTGCCGGTGAACAGGAAGAGGCGGTTCGTGTTGGTGCCGGTCTGCGACGCGCAGTGGTAGGCGTCGCACACCGTGAACGCATTCGCCATCGCCCACTGGAACGGCAGGTCGTCCTTGGCGTAATGGCCCATCGAGTGGTTCTGCTTGGCGCGCGGCCAGGCATTCATGCGGCCCTGGTCCCACGCCACCTGTGCGTCGGTCCAGCTGTGCGGCGTGCCCTGCACGCGCATCACCGCGAATTGCTGGATCGTGTTCAGGCGGAACGGTGCGATCGCGCTCGGCGCTGCGCCGGCGGTCTGGTTCGGCTGGTACCAGACGTTCTTGCCGACGATGCCGGCGGCATCGGCGACCGGAATCGGGAAACGGTCGGCGAAGCCGCGCACGCCGTTGAGCGTGCCGAAGTAGTGGTCGAACGAACGGTTCTCCTGCGTCAGGATCACGATGTGTTCGACATCGCGGATCGTGCCGGTGCGGCGCGCCGCAGGAATGGACAGCGCGCGTGCGATCGCGGGCGGGAAGGTCGTCATCGCGGCGGTGGCGCCGGCAGCGGTGCCGACGGCGCGGAGAAAGCCGCGGCGGTTCGAGTCGGTCATGGGAAGCTCCTTGTGTTGTTCGATGTGATGGTGGCGATCAGTCGCACCGCTTGCGGCGCAGCATGGTGACGACGCCCAGCCCGGCGAGCAGCAGCGCCCAGGTCTGCGGCTCGGGCACGGCGGCCACTGGTGAATGGAAGGTGAAATCGTCCATCGCGTAGAACGCTTGCAGCGGGCTGGACACCACCACCGTGTCGACCAGGCCGGCGTAGCCGCTCGCGAGGTAGCTCGCCACGCTGGTCGGCGACAGCGCCACCGAGCTCGCGACCAGCGCGCCGCTCAGGTACAGCTCGAACGTGACCGCGGCCTCGCCGTAGCCCGAGAACCAGGCGCCATCGAACACCGTGGGCGCGAGGAAGTGGATCGTGCTGTCGGCGTCGCTGCTGCCGAAATCGGTGGCCACGCGCCAGTCGCCCGAGTGCGCGGCGTACGGGTCCTGCGTGTCGCCGAACGCGATCCAGTTCGACGACGACCAGTCCAGCCCGCCGTAGTTGGCGGGCAGCGTGCCGTAGCTGTCGATGTCGTCGAACGTGAGCACGTCGGCGCTGGCGAAGCTGGCGGCGCTGGCGAGCAGCGCGCCCGCGACCAGGCTGCGGATGAATCCGTGTTTCATGTTGTTCTCTCCTTGATCTTGATGAGGTGAACGCGCGGGCCGGCACACTGCCCGTCGCTGCGCCTGACGCTATCGACGGGCCATGACCACGCCATGACCGGACCGTGTCGCACGCATGCGATAGCCGCTGCATCGCGGCGCGGTTTTCCGCGACAATCGGGGTCGATGCTTGCCCAACGCACCCTCAAGTCCATGACCCGCGCCGTCGGCGTGGGGCTGCACGGCGGCCAGCGCGTCGAGCTCACGCTGCGGCCCGCACCGGCCGACAGCGGCATCGTGTTCCGCCGCGTCGATCTCGCGATGCCGGTCGACATCCACGTCAACGCGCTCTACATCACCGACACGCGGTTGAACACCACGCTGTCGGCCGGCGGCGACCCGGGCGCGCCCAAGGTCCGCACCATCGAGCACCTGCTGTCGGCGTGTGCGGGGCTGGGCCTTGACAACCTGATCGTCGAGATCAACGGCGAGGAAGTGCCCATCCTCGACGGCGCCGCCGCGAGCTTCGTCTTCCTGTTGCAGGGCGCGGGCATCGAGCTGCAGGACAAGCCCAAGCGCTTCATGCGCATCGTCAAGCCGGTCGAGATCCGCCTCGGCGAAGGGCCGGCGCTGAAGTGGGCGCGGCTCGAACCGTTCGAGGGCTACCGGCTCACGTTCGAGATCGACTTCGACCACCCCGCCGTGAACCAGACCGGCCAGCGCGTCAGCTTCGACATGGCCTCGGGCCGCTACAAGCAGGAGATCGCGCGCGCACGCACGCTGGGCTTCACGAAGGACGTGGAGATGATGCGCGCGCGCGGCCTGGCGCTCGGCGGCAGCATGGACAACGCGCTCGTGATCGGCGACTACAAGGTGCTCAACGGCGACGGCCTGCGCTACGACGACGAGATCGTGCGCCACAAGATGCTCGACGCGATCGGCGACATGCTGGTGGTCGGCCACCCGCTGATCGCCTCGTACAGCGCGTACCGCTCCGGCCACGACCTCAACAACAAGCTGCTGCGCGCGGTGCTGGCCGATCCGAGCGCGTTCGAGATCGTCAGCTTCGACGACGCGAGCAAGGCGCCTGCGGGCTTCGCGGAGCTGGCGCCGGCATGGTGATCCACGCACACGCGCAAAGACTCATGGGCCGTCGTCGATGCTGATCTTCCGCTGGGTCGTTCTGCTGCTGCTGGCCGCCGGCCTGGTGAGCATGGCGATGTTCGTCGGCACGGGACAGGTTCGCTACCGCGTGCTTGCGATCCGCATCGTCAAGTGGACGCTGATCGCAGGACTCGGTTTCTTCGCGGTGCTCATCCTCGAGCGCCTGGCGATGATGGTGTGACGACGAAAGGGCGCTGATGACTGTGTTCCGCTGGATCATGGGTGTGTTGACTGCGGTGCTGGCCGGTGGCTCGGTGCTGTGCTTCGTGCTCTTCATGGCCTTCGACATCAACGTCTGGCTCGACCGCGCGCGCTCGCTGCGCCGCGGCGCGTATCTGGCCGCGCTGTTGTGGTTCAACACCGAGATCTGGGGACGGGTCGTCTACACCATCATCCACTGGTGACCCGTCAGACTCTCAAGCCCAGGAACGCGAGCACCTCGCCGAGGTGGTCGTCGTAGTCGCTCAAGGCATGGTCGCCGCCTTCGAGCAGCTTGATGCGGCAGCCGCGGTAGCGATCGGTCATCTCCTCCCAACTCAAGACCTCGTCGCCCTTGGCGATCACGGCGAAATAGCGGTCGAGCCGCGTCAACACCGCTGGCGAGATGGCGCGCAGTTCATCGATGAACTCGGCGCGGAAGAAGAAGCGCTCGTCGCTGTGCCACGCGGTGGTCTCGCCGATGTGGCGGGTGAGGTCGCGTGCCGGATCGACCGCCGGGTTCAGCAGCACGGCGCGGCAACCGATCCGCTCGGCCACTGCGGTGGCGTAGAAGCCGCCGAGCGAGCTGCCGATCGTGCCGGTGCTGGCGCGAGGCCAGTCGCGCAGGCCGTCGTGCAGCAAGGCCATCGCATCGCGGGGCGAGGGCGGCAGCTGCGGGCACCACCAGTGCACCTCGGGCCGATGCTGCTGCATCCAGGCGGCCGTCTGCCGGGCCTTCGCGGATTGGGGTGACGAGCGAAAGCCGTGCAGGTACAGCAGGTGCGTGACCGCGCCGCTCACGTCGCCTTCTTGGCCAGCGCGTCCAGCAGTTTCGCGTGGATGCCGCCGAAGCCGCCGTTGCTCATGCACAGCACGTGATCGCCCGGCCGCGCCGCGGCGACGACGCGCTGCACGAGGTCGGCGATGCTGTCGGAGACGATCGCCAGCTTGCCCATCGGCGCGAGGGCCTGTGCGGCGTCCCAGCCGAGGCCGCCGCTGTGGCAGAACGCGAGGTCGGCTTCTTCGAGCGACCACGGCAGCTGTGCCTTCATCGCGCCCAGCTTCATCGTGTTCGAGCGCGGCTCGAACACCGCGAGGATGCGCTGCGTGCCGACCTTGCGGCGCAGCCCGTTGATCGTGGTGCGGATCGCGGTCGGGTGGTGCGCGAAGTCGTCGTAGACCTTCACGCCGCCGGCCTCGCCGCGCAGCTCCAGGCGGCGGCGCACGTTCTCGAAGGTGGCCAGCGCCTTCGCCGATACCTCGGGCGCGACGCCGGCACGCTCGGCCGCCGCGATCGCCGCGAGCGCGTTGAGCTGGTTGTGTTCGCCCAGCAGCGGCCAGTCGACGCGCGCGATCTTCAGGCTGCCGCGCAGCACGTCGAACGCATGCGGTTCGCCGCGCGCGCGCAGTGCGCCGGGCTCTTCCTTGCGCGCGCCGAATCGCGTGACCTCGCTCCAGCAGCCCATCGCCAGCACGCGCTGCAGGCTTTCCTCGCGCGCGTTCACGACGAGCCGGCCGCTCGCCGGCACGGTGCGCACGAGGTGGTGGAACTGGCGCTCGATGGCCGCGAGGTCGTCGAAGATGTCGGCGTGGTCGAACTCGAGGTTGTTCAGGATCGCGGTGCGCGGCCGGTAGTGCACGAACTTGCTGCGCTTGTCGAAGAACGCGGTGTCGTATTCGTCGGCCTCGATCACGAACGGGCCGCCGCCGGCCGCATCGCCGAGCCGCGCCGACACGCCGAAGTTCATCGGCACGCCGCCGACCAGGAAGCCCGGTTTCTTGCCGCCGTGTTCGAGCATCCACGCGAGCATCGAGGTCGTACTGGTCTTGCCGTGCGTGCCGGCGACCGCGAGCACATGCCGGCCTTGCAGCACATGCTCGGCCAGCCACTGCGGGCCGCTGGTATAGGGCAGGCCGGCGTCGAGAATGGCCTCCATCAGCGGGTTGCCGCGCGTGACCACGTTGCCGACGACGAAGAGGTCGGGCTTGAGCGCGGCCTGGTCGGCGCCGAAGCCCTCGATCAGTTCGATGTCGAGCGCACGCAGCTGATCGCTCATCGGCGGATAGACATTGGCGTCGCAGCCGGTGACCTTGTGCCCGCCTTCGCGCGCCAGCGCCGCCAGCCCTCCCATGAAGGTGCCGCAGATGCCGAGGATGTGGATGTGCATGGGGATGTCGTCCGGGATCGGGTGGTTATAGCGCGGCGAAATCACCCTGCACAAATCACGCCAAACCACTCGGGGCCGCGTTCGCAGGCCGCGTCGAGCGACGGCAGCACCGCGACGCAGCGCGCCAGCCATTCGGGCGCCGGCGCCTTCAGGTCGGGCACTGCAACAGTCGCGAGCCCGGCCGCGAGTGCGGCTTGCACGCCGTGGCCGGAGTCCTCGAACGCGATGCTGCGATCGGCGCTGGCGCCCAGGCGCGTGAGCGCGAGTCGGTAGAGGTCGGGCGCAGGCTTGCCGTGCGTGACCTCGTCGCCGCCGCAGATGGCGGCGAAGTGATCGAGCAGTGCGGCGGCGCCGAGGCGGCGGCGGACTTCGGCGTGGTGCGTCGACGACGCAACGGCGCACGGGATACGTGCGTCGCGCAGCGCGGCCAGCAGCCGGCGTGCGCCGGGCTTGGCATCGAAGGGCGCGCCGCCGGCGAGTTGTGCGTCGGCATGCGCGCGGGCTGCGAACAGCAGGGCCGTGTCGTTGCCGAACAGCGCCAGCATGCGGGCGTGGCTGTCGGTGTGGTTGAGGCCGACGACGCTCAGGTAGTCGGCCTCGCTGAGCGGCACGCCGACGGCGGCCGCGGCCTGCAGCCAGGCGTCGCGCGTCGGCCGCTCGGAGTCGAGCAGCAGGCCGTCCATGTCGAACACCACCGCCGTGAAGGTGGCTCCAGGTTGCACCACCTCGGCCTCAGCGCAGTGCTTGCAGCGTGGCGTCGACGGTGGCCTGCAGGTCGGCGGGCGTGTGTGCGGCGCTGACGAAGCCGGCCTCGTACATCGCCGGTGCGAAGTACACGCCGCGGTCCAGCATGGCGTGGAAGAAGCGGTTGAAGCGCTCCTTGTCGGTCGCCATGACTTCGCTGTAGGTGGTGGGCAGCCGGTCCGAGAAGAAGAAGCCGAACATGCCGCCTTCGCAATCGCCGACCATCGGCACGCCGGCCTGCTTGGCGGCGCCGAGGATGCCGTCCAGCAAGGTGCGGGTGCTGGCCGAGAGCGCATCGAAGAAACCGGGCCGGCGGATCTCGCGCAGCGTGGCCAGGCCGCAGGCGGTCGCGACCGGGTTGCCCGACAGCGTGCCGGCCTGGTAGACCGGGCCGAGCGGCGCGAGCTGCTGCATCACCGCGCGCTTGGCGCCGAAGGCCGCGAGCGGCATGCCGCCGCCGATGACCTTGCCGAACACGCTGATGTCGGGCTCGAAACCGGGGATGGCCTTCGCGTACAGGCTTTGCGCGCTGCCGAGCGCGACGCGAAAGCCCGTCATCACTTCATCGAAGACGAACAGCGCGCCGTATTGCGTGCAGAGCTCGCGAATGCGCTTGATGAACGGCACCGAGGCGCGCACGAAGTTCATGTTGCCGGCGATCGGCTCGATCACGACGCAGGCGATGCTGTCGCCCTGCAGCTTGAACACCTGTTCGATCTGCTCGATGTCGTTGTAGTCGAGCACCAGCGTGTGCTGCACGACCTCGGCCGGCACGCCGGCGCTGGTCGGGTGGCCGAAGGTCGCGAGGCCGGAGCCGGCCTTGACCAGCAGCGCATCGGCGTGGCCGTGGTAGCAGCCTGCGAACTTGATGATCTTGCTGCGGCCGGTGGCGCCGCGCGCCAGCCGCAGCGCGCTCATCGCGGCCTCGGTGCCGGAGCTCACGAGGCGGATCTGGTCCATGCTCGGCACGAGGCTCAGGATCTCCTCGGCGAGCTCGACCTCGCGCTCGGTCGGCGCGCCGAACGAGAAGCCGTCGATGGCGGCCGTCTGGACCGCGTCGAGCACGGCCGGGTGGCCGTGGCCGAGGATCATCGGGCCCCATGAGCCGATGTAGTCGATGTAGCGGGTGCCTTCGGCGTCGAAGATGTGGGGGCCTTGTGCGCGCGCGATGAAGCGCGGCGTGCCGCCCACCGCGCGGAAGGCGCGCACCGGCGAATTCACGCCGCCGGGGATGACCTTCTGCGCGCGCTCGAACAGCTGGGCGTTGGTCAATGGAGCCCCTCGTCCGACGGGTACATCGGCCGATCCCCCAAGGGGATGGGTGCCGGCTTGGGAGCGGCCCGGCGCTCGGCCCGCTTCTGGCTTCTGGTCAGTGGACATGGCGCGGGTTCTTCGGGGTCGGGGTGTCGTCGGCGGGGCCGCCGCCTTCGGCGTCGGGGCCTTCCTCGCCTTCTTCGCCGGGCGGCAGCGCCCAGAAGAAGCGGTCGGGGACGACGTTGCCCATGCCTGGGCGGAAGCCCGCGTCGAGTGCCTGGTCGAGGAAGGCCAGCGCCTCGCCGACCGCGGCGGTGAGCTCGGCCCCGGCCGCGAGCAGCGCGGCGAGCGCGGCGGCGAGGGTGTCGCCGGCGCCGACGAAGCTGACCTCGAAGCGCTCGAACTTCTCGCCGGTGATCGCGCCCTGCGGCGAGGCCAGCACGTTGTCCATGAACTGGTCGTTGGGCTTGGAGCCGGGAATCAGCACGCTGGTGACGAGCACGAAGCGCGTGCCGTGCTCGCCCGCAGCCACCGCCAGCTCGCGCGGCGAGGCCGGGCGCTCGTTGTCCCACTCGGGCAGCAGGAAGTCGGTGAGCGCCTGGTGACTGCCGACCAGCACCTCGGTCTGCGGCAGCACCAGCTCGCGAAAGGCGTCGAGGTAGCTCTGCTGGTCGTCTTCCTCCAGCCACGACAGGTTGGGCATGTAGGCGACGAGCGGCACATCGGGGTAGTCGGACAGGATCTCGGCGACGGTGCTCACGCCCTCGGTCGAGCCGAGGAACCCGACCTTCCAGCCGGAGATGGTCACGTCTTCCAGGATGCTGCGGGCCTGTTCGGCGATCACGTCGGCGTCGATCACATGGTGATCAAACACCTCGTGCGTGTCACGCATCACGATGCTGGTGACCACGGGCAACGCATGCGCGCCCATTGCGGCGATAGTAGCGACGTCGCCGGCCACGCCGCCCGCGCCGCTCGGATCGCTGGCGTTGAAACTCATCACGCAGGCGGGCGCGGGCTGTTCTTCCGCGCTTTCGGCGTCGGGAGCGGTGTTTTCAGTGGTCATCAGATGGGCCCGAAGCGGTGGATTGGGGGGACGCCCAGACCTCTAGGCAAACGTGAAGAATGTTGCGTATGTGCCTACGGCAGCTTGAGTTTTTGACAGAACGCGTGGCTACAATCTGTTTGCATTGTAGTGAAGCAAAGCGCCGCGTCCGGCCTTTGGAGCAAAGTGACAGAACCCAAAACCTGGATGTGCCTGATCTGCGGCTGGATCTACGACGAAGCAGCGGGTGATGCCGAGCATGGCATCGCGCCGGGCACCGCGTGGGAGGCCGTTCCGATGAACTGGACCTGTCCCGAATGCGGCGCGCGCAAAGAAGACTTCGAAATGGTGCAGATCTGAGCGGTTGACGCCGGCGAGCGCGGGCTGACCCGCCCGCCACCCCTTGTCGTTGAGGAGAATGCTGGTTGAGCAATCAGGCCCCCGCCGAACCTGCAGGCATCAAGGTGCTCGTCATCGATGACAGCAACACGATACGCCGCAGTGCAGAGATCTTCCTGAAGCAGGGTGGTCATGACGTTCTGCTCGCCGAGGACGGCTTCGACGCGCTGGCCAAGGTCAACGACCACGACCCCGACCTGATCTTCTGCGACATCCTGATGCCCCGGCTGGACGGCTACCAGACCTGCGCCATCATCAAACGCAACGCCAAATTCGCCGGTGTGCCCGTGATCATGCTGTCGTCCAAAGACGGTCTGTTCGACAAGGCACGCGGCCGCATGGTGGGCTCCGAGGCCTACCTGACCAAACCATTCACCAAAGACCAGCTTCTGCAAGCGGTCGAGCAGCACCGCCGCGTCGGCTGACGCGGGGATGCGCACAGCCGCAACGTAGGAGGACAACATGACGATCAAAAAAATCTTGCTCGTGGACGACTCGAAGACGGAGCTTCATTTCCTCTCCGACCTGCTCGGCAAGCGCGGCTATGCCGTGCGCACCGCCGAGAACGGCGAGGAGGCGATGCGCCGGCTCGGCGAAGAGACGCCCGATCTGATCCTGATGGACGTGGTGATGCCGGGCCAGAACGGCTTCCAGCTGACCCGCGCGATCACCCGCGACCCGCGCTTCGTCAACGTGCCGGTGATCATGTGCACCAGCAAGAACCAGGAAACCGACAAGGTCTGGGGCATGCGCCAGGGCGCGCGCGACTACATCGTCAAGCCGGTCAATGCCGACGAGCTGGTCGCCAAGATTCACGCGTTCGACTAACTCCGAATGGCCAACAAGCAAGCACTGCGCGAGCTACAGACCCGCCTGGCCGATCGGCTGCAGGCGGCGCGCACGCAGGTGCGTGGGCAGTCGTGGCTGGCGGTCGAGTGCAGCGGGCGCGGGTTCCTGCTGCCGCTGCGCGAGGCCGGCGAGATCTTCGCGCTCGCGCCCATCCTGTCGGTGCCGTACAGCCACCGCTGGTTTCTGGGCGTGGCCAATCTTCGCGGGCATCTGCACGGGGTCGTCGACCTCGCCGGGTTCCTCGGCGTGAAGACCACCGAGACCGGCCGCGACCAATCCCGGCTGGTGGGGTTCAACCCCACGCTCGACATCAATTGTGTGCTGCTGGTGGACCGACTCTCCGGTCTGCGCAGCGGCGACGACCTCACCCCCGAGCCGGGTGACAACGTGGCGCGGCCCGCTTTCGTGGGTGCGCGTCTGCGTGACGCTTCGGGCCGGCTTTGGCAAGAGCTGGTGCTGTCGGCCTTGGCCGACGACGAAGCATTTCTGAAGATCGTGGGTTGAGCACCGCCGGTGCTCGCTCCGCAAGACAAGAACGCAAGAGGGCCATATGAGCTTCCTGAACAAGATCAAAGGTTGGGGTCAGAAGGACGAGATCGGCGCGTCAGGCGACGGCACCGCGACATCGCCCGCGTTCGATGAACTCCACGTGACGGGCGCGATGTACGCGAACTCGCACGCGAGCGATCATCCATCGACCGACACCACCGCGTCGGCCGTCTACGACGTGCCGACGGTCCAGCACGCCAACGGCGCGGACACCTCGATCATCTCGGAAGCCGCGCCGTCTGAAATGGCCGAGTTCTCCGAGACCCGCCTGCAGGACGGCGAACGCGCGGCCTCCGCCGCCGGCACCGGCCTGCCGCTGATCGGCATGCGCCCGATCGCGGATCAGCAGCGCATCCTGATCGTGATGGCGCTGCTGGGCCTGCTCGGCCTGGTCATCGTGACCTTCATGTCGCTGCTCGCCGCGAACCGCGGTTCGGCTCAGGTCGCGGCCAGCGGCCAGGCGCTGATGCAGTCGCAGCGGCTCGCCAAATCGGTGTCGCAGGCGCTGATCGGCAGCCCGGCCGCGTTCCCCGAAGTGAAGGAAAGCGCCGACGTGCTGGTGAAGAACGTGCGCAGCCTGCGCACCGGCGAAGGCAACGTGAGCGCCGCGCCTTCGGGCGTGCAGGACGCGATCGAGCCGATGCTGCCGCTGGTGGACCGCGCCGAGAAGAACGCCGCCACCGTGCTGGGACAGCAGAAGATCCTGACCGAAGTCGGCAAGGCGCTGCGCGCGATCAACCGCCAGTCTTCCGACCTGCTCGAGACCGCAGAGACCGTGTCCTCGCTGAAGCTGCAGCAGGAAGCGTCGCCGGCCGAACTGTCGGCCGTCGGCCAGCTCGTGATGCTGACGCAGCGCATCGGCAAGTCGGCGAATGAATTCCTGACGATGGAAGGCGTGAGCCCCGAGGCCGTGTTCCTGCTCGGCAAGGACTTGAACTCGTTCCGCGAAATCGCCGAAGGCCTGACCAACGGCAACGCCGAACTGCGCCTGCCGGGCACGAAAGACGCGCAGACCAAGGAACGCCTGGTCGCGCTGATGAAGCAATACGAAGAGACGCGCACGCAAGCCGGCGCGATTCTGGGCAACCTGCAAGGTCTGGTCTCGGCGCGTGAAGCGCAGGCCAACATCATTGCCGACAGCGAACCGCTGCGCAAAGGCCTTGAGACCGTGCAGGACCGCCTCGGCAGTGCCACCGGTTTCAGCGGCCTGAGCCTGTTCGCGCTCGTCGCCACCGCCGCGCTGATGCTGCTGGGCGGCGCCGGTCTGGTGCGGCTGCAGGTGCGTGCACAAACGGAACGTGCCGAATCCGCCGAAGCGCAACGCCAGAACGCCGAACGCGAACAGCAGGAATCCAAGCGCGTCAACGACGCGAACCAGGCCGCGATTTTGCGTTTGATGAACGAACTGCAGGCGGTTGCTGAAGGTGACTTGACGCAGCAGGCCACGGTGACCGAAGACATCACCGGCGCGATTGCCGACTCGGTGAACTACACGGTGGAAGAGTTGCGCACGCTGGTGTCGCAGGTGCAGGGCACCGCAGGCCGGGTGACCGACACGACGCAGCAGGTGGAAGCCACGTCGACCGAACTGCTCGCGGCCTCTTCGGAGCAGCTGCGCGAGATTCGCGACACCGGCGAGTCGGTGCTGCAGATGGCGGGTCGAATCAACGACGTGTCGGGCCAGGCGCAGGAAACCGCTGCGGTGGCGCGGCTCTCGCTGGACGCGGCCGAATCCGGTCTGCGCGCGGTGCAGAACACCATCGGCGGCATGAACTCGATTCGTGACCAGATCCAGGAAACCTCGAAGCGGATCAAGCGCCTGGGCGAATCGTCGCAGGAGATCGGCGAAATCACCGAGCTGATTTCCGACATTACCGAACAGACCAACGTGCTCGCGCTAAACGCCGCCATCCAGGCCGCGTCGGCCGGTGAAGCGGGTCGCGGCTTCTCGGTGGTTGCCGAAGAAGTGCAGCGCCTGGCGGAACGCTCCGGCGACGCGACGCGCCAGATCGCGGCGCTGGTCAAGACCATTCAGACCGACACGCAGGATGCGGTCGGCGCCATGGAGCGCAGCACGCAGGGTGTGGTCGAGGGTGCACGACTGTCCGACGCGGCCGGTACTGCACTGGGCGAGATCGACCGCGTGTCGCGCCAGCTCGCGGAGCTGATCGACCAGATATCGACCCGCGCGCTCGGCGAAGCGCAGTCCGCCAACGTGGTGGCTGCAAACATCCAGCACATTTTCGCGGTGACCGAGCAGACCGGTGAAGGCACGCGCTCGACCGCGCAGATGGTGCGCGAGCTGTCGCGTACCGCGGAAGAGCTGAAGCAATCGGTGTCGCGATTCAAGATCGAGTGAAGTTCCGATGAACGCACCCATGAGCAGCAACAGTGGCAGCGGCACCGATGACCTGAGCGCCCTCGCGTGGGTGCAGGAGGAGTTGCGGCGTTCGCTGGAGACGGCACACAAGGCCTTGCGGCGTTTCGTCAAGGAGACCGACGCGCTGGGCAGCGGTTCCGACATGGACGTGATCGACCCCGCCGTGCTGCGCGGCGCGCGTTCGCAGATTCACCAGGGCGTGGGTGCGCTAGAACTGGTCGGCCAGCCGGCCGCGGCAATGGTGCTGCGCGCGAGCGAAGCGGCGGTGCAGCGCTTCATCGCCAAGCCGCACAAGCTCACCGCGCTCGTCGTCGACGACATCGAGCGCGCCTCGTTCGCGCTGCTCGACTACCTCTCTCGTTTGCTCGCGGGCAAGCCGGTCTCGACGCTGTCGCTGTTCCCGCAATACCGCGCGGTGCAGGAAGCTGCCGGTGCCGACCGCGTCCATCCGGCCGACCTGTGGGTGGCCGATTGGCAATGGCGCGATCTGCCGGCCGACGCGAGCGCCGCGCCGCTGCCGCATGACGTGGCCACGCAGGCCACCTTCGAGCAGCTGCTGCTGCAGCTGATGCGCGCGCCCGATCCCATTTTGCCGGTGGCGCGCATGAGCGACCTCACTGCCGGTCTGGGTGCCGGCGCGCA
>Ga0307510_10007238_pt1 | contig 13218 bp, 14 predicted proteins | sample 12_EM_MG_FD_207224 | JGI IMG/M metagenome (GOLD analysis project Ga0307510, IMG submission 207224) | Populus trichocarpa ectomycorrhiza microbial communities from riparian zone in the Pacific Northwest, United States - 12_EM | ecosystem: Host-associated > Plants > Roots > Unclassified | place... | reverse complement strand
CCCGAGTAGTGTCCAAATGTCCGCCCTTCGACGCAAGCTGCAGCGGAGTCCAATTGTATGTGTCCCCCACATCCACCTTCGCGCCATGCTCGACAAGCACCCGAGCAAACGCCACATGTCCACCTCGAGACGCGAGATGCAATGGTGTCCACTTCTCGTCATCCTGCGCATTCACGTCTTGTGAGCATCCAATTACAAGGAACCTTATCAGCTCTTGAATCCCAAAGAAAGCAGCATAATGCAATGAACTGCCTCTGAACTGAGATGGGTTCGTGGATTTCCGGCGTCGAGTCCGGGAGGGACGTGGGTCAAATATCCGAACCAAGACCGCAAGATGTCGTGTCCTTGGGTCAAACAGACGCTCCACGCCATCCTGCACCTTTGCTGACATGGTCCCAAATCGCGCGTGGTCCACCCAGTGCTCTGCTGCATATTTGGCAAGATGGAAGTCCTTCAGGCCATCGTCGGTGATGCCCTCATCGAGATGTAAGAGAATGCCCAGACAAGCTTGTGCCACGAGTGTGTGAGCAGGGGCCATTGAGACATAGTAACGAGGAATAGGGTCCCTGGCTTCGGTGAGACGTGTCGATGTGAGAAATTCTTTCACCGAAAAGTGAGAGAATTGTATCACTTCGGAACCCTTGACTCTTACAATGGCAAGTAAACTAGAGCAGGTGGACAACAGAGCGTCTAGTGGGTCGACCGGGCGCCAACCGGGACGAAATGTCGGGGTTGCTCCTGCGTTGAAATCGAACGCAAGGAACTCTGAAAGCTCCTTGACACGAAGAGGGCGAGATGCGACTGCAACACATTGGAAGATCCGATGCGCAAATTCACTGTTCGCCTCATTGATATCTTCTAAGTTCCGTTCGTAGGTCCCATCCAAGCTCTCTGGTAATTCGTCCAAAGCTTGCCGGATACGAGATGGCAGGGAACGGCGCAGGAACTCCAACTGGCAATATACCCAACGGAACCTGTATCAAACATATCAGCAAGCACCCATGGATATCATTCCATTTATTTCTCACATTCCGTCTGCTTTATTCGTCAGCACATCAATGACTAGTTCCTTGTCTTCTGGTCTCCATCTTTCCAACTTCGCGTCCGTGTAGACAATAGACCTGACGTAGTTGACAATATCCTGCCTTTGTCCGCTCTCGTTATGTAGGGATACAGAGCGGAAAGGTAAACAATTAATGGTGGATTGAATGTCGACCTCGGGTCGGCTCGTGATGCAAACGTGCAAATTTTGCACGTGGTAGTTGACAAGCCCCTTCAGGAACACTAAAACCTTTTCGCGAGGGGAAGGCATCCCAAAAGTGTCTGGACACTCGTCTAAACCATCAATAATTATGTAAGCGGGTGCTTGACCGGGGAGCCTCAGTATGTCTTCAAGACATCCGACGAGTTCATCGTCACTAGGTTCTCGCGATCCATCACCGTGCGATGAATAGAACTTGGAAAGGATATTGGAGTAGGAATCGGAGTGATCACAAAGCTGAAGTAGTACTGATGACAGCAAGCCGCGAAGGTTCTTCTTGTTGACATCCCGGAAGTCGCAGTAGAAAAACGCCAACGAGGCCAGTCCTCGTTTTCGCATTTCAAAGATGTCCTCGACGATAGTGGAACTAGACCAATCACATAAGTTCTTTTTGCGGAGCTGCAGGAATATGAACATACCAAATAACGCTTTTCCCCGCACCAGCTGCGAATTCGAAATCGGCATTTCAGCGAAAATGGGAGCATTTGAGACTCGGACACTCACGTTTCCCATGAATCCACAGTAGCGAATCTGGGCCGGACGATTTCCATTTTGCGAAAGTGTTACCATCGATGAACCATCTCGACGTCCCTTCATAGTGAGATTCGCGAGCAGTGATGTGGTTTTTCCATGGGTCCGGAGGAGAAATCCACTTTCGAGTATCTCTTTGCAAATCTTTACCTATTCGACCGCCTCAACTTCCCCAATTAGTGACATAGGTAAAAATAATGTGCTTACGTCGTGCTTCGTTCATTTTGTCTAAGATTTCTTGCATGATTTCTATCATGCAGTCAGGGACATAGTAGCTTGATTTCACGGACCAAACATACCAAGAGAATTCCAGATAGCGTTCGCCGATGGTTTACCGTCTAGAGGGCAAGATGTTCAACACCAAACACGCATCATGCTGCGTAGAGCTGCCTCACTATTCATGCCTGCCCTCATATTCTGAACGAGACCATGCACGACATCAAGTGTCTGGGTTGCAGTGGTACGAGCTTCATCGAGGGTCAATCGATCGAGTCTCTGTAGCACAGACTCGACTTCGTTCTCCCTCAGAATATTTTTCACCAATTTCACTGCATCGTGATCAGTCAAGTGATCGATTATAGGCAGCATAGACGCACTCACATGGCCGACTCCGTTTGATCTGCTTGGTCACTAGGGCGATTGTGGAAAGCAACTCGACCATTATTTTGACAAGAATCTTTTCCATGTCCCCCGTAAGGGATAACCCGATATAAATATCGAGTCTGCCTAGGAAGTGTTCGATAGTCTCCAGTAGGTTGATAAGCGCGTCATAGCTTGAGTTACCATCTTTGGTTGCCTGATACACATGTACATGAGTCGTCGTCAGAAGGATATCCAAGTTGGAGGTGGGAAAGACAGACAACGAGTAGAATGCCAAAGGCTGCGAAGATTGGCTTTGCAGAAGGCAATGCCTACAGAACTAGCATCAGAAATTGGGAACGCAACAGCTGCGTCAGACGTACCAGACCAATACCCTCGCCAAGAGTTGTACTTGTAGAAAGCGCGTGGAGGACATGGACGACTCGCTTGAGGGACCTCATGGCTTTGCCGTCATCCTCTCGGAATCCGGTAATGGACCAAGCTTGATGTTGGAGGATGTTCATGACAGACTCGACAGTATGGCAACTCTCGAGTTGCCTAGCGAGGGGATGGTCGATCAATTTCAACCCTGTCTGTTTCTCATAGCTCTGCATGGCAGTGTCGAAGAGCAACTGTAGCCTAGTACCAGAAGAATCGCTCATTGTACAACACAGAAAGAAATGTGTATAGAAGTAGAAAATAAGGGATGTGTGAGGATTGGTCGGACGATGGACGTGTGGAGTCGAGGAACAAAGATGCATACGGGTGGCGCAAATCCAAACAGCACAGCCCTGGTTGGCTGGTTACCGGTTACCAGTCACCCACCCAGTAGTCCGTCTGACGATAAACGCCAAGTGATTTTCGGTTACTCGGGATTTGAGAACCGAAAACCACACCATTTGCCCTTCGGTCAAGTATAACCGTATTCTGTAGCTTACACTGAGTCATTTGGTATAACGTTTTTGGAATTCCAGCAATTTGTTGAAGGGAAACGGTCAAAAGATTGACGTTGTATTTTTTTTTTTTTGCCAAATTTTACACGCGGACAAGTCGGGTGAAACGGACTAAGGTTTAAACGCTTAAGCGCTTAAGGTTGGCGGACCATCCTTTCCCTCGTCTGCGCGTTCCATCGGCACAAGGAAGTCCTTTCGTCATTTTCGGTACGTGCCCAAGGGCTACCCCAAGCCGAGTAACTGGCTTCTTCCCCATCAGACCATCGCAGTAGCATATGTCAGTGTAGTGCTGGAACCAAGTCTCGACTGCGCATTGCCTCACTCGTATGACGCCGTCGTGGGGCTGTCCACCACCTCGAAGCGATAGTTTCACCAGTACACCGCCACCGTCAATGTTGTTGGACCTACTGCCTGGGATCCCGTGGGGCGGTGTGCTGGGTGGCGGCTACTGGATATGCAAACCAGGCAGACATTGATGCGTCGTCACAGATTGTCGGATCGTTGATCAAGTGAGTGCACCCTACCCCTACTTTGTGCCATTCCCAAAAAGCGTTCATCCAAACCTTGCTGCCGTTGAACCTTAAGTTTGTCGACAACTCCCACTTCCATATTGCCCCTCGTCGATTTCTTCGATCTCTTGACTTTTTTCCTTCTCGTAGTTATGTTCCCAGGCCCGGCCATCGCGGCGCCAGTTATCACCACCGGGACAATGCCTCCCTTCTTTTCCCACTCTTCGTACCGCATTACATGGCAGGACTCACAAGCTACTGCGAATCGACGAATCCGAAGTCTTGGCTACTACGCAGACATGCCAGTGATATCCCGCACCCCTGCCTTTCCATCCTCTCCGGTACGAGCCGTATGATTCTGTCACCATGCGCGGTTGTGATGGGACGCTCCAGGAACTTTGCAAGACTATTAGCATCCATCACGCAGCCCGACCAACGTCTTCCCAAGTAGATCATATCTCCACTACGCGATGTGGGAAGCGTTGGTTACCTATGCCCACTGCTTCACAGGGCAGCTCCGTAGTTGCGGCAATTTGATAGGACCTTGTTTTTTTTTTCGCTATCTGGGGTTATTGATCGATTTTCTCTGCAGTGGAAGAGCAGGGTGCTAACGCACCAAAATCGCGATAGCTGTGCCCTGGTGCTCCGGGTCTGATGACTAGTCACGTTTACCAGACTTCTCCGCTCAGTAGTCACCCAGCCATTATCGGCAATTCGTGATACGATAAATTTCTGTCATATATTAGGCTCTACGAACCTTTCGCGAAGCCAAAATAAAAAGCCAGAGGATAATAATGATATGGGATTGGGGATGGCGTGAAAGCAAGTACAGTCTTATGGAAAGAAACAAGATTCATTGATCGTCCGTTCTCGAACAGCAGTCTGGTGTGAACGCGACCGTCACCTCATCCACTTGGCCATACCAAGCAAGACGACAGATCCGGTTTAAGGTAGGCATCACGATTGAGTCCGCTGGTATCCAAAGAGTCGCTCATTTCCCGGGTGCGGGTGGAATGACCATGGATAGAAGAAGAATGCATATAGTATAGGGATATGAGAATGATAGGTAGTGGGACGCGGTAGTACGGTGGGTAGGACGTTGGTTGGAGCGGTTGTAGTTGTCGCGTCTCAACTTTCCTAGGTTCACCACAAAGTATGGTGAGATGGTCTGCGCAAAGAGTCGTCTGGATTGGGCCCAAAGGCCTAGATCAAAATATCTCAGATAGGTCGCAGAAGCAAATTGAGCCTGTTTGCGTAGGCAGATGCCGTGGATGAGCGAGAGTAGAGTATGATATGAGATCTATGGCCGATGGGAAACCGCTCGAGGCAACCCGGGACCGGCGCACCAGCCAAGTTACAGGTTTTCATGTGATCTTCAATTGACCCGTTTCTTCTCAATTCGACGCAAAGTGTGAGCAACCGCTGGTGCGACAACCAGTGGTACGACCCCAAATCTATGGTGGTGGTGATGATACAAATAAAACGTTCAGTGGGATATATACACCATACTCGCCATTTTTCACGTAAAGGGCACAACCCGCTTGGTATGTCGGGGTGGACCGGCATCCGGATCAGGGCGAGGCGCTCGCAGAACTCCTTGACACGAAGTATGCGAGATGATACCAACATACATGGGACAATGCGGCAAGCGAATTTCACTTTGCCTGGTCGATAGCGATATCTCACTATATGCGTTCATACGTCCCATCGACGTTACCTGATAATTCCTTCAAAGCTTGCCATATACCCGCGGGCAGGCAATGCCTGAGGAATTTCAATTGATACGAAGCCCAACCGAACCTGTATTACAGATATTAGCAAGCGTACCAGAAATTCTGTCATTTAACCCTCACATTCCGTCAACGTTTCTCGTGAGTACGTCAATAACCAGTTCCTGGTCCTCAGTTCTCCATTTTCTCATCTTCGCGTCCGTGGTGACAACGGACCGGACGTAGTCAACTATGTCCTGCAGTTGTCCGCTCTCGTCTTCAAGGGAGACAGTACGAAAGGGTAAATGGTTAAGAGGGATTCTGATGTCATCGTCGGCTCGGCTCGTGATGCAAATGCGGAGATTTTGGAGATGTAAGTCGACGAGTCCCTCCAAGAACTTCAAAACCTTTTCGCGAGGGGAAGGTATGCCGAACGTGTCTGGACACGCGTCCAATCCATCGATAATGATGTATACTGGCGCTTGACCTGGTTGTTTCAGCATGTGACTGAGACATCCTATGAGTTCGTCGTCACTAGGTTGTCGCGATCCATCACAGTTGGCAGAATGGAAGTCGGAAAGAATTGTGGAGTAGGAGTCCGAGTGGTCGCAAAGTTGTACTAGCAGAGACGACACCAATCCGCGAAGGCTCTTCTTGTCGTCATCCTCGGAGTCGCAGTAGAAGAACCCCAATGAGGCGAGTCCCCGTTTCCGCATGCCATCAACGTCTTCGACGATGGTGGAGCTAGCCAACTCCATAAATCTTCGCTGCGGAAATGGAAATGCAAGATGAACATACCAAATGACACTCTTCCCCGCACCGGCTACGAATGCGAGATCGTCAATTTCGACAAAAATGGAGGCATGGGAGACTCAGACACGCACATTTTCCATAAATACATAGTAGCGAATCCGGACCAGACGATTTCCATTTCGCGAATGTATCACCCTTGACGAACCATGTCGATGTCCCTGCGTAGCGCGATTCCAGGGCAGTGTTGTGATTTCTCCACGGGTCAGGAGGGAAAAGCCACTTTCGAGTCTCTCTCTGTAAATCTTTACCTATGAGACCGCCTCAATGTTCTCTATCGACATGGGTAAAAGGAATGGCTCACGTCGTGATTCGTTCATGTTGTCCAAGACTTCTTGCATTATTTCTAGTAAACCATCAGAAACATAGACAGGATCTTCTTATCCACCAAACATACTCAAAGCATCTGAGATAGCATCTCCCGATGTTTTGCCGTCTATAGGCAACGACGGTCAACAGTGAACGTGAGTCAAACCAGATCGAGTTGGCTCACCATCCATGACCACCCTCATATTCTGGACGAGACCGTGGACAACATCGAAGGTTTGTGTTGCAGTCGCACGAGACTCATCCAGGGTCAACCGATCGAGTCTCTGTAGCACCGACTCGACTTCATTTTCTCCCAGAATCTTCTTCACCAATTTTACTGTGTCGTGTTCAGTCAAGGGACTAATAGACAGGGATACACTCACCTGGTCGGCTCTGCTTTATCTGCTTGGTCGCGATTGCGAGGGTGGAAAGTAATTCCACCATTATTTTAACGAGGATTTGTCGCATCGCCGCCGTGAGGGGTAGACCAATATAGATCTCGAGTCGGCCCATAAAGTGTTCGATGGTCTCTAGTAGATCGATAAGCGCGTCATAGCTGGATTTAACGTCCTTGGCCGCCTGACACATTGGACGTCAGAAGAATGCGGAATTAGGAACCGGAAAGACGAACAGTGAGTAGGATGCCAACGGCCGCGAAGATTGGTTTTGCGGGAGGGAACGCCTGTCGATCGAGCGTCAGGAACTGGGAATACCTCAAAACACCATCCGACGTACCAGTCCAATACCCTCCCCGAGAGCTGTGCTCGTGGAAAGCGCGTGGAGAACGTGGACTACTCGCCAGAGGGATCTCGTGATTTTGCCATCAGCCCCTCGAAATTTTGTCAGGCTCCGACCTTGCTGTTGGAGAACATTCATGACAGTGTCGACAGAATGACAATTTTCGAGCTCCTTGGAGAGAGGATGATCGACAAGTTTCAGCCTTGTCTGTTTCTCATAGTCCTGCAAGGCGGCGTCGAAGAGCGCCTGGAGGCTAGAATTTGAAGGGTCGCTCATTGTGCGGGGGTAAAAAGAGTGTCTAGAAGTACAAAAATATGTGCCGTGTAAGGACGGGATCGCTAGTGGACGTTGTAGTTTTGAAGGACTCTTGAAGGTCGAGGAGAGAGTGAGGTGCACAGACGGTGCATGGCGGTGATGCTCAAGCAGGCAGTGCAACTGAATCGCCTGCGGCAATTTTGTGGTGGCTCGACGCCACGTGGCACTGACCAGTATTGGCAGCACCCGCTCGCGCTGCGTTTTTCCCTCTTTGCTTCTTAGAAACCTCTGCACAGTTTCATAGGCGCGAGAATATTCACCCTCGTTTCCTGTATGTGCCAACGACCAAACACAATGCGCCATTCATAGCAAGCTGTCACTGCTCCCGTCAGTTCATCTCCGAGCTCGCACCGGAGGCTGGAGCTAACCGTATCCTCTTTCCTCCCCCCTTCGTCCTACAAGCTCCCTAGAAACATCCCCAATGTCATTTTCATAATTGCACCTAGGACGACATCGTGATTGTTCTGCGCTTCTATCCGATAAATTCACCGGTATTGCGCGACGGCCTGCGCTACGGAGTCTACAAGCAGGGCACACATGGAGGAGCGCGATGGTGGTCGTCAATGGGAAGTAGCCCGGAGTTCGTGGCTTGTCATTGCTTTGGTACTGAAAATGTGATGGTCCGTAACTCTATACGTGAGTCTTCATTTTGGGAAGTTGTCGATTCAACATTTGCAGCTATTGATTTTTTAGACACTCCCGCTTCTTGAGGATGCCCTTCGTCACTTCCCTCTCTAGTCGTTCCTTTCCTGTCCTACCCGCTGCTACGAAGCTATTACCGCTCGACGATGTCGTACATTCTTTCGGACGTACCCGACCTTCCCCGCCTACTTATACAATTCGCATGGCAGGGCTCAAACGGTGCTGCTCACCGACGATATCTTCGCTGTCGCTCAGACGGACATTCAAAGCGCCCCGGCATCTTGTCCTTTGCGGGGTGATTATAGCCGTGGCACTCATGGTGATGGGACCCCTCCCCTACGGCTTGTAGGACCATGAACATCCGTCGTATCTATGGCCATCACGGTCCCTGACCAACATCGCCCCGAGAAGATCAGGGGCCCTCGCCGCTTTTGTTGCGCACTTTGGGAGGTGACTCACTTCTGCCCGCCGTTTCGCAGGTTAGTTTCATAGCTTGTACCAACTCGACAACCCTTGTTCCGTGCTACCTTACTTATTGATCGACTTGTTCTGGCAATGGGCAAGCACACTGCTATCATCAAAAATTTAACAAAGGAGGGTCCCCAATTTGGGGTTCCCTGCCACCCCTTTTTTGGATGACTTAATGTTACTTAAGCAAAAAAAGCGTGAAATCTTTTTCATGCATGTGACAGCACACCGGAGGTGTGCCCAGTGTTGTGGTCCAGTCCTCCAGTAAGCTTGCTTGCTTGCTCGATTCTGTTCTGACTGCCGCTCTTCACTGCTCACAGGTCCACAGGTCACTTCCCCCCCCTCCTAGGTTGGGTTTTCCCCCCCTGGAGTGAGTCCCCTCACTTTTTTTTACTCACAGCTCTTTTTTTTTTTTTCTGTTGCCACTCACTTTTTCTTGGTTTCCTGCACTCCTCCACCCCACAGCAATGCCACTGCAAGGCTCTCAGAGTGAGTCCTTCCCTCCCTTTTTTCACTGACTGCTTGCTTTTTTTCAGGTTGCTTTTTTCCCGTGGCTGACCAGTCCCCCTCCCCACTCCACTCTCAGTGAGTGGCATGTTTTTTTCTTGGTTCACATCCCTTGCCCGAACAAACCCAGCCACCCCTCTCTGTCACACCCTCAGTGAGTGACTTTTCCCCCCTTCGTTCTGACTATCCCCATTGCCACACTGCCCGGTAAGTGGCCCTGATTTTTTCTCTGTTCTGACTATCCCTCACAGCCTGAACAAACCTGGCTGCCCCCATCCCTGTTGCCACACCACCCGGTGAGTGGCCACTTTTTCTCTCTCTGATCTGACCCTCCCTTACAGCCCAAATCCACCAAATCACAACCATCATCACCGCTCCCACTCCCAGTGGCACGCCACCCGACGCATCTCCCATTGGTGAGTGCCCCTACTGGGTCGCTTTTCCTGTGTGCTGACCAGTTGCAGACTCTACCTCACTGGCATCCTTTTTTGCATGTCCTGGGCAGTCCCACTCCAGCGGGTGAGTGCCTTCCGTTTTTCTCTTTTTCTTTTTTGGTGTCCTGACCAGTCCCGAACCCTCCCTTGCCAGGTTACGTTTTTCCGTGTCCAGACATGTCCCGTCATGCCCTATCGAACAAGCGACGTGCTCCTACCTGGAGTGACAGCTCAATGTCGATCCCTCGACGCTGCGCGATTTTCAACATCGTGTTCAGCAAAATTTCGCCACATTCAACTGGCCTGAAGCCATCCAAGACCACCAATGGGATGTTGGCGGCCCGAGCCCCTCTCCCACCATCCTTACCTCTCTGAGTGAGTGCTACGTTTTTTTTTTTCATGTTCTGACCAATCTTGACCTCTGCCACCACCTCCCACCACTGCCAGCACACTCAGTCTGAAGAAACGCGGCACAAAACCGATAGCGATGACCTCAAGCCGGCAACATTTTGATTTCGAGCACCCTATCTTCGACCTCGCATCGAGTCGCCCCCACCTCTCTCCTCACAGCTTGATTTGCAACCGTTGGAGTCACTCCCTCCCAGTTCCCCTGTCTGCCTGCATCGTGCCCACGTCAGCTCGGACGCCCGACCTCCTCATACACCAGTACATCCTGCATCCTTGGTGCTTGAGCACCCCTCTCCTACACCTACACCATCCTCACCGCTGCCCCACTCTTCCAGCCCAAAACTGCAACGTCATTGACAGGAGGTGAGTATCGTTTACCCCTTGCTTGCTTGCACGTCCTCTCACCCCTCCCTCACAGCTCGAATTATTGCCATCATAGCCGCGCCATTGCAGTGTCACAGGACTCACAACCTGGCACCTGCACACCGGATGCCTGCACGTCGGCAGCACATGCATAACACAACAAGGAGGCCACACTTTTTGTGCTGGTTCAAATATGTGAGTCCATTCTTTCCCTCCCCCAGTTCTGTGTTGCTTATCCCACCCTCCTAATGCCATCCTCCCAAACGCCACCCCTGCATGCCTCCCTGTGCGCCCCCACCAAGGCCTGTGCAGAAACTGAATTAGTTGCACTGTCGAAGCGTCAAAGACCGCTGTGGACGCTGGCAACACGTGCCCCCCTCTTACACCATCTCGCTGCCATCCCGCTCCTGCAGCATGAAGACGCAATGACGCAGACAGACGGGGTCACACTACATTGTCGCCCCGTCTGCGCTGGATGAGTTATCTTGTGCTCACCAGTATGTTTCTCTTATACTCGCTTTTTTTTTTTTTGCTGACCAGCTGCCACTGCTCCTCGCCCCATTCCTGCCACCCCCCTCTTCGACTGATACAGAGGCGCCGCCATCGAGCTGCCACAGCTGGACCCCACATGTGTGCACATGTTCTATGTCGAACCTGATCTATTGTCTGTGGTATGTTCCCTTTTTCTGTTTTTTTTTTGGTCGTATTTCTTTGTGTTTTCCGTATCACATCATAACATGTATATATATAAAATACTATCTGATGAATGGATAAGTTTTGTTTAAAATATACTCTACCACGCCCGCGCCGTAGGCGCGGTTTAAACACTTGTCGTAGGGGATTTAATAAAAGCTTCTTTCATATATATAGATTGATACACCACTGGCTAAGCCAAAATAAAAGGACGGTCGAACCACTCCACAACAGGATCACGTGCCACAAAGTAGAAATTTATGTAAGGCTGGTCCGGCAGCAGAAACACCATTCTCTCTGGTCAAATATCCTGAAAAAGTGTTTAATACCCCTCGTCCTCTTGACTAAATTTTCGCCCCAGATGGCGGATGTGGTTGATAACTCTACCACATGTTAGTGATGGCTCCCTGTATGTGAAGTTAAAATCGGCATGACAATGCTAAAACCTCATGGAAACGGACCTTAGGACACGTTTGTAGTCCTCGCGTCGTAATGTATTTGTACCACGTCAGTGACTGATCCCGCTGACTGTGTTGCCATCGTGTGACGGAAGTCGTCCAAGTGAATGGGTGGAGTCTGGTGATGGGAGTCGTCACGTGTACTGGCGGTTCCAATAGTTCGAGTAGAATGTTGATCCAAAACCCTAGAGGACATGGGGAAGAGGACAGCGGCAGGGGCTGAGGCCGACGTATGTGTGCGCCCGGGCGTATGTTGTATGTGAGCAATCCGCGATACTGCGGAATCAATGGAAGGATTAAGCGGCGCTGCGGAAATTATGTCTTTACTGACGACCGACATCGGAACGGGTGTCGATGGGGAGTCAAGCACCATAGAAGGGGAGATTGCCTCTGCTCTGTTGACCCCCTGAAGAGTGGTGACGTTGCTAGAGGGTGAAGAAGAGATGGGGTTGGCCAGGCTTGAGACGGTGGAGATGTCGACATTGCTTTGAGGTGCACCGGCGGAAGCTACGACCCCTGGTGACGCGACGCGACCTTGGACTTCGAGAAGAGCTTGATGGGATGAAGCAGAGATGGGGGTACTACTGGATGTCGGCTCGGCTACTGGGAGTGTGCAAGGACGACTCGGACCTGGATTGACAGAGGGAAACGAAGAGTTCGAGTCGGGCCCACGGTCTACAGAGCCACACGACGGCACGAAAGGGATGTTGTCATCATTGGCGATGGGATCAGAACATGCCAGGGCAGCATCGGTGCCTTGACCCAAAGCGGTATAGAAATGGTCAATCTCCTTGAGGACCAAACTGGGAGTACTCTCATCCCCATGCTTCCGCGATTCTTGAAAGCTGTCATACCTCAAGGCGCGGAAGTCTTGCTGTAGTCCAGGAAGGGTTTTGCGGATGTCAAAAGACGGAAGTTGCCGGAGGACGTCTAAGCCCCACGATGGGAAACCGGAGCGACAGAGCTGGTGAGTGATATGAATCAAGATGGCAAGTGACGCGTTGTCTCCACCGTAATCTTCGCGGACGCTACCGACGGATTGCAGCGGGCCACGCGGCGGCCCATACCAGTCCGCGCTGAAGATATCGTCCAAGGTCCTCGAAACTTGATCCAAACCCAGTGCTGCTCGGGCGGCATTGAGACAGATGAGAATTCGACGGCTTCTCACTGATTCAGGAATAGAATCGTATGAGAAAGCGCGGTCCAAGAACCCATGCAACGCGTGACAGAACTCGGTCCAAAACGCATCTGGTAATTCTTCTTTGAGATTCTTGACCACCTTCGAATCGAAGAAGCCAGGGATGGCCTTAAAGAACTCTTCTAGATCATCGTCTTTACCCAGACATGAGTGAAGCGTCGACTCCAGAATGTCGGTATCAAGCTTCATTGCCTGCTTTGGAATTGAGCCCCAGCGGGAAATGCGTCTCACGAGGTCAAATGATATCAAATCATGTAGAATATTTTACCTGGTTTGATATGATTATAGAAATGAGAGTTTCCTTCTATAAAAATCAAATCATATAGAACCGGT
>Ga0307510_10007236_pt1 | contig 13219 bp, 9 predicted proteins | sample 12_EM_MG_FD_207224 | JGI IMG/M metagenome (GOLD analysis project Ga0307510, IMG submission 207224) | Populus trichocarpa ectomycorrhiza microbial communities from riparian zone in the Pacific Northwest, United States - 12_EM | ecosystem: Host-associated > Plants > Roots > Unclassified | place... | reverse complement strand
CAGCCGCAGTCGGGTGATCTCTGACGGCGCGCCGAAGCGCTTCGGCGGCCCCCAGTAGCCGGTGCCGCGGCTCGTGTAGACCCACAGCCGGCGCAGCTTGTGAAGGCCGGCGGTGAAGGGCTGCTGCAGACGCACGAACAGGTTCCACGGCAGGAACTGCCCGCCGTGCGTGTGGCCCGACAGCTGCAGCTGAAAGCCGGCCTGCTCTGCGGCCTCGGCGCTGCGCGGCTGGTGCGCGAGCAGCAGCCGCATCGTCACGTGGGTCGGCGCGCCGGCGATCGCGGCCTGCGGGTCGCTGCGCTGGGCCGGATCGAAGTGGTGCGCGCCGTGGTCGGTGACGCCGGCGACGACCAGCGCGCCCGCGTCGTGCGTCAGCACCACGTGTTCGTTCATCAGCACCTTCAGCCCGAGCCGGCGCAGTTCGGCCACCCAGGCCGGCGCGCCGGAGTAGTACTCGTGGTTGCCGGTCACGAAGAAGGTGCCGTGACGTGAGCTCAGCGAGGCCAGCGGCGCGACATGCGGCGCCAGATCGCGCACCGAACCGTCGACCAGGTCGCCGGTGACGGCCACCATGTCGGCCTTCAGCGCATTCACCGCGTCGACGATGCGCTTCAGGTACGGGCGCTTGATCGTGGGGCCGACGTGGATGTCGCTGATCTGCGCGATCGTGAAGCCGTGCAGCGCGGCCGGCAGATCGGCGATGGGCACGTCGACCGAGACGACGGCCGCGGTGCGGCGCGCGTTCACCAAGCCCCACAGCGTGATCGCGAGGCCGAGCAGCGGCACGGCGATCGCGGTGTCGGCCGCGAGCGCAGGCCATGCGCCTGCGCCGAGCGCCGCCAACGCCGCTGCGATCAGCAACACCACATCGCGCACCAGCGTCAGCACGAACAGCGACGAGAACAGCCCCATCGCCAACGCGCCGGCCCAGGCGAAACGGTCGGACCACGGCTGGGTGCGGATGCTGCGCGCCATCAGTGCCATCGGCATCAACAGCGCCGAGACGACGATGAGCAGCAGGAACGAGATGGTCCACAGCCCGGGCGGCAGATCGGGTGCGATGCGTGCGCCGACATAGGCGTGCAGCAGGGTCGAGATGAGCAACAGCGGCAACGACATGAGGGACAGACGGGGAGTCGGGGTGCAGGCACATCTGGTCACGAAGACGCACATCACAAGGTGCGCTGCACCGAAATCGCAGGCGACGCACAATGGCCCGAGACCAACGCAGACGCTCACCCCACCGGAGACACCGCCATGACGCCATCGACAGTTGCCCTCGTGATCGGCGCCGGCGACGCCACCGGCGGCGCCATCGCCAAGCGCTTCGCCGCCGGCGGCTACACCGCCTGCGTGACGCGGCGCGAGGCCGACAAGCTGGTGCCGCTGGTCGAGGCCATCGAGGCCGCCGGCGGCAAGGCACAAGGATTCGGCTCGGACGCGCGCAAGGAAGAAGAGGTGGTCGCACTGGTCGAGCAGATCGAGCGCGACATCGGCCCCATCGAGGTGCTGGTGTTCAACATCGGCGCGAACGTGCCGTGCAGCATCCTCGAGGAAACCGCGCGCAAGTATTTCAAGATCTGGGAGATGGCCTGCTTCGGCGGCTTCCTGAACGGGCGCGAGGTCGCCAAGCGCATGGTCACGCGCGGGCGCGGCACGATCCTGTTCACGGGCGCGACCGCCGGGCTGCGCGGCTCGGCCAACTTCGCCGCGTTCGCCGGCGCCAAGCATGCACTGCGCGCGCTGGCGCAAAGCATGGCGCGCGAACTCGGGCCGCGCGGCATCCACGTCGGCCATGTGGTGGTCGACGGCGCGATCGACACCGAGTTCATCCGCACCACCTTCCCCGAGCGCTACGCGCTGAAGGAGCAGGACGGCATCCTCGACCCGGACCACATCGCCGAGAACTACTGGAACCTGCACGTGCAGCCGCGCGACGCGTGGACCTTCGAGCTCGACCTGCGCCCCTACATGGAGAAGTGGTGAGCGCGCGAGAGGATGAACGCTGCAGCTCGCGCTGCCTGACTCAACCGCGCGGCGAGCCCAGGCACAGCACGCCCTCGAACACCGGGCGCACATAGACATCGGCGATGTCGTCGGCCTTCGCGCCGGGCAGCCAGCGGTGCAGTTCGGCCGCGGCGTTGATGGCCGCGATCGCGCCCTCGGCGAAGATCGCGGGGTCCACCGGGCGGATCGAGCCGTCCATCATGCCGTCGACCACGACGCTGCCCATGCGCTGCGTCAGGCGCCGCATCGTGCGGCGCACCTGCTCGCGGTGCTCGTGATCGGGCAGCGCGCTGGTGGCCGACGTGCGCAGCAGCGGGCCGTCGTCGGAGAGCTGGTAGCGCACCATCGCGCGCGCCGCGGCGCAGGCGCGGCCCCAGCCGCTGCCGGGGCTGCTCTCGGCCAGGCTGAGCGCCTCACGCACGACCGCGAAGCTGCGTTCGAAGCACTCCGAGATCAGGTCGTGCTTGTTGTCGTTGTGGTGATAGAACGAGCCCTTGGTCACGTTCAGCCGCGCCGAGATCTTCTCGACCGACGCACCGCGGTAGCCCTGTTCGTTGACCAGCACCGTGGCCGCGCGCAGGAACGCCTCCATCGGCCCGGTCGCACCGCTCGCGAGCTGCCAGCTGCGCTCGGCCTCGGCGGCGTGCCAGCGCGATTTGCTGCTGCGCACGCCGTGCACCAGGATGTCGGCCACGCGTGACGCGACGCGCGAATACTCGTCGACCTCGTAGCGCGTGATCCAGGCGCGCACCCAGTGCGCGATCGACAGCACGATGTGGCCGCGCGCGTTCAGGTCGTCGCGCGACAGGTGCGTCGTCTCCGGCCCTTTCAGCAGGCCGCGCACACGGCGGAACATGTCGGTGTAGGCCGCGAACACTTCTTCGGCCTGCGGGCTCGGCAGCGCGCGGATGTCGTTGAAGGTGACGAGCGGCGCACGCTCGCCCTGCTCCATGTCGGCCAGCAACTGCGCATGCAGTTCGAAGAACGCCGACAGGCGCGCCGGCACGCCCGCTTGCTCGCTCGCCTGCACCGCGATCGCATCGAAGGCCGCGATCGAGCGCAGAAAACATTCGGTCGCGAGGTCTTCCTTCTTGCGGTAGTAGTAGGTGACGCTGTTCGTGACCAGCCCGACGCTGGCGGCGATGTCGGCCAGCGTCGCGCCCTTCACGCCGCGCTCGTTGAACAGACGCGCGGCCGCGCCGAGCACGGCTTCGCGCTTCTCATGGAAACGCGGCGTCTGGGCGGGCAGTGTCTGAGGCATGGCGGATGGCGGCGGCGGTCGCGAATGATACGGGCCCGGGCAGCGGGCACGCGAGGCTTTTCGCATCGCGAACCTTCGTGGCGAGAAGACGAAATGGAAACTAGGGTATGCCCTAGTAAGGAGGAACTTGTTGATGGGACGCCAGCTCCACTTCCAACTTTTAGAAAATACAGTTTGCCAGACATTCCGGCCATCTGATAAGGTCGCCGGCTCCGAAGGAGCAGCCCATGTCCTTGTTCTCGCTGGACGGCAAAGTCGCCGTCATCACCGGCTCGTCGCGCGGCATCGGCCGGGCCATCGCCGAGCGCATGGCCGAGCACGGCGCACGCGTCGTGATCTCGTCGCGCAAGGCCGAGCCCTGCGCCGAGGTGGCCGCGGCCATCAACGCCGCGCACGGCGCGGGCCGCGCGATCTCGGTGCCGGCCAACATCTCGTCCAAGCACGACCTGATGCACCTGGTCGACGAGAGCACGCGCCAGCTCGGCCAGATCGACATCCTCGTCTGCAACGCCGCGAGCAACCCGTACTACGGCCCGATGGCCGGCATCGAGGACGACCAGTTCCGCAAGATCCTCGAGAACAACGTGATCGCCAACCACTGGCTGATCAACTTCACCGCGCCGCAGATGCTGGCGCGCCAGGACGGCTCGATCATCATCGTGTCGTCGATCGGCGGCCTGCGCGGCTCGCCGGTGATCGGCGCGTACAACGTCTCGAAGGCGGCCGACTTCCAGCTCGCGCGCAACCTCGCAGTCGAGTACGGCCCACGCAACGTGCGCGTCAACTGCATCGCGCCCGGGCTCATCAAGACCGACTTCGCGAAGGCGCTGTGGGAAGACCCGGTGGCGTTGAAGGCGCGCACCGCGACCACGCCGCTGCGCCGCATCGGCGAGCCGGACGAGATCGCCGGCGCCGCCATCTTCCTCGCCTCCAAGGCCGGCTCGTTCGTGACCGGCCAGGCCATCGTCGTCGACGGTGGCGTGACGATCTGACATCGGAGTGACCCAGCGATGAATTCAACAGTCGTGAGCATGGCGGTCGACGGCGTGGTGGCCGTCGTCACGATGAACAAGCCGCCGATCAACGGCCTGGGCGCCGAACTGCGCGCCGGCATCGCCGATGCGCTCGACGCGGCGAACGCCGACCCGGCCGTGAAGGCCATCGTGCTGACGGGCACCGCGCGCGCGTTCTCGGGCGGCGCCGACGTGACCGAGTTCGGCACGCCCAAGGCGCTGCGCGAACCCAATCTGCGCGTCGTGATCGGCCTGGTCGAGAACAACCCGAAGCCGGTGATCGCCGCGATCGCCGGCCAGTGCCTGGGCGGCGGGCTGGAGCTCGCGATGGGCGCGCACTTTCGCGTCGCGCTCGCCGATGCGTCGCTCGGCCTGCCGGAAGTCAAGCTCGGGCTGCTGCCGGGCGCGGGCGGCACGCAGCGCTTGCCGCGGCTGATCGGCATCGAGGCCGCGCTGAACATGATCGTCTACGGCGCGCCGGTGGCGGCCACGAAGTTCAAGGGCACGCCGCTGATCGACCAGATCATCGACGGCGATCTGATCGCCGGCGCCACCGCGTTCGCGCGCCAGGTCGTCGCCGAAGGCAAGCCGCTCAAGCGCGTGCGCGACATGAAGCTGAAGGACCCGAACGCCGCGGCGTTCCTGCAGTTCGCGCGCAACACGGTCGCGGCCACCGCGAAGAATTTCCCGGCGCCGATGAAGTGCATCGATGCGGTGGCCAATGCCGTGAGCAAGCCGTTCGACGAAGGCCTGCGCCTGGAGCGCGAAGCCTTCATGACGCTGATGAACACGCCGGAGTCGCGCGCGCTGCGCCATGTGTTCGCGGTCGAGCGCGCCGCGGCCAAGCTGCCCGGCGTGCCGGAAGACACACCGCTGCGCGAGATCCGCCGCGTCGGCGTGATCGGCGCCGGCACGATGGGCGGCGGCATCACGATGAATTTCCTGAACGCCGGCATCCCGGTCGCGCTGCTCGAGACCCAACAGGCAGCGCTCGACAAGGGCATCGCGACGATACGCAAGAACTACGAGAACTCGATGAAGAAGGGCAAGCTCACGCCGGCCCAGGTCGAGGAGCGCATGGGCCTCGTGACGCCGACGCTCACCTACGACGCCTTTCGCGATGCTGACCTCGTGATCGAGGCGGTGTTCGAGAACATGGGCGTGAAGGAAACCGTGTTCCGCGCGCTCGACGAGGTTTGCAAGCCGGGCGCGATCCTGGCCTCCAACACCTCCTACCTCGATCTGAACCAGATCGCCGCATTCACGAAGCGGCCGCAGGACGTGATCGGCCTGCACTTCTTCAGCCCCGCGAACGTGATGCGCCTGCTCGAGATCGTGCGCGGCGCGAAGACCGCGCCCGATGTGCTCGCCACCTCGATGGCGCTGGCGAAGAAGATCAAGAAGATCGCGGTGGTCTCGGGCGTGTGCGACGGCTTCATCGGCAACCGCATGCTCGCGCGCTACGGCGCCGCGGCCAACGGCCTGATCAACGCCGGCGCGCTGCCGCAGCAGATCGACGGTGCACTGCAGGCTTTCGGCCTGGCGATGGGCCCGTTCCGCATGGGCGACCTGGCCGGGCTGGACATCGGCTGGGCCACACGCAAGCGCAAGGCCGCCGAGGCCGGCGCCGAGATGAAGCCGGTGGTCGCCGACAAGCTCTGCGAGGCCGGACGCTTCGGCCAGAAGACCGGCGCCGGCTGGTACCGCTACGAGGCAGGCAAGCGCGATCCGATTCCCGATCCCGCGGTCGAGGCACTGATCGCGCAATACCGCACCGACGCGGACATCACGCCGCGAAAGGTCGGTGACGACGAGGTCATCGAGCGCTGCCTCTACGCGCTGATCAACGAAGGCGCGCGCATTCTCGAAGAGGGCATCGCGGCGCGCGCGTCCGACATCGACATCGTCTACCTGAACGGCTACGGCTTCCCGATGCACCGCGGCGGCCCGATGCTGCATGCCGACATCGTCGGCCTGCCCAACGTCGTGCGCGCGCTGCGCCGCTTCGCCGCCGAGCCCGGTGCCGATGCGTCGTGGCAACCGGCACCGCTGCTCGTGAAGCTGGCCGACGACGGCCGCACATTCAACTGATCGGAAGGGGCGACCATGACCGTCAACATGCTTCAGCGTACAGAGCGCCCGACCGCGTTCGCGAGCGCCGCGCCGCGCCCGGTGTGGGCGATCGGCCCGCAGCATCCGGGCCTGCGCGGCGACGAGAACGCCGCGCTGCAGGGCGGCCACTGGTTCGCCGGCCTGTCGGCACCGCTGCGCCACGCCATCCTCGCGCGCGCCACGGTCCGCCATGTGGCCGCCGACGACGTGCTCGCACGCCGCGGCGACGCGCATGCGAGCTGGGTCGGCGTGGTGCGCGGCGCGGTGCGGCTGGGCGCATCGCTCAGCGACGGGCGCGATTTCACGCTCGACTTCATCGGCCCCGGACAGTGGTTCGGCGACATCGCGCTGATCGACGACCAGGCCAGCGAGCTCGACATGGTGGCGCACGTGGCATCGACGCTGCTGGTGGTGCCGCAGTCGGAAATGCGCCGGCTGATCGCCGCGCACGACGAACTGCGCGACGCCTTCCTGCAGCTCAACTGCCAGCGCCTGCGCCACGTGTACCGGCGCTACGAGGAGCTGCATTCGCTGACGCTGGCACAGCGCCTGGCGCGCCAGATCCAGCGCCTCGCGCACCGCTTCGGCCGGCCGGTGGCGGCAGGCACGAGCATCGATCTGCCGATCTCGCAGGGTGACCTCGCCGCGATGGTCGGCGGCAGCCGCCAGCGCGTGAACGGCGCGTGGCGAGAGATGCGCCTGCTCGACATCGTCGAACTCGGCCGCTCGCGGCTGGTGGTGCGCGACGAGGCGCGGCTCGCCGCGGCGGCCGAGGGCCGCATCCTGCTCGGCGGCGCGGCGCGCGCCTGATGGGCGACGTGCGCGGCTGAGGCTTTAGCGGCTCAGCGCGCGACCACCGCGATGCCGCGGAACTGCCCGGCCGCGGCCGGCGCGGCAGCAGGCTTGGCGTAGCGATCCGGCGCGAAGCGGTGCAGCAGTTCGGCCTCGCGCACGCGGGCCAGCGCCACGTTGGCGATCTTCACGTGACCATAGCCGCGCATGCTCAGCGGCAGCGCCGCGATCTGGGTCGCGACCTTCAGGTTGTCGGCACTCAGCTGCGTCGCCAACTCGTCGATGCGGCGCTCGTACTGCGTCACCAGATCGCGCTCCATGCGGCGCTCCTCGGTATGGCCGAACACATCGAACACGCTGCCGCGCAAGGCCTTGCCCTTGGCGAGCAGCCGCATCGCCGGCAGCATCCACGCGCCGAGCGCGATCTTCTTCGGCGGCTGGCCGTTCTTGGGCCGCGCGATCAACGGCGGGGCCATGTGAAACTCGAGCTTCACGTCGCCTTCGAACTGGTCGGCGAGCTGGCGCTGGAAGCTGCCGTCGGTGTAGAGCCGTGCGACTTCGTACTCGTCCTTGTACGACATCAGCTTCATCAGGCTGCGCGCCGCGGCGCGCGACAAGGGCAGCGCCGCATCGTGCCCGGCACAGGCCGCTTCGGCGCGCTCGACTCGCCGCACCGCGGCTTCGAAGCGCTGCGCCCACGCAGCGTTCTGGTAGCCGGTGAGGTGGGCCACGCCGCGTGCGATCCAGCCTTCGAGCGTGTCGTCTTCGGTCTGAGCGACGGCCTCGTCGCGCAGCGCCGCCGGGTTGGCCGCGGCCATGCGGCCGAGCGCGAACGACAGCAGGTTGTTCTGCACCGCGACGCCGTTGAGCTCGATCGCGCGCTGCATCGCCGGCAGGCCGACCGGGATCAGACCGCGCTGCCACGCATAGCCCATCGCGAGGATGTTGGCGGTCACGGTGTCGCCGAGGAACTCTTCGGCGAGCGACTGCGCATCGAAGGTCTCGACCCGATCGTCGCCGGCCGCGAAGCGCATCTTCGCGAGCAGCAGCTCGGTCTTCAGATCGGCGTCCGGGTTCTTCAGCGATTCGGCGACCGGAATCTCGTGCACGTTGGTGACGATGCGGGTGCGGCCGTGGCGCACCGTCTGCAGCGCCTCGGGCGAGGCCGCGACGACCATGTCGCAGGCCAGGATCGCATCGGCCTGTTGCGTGTCGATGCGCACCTGGTTCAAGCGCTCGGGCACATCGGCCAGGCGCACGAAGCTCAGCACCGAGCCGCCCTTCTGCGCGAAGCCCATGAAGTCGAGCACGCTGGCCGACTTGGCCTCGAGGTGCGCGGCCATCGCGATCACCGCGCCGACCGTGACCACGCCGGTGCCGCCGACGCCGGTGACGAGCAAGTCCCACGGGCCGTCCCAGGTGTGCGCCGCGGGCAGCGGCAGCGCGGCCACGCGCGCGAGGAAGGCCTCCTTGCCGGCCGACAACGCGCCGCTCTTCTTGCGCAGCCTGCCGCCGGTCACGCCGACGAAGCTCGGGCAGAAGCCCTTCTCGCAGGAGTAGTCCTTGTTGCACGCGGTCTGGTCGATCTTGCGCTTGCGGCCCATCGCGGTCTCGTGCGGCAGGACCGCGACGCAGTTGCTCTGCACCGTGCAGTCGCCGCAGCCCTCGCACACCGCCTCGTTGATCAGCAGGCGCTTCGGCGGGTCGACGAGTTCGCCCTTCTTGCGCCGACGCCGCTTCTCGGCAGCGCAGGTCTGCTCGTAGATCAGCACGGTGACGCCGGGCACCTCGCGCAGCCGGCGCTGCACTGCGTCGAGCTCGGTTCGATCAAAGAACTCGGTGCCCGCGGGAAAGCGGTTCTTGATCGCGTCGTACTTGTCGATCGCATCGCTGACCACGACGACCTGCTTCACGCCTTCGCTCTCGACCTGGCGCGCGATCGCATCGACGCTGATGACGCCGTCGACCGGCTGGCCGCCGGTCATCGCGACCGCGTCGTTGAACAGAATCTTGTAGGTGATGGTCGCCTTCGCGGCCACGGCCTGGCGGATCGCCAGATAGCCGGAGTGGTAGTAGGTGCCGTCGCCGAGGTTCTGGAACACATGCGGCGTCTTCGTGAACATCGCGTGCGAGATCCAGTCGACGCCCTCGCCGCCCATCTGGATCAGGCCGGCGGTGCTGCGGTCCATCCAGTTGGCCATGAAGTGGCAGCCGATGCCGGCGCGCGCGGTCGATCCTTCGGGCACCTTGGTGCTGGTGTTGTGCGGGCAGCCGGCGCAGAAATACGGCAGGCGCTTGACGCTGTCGGAGGCGTTCGCGAGCACGGTGGGCGGCGTGAAGTCGCGCACGTGCTGCAGGTGGTCGCCGAGCACGCTGTTGCCGGGGAAGTGCAGCGCGAGCCACTGCGCGACGAGCTCGATCAGCCGCGAGGGCCGCAGCTCGCCGAGCGCCGACACGAGCGCTGCGCCGGCCTTGTCGTGCTTGCCGATCAGCACCGGGCGGGCATCCGCCGGCGCGTTGTAGAACAGGTCGCGCAATTGCGTCTCGACGATCGCGCCCTTCTCTTCGATGACCAGAATCTCGCGCAGGCCTTGCGCGAACGTGCGCATGCGCGTGGTCTCGAGCGGGAAGCTCAAGCCGACCTTGTAGAGCCGCACGCCGGCCGCGGCCAGCATCTCGGGCGTGATCTGCAGGCGGCGCAGCACTTCCATCAGATCGAGGTGCGCCTTGCCGCAGGTCACGATGCCGACCGTGGCCTGCGGGCTCGCGATCACTTCGCGGTCGATCGAGTTAACTCGCGCGAACGCGGCCACCGCGGCGAGCTTGTCGGCCAGCCGCGACTCGATGCGCAGCGACGGCAGATCGGGCCAGCGGTAGTGCAGGCCATCGGCCGGCGCCGCGTGGCCGGTGCGCTCGCGCACCGCGTCGCCATCGACCCACTCGGCCGCTTGCGCGTGCACCGCGTCCAGGTCGACGGTGCCGGCGCTCTCGACCACTTCGGACAGCGCCGTGAAGCCGACCCACGCACCCGAGTAGCGCGACAGCGCCCAGCCGTACAGCCCGAACGACAGCATCTCGGCGACATTGGCCGGCGACACGATCGGCATCTGCCAGGCCTGGAACGCGTGATCGCTCTGGTGCGGCATCGACGACGAGACGCAGCCGTGGTCGTCGCCCGCCACCACCAGCACGCCGCCGTGCTTTGAGGAGCCATAGGCGTTGCCGTGCTTGATCGCGTCACCGGCGCGGTCCACGCCCGGGCCTTTGCCGTACCACATCGCGAACACGCCTTCGACGGTGCGCTCGGGGTCGGACTCGACGCGCTGCGTGCCCAGCACCTGCGTCGCTGCGAGTTCCTCGTTGATCGCCGGCACGAAGCGGATGCCGGTCTCGGTGAACTTCTTGCCCGCCTTCCACACCGCCTGGTCGACCATGCCCAGCGGCGAGCCGCGGTAGCCGCTGATGAAGCCCTGCGTGTTGAGCCCGGCCGCGGCATCGCGCGTGCGCTGCATCGCCAGCAGCCGCACGAGCGCCTGCGTGCCGGTCAGGAACACCGCGCCGGAAGCGGCCCAGAGGTTGTCCGACAGTTTGTAGTCGGGCCGGCGCACGGAAGGGTCGAGGGCGGTGGTCGCGTTCATCGCGGAATTGTTGCGCCGCTCGCCGAGAAGATGCTTCTCAATTCCGCTATGGTTACCGCCTGGTTCTGGTGAAAATACGATCGATCATGGCGAAAAAAGACGAATCCATTCTTCTCGATGCCTACAGCCTGAAGATCCTGCTGGAGCTGCAGCGCGACGCGCGCCAGACCGTGGCGCAGCTCTCGGCCGCGGTCGGCCTCTCGCCCACGCCGTGCTGGAAGCGCGTGAAGGACATGGAAGCGGCCGGTGTGATCCGCGGCTACACCGCGCTGGTAGACCCGGAAAAGGTCGGCCTCGACCTGACCGTGATGGTCGAGGTCAACCTCACGCACCACAGCGAAGAACTGGTGCGGCGCTTCGAAGACGCCATCGCCGCGAGCCCGAACATCGCCCGCTGCCAGGCCACCACCGGCCAGGCCGACTACCTGATGACGGTGCTCGCGCCCGACATCAAGCACTACGAACGCTTCCTGCACGACACCATCTTCAAGCTGCCCGGCGTGACGCACGTGCGCTCCAGCATCGTGCTGCGCGAGATCAAGTCCGAGATCGCGCTGCCGATCGGGCAGCTGCTCGCGCCACTGCCGAAGTGACGCCGGTCGCAAATCCTCACAAAGGCCTTTGTTTGAAATTACTCCATTTGTGGAGTAATCTCGCGACCATGTCCACCTCCCTGGTTTCAGCATGAGCGCAGTCGTACAACGAGCCCAGGTCGATGTCCGCTCCGCCGACACCGCCGCCAAGGTGCTGCCGGTGTTCTTCCGCATCGGCGAGGCCTGGGGCCTGAGCGCGCTGGAACAGCAGACGCTGCTCGGCGTCAGCAAGAGCACGCTGTTCAACTGGAAGGCCGGCCAGGTCAAATCCGGCCTGGACGCCGGCGTGCTGGAGCGCCTGAGCTACATCTTCGGCATCTACAGCGCGCTGGAGATCCTGCTCCCGATTCCCGAACGCGCGACCGCGTGGATGCGCAAGGCCAACAGCAGCCCGCTGTTCGGCGGTGGCTCGGCGCTCAAGCGCATGCTGGGCGGCCAGGTCGCCGACCTGCTCGCGGTGCACGCCTACCTGAACGCGCAGCGCGGCGGGGATTTCGCTTGACGGCCAGGGCCGTCCCGCCCGTCACCGAGGTGGACTGGGCCGAGTGCTATCGGCTGATCCCGTCGCGCTTTCCGCCGGTCAGCGTGTTCGAGCGCGTCGCATCGATCGAGCAGTTCGACGCGGTCTACGCGGTCGAGATGCTGACCAACCCGCGCCTGCGGCAAGAGGCCGGCGCGATCGATCTGGTCGAGCCCGAGGAGCGCGTCGTCGGCACCGGCAGCACGCCGGTGATGGCCGCGTTCTGCCACCTGAACCCCGAAGGCAGCCGCTTCTCCGACGGCACCTGGGGCGTCTACTACGCCGCAGCAAGGCTCGACACGGCGGTCGCCGAGGTGGCTTACCACCGCGGGCGCTTTCTCGCGGCCACCCACGAAGACGCGATCGACATCGACATGCGCACCTACATCGCCGCGGTGACCAAGCCGCTGCACGATGTGCGCGGCCCGCGCTGGACCGGCGTTCACGCGCCGGACGACTACGCGCCCTCGCAGGCGCTCGCGATGCAGCTGCGCGGCAAGCAGTCGTGGGGCCTCGTCTACCGCAGCGTGCGCGATCCGGGCGGCGAGTGCATCGCGGCGCTGCGCCCGCGCACCATCACGCTGCCGGTGCGGCAGTCCTCGCACATCACGCTGCGCTGGAACGGCAACCGCATCGAGCAGTGGTACGGCAAGGCGCGGCTGCGCAACGTGGCCGGCTGATCCAACGGATCAGGACGGCGCGAGCTCCTGCATCACCGAGGGCGAGAAGTCCGCGCTGCCATCGGGCGCGCGGCGCAGCGCCCACGCGAGCAGGTCGGCCGCCGGCATCGGCCGCGCGAAGTAGTAGCCCTGCAGTTCGTCGCAGCCGAGGTCGAGCAGGATGTCGCGCTGACCGGCGGTCTCGACACCCTCTGCGACCACCTTCAGATCGAGCGCGTGTGCCAGATGCACCACGGCATCGACGATCGCGCGCGCGTCGCTGCTCGTCTCGAGATCGTTGACGAAACTGCGGTCGATCTTGAGCTGCTGCGCCGGCAGGCGCCGCAGATAGCTGAGGCTGGAGTAGCCGGTGCCGAAGTCGTCGATCGACAGGAACACGCCGAGCTGGCTCAGCTCGTCGAAGGCGCGCTGCGTGGTCGCGATGTCTTCCATCGCGATCGATTCGGTGATCTCGCACAGCAGCTGCGACGGCTCGACCGAGTGGCGCCGCAGCGCGTCGCGGATGCGCGCCACGAGGTCCTCCTCGCGCAACTGGTGCACCGAGAGATTGATGGCCACGCGCATGCGCACGCCTTCGTCGGCCCAGGCGTGCATCTGCCGGCA
>Ga0307510_10007235_pt1 | contig 13219 bp, 14 predicted proteins | sample 12_EM_MG_FD_207224 | JGI IMG/M metagenome (GOLD analysis project Ga0307510, IMG submission 207224) | Populus trichocarpa ectomycorrhiza microbial communities from riparian zone in the Pacific Northwest, United States - 12_EM | ecosystem: Host-associated > Plants > Roots > Unclassified | place... | reverse complement strand
TGTGTTGGACCCCTCTTGCACATGGATAAGATGTACTAGGGTCTCCTCTTGATACTCTAATGGACCTTTCAATTCTGACTTGGTTGAAACATTCAAAACTAATGCATTCAATGCCTCTTTCAATGCCTTTGTCTTGGACCGAGTCATTGGACCATTTGGAACATGTACTTGCTGGTGTTTCTGGGCTAGTCCACATCACTTTGTGAAAACATGAAATCATATAGAGTTTTTTAAGAAAAGAAAGACGCCAAATAATTTTTTGCCAAACTTTAATTTTTATTAATTGATAGAAAAAGTACATTAGTTATAATATTTCTTTACAATATCAGAGTTTACAAGTCTAGGCAGATCATCCACATCCGTATTGGTTAAAATTAAAGCTCCTAAAAAAAATCTTCTTCACCACGTATGGTCCTTCGTAGTTCTGTGCTTAATTACTCTGATCTTCTTCTGATACTAGCGAGATCTTTTTCAATATCAGGTCTTCTTCTTTAAACACTCTTGACTTGACCTTCTTGTTATATGCCTTAGTCATTCTACTTTGGTATAACTGGTGGTGACAAATAGTTGTCAATTTCTTTTCATTGATCAAATTTAACTACTTAAATCTCAACTTTTCCCATTCTGATTCGTCCAGTTCTGCACCCTTTAATAATGAAATCTCTGCTTCCATCCTGTATACCAATAAATAAGAGGTTACACCCGTAGAAGTTCTAGTTGTGGTGCGGTATGCGTGAAGTGCATACGGAAACATCTCATTCCAATCCTTTAGGTGACCACCATCTTTTAGATTATCTTTTTTATATTCTTGTTAGCTGCCTTGACAGCTCTATTCATTTTCGGTTTGTAAGGAGAAGAATTGAGGTGTTTAATCTTCCACTTAGTTCAAAGCTTAGTAATCAGCTTCCCATTGAAAATCTGAGCATTATTGGTTATCAATATTGCTGGTAAGCTATAAAGACAAATCAGATATTTCTCAATGAACCTCTTAACTACTTTTCGTGTCACATGTGCATAAGAGTTGGCCTTACCCATTTAGTAAAGTAGTTGATGGCCATCAAAATGAACCTATGCCCATTGCTAGCCTTTAAATTGATTGGTTTTGTGACATCCAACCCTTACATATCAAAAGGTCAAAGTGAGGTCATATTGAATAGCGATGCCAGAGGTGGATTTATCTTATTACCATATATCTTACATTTATGGTATTATCTTACATAGTCTACATAATCCCTTTTGATGGTCAACTAGAAGTATCCAGATCTTTGTATTTTCCTTGTCATTGTGTATACATATTGGCATAAGTGGCACAAATTCCCTCGTGGATTTTTTTTAATGCTTGCTCAACCTCTTTCTCATTCAGACACCTTGGTAGAGTTTCGCCAAATGACCTTTTATATAGGATTTCGCCATCCAAGTAAAAATCCATGGCCATTCTCCTCAAAGTCTTTTCATCTATCTTGGAAGCCTCCTGAGGGTATTTCCGATGTTGGATAAACCTCTTGATGTTATTGTACCATCATTTCTTGTCTTGTGATTATTCAATTGTGCAACAATGAGCTTGGAGATTTCTGACTTTGATGTTTATTGGTTAGATCCTGCCTCCAATAACATTTGTCATCAAAGTTAGGGTGGTCAAGGCATCAACAAATTGATTCTTATCTCTGCTCATATGAGTGAATTTTATTTCTTCAAATTTATTAGCTAATCTCAAGAGATAATTCTTATATGGATCCAACTTCTCATCATTGGTTTGCCACTTCGCTTTTGCCTGGAAGATGATTAGCAGGGAATCCCACAAACCTTAAGCTTCCTAACTTTAAGCTCTAAAGAAACTTCCAGATTGATGATACAAGCTTCATACTTGGTCATATTATTCATATATTCAAATTGCAACCTTACCGAAATAGGGTATTACTTCTTTTATGAGGAAATTATCACTGCTCCAACCTATTTCCTGATACATTCACATTCAAATTACAACCTTACCGAAATAGGGTATTACTTCTTTTATGAGGAAATTATCACTGCTCCAACCCTATTTCCTGATACATTCACTACTCTATCAAAATACAAGGTCCACTTATCATTCATCTCATTGGTATCCTCAACTATTAGTACATCCTCATCAGGAAGGTCAAAATTTAATGGCTCGTAATCTTCCACAGCATGATCTGCTAGATGGTTGGTAATTGCACTCCCTTTACAACCTTTCTTGTCATAAAAACAATGTCATATCTGCCAACACTTGCTACATTGTTATCCTACTTGACAAGTAAGGCTTTTCACAAATGTACTGGAGTGGATCTAGTTTTAGATCAACTAGGTTGTGTAGTATAACATATACTACTATAGTTTTTTTGCACTTCACACCAAGACACATTATGGCCTTTCAATTATTATATACTGGGATTTACAGTCATTGAACTTTTTCTTAAGTAGTAGATAACTAGTTCTTTCTTCCCTGACTCATCGCACTATCCCACACATGCATCCATGGTTGTTTCTATCATTGTCAAATATAGGATCAAGGGTCTTTCTAGTGTAGTAGGCATTATCAATGACGGGTTCTGCAAAATACCTTATTATCTTATCAAAGGCTTTCTGGCAATCATTGTTCCATACCCTGGATTTTTCTTTCTGAGTAAATAGAAAATTGGCTTGCATGTTACCGTCAATTCAGATATGAATCGAGCTATATAGATCAAATGCTCAAGGAAACTTCTTACTTCTTTCTCTATTTTAGGCGTCGTTATATCCTAGATAGCTTTTGCTTTATCTATATCAGCTTCTATTTCTCGGCTGCTTACTACAAAACCTAACAGCTTTCCAGCTCTTACCCCGAACAAGCATTTTGCAGAATTCTATCTTAATTGGTATCTTCATTGCCTCTTAAACAATTTCCTCAATACATGCTCGTAATTTTCTTCTTTCTTTGATTTGGCAAGCATATCTTCTATGTAGACTTCCACTTCTCTGTGCATCATATAGTGGAACAAAGTGACAATTTCTCTTTGATACATGGCATTAACATTTCTTAAATCGAATGGCATCATTTTATAACAAAAGGTTCCCCACGACATGAAAAAGATGGTTTTCTCTTTATCTTTTTCTGCCATTCTAATCTGATTATAACCTGAAAAGAACACTTCAAAAGAGAGTGCCCTCATAAAATCTCTGGACAAATATAGAATGTGAAGCAACCAAGTTAGAGTTACCAGCAATCCATCATAGTGAACAAGCCAACAAAATCAACACAGTCAAGGGTAAATCCTAATCGAGGACAATTGAGGACATGTATGACATAGGAAGGCATTAGAGCAACATCTAATAGAGTGACAGGTATGCTATAAATGAATAATTTAAAGATACATGCTTTGTTTGATCTGGGTGCCACTCACTTATTTATATCTACTAGAGTTGTATCCAATATGGGAAAAGAAATAAATAGGGTGGAAAAGGGGTTTATAATTGGAACACCTTTAAGTGATGTTGTAGAAACAAATATTGTGTATGTGAGTGTAAAACTTAGCCTCAATAGGTATGAGTTAGAGGTAGATTTCATACCTTTAGAATTTAATGACTTTAATATAATTCTAGGCATAGATTGGCTAAGTAAACACAAAGCCTAGATAGATTGCTTTGCAAAGATTGTAATTGTTCAAGGGTTAAAGGGTAGAAGAATAACCTTTAAAGGAAAAGGAACTATTATCTTAACCAATATGATTTCAGCTATGACTGCTAAGAAGTTGTTGAGGAAGGGATGTACATGATACCTTTCTTATACGTTAAATTTTGACAAAAATGAAATAAAGTTAGTTGATATTTCAATTGTAAAGGAATTTTTTGATGTATTACCAGAAGAACCACCTTAGTTATCCTCGAACAGGAGGTCAAAGTTTCTATCAATACCTTCCCAGAAGTTCCCCTGATAGCACAACCACTATATATAATGGCTTTGGTAGAATTGGATGAATTAAAAATCTAGCTGCAAGAATTACTAGATAAGAGGTTTATACGACCTAGTGGAACGCCTTAGGGAGCACCTGTATTATTTGTGAAAAAGAAGGATGGCACCCACAGGTTTGTATAGATTATCGTCAGTTAAATAAAGTAACAATGAAGAATAAGTATCTGCTACCATAAATAGATGACTTATTTGACCAATTAAAAGGAGCCAGGGTGTTTTTGAAGATCGGTTTAAGATCAAGGTATTACAATATGAAGATTAAAAAGCAAGATGTACCAAAGACTGCTTTTGGAACTCGATACAGACACTATAAATTTTTAGTGTTACCATTTGGGTTGACAAATGATCCAGCACTTTTTATGGATTTGATGAACCGAGTTTTCCAGCCTTACCTAGATAAATTTGTTGTGGTATTTATAAATGACATTTTAGTATATTCTAATTCCTTTAAAGAGCATGAATGACAGTTGAGATAAGTACTGCAGACTTTGAGGAGTCATTAACTGTATGCTAAATTGAAAAAACATGATTTCTGGATGGAAAAATTAACCTTTCTAGGACATGTCATTTCTTCTAAAGGCATCTTTGTGGATCTTTAGAAAGTTGAAGCAATCCTAAAATGGAAAAGGCCAACTACAATAACTAAAATTTATAGCTTTCTAAAACTTTTTTGGTATTATAAAATGTTCATTAAAAGGTTTTCATTTAACCCTTTTGACACACTTAGGGAGGAAGGATATAAAATAAGAATGGTCGAAGGAGTGTGAAGGAAGCTTCCAAGAACTAAAAAACAGACTTACTACTGTTTCTGTGCTGACACTTCCATCAGGAACCGAAGGCTTTATGGTTTATAATGATGTCTCAAGGAAGGGGCTTGAGTGTGTTTTGATGCAACACAAAAAGGTAATTGCTTATGAATTGAGACAATTAAAGACTCACGAGGTCATTTACCTAGTACATGATTTAGAACTAGCAGTTGTGGTGTTTGCCTTGTGAGCATGAAGACACTATCTCTATGGATTCCGAGTCCAAATCTTCACATATCATAAAAATTTGAAATACCTAATGTCATAAAAAGAATTAAATATGTGACAGAGAATATGGATAGAACTCATCAAAGACTATGATTATACTATAGAATACCATCCTGAAAAGGTGAATATGGTAGCCAATGTTCTTAGTTGCAAAAACAAAGTGACTCTAAGTAAACCACCAGTATGGGATGAACGAACATTAACAAAGCTATGAAGATTAGGGGCCTGTTGAGCATGAGTTTAGAAGAAATATTAGTAGCACAACTAAAAGTACAACCGATGTATCGAGAACAAATATTACAAGCACAACAAGGAGATGATAAAGTGTCAAAAGTGAGAAATAGAGTAAATACCAAAATTGAAACCCCTTTTCGGATTGCAAATGATGGAGTGTTAATATTAGGACGACATATGTATATGCCTAAAAATAAAATTATTAACTAGAAGATCTTGCAAGAGGCACCCGAGTCTAAATTCACAATACATCTCAGTAGTACTAAAATGTACTAGGATAAGAAATAATACTATTAAGGGACCAACATAAAAAAGGAAGTAACTAATTATGTGGTGAAGTGTGGTATTTTCCAACAAGTTAAAGTGGAGCACCAGAAGCCAATAGGGCCATTGCAACCCTTGCTAATTCCTGAATGGAAGTGGGATATGATCACCATGTATTTCGTGTCAGGCCTACCTAGAGGGGAAAAAAGGAATGATGTAATATGAGTTATTATAGATCGCTTAACTAAATCTACTTTATTTCTAGTAGTAAAAATTACATATTCGGTGAACAAACTAGCCATAATTTATGTGAATGAAGTTATACAACTTCATGGGATTCCAACATCCATTGTCTCAGATTAGGATCCTAGGTTCACCTCTCGTCTTTGGGCAAGCATACAACATGCTCTAAGAACGAGATTAGATGTAAGTACTTCCTTCCACCCATAGACTATGTAAATAGTTGGAGACAAAAAGGGGGGGGGTAAGAGACTTTTAGTAGAGTAAAAGAGGAAAGGTTTAAAAATTCAAATTATCATGTAAAATTGGTAGGTATAGCTTGAAATTTGAAATTATCTTGGGAAGATTAACTAGTAATGAATTGATTTCACTTCCTATTAATTTATATTTTGAGAAGAAAAATAAGTTATTAATGAGTTGTTTAAGAGGGACCAAGTGTTACACAATAAATTAGTAAAAGAAGCAATTTAAGTCAAAAGGTAAGAAAGATAAAATAGTGGGCTAGACTTAATAGGTGTTGCTATATTAAAATATGTTTAGGCCTAAATAAAATACAAGACTTGGTTATTGGTTGAAGCATGTGAATATTATATATAAAAGTTATGAAGTTTGAATTAGAAGAAAGAAAAGATAAACTATGAAAAAAATGTAATCCAAACTTGTAAAATAAACTGACTAAAACATATGAGATAATAGAGATGGATAATTTCAATTGTGCATCCTGAAGGTGAGGAGTAATGGACAGAGGGGGTGGTTAACATGAGGTTATCCATGTAAACCAAAGTTGAAGGAAGAAACAACAACAACAACTCAATTAATCAACAACAACAATTGCTACGCAATTGATTCAAGTTCTCATGATCTTCAAAACTTGTTTATCAATAAATTTGTAATCTCGTAGGCAACAATCAAGATGCATATAACTTGTAAGTAAATAGCTTGTAGGCTGATAGTTTGTAAACGATAATCAATAAGCTTATAATAGTGGGCTTGTAGTCTCTATCACCAAAAAACTAGATATACCAATATATATATATATATTTTTTTTCTTGTCAAGGAATTCCAGTGTACCTTGTAATTAATTAAAGAATCATCAAATGAATGTAAGTTTTTTAATCCTAAGATGTTAAGTTATCTTTTACATTTAGATTATTTAATTATTCCGCAAGTTTTATTTTGCTTTCTGCATATTAAAAGATCATAAAAGTTTTAATACATTATTATAAGTTTGGAACTATAAGTCTGGAGTTGTAAGAATAGTGTCTGAAGTTCAAATCATCAACATTAAATTTAACATCTAACTTTGAAATTCAAAGTTGTCTTAATTAAAACAGACATAAAAGAATCCGAAACATATAAAATTAAAATTTGGTCTAAAAATCAAAGTTTTTTTTTTTGAAAATTTTATATAGAAATAGCAAGAGAAACATAAGAAAAATAGAGAATGTCAATAAGTGAATAACTTATCTCAAGAGCCACAAAATCACTTCTTGTGGATTAGATTTGGAAACGAAATATTGCTCACCTTCATGTCTGTTGGTAGTAGCGTAGATGTAACAACTTGTCCAGTGTTTAATATGTTCACCATTTAGACAATATAAAATCGACAATCTTTTTTCTATTCTTGATTCTTATTTGGAAGTGCAATCCAAACGAAGATAGACCAAAATTTAGTTGTTTTTTTTTTGTTCAAATTAATTTTTTAATATTTTCTGATCATTTTGATTTATCAATATTAAAAATAATAAAAAATATTATTTTAATATATTTATAAAAAAAACATACATACAAAGTTACCTTGCCGCAGTCACATGACATATGCTGGATTATTAGTGTGGGTTGATGTGTTGTTGTGATCTGAGGAAGTCGCAGGGAGGAACATTTGCTACTGAATTAGAAATATAAGCATCGTCTTCTATCTCCCCTCGTTTTTTTTTTATTGTCTTCGGGTTATCATCCTCTGCCAAGTGCTAGGGCTCATCAGAAATAATAAATAAATAAATAAATAAATAAATAAAGAATTTTTAAGGGAGTGGGATATTTTGAGGTAATGGCATTTAATATCTATTTGCAAATAATAGATTTTTAGGGATGCCTTTCAATAAATATGCATTTTGCACCAACTTTTTAAAGCAGTGCCCCTGGAATAAGGGAATGCATATGAGTGTATGTGCCTCGATCAAATTTAATGATAAGATTGTTGTCGTGAGAAAACATCCTCTCCACATTACAATTGGGATTGGAATGTACTATATAGTATTTATATATGGTTAGAAATAGTAATTTCTGTTATTTTTACGGTAACGAATATTTTTAAATCATTCAATCGATATTAATTTCTTTATAATAAAGTATCATTTATATTAAATTGTTGCATTCTAAATAATTTAATGAGTTCTCAAAGGTATCGGTCCAAGTCCAATAAATTGTAAAAAAAAGATCACACATACTTTACTTATTGGTCGCTAAGAATATATTAATCTGTACAATTTCTTCCTAATATTTTTTCAAAAACAAAGAGCAAATAAAACAATGGCTAATCCTCGAAGAGGAAAGGGGGGGTCCAATAGGAAACGGACATCGAATTTCTTTTTATTTTACTTACCAATAAATTAAGTCACGAGGCATTAAACACCGTCGAAGTACAGTCTTACGGCGGACCACGATTCTTAAAACACGGACTGTTGTTAAAATTAACAATCTTCAAGTATGAAAGGACCCTTTTTGTCAAATAATCGATACTCGAGCTAAAGGCAATAAAAATAAAAATAAAAATAAATTATAAAGAGAGAGAGAGCAAAGAGTAAAGACGATAAAGCTGGAATCTTGGATATATATAAAGACACCCTCTCTGCCTCTGTCCTTCTGCAAAACAGAGCAAACGCGCAAACACACTCATATACACTGAAAGTGGGATTGAGAGAGAGAATACTTAGCCAAGAAGATGTTTCAAAGCTCAACAAGAAGCAAATGGTTCACTTTGTTTATGCTCGTCTTTGCTCTTTTTGCTTCTGCAATACTTGGAGAAGATGGTAAGTGTTTTCTTTCTTGTTTCCTTTCCATTTCTTACTCCTCCTTCTCTCTTTCAAACCTAAATAACAAGTGCATACCTTTTTCTTACTCCATTATAAGTAGTTTAGTAGATGCTTCTTGTTTGGTAGATATGTATATATGCTTTATGGGTTATTGCTATTTTTGAGATCTGGTTTACATTTACCCTACATAATTCAATGGGTGTCTTGTCGACTTAAAACATAATTCTAGTTGTGGGATGCTTGGATTTTCAGCAATTACGCCTTATGTTTGAAGGATTAAGAGTTTTCTTGTTCATGCTTGTGCAATGCTATACAAAGAAGTAGTTTCTAGCAGTTACCTTGTTCCTTCCATGGGCTTGTTATACATTTTCATGGACGATTGCTGAAACCATTTTTATATGCGAGACGATGGAGTAGATGAGTTACAGTTGCTAAACCAAGTTATTTACAGAAAAGGTTTATAAGTGTCTTGTGAGATTTTTTTTTCCAGGGGATAATAGCCCCGTCATTTGAAAGTATAATAGTCATGGAAACATTTTGAGTCTCCATGACATGATATTTTAAGTTTTGATGTTATAAGGTTGCCGGCTCATTTTTGTGGCACTCTGGAGATATGCTAGGAAGTTCATGGAGCTAATTATATAGACATAATTGGAATAGAGATTACCAGAAAACTGACCAATAAACTTATAGATCATATCTTGCAAAGTAATGATTCTGAACTTCAGTTTGAACACACAGAAGAATATTTAAGGGAATGAATTGCATTTTTTTTATAAATAAAATAGAGGTTAATAGACCGTTGAAAAGTAGTTTATATATTAAGGTCTTGAATGTGTTTTGGTCACTTGGCATTTAGACATGGGAAGCTCCCAGATACTAATATTATTGTTGTTTATATACATGCCGCCCGTTCTCTCCTCGTCATGTAGGATGGATGGGTAAAATTACCAGAGTGGAACATTCTGCCGCCAAAAATTAGTTCATGGCCATGCTGGCATGAGTTAGCAAAGCGACAAGGGTTCTTTCCGTAGAGCACGCTGGGGCTATAGCTATTTTATTTTATTTACAGTCTTTTTGATTTTCCAGCGCCGGTAAAATCACTAACCTTGAAAAAAGTGGGAGAGAGTAAACATGGGGGGAAACTTAGGCAGTCCAGACTCGAGACTAGGAGGGTCTAGGGGAGCTGGAAGGGTGGGTAGAAAAACAAAACCAAAGATGGGCCAAAACGGTGTAGTAGGGTCCATGAGCTGCACGCGGCATCTGATTCAATGTGGTGTTATAAGCGTTCACATCCCATCATTACTTTGTCGGCGTATTGAGATTCCAAAAACAAAAGGCCGAAAAACGAAAATAAATTTCTCCTTGTTTTATCCGGCCATGAGTTTTCCGCTTTTCATTTCTGAGGCTCCTCCCGATAAGATAAGAGTATCCATCATGCACTGTGTACCCTCAAAATCTCTTGTTATTCTATAAATATTTTTTAAAATGTATTCAAACAATATCATATTGTGTCCATATTCCTAAAATCGTTGTTTCGTCACTGGTTTTACGTACATGATATCACAGGGTCTGAATGCTTCAATTCGGAGAGCATTATTCGCTGCTTCGACATCAGTTCCCAAAAAAAAAAAAAAAAAAAAGAGGCATGTGGATGTTTTTTGTTCTCTCAATAATATCTGGCAGAGATTAGGGCATATCTTGACAGGAGCTGTTTCCTTATTGCTCAAAGAGAAAAAAAAACAAATCCTCCTGATATTATATCCTTCTAACTACTGTGCTTGCTGTTTGGTAAGCCAGTTGGTGCGGCATCTTCACTGTTGGACCCTGCGATTTGTCACGTCCTTCTGTATCGTGGGCCAAGAGTTGACTGTTTCTTGACCATAGGAAAACGCTTTACCAGACATTGAAATGTATCTACCCCTTGTCCTACCACTGTTTATTATATTTATAGACCAATAATTTCGTGGACCAATAATCCCATGCTTTTACATCAGACCCCCCATGCTTTGTCGCCGTTGCTATTCGTACCTTGTAGTAGAAGTAAAAAGCACAAAATTAATTAATAATTTCGTAGAAGAATAAAGGAAGTTAATTTGATGCTGTTTCGATATGTAAATGTTATGTTATTATTTCAGGGTTGGTGACAAACGGTGATTTTGAAACGCCACCAATCACTGGCTTCCCCAAAGACGAGGCCCTGGTTGAAGGGCCCACCGAAATTCCAGGGTGGAAAACAAACGGCACCGTAGAGCTGGTATCCTCCGGACAGAAACAAGGTGCGATGATCCTCATTGTACCACGAGGTGCACACGCAGTAAGATTGGGGAACGACGCTGATATCAGCCAGGAATTGACGGTCGAGAAGGGATCTGTATACTCGGTCACGTTCAGTGCGGCTCGCACGTGCGCGCAGCTGGAATCTCTAAACGTGTCAGTGCTACCTGCATCACAGACCATAGACCTGCAGACATTGTATAATGTGCAAGGGTGGGACCCATACGCGTTGGCTTTTGAGGCACAGGAGGATAAAGTGAGGCTGGTTTTCTCGAATCCCGGCATGGAAGATGACCCTACTTGTGGGCCTATTATCGATGATATTGCGATCAAAAAGCTTTTCACTCCTGAGCGACCCAAAGGTACAATCTTGCTTTTGCCCGCTCTTTTGAATTTCCATAGACACCCACCCTTTCCTGCACCTACCTCTATATATAGTAGTACGTGGGGGCAGCGTTTAGCTGATGCTTTTTGACGTTTTGATTTAGATCATGAGCATCCGATGTGTGGGGTCTTGCGCCTTTTTCTTTCTTGCTTGGGTTCTCCCTCTTTTTGTCAAATTGAATTTACATGCGATTATTACAAGGCACGTTAACCTAGGCAATTATAATGTTAGATGCCTTGATTGATAATTAAGGGATTGTTGTTTGTTCTCTCTCCTCAGACAATGCAGTAATTAATGGTGATTATGAGGAAGGCCCCTGGATGTTTAATAACGTTTCACTCGGAGTCCTGCTCCCAACCAAACTGGATGAGGAAACGTCGTCGTTGCCCGGTTGGATTATCGAATCATACAGGGCTGTCCGCTACATAGACTCTTATCATTACTCCGTTCCACAAGGCAAGCGTGCCATTGAATTGCTCTCAGGCAAGGAAGGCATAATCTCACAGATGGTTGAAACAACACCCAGCAAGCCTTACACGATGTCGTTTGCCTTGGGCCATGCCGGGGACAAATGCAAGCAGCCACTTGCAGTCATGGCCTTCGCCGGTGATCAGGCCCAAAATATCCATTACACACCCGACTCCAACTCCACCTTCCAGGTTGCTAACCTCAACTTCACAGCCAAGGCCGACAGGACCCGTATTGCATTTTATAGCGTGTACTACAATACCAGGAGTGATGATATGAGCTCGTTGTGTGGGCCAGTGGTGGACGATGTTCGGGTATGGTTTTCAGGGGCAGGGAGGATTGGATTTGGGGGGCTTGGTTTAGGGCTTGGGCTGTGGGTGTCTGTTTTGGCTCTGCTTTATTAAGCCGCGGGGGGAGGTTTGAATGGGGAGAAAGAGCAGCAATTGCATGTTTATTATGTGTATGGTGTAGAATCTTAAGAGGTCTGGGCATGGGTGTTTTGGTAAGCGAAAATACCCAGAGTCCATCCATGTGTTTGTCGTTAGTGACCTTTGCTATTAGAAATGAGAAAAGCTTTTATCAATCTGCCACCTTTTCTTCTATCATATTGCAATCTGCCTTAATTGCCCAGTGGTAGCCGTCTGTATAGAAATTTGTTTCCGTTGTGTGGAAGCTGATTTCTTTTCAGGTACGTTTATTTCTTTAATGGAAAATGCTCTTCGTTCAAATTAGGATTTCTTGAAAGGGAATTATTCTTTAATTCTTGATGGTGTTATGAAAAACAAATTCGAAACCATCCTTCACTGTTTATTGACCTGGTAAAAAAAAAAGATAAATAAAGAATAACCTTTTCATTTGTTAATACTTTTTCAAATTGATAGATAAAGGTGATGAAATTAAAAAATTATTTAATAAATTATTTCAAATAAAATAAATATTAATTAAAAGAATATAGATTAAGTATGACTAATAATAAAGTTGAACATATCTTTTTTTAGTTGCCACAAGTTTACATTGAAAATAAATTTCATTGAGATCAACATCATCATGATATAATTTTTTTATATGCTCAAATTTTAAAAGTCTAGCATTCAAACTATTAAGAAGAACATACCTTCATGATGATGCTTCTGTAACTATATTTTCGTTACCTTGCTTGTATTTGATGACTTATGAAAATAAATCAATAAATTCCATCTATTTGGTATGTTTACGATTCAACTTACCTTAACTTTTTAAGTGTCGTAAAAATTAATGATCTGTATGAATCACGAACCCTTTAGACTAAAGGTAATATTGTCAAGTCTCCAAA
>Ga0307510_10007234_pt1 | contig 13223 bp, 11 predicted proteins | sample 12_EM_MG_FD_207224 | JGI IMG/M metagenome (GOLD analysis project Ga0307510, IMG submission 207224) | Populus trichocarpa ectomycorrhiza microbial communities from riparian zone in the Pacific Northwest, United States - 12_EM | ecosystem: Host-associated > Plants > Roots > Unclassified | place... | reverse complement strand
AGTACCAATTCTCCCATCGCAATGATAACCTCCGGCTTCCCCCCCCTTACCCCACCACAGCCGCGGCATCGAGTACTGTATCTAGCGAGGACTACAGGCAGCCTCTGAAAACCCCTCCATCCACGCAAAGCCCCCAATCCCTAAAACCAATCCCGAGACCAAAAAAGGGGAAAAGAAACAAAAAGAACTAGAGACAGAGTTTAGCATCTAGGATTCTCCATTGTAATACTGACCAGGCGATGCAGCGCTCGTTTACCCGCAGAGCGGACGGGATGCGAAAGTTTCATTGCTCTATGGCCGAACACGCTGAGGTTGTCATATTTTGGGGTGGTGTTTGGTAGGGGGGTCATGGGGTGTCACTCGGGTTAGGCTGTGCTGGGGGTGTTTATGAGGGTTGCGGTACAGTACAGTGCCCGACAAAAAAAAAAGGTCATGGCTAGTAGCCGCTCTTTTTTTTCAACCAACGATGATGTTTTTCGGAGTGCTGGGATTCAACCACCTGCTGGGCGGGTAAGTCAATTCTTGGTGAAATGGTGATCCTAAGGATTTTGATTATGAGGTTTCAATATTAGAGCATGCGGTGCAATATTGGGTGAAGGGTGGCAATACGAAATTGGCAAGTTTTCAAAAAAAAAAAAAGTATCTTTTTCCATGAGCGCCAGTGCAAATTCTTGGCACTTGACTCCAGTTTTTTTTAGGATGGGCCATGGCAATTGATGAGCACTGCACAGAGGGACAGTAGAATTCGTCAGAGGAATGGGAATTTCGGATTTGCTAGATCATTGGCTACCTGTTGATGTGACTTTCGCTTTAACTGATTGAGAGGTAGAGGTATCATACAAATTGAGGTTTTTAGGGGTACTTAGGCCCAGGAACAATAACTTTTATCCAAGAGCTATAGAAGGGGAATGGGGATCGGCTATCATAGTTAGGTAGATTTACTACTTGTATATATGCAGTTTATTTGCTTGTCCGGTCCTGGTAAATAATCTCGTTACAATTGAGTATCCATGATTATGCTGCCATGAAAACTAACCTATCCCACTCCTCACTCAGCCCCCACAATCCCCCCGGCGATGGCCCCTGTAAGCTGCGCTTGCAACATTCCCAAAACCTCTCCATAAACCTCAATCCCACCGCCGTGGCCACCACCATACCCCTCGGGAGCAGGGACGACAACCCCCTTCTCTTTCCACGCCTCCCAAATGCTTCTCGCCTGCTCGCACGCGAAAAAGTGTTCCAGGAAGCCTCCCGCCTCGCCAAACATCTCATGCTTCCGCCGCAGCCAACCGACCCTCCCAAAGGGGATGTAGTGCGCCACGGTCGGTGCTTTCGAGTACGCCACGTCGCAACCGATACAGCAAACGCCATGTTCCAGCATTCCCGTGCGAGGATTCAACACAGGGAGGGGAGCAACCCCCTGGTACCGGCGGACATCATCGTCCTTGTTGTCCTTGTCGGTGTAGTATGCCGGTTCACTGGGGGCTCGTTCGGAAGCCGGGTAGGGGTATGGCGATGTGTGTATGTTATTGTACACAGCCTTCTGTATGCGGTAACTAGAAAGTTGCGATCCCCGTTGAGCCCCGACGAATGCTCCGACAGCGTCTTCGCTCCCGTGAACCTTGACTGCTAATCTCCTTGCCGCGGCCCGCGACACCAATGGTGTGGGATCCCGTGCCAAGCTGCAGTGAATCCCCCGCAAGGTGTAGGTCCCCGAAACCGGCCGCAACGCTGGAAACCCCGCCAATGCCTCCGGTGAAACGCCGAATGAAACGGCCGCGAGACCGCGGCATATTGGGAGCAATTCCGGATTCTGGGTGTGGCAGTGCCAACACACACGCCTGCATTCCAGAAGGAATATGAAGGCTCCAAAGGAATTGCAGTAGCTGCACAGCTTGCTCGTGAGTGCTTGGAAGAGCTCGTGGATGTTTGTGTGCGAAGAAAGATTTGTGGCGAAGTAGGCACGGATGACGTCTGGCGCGTGGGTTATTACTGCCCGGTATTCGGGGAGAGCGTTTACAGTTGCGAGAGCAGTTGTGTTGACCCGGCGGAAGGTTAGGAGGGAGCAGATGTCGAGGAAGAGGAGGATCTCGTTGATTATTTCCAGCGGGAGGAATGCGGATAGGTCGCCCAGGCCTGGTGGGAAGGGATGGGTGGAGGTCGGGGGTGCCATAGTTGTTCGGTCGTGGTCCAGAGGGCAATTCTGCCGGAGCTTTGCGGGGGAGAGGACGGCATCGTTAAGTTTTGTTCGGCGGAAGCTTAGGAGGTGGAGAATTTCGGAATTGTCGGACGGGGCGTAGTAAGTGCTCAAGGTCATTGTATTATCGTCGCTGGACGTATACTTGTAGGCCATTGCAAGATAAAATAGTGGGAAATGGGCCCCAATTTACAGCAACAAGTAGGTCCCCCCTAAGTTAAGATAAGGCGGATCCCAAGAACACGTTGAATCAATCGCGTAATGCTGCAGCAGTGCCAAATTAGAATGTATCACATTTTTAAGACAAAAACCCCGCCTTGGGCCTTCTCGGTAGAGCAACCTCAAAATATTTCTCACCGAACCGAAGGGTCCGTGGCCTGTGATACTTCTGTCGGATTGGATACCGTGTGCATCATCACACAATGTCACTCGAGCACTGCGAACTGCCAACTTGGTATCCTACTGTATCCAAACAATCGAACCACACGGGTGCCTGCACAGGTAGCAAGGTGCTTGCAAGCGAGGCTGCGACATGATCTCCTGCCTGTTTCCTCTCCCCCCTTTCTTTAAAAAACGGTTAGCGAGGGATTGGTGGTGGTGGCGGGGGAGCTCCCGTTGGTAGAGCTCTAAGCGAACTAATCTACTCGAGTGCCGTATGTGATACTAAAGTTGGATTCCCGCATTTTCATGTTTCCGGGTGGGAAAGGCTCCTTATGAAAGCCTGATGATCGTGTGCAGTCAGGGCAACGGAGGACGGCACAAACTCCGTTACGCGAGCTCAATGACTTGGTAAGAATTTGTCTCCCTGAAACGCTAACCGGCCAGTACCGTATCGTACAATTCTTCCTGCATCTGTCCTCGCATGCCAGTCCAGTCTCCAAGTGATACTCCGTGAAGTGGGCTTATAAACCTGGCTGATTGGTTACCGGTAGTAGGAAGATAGAGATATCTTATCTATTTTTTTTAATTTTAAAAAAGGAATACTTGTAATTCAAAAGTTAAGTGTCTAATTAGGGTTTATAAAGTTGTATGATACGAGTACAAGTACGGTCTACCGATACCTCATCTCATTTAGCAACATGGGCCTGAAGGGGCCTCGCTTGCAAGGATTTAGGTCGCCAAAAGCAAACATTTTTGTGGGAAGCAGAGCCTCAGACCCTAACCACCGGATCCCCCATACCAAAAAGCTGTCTTGGCAGGCCAACCTTCAACAAAGCTCCTACTGTAGATGGAGCTCTGATGACATTCAAGCTTAATCCATTCCGAACTCGCCACGAGCTCCGGGTACGGTTACACAAACAGCCAGGCAGATACGGCAAACACAGACACCATCATGGCGCCGCGCTTGACCACATACAGCTTCCCCACTGTGCACATCTCATGCCCCTGCGACGAGTCTATAGCGATAACGCCCAAGTCCCCCACCAAGCCCGGCGCACCGGCAGCACCAGAGGAGGATCCGGACGAGTCCGAGGAGGAGGAGGAGACCTTCGATCCCCGAGCACCGCGTTCTAATTTCTCGCTCTTTCCCCTGGATAATTTACTATACTGCGAGGATTGCAAGCAGATTCGATGCCCTCGTTGCGTGCACGATGAGATTGTTTGCTTCTTTTGTCCGAATTGTTTGTTTGAGGTAGCATCTTCTACTGTCAAGACGGATGGAAACCGGTATTCCTCCCCTAATCAGACGATTTGAGATGGGGTGAGACTGATTGGGATGCTTTTATGGCGGTAGGTGTACGCGGAATTGCTTCTCATGTCCAATATGTTTTGCCTCCTTGGTTGTGGCGCCAACAGGTGAGGGGCAGGCAGGTCCGTATATACTCCTGTGCAATCACTGCCTCTGGTCATCTGCGGAGATTGGAATCGAATTTGAGAAACCAACATCTATCACTACACAATTGGCCGAGAAGCTGAAGCCTCCTGCTCTTGCTAGAGCTACCACGGTATCTTTCTCCTCTCCGCTTTCCCCGGTGTCGGCTTCTTCCGAGGGTTATTTCCCTTCCATGGGTGCTCCGACTATTATTACTCCGGATGATGAGGAGGATAAGAGGGAATTGAGTCCCGAGGAGCGGTTTCTCAGGCTTAAAGCTCATTATGCACAACAAAGGGCTGGGGCGGGAGCAGATGAGTACGGTAGCTCTCCCGGGGCGCTATCACGACTTATGGGACTGTATTCTGGGCTTGGATCTGGTAGTCGGAGTCGGAGCTTTGGCCGGGGAATCGGGGGGTTTAGTAATGTGGGTGGGAAGGGGAAGCTTGAATGGACGGAGTGGGACTCGGTTAAGGAAATTGGGGATGACGAGGAAGAGCTTATTGAAAGGATTAAGGAGGTAAGATTTCCTGGAACGACTAATAAGGAGCAGAGAATTGCACAGAACCACCAACCGAGATTCATCCGGGATCTTAGGCCCCTTGCAGCATTGCTGAGGACTAAGAGGTCTAAAAGATGCAGAGCCTGCAGACATATCCTTGTAAAGCCAGAGTCAAAGCCCACTACCATCAGGTTCAGAATAAAGCTTGTGGCGATGTTTGCTCCCCCAACTCTTCCTCTCCCTCACTTCAAATCAGATGCTAATTATAACAGGAACTACATACCGGCGCTCTCAATCTCCCGCTTAGACCCAACAGCATTCAACTATATTGCGCTCACTCCCCTCTCAACCCATCAATTCGTCTTGACAATCACAAACCCCTTATTTGATCCCATAAACGTCACCCTCGCCACGCCGGCCAAAACGCCGGGAAGGTACCCCTCGACCGTAACAATCCTCTGCCCAACCTTCGAAGTAGGCGCAAACACCGACGTCTGGGACGAGGCCTTACAGGCAACTGCAAACCCGCCGGCAGCCACCATCAAGAAGGGGCGGAAAACTGGGATGCTGATCGGCACCGTCTGGGACCTGGGAAGGAACTGGACAACCGTAGTTATAGAAGTTGTGCCGCCGCTGCTCCCGCTCCCCGGGGAACTGGACGAGAACGGGAATGAGCTTGCTACCGAGGATGATAGGCTTGTTCAGGTTCCTGTGTCGGTGCGTGTGGTTTACGAGACTGATCTTGAGAGGGATGATGGTGGACTTGGGAAGGAAGCGAAGGAGAAGAGAGAGCACACATACTGGAGTGTATTGGGACTAGGGAGGATCTCGGAGAAGATGCCCACCAAGGCTGTTGAGGACGCCGCAGGACCGGCAGCACGGCCGATGAGCTTGGTTTCTGCAGCGGGGAAGGGTGTTGTTGGGAGGGGCAGTGCCGGGGAGGAAGCTAGTGGGGCTAGGGCAAATAGACACTCTGTCAGGTAGGTTTGTATAGTAGCGGCGGTTGATGCTCTTATCCTCCGGTGGATGATAATTTTGATATCCTACGATTTTATGTCGTATCTCTGGGTTGCTGTGGTCCAGAATTACATGTAATAATTCCAACCGTTTCGTTACCATCTGATAGTCTACTAGTAGGTATCGTAGATCCACCAGCCTCTCGGATTCTTGCTCAGACACAGCCCTGGTGCTGCGCTTAAGCCATCATGTCTGAGAACCCTGGCCCAGGTGCCAAGGTTGGTCCAGGCTCAAACCAGACACCTACCGATAAGCTTTCATCAATAGAGAGTTTGCGCAAGGAGACATAGGTGGCAGGAAAACAGGTTATTTTCTGTTAACCTAAAGGTCTTGGGCACCCAGGTGGGTAGCGAGACCTGGAAGAAGTGTAAAATAGGGCTTTTCAGACCTGAAGAAATCCGATCGCTGCAGAACAATAAATCAGCAGCAACACAGCGCTCTTTTTACATTTTATTAAAAGATTTTACTGATGATAATATTGGGCATTCAGTAGTAGATTATCACCTGTTCTATGGCAGTCAGTAGGGTTAGTACCCAACTTGTGTACGGTTGCCCCCTGCTATAATGAATCTCGCTATAATGAATTTTTGGTTATTGTACGCCCATAGTAAAAATTAGTGAACGGGGCTTTTAGGACGGGATTCTTGGCGTTCATTATAGCCGGGGGAGACTGTATCTGGGAATCCTAATTTGAGCAGGGAACAAATTTGAGGGCCATGCGATATTACCCTACTCAATTCCCATCTTCCAGCTACCAAGCCACCTAGGCCTGGTGCGCAAACTCATCCAGAGACCTAGGTTTCTTTTCCGTTAACTGCCACCAGGTCCTCTTGCGCAAACTCTCTAACCACGTGATGATAAGGCGGCGCCAAGACGCATATGTATCCCCCACCACCGTCCTGGCTTTCTGACCTCTGTTGAGAAAAAAAAAGTCCGCCGAACATCTAACCTCACTTCCCGACCACCACCACACCTAAGATAAACACATACGAGGACCCGCAGGCGATCCTTTTTTTCCCCTTTTTCTCTCTCCCTTTCTCCTTGTCCTTTCCCTTATTAACAAAACCAAAGAACAACAAAATCTACCCCAAAAAAAGAAAGAAAAAAGATGAGACAATCGGGCATAATAGACCACTCCCGCGACCCTTGTCCATGGGTGGTCCTCAGTGATTTCGGTGGCGCCTTCGCCATGGGCGTAGGATCCCCCCATCACTCACTTCAACACATTCGGGCTAACAAGAAAAAAAAAACCTCTAGGCCGTCGGCGGCGCAATCTGGCACGGGGTAAAAGGCTTCAAGAATTCTCCCAGTGGCGAACGCTCCATCGGAGCGCTCACATCGATAAAAGCCCGAGCACCCGTCCTCGGTGGTAACTTTGGTGTCTGGGGGGGTCTATTCTCCACCTTTGACTGCGCCGTCAAGGGGGTTCGGCAGAAGGATGATCCGTACAATGCTATTATCGCTGGGTTCTTCACTGGTGGTGCTCTTGCTGTTAGGGGTGGGGTTAGGGCGGCTAGGAATAGTGCTATTGGGTGTGCATGTCTACTGGCGGTCATTGAAGGGGTGGGAATTGGGTTGAATAGAGTTACGGCTGGGGGGAATAAGCCGCAGAATCCTCCGGTGGGGTTTCCTTTGAATGAATTGTGGGGAGTGGTGGTGTGGCTAATTGAGTTTATATCTGTAGTTGCCCAACGAGAGTTCGACAGAGGCGTTACCGGCTTAAGAGAATGGAGGGATGGGGAGGGGGAAGGTTTTCGCTGCTTTTTTTTTGCTTTTTCATTTTTTCATTTCTATCTTACTTTACTCTACTCTCCTCGGATCACTGGCCTAGCTGGACGAAGCGCTACTGTTAGTTACTTTGTCATACCATCACACGCACCGTCAACATCAATAACAACTACCGTAAACTCTCGTCAAATCCACCATCGGGGATCTCAACAGAAATCACAGTCCAAACTGCAAATAGGCTTAGTAGGGCATGTTAACAAAATTACGAATACCGGTTAATGAGATCCAATGGCTCATCTTAAATAAGCTATACCGCATCTGGAACACGTTATTCCTTCTCGGGGTGTTTTGTCTCTGATCGGGAGGGATCCGAGGCCGATGGGCGATGGTGGACTTAACGAGAGTTTACGGTACACTACGAAACGTCGTTAACCGTACCAAGGTGCCTACCACTTTGAATGATATTAATCAACATTCGAAGTGGGTGACACTCGATTGGAGTTCCAAACGGCACCAATAGAAACAGCTCAATAGATTTATTATACACGATGGGGGGAATATTCAACAAAACACCAATCCCACTAATTTAAAGCTTCTAAAACGATTCTTATTTCCATCCTTTGCTACCATGCTCTGGTATTTTGTATTTTATCCCACTGAATCTTGAATTTTTTTTTCCGGCTTATCCCAATTGTCTATGATAGGCTCTTGTGAGCCAGTTTACTACAAGCCCTTAAGCCTCCTGATATAGTGTTACTAGTGTTATATACGCAGATAAACTGTGACTTTAGGCTAAATAGTTTTCAGTTCGTCAATGGCTGAGGCGGGATGGAAGGTACCAATATCCTACCATGAAATGGATTTCTGGTACATAACATCAGACAGTGATACCGGGAGTGACTCTCGCCCGAGGCCGTAGGACTGCGAGGTTTGCAGATCATAGAAACATAAAGGAAGGCAACCAAGCCACCTATTCCACAAAGAAATAAAACAGAATATACAAGTATATCAGGGAGGGGTGTATTATATTATTATAATTATTAATATTAATACAACCCGGTTCACTTCTGTGTTTGATCCACTTCCCGGTCTAGCATAGTTAAGGAGAAGGCTCGAAACGGCGGAAATGGTGACTCCTGTGCAGCTACTTTACTACTCTGTATTACTACTACCGTAAAAACTCGAATAGAAGAAACATGTACTAGGACGTTGGAGGTGCCTCCCCTAGTAAAGCGCATCGTATATTCCTTTTATTTTGTCTGAACTGGGGGCGCAGTCTGCGGTGTTCCCCCTCGCGTGGCTCGGAAAGGAAATTCCAAAGTCCTAGCACATATTTCTTCTATTTGAGTTTCTACGGTACTCAAGGGAGTTCTTTACAGAGTGGTTCTTGGGCGGATGTGTGCCTCACCTACTAAGTCAACATCTTGGCTAGGGTTAGAATTGCGGGTTGGCTTTACAGCAGGTTCCCGTCAGAGTGATTGTCTACCATATGAGGGAGGATACAATAGGACTGGCGAGCGTGCGAACGACCGCCGGTGGTGTCTTGGAGGTCCAAAGGTGGTATCTGGGTCGCTTCGTTACTGTGACTTGTGCTTAAATGTGTTCTTTTTTTCCCTATTTAGTTGACAGATAGAGGCCAGGGATGAGGTCGGATACTGTTGAATGTGCAGTAGATAGCCTTGGTGATTGGCTTTCCGTGTTTTCCTTAGGGACTACGCATGCTCTTGCGTGGTGGAGAAAGCTGGCTGTTTGGGCAGCAGTTCCTGTTATTTAAGGAGGGTGTGGGAACTCCTCATCGTGGGATTTTTTTTCGACCATCAGAAACCGCTCTCACAGTCTTTCCCCTTCACATTTCCTGTGACGAGACCAAACCAATCAATTACCGCCATCCGACTATCATCCTTCGGCTTTTACAGCGAGCCTTTACTTCCTCCAATTTTTCTCCTACAAGTTATCCTCACAAGAGGCTCTACCATCGACTTCCGTCCGATATCCGCAAGAGAACGCTACAGTACTCCACAGTGCTTAAACTCGGTTTGGTTCCACGCGGTCGTAGGAATGTCTGCAGAACCAACACCGAATATTCCCACTTTATCATGCCTACTAGTATGTGCGATGCTAGGACAAATTTATGGTTAGCCTGGGGGACCCTACAGTGTTTTGGGATCCTGTCAACTGACTGTATGTTATTAAACTTTTCAGATATTATTTTTGGCCCCGCGATACTCCTTAGCATTTTACGTGGTTTTGTTGCTGCTTTGATTGCTAGAGCAGTGGCTAAAGAAATTGCGGCTTGGATCTATCCTTGAACCCCTCGCTCCTCGCTTTAGGTATTCCTTCAATAAGAACCTAGCTACTACGTTGAATCTTTTCTAAGCCTCTGAGGAATATGGTCTGTACACAGGTACCCAGGAGGTGTACGAGGATCTCACTGTGCGGAGAGGACTAGAGTATAGCGGCGAATGATGGGGATGGGGATCGTGGGTTTCGGAAGCTTGGAGCTAGTGGGGTTGGCCTTTTTTTTTGTGGGGATGCCCGGGGTTGGGAGTGGCATTTTGGCTCGATTCTACTATGTGCAGTGCAGTGGGAGTTGTTCAGTCCTGGAATTCATGTTCATGGTTTCCATTGTGTGGTATCGTATTACACCGCCAGTACCGTAGGGATTGTCTAGCAACATATTGGGCTGGGAAGGGAATCATACGGAGAAGTGGACTAGTTAAAATGCTCCAAAAATAAATAAATAGAGATATGCAAATCTCAATTGACGCACAACCGTGAAAAGATGGGATTCGGGAGGGCAGGAGATATCTCTGGTAATACAGCGTTTTAGATTTGCCTGCTTTTGAGCTGAATTCAGAGGATTTATTTTGTTCAACTTCCCGTAGTGAGGATTTGTGCAAAATTCATATACAAACCGGTTCTCTTCTGCGTCTGATCCACTTCCCGGCCCAGCGCAGTTAAGGTGAAAGCTCAAAACAGCGAAAAAGCAGCGAAAATGGGGACTCCTGTGCAGCTGCTTTACTACTCGGTATGGCTGCTACTACCAAGGAAGTTCTTTACAGAGGGGTTTTTGGGCGACTGTTGGTAGTAGCCTGTGTGCCTAACCTACTAAGTCCGCATCTTGGTTACCCTTACAGCAGGTTCCTATCAGAGTGGTTGTCTATTATATGAGGAAGGATACAGCAGGACTAGAGAGTGTGCGGACGACTGATGTCTTGGAGCCCAAAGTAGTATCGCTTCGTTACTGTGACTTGTGTTTACATGTTTTCTCTTTTCCCCATTTAGTTGACAGATAGATGCCAGGTAACTATAAGGTCGGATACTGGGCGTGCGGACAGCTTTGGTGACCGACTTTTCCTATTTTCTTAAAGACTACGTATGCACTTGCTTGGTAGAGAAAGCTAGTTGTTTAGGCAGCCGCATTCCTGTTATTTAAGGAGGGCGGGGACTCCTCATCGTGGGATTTTTTTCGACCATCAGAAACCGCTCTTACAAGTCTTTACCTTTTACTTTTCTTCTGACGAGATTAAATCAATCAATTACCGCAATCCAACTATCCTCGTTCAGTTTTTTTTCACAACGAGCCTTTACTTCCTCCTGTTTTTCTCCTAAGTTACAGGTCATCCTCACAAGAACCTCCACCGTCGACTTCCGGTATTTGTGAGAGAACGGCGCAGTACTCTACTACACTGCTTAAACCCGGTTTGGTTCCACGCGGTCTTGAGAATGCCTGCACAACCAACAACGAATCCCACCACCCCACGAGACCTAGAATCCAGGATGCCAGAATCAAATGATGGTTTGTTTGAGAAAAAATCCTATAGTGTTTTGAGACCCTGTTTACTGACTGTGTTATTAAACTTTTCAGATAATGTTCCCGACCCTTCAATACTCCCCGGCGTTTTAATTGGTTTCCTGGCTGGTTTTTTTGGATCCATTTTGGGTAGGTGGATTGCAGGCCTTATACGTCCTGGATGTTGAGTGTAGTAGGGTACGGGCAACCACCCCCCTAGTTGTGTTGTGGAGAAGATAGGACGGCGTTGAGGGCAAACCACTAGTTGTGCACACATGTTTTATTAGTCCTATTTAGTTAGCAGCGGCGCGCATCTGAGAATAGAACAAGTTCTCTCACATCCACCACGTCCACCCATCCAACACTCGAGCTCCCCTTCCGAACACCAATATTCCCTCCAATGTTTGGATTTGCTACCCGACTTACGGCGATTCGGCTCCTTTTAATTGTGTATTTCACAGTGGGTAAAGGAAGAAAACCTAGCTTGTGGGAACTTACAAAACCCATGCGTTGCACCCCCCTGAGAATTCCGGGCTGCTGGGGACATGGAATGCCTGACTGCAGTGGCGATGTAATTGATGAGTGGCTTTAATTGCTGTGATGCTTTCCCCTTCTCTGAATTATAGTTGTGGAGGTGGTTGTGGAGGGAGGTTGCGCCAATTTTTCTGCTATCCATTACTGTAGTCTCTTGGTGGTGTTTGAGCTTCTATATATCTGTTTTCTGTATTCTTACCACACCTATGCCGCAGCTACTTGCTGTTCCAAATTTGTGCCATAGGTGGTTATATTCAATTTTCATTTTCCCTCCAAGTGGGGAATCAATTGGAAAGGCCTTACGGTGCACTAATAAGTAATTCGTCTCCTTGTTGTGAGTATACTGAGTAATAAGGAACGACATAGCATCTACAGGACTCGGAACACATTAAAGACATTAAAGTATCCAGAGGATGGAGCCGGCGGAATAATATGTGAGGATCTCTTCAGGCATTTGAAAATATTCGTAGCCATTTTCAAATAATAGGTATCTTCAGATATTTGTGAGAGTCCGTCCAGTCATGTTAGCCACCTGTTAACAAAATATCTACGGTCCCTAGGCAAAAGTGTTCGTGAAATCGCTTGGCCGGATGTCTCACATTTTCATGAACACTGTTGCCTAGAAACTTCACTAATTGGATATCATACACTGGAAGCCTCCTGGCATCTCTGGATATGCGCAAACCCAGCAGGCCTTCCTAAAATCTGGCCTAGTCACTTGCGAACAGTAGAAGTAGCCCATGAAAAAAAACCCCCCGAAAAGACAAAAAACCAACAAACGAGTAAACACAAAACTTCTGCAAGTAGGACGTACACAACCTACTCACATGCAGAAGAAGAAGAGTGAACCTCAGCGAATCTTTACAGACATCGCAGTAATTTCCAAAAATTCCCCAACCCGCCAAAGCAGATTGGGAGCGTCAATGTGGTTGTAGTTTTCAACTAGCAAAAATCAGAGCTCAGACAAGTCTTCACTGCTACTGATCTTGCCCGTGCACAGGGATGGGGAGGAAAGAGAAGGGAAGGAAGAGGAGGAGGTTGGAGCTTTACTTATAGTTGAAGGAGTTTACGCCAAAGCCACTAGTATGTCCGAGTGGAGGTATGATATCATATATAGCCGTTCTGGGTTTGTGGTTTGGGTCACTGAGTAGTCGTATAATACGATGCACCTTCTGGGCTACCTGTTCTGTGGGATGACTTGCTGTGTTCCTGCTTGGCAGACCTAATTATCTCTCTTGCACTCTCACACGAAGCCCCACACATTATGGATTGAAAACACTAGTTTTGGGTGTGAACCAAAAAATAAGGTCTAAAAGTATGATACCCTCTGCTGGTTCGCTTCCCGCCAAGAAGTTCACGGTGTGTGAGGCATGAACACAGCAAAACGGAAGGAAGCAAAACAAAAACTTAGGCATACATCCCGCTCCCCCGCACCGCCCCCGCAATACTAGAAGCCCCTTCTTTCTCACAACTTCAAGATTTGCCCAAAACTCGAATCTCATTGAGTAGAGAGGGCGGAAATGGTTACCTCCTCAATGGGGGAGCTGGTGGGTCAGGGGGGAGCTGGGGAGAGGGACGAAAGATCATTCGCCCCCTTCCTGGTGGTCTATAGTAGCTTATCATACTCCTGACACCCATA
>Ga0307510_10007233_pt1 | contig 13223 bp, 15 predicted proteins | sample 12_EM_MG_FD_207224 | JGI IMG/M metagenome (GOLD analysis project Ga0307510, IMG submission 207224) | Populus trichocarpa ectomycorrhiza microbial communities from riparian zone in the Pacific Northwest, United States - 12_EM | ecosystem: Host-associated > Plants > Roots > Unclassified | place... | reverse complement strand
GTCTTATTTCTAGAGTTGGGCCTTAAGCCTGACTTGGTTTAATACCCAATCTTGTTGCTTCCACTGTGAGACTTCTAAAATCTTTTCTTCATTTCTTGAGTTGTCTCAAAGTCCCCTTTGAGACTCTCCTTTCCTCTTGCTCATCTCCCAGACCCTGGATTAAGTTCCACTTCATCCTTTTACCCCCCATGCTTTGCTAAGGGTTAGTAGCCCCTTGCGACTATGCTTTGCCACCTCCCTGTATTTTGCACACATCGCACCTTAACACAAGTCAGGCTTTCCTCAGACATCCTTGAAATACAGGACAAATACCAGTAACACCCTGGCGGCAGTAGTACTCATCAGAACTCTTGATCAAGACAAGAGAGTTCACAGGAGACAACAGGACGATCTCCCAGAACACATCAAAGGCGAAGCATACTTTGAATTTCACAGAACCAGACACAGAGATACCGGATACTACATCAACCTCCCAAAGAAAACATACGGAGCTGTTGAATTTGTCAAAGTAGAAGACAAAGATTACTGGGTAAAACTCCTCTGGAAAAACGACCGGTAGATCACAAACCAAGGAGGAGTACTTCATACCTCAAAGCTTGGCACTTGGAAAGATACAGATCCTCAGCACCCACATTATATCAGCCCAGAACACTTTAGCCCAATGCTCCATACTGCTATCAAGCAACCAGAAGAAGAAATCCTTGCAGGAGGAGTCCACCACATTGCAACTCTCCAAGGAAGCCATCCATTCACAGAACAAGCACCTATCCTTCCCCAAATCGAAGCAGCAGTTCATCAAGGAATCCCTATCCCTCTTAATACTACCCCAGCAGGCGCTGTCCAACCCCAGTTATCTATTCAAACAACAATGGCAGAACAAATTGACACTACTATTGCAGGACCAGAAGGACAACAGCAGCCTAACATTAATGTCATTAACCATAGCACCAATGGCACACTCAAAGGAAATCCCCCACCCATCTTCGATGGAGATAGATCCAAAAGCAGGACCTTCCTAACTACCTTCTACCTCTGGAGGTTAACCAACAAACATAATGACACTATGAGGAAGCCTTACTCATGCGTCACCGCCCTCCTTTCCTACATGAATGGACCACAAGTAGACTCCTGGAAGGAAGAACAGCTGGACAAACTCATCAAAGAAATAAACGATGGAACCCAAGAAACAGATGAAACCCTCTAGGACAGCTTCATAGAAAATTTCAAACAAGCATACACCAATACAAACCTCAGAGAAGAAGCATACCAAGCACTATGCAAACTTTGCCAGAAGGAAAGCCTAGATGAATTCTTTGCCGACTTCAAAAGGCTAGCCAGAGATGCTAATGTAGCACTTGATGATCGTGGCACCATTGAACTCCTGAAAAATGCCCTAGCAGGACCACTCACCCAATCAGTTATCCAACTCCCTGGATATGATGTTAATGCTGACCCTGGCTAGACTTTCAAGAAATGGGAAACAGAAACCAGAAAACAGCATCTCAAATGGAAAACCAGGATGCAGTATACTAAACCAATCGACCCACAATGACAGGCAATGTACAGAGTGTTTGGAATCAATCCAAACTGCAGAGGAAACAATTGCGGAGGACATACCAATGGGCCAGGATGTCGTACCACCTCTCAAGGAGGATATCATATGGATGTTGATGCTGCAAAAACTGGCAGAGGCATACAACACTCTGAAGCAAAGAAAAACGAATTAATGGCAGGAAATCAATGCTTCTATTGCGAAATCCAAGGACACCGTGCCAAGGACTGCCACAAGAAACAAGCAGACCGCTGCAATTACAAAAGTGGAACCAATAACAGTCCTGGCAATAGCAGGTCCACTAATTATCCTGGAAAAAGTGAACCCACCACCAACCGCATTGCACCCGTTGCACCAGACATGACCCCTGGAGATATTTCCAATTTCTTGAAAGACAACATGGGCTCGCTTGACAAGGATACCAAGCTGAGCATTGTCAAATCACTTATGCCAAAGGATTTTACCAAAGCCCAAAACTAGCTGCCATAGTTAGGGCATTCCGCCTTGATAGTGTATTTGTAAACAAGTCAAATTCAATACAAGTTAAAATCTTGCTATCACACTGTTGAGGGAAGGCAGAAGAAATTGCACTACTGGACACTGGAGCCACTGAAAATTTTATCGATCACACCACTGTTACTCACCTACACTTAGGAACCAAGAAACTTCCCTATAACCAACCCGTTTATAATGTCGATGGAACCCTTAATTGACATGGTATTATTACTCATGCTTGCAATTTACTGGTTACTAAAGGAAACAAAAAAACACAACAACGCTTCTTTGTTACCAACCTTGGACGCAACAGGTTCATCTTGGGATACCTATGGTTCAGGGAATTTCAACCAGATATCGACTGGGCTAATGGTATGCTAAGGGGGCCCACAGTCTACATGGAAACCCTGCTCTTTGGAACCCTTCAATGTGCTAAAACATGGATCAAAAACAAGGCACCAGCAAATGAGGACCTCATACTAGAAGCACAACAAACTAGGTGCGCTCCATGGATGGGAGTAACCCCTTCAGAAATGATGGGAGGCCCAGTGGAGGTCAACTGCACCCATACAGCAGTAGAAATGGCCCACAAGTATGCATCGGAACATGGGAAGGAGGAAGTAAAACTCCCTGAGAAATTCAAATGTCATATGGCACTATTTTCGGATGAAGAGGCAAACAAATTCCCACCAACTTGGGGTGAAGGAGACCACAAAATCATACTCCTAGACACTGCCCCTACCTGCTTCAATTGTAAAGTCTACCCATTATCGCAAGACAAACAAGAAGTGGAAGACAAATTCTTGGATGAAAACTTGGCCAAAGGATATATTGCACCCTCAGACTCCCCATATGGTTTTTCCACATTTATGGTCCCAAAGAAAGACTCAAAGGAAAAACGATACATTATTGACTATCGCCCTCTCAACAATGTCACCTGAAAGGATGTCACCCCACTCCCAAATCTCAAGCAGTGTATCAAAAACCTGCAAGGAATGGAATTATTCAGTAAATTTGACATTTGTTGGGGCTACAACAATATCTGCATCCAAGAAGGCGACCAATGGAAAGCCACATTCAAAACATGTCAAGGCCTTTTTGAACCAAAAGTTATGTTCTTTGGCATGTCAAACTCCCCTGCCAGTTTTCAACGCTTCATGAACAGCATACTGGAAGAATTATACAAGCACTTCAAGCAAAAGGGTATCCATGATATCTGACACATGATACAAAACTACATGGACGACTGTGGTCTTGGCACATTACTCAAAGATATAGCACTCCACATCGAAATCATCCACTACCTATTTGACCTCCTTGCATGCCATGGACTCCACCTCAAACTATCAAAATCGGTCTTCATGCAACCCCAAATGGACTTTTTGGGTGTTAGAATATCCAAGGATGGAGCCACTATTGATCCAGCTAAAGTCGCAGGTCTCAGGGACTACCCAAGAGAGCTTAAAGACCAACAACAAGTCTGAGGATTCCTAGGGGTTGCCGGCTACCACCGCATGTTTTGCACAAACTTCTCCATTATTGCTGCACCACTCACCAAACTCACCGGGAAAACTATACCATTTGAATGGGGTCAAGAACAGAAAGACGCACAAGAGAAACTTATTACCCTCATTACTAATGCTCCAGTACTTGTCAAACCAGACCCAAGTCGCCAATTTGAGCTTGAAATGGACGCATCACAAATTGGCACAGGAGCAATACTCTATCAACACAACCCCCCAACTAAACATGCTGATGGAACAGAAAAATTAGGACCACAGAGACCAGTAGGATTCCATTCCCAGAAATTCACCACAACCGAACAAAACTACCCCATATATGATCGTGAATTTCTAGGTATCATGCGTGGTCTACGATGCTGGTCCCACCTACTCAAAGGAACAGCAATCCCAGTCCTGGTATTCACAGATCACAACAACCTACGCTACTATAGGGATCCCAGAAAAATTGGTCCACATGTCACTGGCTATCTACCAGAAAGGGAACAATACAACATAATCCTGGAATATAAACCTGGTGCAACAAACTGTGCAGACGCCCTATCTAGGCAACCTGACTATGAAGGAATAAACCCTGCCAATGAAGATGTCACTGTCTGGCCTGACAAATACTTCTGTGAAAACCACACCTCAATCTGTGTATTTGATATGGATAGTATCGGCAATAACCTAGACAGCAAGGTCAAACTAGTACAATACCCCAATCAACCAAAACTCAAGCAATGGGCACCATTATATAATCTATCCCTACTTGATGGCACTTACTGGTATCATGGGACTGCCCTGGTTATTGTGGCAGACAACAGCCTTAGGAGGGGAGTAATTTCCCTTTTTCATGACCATGTGACTGCCAGGCATCCCGGGATTACCAAAACCCTCCAATTAATTGCACCCTACTACTGGTGGCCCAACATGAAGTTCTTTGTCACCGAATACATCAAAGGATGCGCTACCTGCCAAATGACCAAAGTCAACACTCATCCTACCCATCCACCTATGTTTCCCATCACCCCTGCAGACAACGCACAACCTTTTGAGACTGTTGCAATGGATTTCATCACTAAACTCCCACAATCAGGTGGTTTCGACACCATTCTCACGATCACAGACACTGACTGCTCCAAAGCATCTATCTTCATCCCCTGTCACAAGACCATTGACTCAGAAGGAGTCGCATTACTCTACCTCAATCACATCATTTCCCACTACAGCATTCCCCATAAAATCATCTTGGACCGCAATGTCCGCTTCGTTTCGAAATTCTCAATGGAACTCTGTCGAATTCTCAACATCCATCAGAACATCAAGACAGCATATCACCCTCAAACCAATGGAGCAAGTGAAAGAACCAATCAAACCTTAGAACAGTACCTCTGAGTATTCTGCAGAACACAACAGAATAACTGGCATGCATGGCTTCCACTTGCTCAATATACCAAAAACTCATGGCCATCTGCAACCACCAAGAAAACCCCGTACAATTTGCTTATCGGATACACCCCCCAAGTACACCAACCCACCAGAAAAACCACCATTCCCTCCCTAAAAGAATGACTCTTATCCATCGAAGAAGCCAGGAAAGCTGCCCAAGAGGCCCAACGTAAAGCGCAAGAATCCTGGATCAAAGAACGTCTGCAGTTCACACCATTCCCCATGGGATCAAAGGTCTGGCTAGAAGGAACAAATCTAAAATTACCCAGCAACATCACACCCAAGCTTTCCCCAAGGAGATACGGACCTTTTAAGGTAGTCTCCCAGATATCAAAAGTCACTTACAAACTCGAACTCCCTTCCACCTGGAAAATCCATGATGTCTCTCACACTTCCCTTCTCACACCCTACAAAGAAACTGACCAACATGGACCGAACTTTCTGGAACCTCCACTGGAAATACTAGATGGTGAACCAGAATGGGAAATCCAGAAGATTCTTAAAGAGAGGTCTTTTGGCCGTTGGAAGAAGAAGCAGTACCTTGTGCGCTGGAAGGACTATTTGCCAGCTTATGATTCATGGGTTAACACCAAGGATCTCCACGCTCTGGAGTTACTATCAGACTTTCAAAGCACCTCAAGTAGTATAAGAACCCTCCCCTTCAACAAGTCACCTCCAGCATGTCCAACCAGGCATTCTATACCTTTACTATCGACCCCCCTTTCAATTCGTTCTGTCACCTCTTCAGAGACCTCACCATCTGGCCCAGCCATAAGTTCCACATCTTCACCCCAGCTGCCCAGAAGACTTCATCACTGTACTGAACAATCCACCCCACTCACGCTCATGCCCTTGAACACTCCCATTTCTGTAAGGAGCACTATTGTCCCTACCACCACTGAATGTCCATTGACTTCACTCAACCAGCCTACTTCAGCTATGTCTACATCAGATCAGGAGGTACCACAGTCCATACACAGCAGTCCATCTATGATAATGGAGACATTACCCTTTTCTCCACGATCGTCCCCCCTACTGGAGCTACCTACCATTGTTGGACTAGAGGTCACTGCTACGGTGACAGATATTTACTCCAATCTGAGGACAGCTTTGAGCAGCTTCCCGGGCACATCACAAGGTCAACCACCATCCTTCCCCACCCCCATACTTGGCCGCATTTCACCATCCCCTATCCCGATCCCACCACGTATCTCCCATCAGAGTGAGGACAATATGGCTTGAGTACCATTCCCCTCCCCCCTGTTGACCCTACCCCCAACCCCATTACTCCAACGCCAGCACCGTTGCCCTCTATCACCCCAGCCATCCAGCATCCACTCAAATGTAGTCATGGACACCCTCCCCAACAGCAAAGTACTCACATTAGTGGGGCAGATCCCCTCTTTGGCAATGGTTCGCCATGTAAGAAAGCAATGCAGAGCCTTGTTGAAGTACATGGAGGCTCAGGGACGTATAACTGGGGCTCTTTCAGCTTGGACGGAGGATCTCCTCCCAGCAATTAACGTCTTGGGAAACACTGAGCTCGATAATCAGATCTTCACCACCACCTTCCACAACTACACCACCATCAAACATCTTTTCCTCATCCCTCAAATCCTTGATAAGATTGAAGGATATATGTCAGATGATGACGTTCAAAACGATGAGCCAGTCAAATTTGCTATGTATAACCCCACCATCTCTCTTTCCTCCACTCCTAGCCCCATCCCCAACATTCCCCAGCTCACTGAACAACTTGACAACCCAAACCATCCAGGAGCTGGATAGAGCAAGTATGACCGCTGTCATGGTCAGACCACTGTGTCAGATCGAGTCAGGGATCTTGGGGTTCGGGGATCTCAGACGAGATTACAAAGATGGATTTCGAGAGGGGGTCGTTCCCAGAAGGGAAATCGGTCACGTGATTTGTCATGTGACAAGGAGGATGACAAGTGAAGATTACACAAGTCAAATGTGACTTGGAATCGAACAAGACACTAGCACGTGATCTCAAGACGTAAAGAGTCAAGGGGCAATTAGCAGCAGAGCTGACTAATGCAAGGAGAGATTCGTTCAATGGAAGCCGCACACGTTCAAGTGAGAAGAGACTAATCAATAGTCTGATTGCACAAATAGAATGAGCTTGGGAAAGCCATTCTATGCTACGAAGTACAGTACTTATACAAGTACAAGTCGAAACTACTGGAAGGCAAGAGAAGGTCATTGAGTGGGATGGAAGCATATGGAAATGTATGGAAGTCTCTGGAAAACGCGAGATCAGTCCATAGATAAGTATGTAAGTGATGGGCAAAGCGGCCCGAAGTCACAGACAGAAGCGGAACAAGAAGACGGAATAGGAAGGAAGGAATTAGTGAGCAGGGCAGTCCGTGACATTACCCCCTTATTAACATCCATTAGACGTCGACACAATCGTCCACAGCAGCGCAGTATCCACGTTCGAAGTTAGGATGAGTAGGATAGACCTTACAGTCTCCAAACTCAAGGCACATGCAGTGAGGGTCCTTGCAGTCGACCCCAGTGTGTCCTCAGCGTGAGCAGTGATGACACAAACCAATGCAGAAACAATCGTCAATGGTGTGGCCCACCTTGCTGCACCACATGCATTCCTTCGGGTGGCAGGCACGCTCTTCAGTGACTCGATTACGAACCGAAGCGCAGATCTTCTTGACCCATGCAGTGGAGAAGGATGGGGCAAGGTGGAGGGAGGTGTCGATGTGACGCTGAAGGTGTCCCAGGGCATTGGCACTGGTGAGGCGAGCCGAGCTTTGATAGAGAGCTTGCCTCTCTACTTCCAGCGACTCACAGAGTTGTCCCATACGCTTGGCAAGGCGATTGCAAGCCTTCTTGTGGGATCGGAAGTGTTGGACCTCACCGGCCAAGGTGGGATCATCCTCTCGAAGGACAGCCCAGTTTACGCCTCTGGTCAGCTCCAAGTCTGGGTGGAAGAATAATTCATTCCGTGGCAATAGCGGAGAGGCACAAGACGTCTGAGGGACGGCATAAAGAGGGCGAGAGTGGACGGCACAGTGACGCCCATTTGTGGCTAGGAGTTCAGGGAAAGGGTTGCTGAGGTCGTAGCGGATAAACGGGGCAATGACATCTTCTTCACCCAGCGGGATGACAAAGAGGTGGCAAGTCCCCATGGCATCGAAGTTGTCCTGCCAGCCAGGACCAGGGTGAGTGCTGGGCTGAGGGTCAGTAGGGGATGGCGCCTGATTTTCTTTATCCTCCATCAACTCTTTGATCGTTGCATCCTGATCCGAGACTTGTCGGTACAAGACCATGGCTAACTCCTTGTAGTCCGTTGTATCCTCTAAGGGATGGGACACCTGACGGATGGGTGTTATGTCAGCAAGAGGGATCTGAGGTGAAGAGCGGCAAAGTTGGGGGTGACATTGGATGCTTTGTTCCCATTCTTCCTCATTCTCATACTGTTCTCCATCCGCTATGACAATGATCATGGACGAATTAGTAGGAGGGGACAGAGAGGCGGACGGTGGCTTGGAGGGGAAGTCGGGATCGTTGTACTCAGCTAACTCGGACCCTGGGTACGGTCCAACTGGGGATCCCGGGAGAAAAGGTGGGGAAGGAGTAGGTGGGACAAAAATGGGGGACAGGGCACGAGGAGGGGGAACATCAATGGGTAGGAGAGAGCGGTTGTCGGGGAAGTGGCAGCGAACTTCTTTGACGTCAACCCCAAGTATGGTCGAAACGTGTTCTAACATCATTTGGTGGGGCCAAGCTGCTTCGGAATCAGTAGGACTATCCGGAGGGGGAGAGGTGACAACATAGGGAGTGCTGCCTGCAGATCCTTGGGGCGATGGAGAGCAAGATGGAACAAAGATGGCAGAGTTGGCGTTGGTCATGTCTTCGATTTGTTGGTTGAAAATTTGGATGAGATTGTTTGTGAAGGTGGGGCTGGTGCAGTGAAGACTGAATAGGTTTTGTTGGAAGCATTCATCATAGCCGTAGAAGATTGTAAACAGAGATGCCAGTGTGAAGGAGAGATGGGGGATGAGAATGAATTGGGGGATTCAATGGGTGTCTTTATATGGTTGGTCGTCCAGCCGTAGCGGGGTTGGTTAGGTAAAAGTCAGCTAACGAATCTGGGGCATTGAGGTCTTTGTGGTCAACCCATTGGTTGTCGGAATGAGGGTACCCCTTCCAGTGCACAAGGTATTGGAGTTTACGTTTCTTGCCGAAATGCCGTGCCTCTAGAATGTTCTCAATCTTGTATTCTTCTTCACTATCGATGATCGGAGGGGGGCGTGTATAGGGCGTGCCATATTGCTCTGTTTCCTTATATGGAAGGAGGAGATCCGTGTGAAACACGTTGTGAATCTTCATCGATGCTGGAAGGTCAAGATGCATTGCGACCGGGCTTATCTTTTGTGAAACTTTGAAGGGTCCATACCGCTTTGGGGAAAGTTTGCGATTACTGGCGATGGAGAGATTGCGACCCTCTAACCAGACTTGGTCACCTTCTTTAATCTCCATCAGCTTCTTGTTATCCTTGCGATTTTGTACATTTTGTAAAAGCTTCTGGGCTGACTGTCTAGATTCCTCCAAGAGGCGAAGGCGTGTTTCTGCAGCAGGCACAGGTCCTTCTAAGTGTTTCAGAATCACCTGTGGTTTGATTCCAATCAGAAGTTTGTGAGGGAACTTGCGTGCTACGTCGTGTTTCCAAGAATTGTGTGCGAACTCAGCAATAGGAAGAAGTTGACTCCAAGCTGAGGGCTTCCCTGAGGTCCAGGGTCGCAAGTATTGCTCAATCCAGGCATTCATTCGCTCTGTCTGTCCATCGGTACAAGGGTGAAAGGCCGTGGATAGATTTTGTTGAATTCCTAAGGCTTTGCACATCTCTTTTGCGAATGCAGAGGTGAACCAGGGGTCGCGGTCCAAGATGATCTGTTTGGGAAGTCCGAACCAGGGTACCAGATGTTTCAGATATTCGAGTGCAACCCCTGTTCCATCAATCATTTTGGTGCATGGAATGAATTTAGCTGCTTTGGAGCATCCTTGATCGACAATCGTGAGAATGGAGTCGAACCCTTGTGATTTGGGAAGGTCTGTGATTAGATCTATCGATACGTATTGAAAGGGGCCTTCTTCGACCGGTGTATCAAAACGTTGTAGGGGTGCTTTTGATCGATGTACATTTGTCTTGGATTCTTGACAGCGTGCGCATCCCTTTACATATTGTTCCACAAATTCTCGAAGTCTGGGGCCTTCGTACTGTTCACGGACGAGTTCCCAAGTGTTCAAAATGCCTGGATGTCCTGCTGCGGGAGAGTTGTGGAGAGTTTGTAGGATGTCTTGTTGTAGATCTGGGTCGTCATCAAGGAAAACTTTGTGTACCTCAATGGGATTTGTTGGAGCGAAGAGGTGATCGGGGAGTAAAATGCGAGGTTCGTTGGAATCTACCCCCTTGTTAAGGTCCTTCCTTCGTGACAACAGATCAGCCACAGTGTTAGTTGACCCGGGAATGTGCTCAAGGGTGTAATCGAAGTCTTGTAAGAATTCGATCCAACGTGCCTGTTGGCCAGTGATTTTTCAAGGATCGCGGAAATATTGGAGATTTTTGTGATCCATGCGAACACAAATCGCGTGAGTGGCACCTAGAAACAGGGGGTGACCACACTTGAAGCCAAAAATAACTGCGGCGAGTTCCTTGTCATGAGCATCATAATTCTTCTCTGCTGGTAGAAGGCTCCTAGAGTGAAATGCGATAGGGTGAACGCCATCTTCAAATTCTTGAGCAATGACTACTCCTAGTGCGTAACCAGATGCATCCATCTCCATAACGAATTGTTTGGACCAGTCGGGTGTGTGAAGGACTGGGTAGTTACAACAAACTTCCTTAAGACGCAGGAAGGCATCGTTGCGCTCCTTTGTCCAAATAAACTGTTCATTCTTGCAAGTAAGGTCATTGAGGGGACGTGCGATATCGGAGAAGTTCTTAATGAACACTCTGTAGAAGTTGCAGAATCCCAAGAAGCTTCGCACATCTTTGACCGTCAATGGAGTGGGCCATTCGGAGATACCTTGAACTTTGACAGGGTCCATCTTGACAGACCCATTGCCGATAAGGACTCCAAGATATTCGACTTCATGTTGATGAAACCTGCATTTTTCTGGTTTGAGGAACAGGTCAAACTTCTCCAGCTTGTCTAGGATGTGGTTGACGCGGAGCTCATGAAGAACTTCGTCATCTTCAGTAGCAATGATCATGTCGTCCATATAGATATGAAGCCATCCTTGTGCGACTTCCTCTTGGAAGATGTCGTCCATCATTGTTTGAAAGGTGGCCGGAGAGTTGGTTAGACCAAAGAACATGACCATTGGTTCAAAGAGTCCTTCGCTGGTCTTGAAGGCAGCCTTGTACTCGTCGCCTTCCTTGATACGAATGTTGTTGTATCCCCAGCGGATGTTGAACTTGGAGAAGAGACATTTTTCCGCAAGGTCGTAGATCAGTTCCGAAATTAATGGAAGCGGGTATTTGTTGGGGATTGTCCACTTGTTCAAGTTTCTATAGTCCTGTACTGGTCGAAACTTGCTGTCTTTCTTGCGGATCAGGAAGAAGCCACTTGCGTAGGGAGATTTCGAACAATGAATTCATTGGAGGTGTAGATTCTGGGAGAGGAATTCCTGTTGTTCTTCTTTTTCTTTGGGAGATAGCGGGTAGACGTGACAATTTATTGAGGTCAGAGTGTCGTCCTTCAATTCTATAGCATGGTCCCAAGGGTGACGATCGGGAAAGCGTTCAGAGGCTTCTTCTGAAAAGACTTTACCGTGACGGTGATACCATTCCAGAACTAGTTCCTGCCAGGTACGCTTCTTTTTGTCTGTGGCCACCTCTGCAAGTTGTTGTGCTACAGTGGTTTTCACCACTCTTGTTTGAAGCCAGACTTTGTCGCCTTCTTCCCATCCAGGGATGCATCGGACCCATGCTGGAGTAGAGTCTCGTCGTTTTGTGCCTTTGGTGGGTGGTCTCCAGGTATCTGCATTTATGGAAGAGATTGTGGTGAACCCTTCAATGCATCCGCCGCTCCAGTCTACATTTGGGTTGGATGCCTTGAAGAATGGGTAGCCTAAGATGAAATTGTTGCGCCCAATATTGGCAACAAAGAATGCATGAGAGGCCTTTAGACCATTGTTATTGACTAAAAGGTCGACAGCTTCCAGGATTTCTCCAGATTTATTGGGAGTACCATCGACATTCTGTACCTTTTGCGGTTTCACAAGTGTTCTTGTCCTAAGTTTAAGACGTTCCACTGCATGTGGATGAATAAAGCATTCGGTAGCACCACAGTCTAGTAGTGCCTTTTGATCGACTCATTTTGTTTTGGTTCATAGCTGAAAGGGGACTTGAATTGCATGATTTCGAGCTATATACATAGAACCAGAACTATTCAGAACTGCCCAAGTAAGAGCTGTAGTACTCAGGCGCCAAGAAAATCCATATCTTCTCCTAGCAAACACATTTTATCCATGAACGCTCCGCGATCTTCTTCAGTCAAACGGGCCACTCGCGCAGCGAGGGAAGGTGTTGGGGCAAAGGAGGAGTTATCGCTGGAGGTTGTTGATTGACTGTCTTCTATTTGGACAGTGTGGGCACGCGCGGGCTTGTTAGGGCAATCGCGTGCCAAGTGACCTTGTTTCCTACAGTGGAAACACCGTCCTGTGCGATGATATTCTTCTTTTTCCTTCTCTGTAGTGGCCTTGCGGACCACTGACGTATCTATGGCGTTATCATTTCAAGGAGGAAGACGTGGTCAAGGGGGTTGTGCGCGGTTTCCCTGGCCGCACCAATTCTGATTATTGGGATTGGAGTTTCCCCCGGGGCATTGCCAAACCCAACCAGTGTCGCGAGCAGTACTCGCGTCCCCCAGTCTCAGCTACAAACCCGTAACTTCAGCACCACGTGACCGTGGGAACATATCACATGACCCTACACATGACTCATCACGTGACCCCTTCGCCACTCATACATCATGTGACTTATCAGCACGTGACCCTGGGAACCTACAACCCCGTGACCCTGGGAAGATAACACATGACCTATCAAGGAATTGGTCATCAACAACGTCACCTGACAAGACGCGCTTTGGACGCGCGTCTAACCCGTTGATCAACATGTGGCAGATCATGGGAACGATCAACAAGACGCGTCCACTAAACAATCAATGAACACACAACGCGAC
>Ga0307510_10007232_pt1 | contig 13223 bp, 10 predicted proteins | sample 12_EM_MG_FD_207224 | JGI IMG/M metagenome (GOLD analysis project Ga0307510, IMG submission 207224) | Populus trichocarpa ectomycorrhiza microbial communities from riparian zone in the Pacific Northwest, United States - 12_EM | ecosystem: Host-associated > Plants > Roots > Unclassified | place... | reverse complement strand
TTCTAGATGGAACAGCACAGAATACAACATCGATCTCCACTTCTGACAATTTTCGCCACCACTAATCAAAGCGAGGCACTATCCCCACAGTAAAATCCTTGGACACAATAAGTTTTATTAAGAAAAGCTTTATTTGAACGTAATATATTGTGATAAAAATAACATATCCTATTGCTTGGCGGGCCTGGTCGGACTAGTCCTGGTCGAGTCGGTTTCAATAATTCCGACTGTCCAGTCAGTCTAATTTACACCATTAGACTAGACTTGACTTTCGACCGGACTAGCTAGTCCAGTCCAGTCTTCCGCGGACCATTCGGAACCCTGGCTGTAGCCTTTTCATCTCAGATATCCCCAGGGATCCCAATAGCCCGGGCGGGTCGGGTCTTTGGGGCGGGACCAGGCTCGTCAGTCATGATGGATGTCAATGACTGGTGCCAGCCCAGTCTTTATAAAATATTTCCTATTCATGAAACATCACTCACGTAGGTCACGGGAAGAGGTTGATACTTGTGAACCTATTTTCTATTGTGAATCACCGGCGCTTGGATTGATAGCATAAAGGACAAACACGAATAATGTGGAAAACAGAGAATGATGTAGGAGCTGAGTGTGTATAGAAGCAGTGTAAGAAGAGAAGGGAAGGGAAGAAGAAGCAGTAGGAATGGAAGCGGGATGAAATGGAGGAAATGGAGAGAATGGACATGAAGCAGTCAGGGGAGGTTGCAGAGAGGGAGAAAGGATACAGTGAATATTATTGTAGGAAAAGATGGTCTAGGAAAGGTAGAAGTTAGAAGGGAGAGGTTTTCTGAGTTATGTATTTACGGACATCAGTTTGCCCCTCGATTGCGATGAAAGAATCAAGATCAAGACTTGCTCCTCTATAATCTCTCCCCTTCAACACAGATAACCTTCCTGCTATCCACCACACACTACAAGAGTAAGGGCCCGTTTACAAATAGACGGCCGTCAAGCAACCGGAGACGGTGCCGACCGTCAAGGGAGGCTAAAGGGTCGAAGAGTGGTAGGGAAAATTGATCGGTGTGTGTTTACCTAATACGATGCATAGTAGTGTGAAACGTGAGATCCCCAAATGTGATGTGTGCAACCGGGTAACTTTCAATTCAGACAGTACTCAACAACCGAGATATCGGACTGACAAACAATTCGCTCTTACAATCAAATGATGTGAATTTTGTTATTAAACTTGCCCTAAATTATGACAAAAGGAATTGCTAATTGTGCAAGGAAAACAGAGCTTATAGATAGGTGAACTTGGATTTGCAGGTATGGAAGTTTGGTAGCATTTAGGGGGCGCCAGTAGACGGTGGTTGCAATCCGACCGCATGAGCCGGGTCCTGTTTGGACCTTCTAACACCCAGAATATTAACTGGTTGAAAACAGGGTAAACGATTTTGCCACGTCTATCAGTATATGATGCTGGTTGAGACGCCAGTGTCTAGTTTGCTCACCAAAATCTCAAAACGCAATGGATCGGTAAACGGACCCTAAGAGAGAAAAAATGAAAGAAAATAAGTGTCGAATTTCTGCATTTTCCCCTAATACATGAACTGGGTAAGTCTGTTTGCAAGATCTACTTTCGCATTCCCAGCTCACACTTTCTATCCAGAATTCTGATCAAAGTATCAATCACTCCGCTAGCTGGATATCCAATGGTTTCATCTTCTGCGATTGATTTTGCATCCGATGAGGAGGCAAAGGCCCTATCTGAAAGAACTCATTGAGACTTCTCTGTTTCCGCTGGGGTTAGAACATAGATGTAGTATGAATCAAGAACTCTTACCGCCATCTTGGCCAATCTCCAAGTCTCCTGGTTCATGGGGTCACTCTCACTGGGCTTACCTGACGAGCAGTACTCGTTACAGGCAAGATGTATTCGAAAACAGGGATAAGCCAGGGGTTCGCGAAATATATGGTAAAAGATTAGTGCATATCTGAGCGCCCATATAAACTCGCGGTTCGTATTTTTGAATACTTCTTGCCTGGGACAAGTACCACTTTCCATCCGACCTGCAAGGATTGCAAAGCTTAAGTCCGGTATTCTGGTCATTGAAGAGTTCAATCCAGACACTGTACGAACTGCCGCTGATCTTTGAGACATTATTGTATGTAAATTCGTGGACATTATTCCAGTCATTATCCTCTTTACCTAGGAGGTGGTAAATTAGCACTCATTGAGCGTGGACCAGGGACTTCTGATCCACGCTTCCAAATATTTTTAAAATTCTTGCGGTACTGACGACATGGTCACACCCGGCAGGATCACGACTTGCAACCTGCAACAAGTTCTTCCACTATTTCAGTGATGATGGTAATTTTACTGTCAGAGTCTCCCGAGGACAGGGCGCATAAAAGTCTCGCGTTGCAAGGCAGGCCTCAGGGTGGGAGAATGTGCAAAGTGAAAGACAGTTTCTATTTGACCAAGTAGGGAAGTCATTTTCTCTTGAGGACACCGGAGCTGGAAGGGGTTACCAGTCTCATGATCAAGTAAATAGTCAAAGTTTGATCAAAAGGTTCAATAGAGAATGTAACATATTCCACCACAACAAGGCAAAACAAAGAGAGACCTGAAACATGAGTTGAAGACCAGAGTAATCTTTGTCAAACAGGTTTATGCTCTGTGCTAGTATCTGGGGCCAGTTGTTTTATGCAATTGAGGATTTTAACCAGCTGTTAAGTATGTTAATAAGTATAGAAAGAGCATTGCATGAAGTCTTGAGGCTAAGGCCAGACAAGTGCTCTGCTGTCACCCCTTAGGTATGATTTGTGCAATCTCGTTGGCAGTGGAGGATTGACGATATACGTCTTCCCATTCTTCATACATCAATGGACTGCTGGCAGTATGACATAGCTTCTGATATATGGACACCATTTCCATGTGAAAATGGCAAAGACTGACCATATGTTTGGATCAATGGCCCAAAGCGTACTTCTTGAACACTTCCAAGAACTGTCCAAGCCGTCCTAACCACTTCGCTATTTGGTTCCTCTGCTTTTTCCCTGAATACTAGTAGATGTCTTCAAAGATCTTATTTTTTAAGGATTGTCCGACATCAACCCCCATGTCAAGTGACACTGGCAGGAGCACCTCAGATCTCATCCACATCTGGAGCTTATCCATATTTGATTGCTCTTGGAGGGTGCCCCAAATATCTTTGAGGTCGGAAATCAGACCATCTGCAACATTCATGTTCTTCGCAACCATCAGGCGGGCTTGGTTTGTCCCTCAGTTGAATTGGAAACCAAGGGCGACCAGCTGGGATTTCGCTTGAGAAACCGAGCGGTGGGGGAGTGTGTTCCAGATGTAGTAGGTGTAAAGATTTATGATATGGGCATCAACAAAGCCAAATTAAGGCTTGTAAAGTCCAAATGGAAGTTTGTATAAAGCACTGTGAGATGAGGACAAGTAGACAAAGCTAATGAGAACAGCCAGATGGTGTAGATCAAGTACCGTGGTCATTACTTTTGCTGTAACCTGATATCGGGTTAGTCCATTAGATATCAAGTTGGCTAACTATATGCGTTAGGCTGGTGGAACAAGACCTTAAGGAGGGTTAACAACTTGATTTCAACTGAGAATCTGATAGCCGATTGGCAGTGATCAATGGTTGGAAGGATGAGGGAAGAGGCAGAAAGAACCAGAGTCAAGAGGGTAGATAATAAGATAACAATGCTATTGTTGAGCAGTTATGGAAGTCGCAATGACAGTCGTCTCCTTGGTAGGGGAGTCTAGTGTTTCTACACTAAGGGGTAGGAATGTACGAGTAGTTCAGATTGTACGGAACAGGCTTGCTTGGGTTGAAGAGTACTATCTCGTCAAAGAGTAAAACGGGTAGATAGTCTTGATTGTTAAACTCTCACTATAGTACTATGTCTGGCGACCCATGACTGAGACTATCACCATAGTCTCCAGGTTCTTAGAGCGTAGGCTCTCATAAAGGAGCCATGTATATAAAGAGAAAAAGAGTAATGGTATTGCAACTTAAGTATAGAAAAGTACTTAGATGGTTGGGTGAAGATCATATCTCTTGGTTGGAACCAAGCTCCTTACATAGGCATCTTCCCACCACCACAACCCTGGTGACTCATCATCTCGTGTCGCTCGACACCTATGACTCATAGTGAGTCATATTATGACATGTATCAGCTGACTCTCCTGAGTCAACTATGGACCATCTTTTGTTCAATCAAAACTCATCAAACATGGCACATGGACAAACAAGTCACATGTGTAAAATCCATCACTTATAACATGAGTCATGTGCAACACTCATTAAATGGTATACCTCACAATCGTGAGTCATGAAACAATCAACCAATGATAATATAGCCATGACTCACAAGTGCACAGTGATGTGAGAACTGTAAGTCAAGTGACATCATAGCGTGAAATCAATATACCTTATGATTAATAAGTATTAATCATGTAAAATATGCCTTGCTTAATCATGATTTGTGACAGGTAATTTCAATTGTACTAAGGCAAGATGCCAAGGATCAGGGATGGGGGAGAAAAAGACAGGCAGGTGGATCATGGTACTCGCAACGTGGGAATCAATAAAGGACGAGAGGAAAGAGTGGCAGGAAGGCAAACAAAGTGCAAAGTTGCATAAACCGTATGCTAAAATGTAGGTTTATGCCATTATGTAACTAAGATCCTAGTACTATTTTGGCAGTATCAAGAAGGCTCTTGGCTGGAGATTCTTCATTTTCCTGGCATTGACAATAGAGCAAATCTTGTTCCTCAATGCGAAGTGTGATAGCAATCGGCCTGCAGATTTGATGAGTTCATTTCTCTGTTTTATTTGTTTAATTGTCTTGAATTGAGGCTGTATAAGACGGGAAGTTTATATAAAAGGGATATTCGATTATTCTCCTACCTTTTGCTACCTAACTAGCTAATAAATTGCTGGGGGCAGTAGTGTTGTAGAGTCTAACGATGGTATCTATCATACTTGAACCAACAGGATGGCAGGATTACTTTGAAACTTGCCCAACCTTAGCTTTACTCATGACTCTGATTCCCATTATGGAGGGGTCATTTTTGCAATTTTCTCAGGAACCTGTATCAATGAGAATTTCAACCTACAAGAGCTGTCTGGCAACCCTGCAAAAGGAGCCAAATAGTCAATGCTCCTAGGGTCGGTTGGTGATAGGCACAGTAAATGGTGAAAGTTGAGTTGAATTCTTCGCTAAGTTGGACATTGAGGAACAATATGATATCATACTATATCACTCGGCAGACAAATCATGGAGGTACAAAGGTATTGAGTAAACATGGTGATTCGCGAACTCTAGAAAATCTGCCTGTCATTATTATCTGTGATTGCGTCATTATCTCCAATACCACCAATTCCAACAATATAGGTTGCTTTGCCCCACCAGTTTCGCCACCTTAAAAGTTGCCACTAAAGTTTCCCATGACACAAGAACCAAAGGCTCAAGCACCACTTCTACTTCACCACGATTTCCTAAACTACCCAGTGATATTCAGCATCTCCTATCTCCTCTTAGAGTAGCCCATAACAGACTAGAATATAACCTATAATACCAAGTACAGGGAGTGTAGCAGTCAACACCCTAAGTAACTGAAGCCCTACAACAATCAATATGCGAACAAAATGCACAATGGTGTAGTTAATGAAAAAATGGGTTAAAGGAATAGCACAGTTGGGGCTGCGTGGACCAGTTGCAGATTGGGTAAAATTTGTAAAATCAATGCAGATATGCACAAGGAACTAAGGGCATCTCAGCTTAGGCGCTAGGGCATGGAGCAAGTAGAGTTTGTTACAGGCGGACAGGGCCCTGAAAAACAGGGGCCCCCGGCCCTTAACCCCAGCCCACTCCACACAACGGCCTAGGCCGGGGTGGCTTTTGCGGCATTCCCTGCCCCTCTCCCCCCTCAGGGCCCTGCCACACCCATACCCCAGACGGGTCTCCGTTAAAAATAGGTGGTAACACACCGGGCCCCATAAAGGGAATAACTGCAGGTGGACCCCAGATGGGGGCGGAACCGGAATTACAGGAAACATACATCCCCGGCCCTGTCTATGGGTCGAGTTTCTCGAGTGACAACCCGCCCGCCCCGCCCCGTAACAAACACTAAGAGCAAGAGAGTTGGAGCTTTTGGACCAAAGAGCCTATTCACAGTTATCTGCCAGAGTTTGAATTAAATACCTTTTAGTGCCTAAAGAATTGACCAGGTAACTTGCCTAGTTAGACTGAGAGATAGGTGTGATGAGTTGCCATACCTTAAGACAATTAATATATTTGGATGATGATTTGAAGAAAAGCCTGGACTGCGGTTGATCCGGTATTTAGCATGAATTGAATTATTCTATTAGAGGAACCCAGTTGCGATGCGCTAGATAATGATGGCGCTGCTGGTGGACACAACAGGCTGTTTTATCATCGTTACGCTGGTTGTCTACCGCTATGATAGATGTTTATATTTTGGCCAATGATGATAGATTAAATAGTACCACTTAGCAGAGTGTTCGAACCTGTGTTTTCCTATATGATAACTGAACACGGAGGGCAAAGTTAGTATCAGTAAATGCTACAGAGGGCGACTCCATCACACAGACAAAACATTACACACAGTAGTTCAGGTGAAGAAATGCATATCACACAAATGTTTTTAGTTAAATAAATGGGAGCATTAATCCTGTGGTAGTCCGTTTCAACCAGGTGCAGGGCATGGAGGATGAAAGCGCTTGACTTGTTGTTATTGCATAATATCGGGGGCGACGGGCATGGGATAAACAATATCAGAGCAGGCTATCGTTCCGGCCGTCTCGGCTGTAAACCTGAGAATTTGCAACAGGCGACGGCATGGCATTCAGCCTTAAATTTAGAACGTGAACTTGAGTTCAATTGTCCCTGTGTTCATACTTATTTTCAATATTATAAAGCCAGAGTTAGTTATTGAGAGCTAATAATAACATATTGATGAATGCTGGAAAACATTAAGTACTTGAGACTCCCCTATGAGATTTATATTTTGTAAAGACAATAGATTTGGATACTTCTGACCAATAAATTGAACTTGTCTCATAGGCATCAATGATTGTCTTTATACGATTTGAGAACTTTGAAATTCATTTATCAGGTATCTGTGCCACTGTCTCTAGAACTAATCCATTTAGTGATGGAAATGAATACTCGCAGTGAGCACAAGTATACTGTTTAGCTGCTCCCCAAAGGTATTCAATGACATTTAACTCGCAGTGGAATGGCGGATAGAACAGAACCAGATGACCAGCAGCTTGAATAGCTTCTTGCAACTCTCCTTTCTGAGCTTTAAAGTCAGGCTGTGAAGCAAGCAAAGCTCGGGCAGAACAAGGACCTCCTTTAAGACATTGGGTGTTGGGCGTCACCTTGCCAGAAGATGGTTTAATTGCGCAATGCACTCGAAGTCTGGGCCCACTATCTGGCCGTGACACTTGTTCCGTCAACACAGTTTTAAGAACTTTGGGAACTCCACTTGTTGTAACCATTGCTTGGTACAAACCACCATTTTCGGGCTATGCATCCACCCGAAGGTATCTCGCATTGGCTTTGCATTCTTCCCTCTATCTTCTAGGTTTATCTTGGATACTGATAGATGATTATGAGCATACTTGCTGTGGCTTGTTGCGTTGTCAAACATGAACAAAGACTTACAGCCCAGGTATCCAGCCTCAATGACACGAATTGCCTTCATTTTGATTTGGTGCAACAGCTGTGTTGTATCCTACCAGACATCAACCTCACACTTGAGAATTTCACAAGGGCTTCCTCTACCAAGTCTACCAACTGTGGTTAAAAGCGCTGATACATGCAAGCCTGAACCTGTAGCTTTCATCTGAATTGGATTATGCTCCTCATCGGTCCAGATAAACCTTCCACCATCATAGGCATTAAACATACACTCGTCACGTGTAATAACAATCACCGCATGAGCAAAAATAATACCTTGAACTTGCTGCGTCCTGTGCATCTGACGCACCAGACGCTGGAACACAAATCGCAAATCAGCACGCCACCATCCAACCACACCACACATAGGACGCAAGCTGCCCCAGCACCTAATCCTCTAGCCCACTAGACACAGCACCTAATACTCAAGACACTACCTGATACACGACCTAATACTCAGGATTCCACCTAACGCCAGACCACATCTTCCTGAGATAAGCGAAGGGCCCCCCCTTTACTTTTTTCTGACCTGGGTCACAATAGATTTCATAATATCAAATAATTAAAGTTACTAGTATTCTACTATGGTTCTACAATGGTTCTACTTGGAATATACAGGCTAATCCACAAAGCAACCCCTATACACATAGGCAGCCTTCTGACAAAATACTCGTTCAGGTTTAAGCCCTCCCTTTGGAATTCGCAGACCCTGGCCTAGCCGGGACCCTGTACCATGATGAATAAAGATCCTGGCGAGATGAACCTTATAGGGTTGGGAAGCAGGCATCGAGCCCAACAATATCCGGCAAACAGAACCAGAACCCAGCCAATGGCCGTGGAGCCATCTGCCATTGAGTAAAATATTACCAGCTTGATACTGAATATACCCGCCACAGAAGAGAGCGATTTCATCACCTTTGATCCAACATAGACGTACCTTATATCATTGGATAGCCGGCATCGGGCCCAACAATCTCCCGCTATCAGAACCAGAAGTGGTCCTGGGGTCGTTGAGGAATCTGAGATCAAGGTCTCAGCACGCCAGGGTACCTATGAAGATGTAACATGTGTACATGTTCCGGTAACCGCACACAGGAGCGGGCAGTGCAGGATCTCCTATGTTTAGTTCATTTATATTTGGTTTATTTGATTTGATTTCAGCTCCGCCACTGTCTCTGAGTCAGATAGGCTATGGTATCGTATTGCTATGTTTAGTTTGCTTTGTTGGAAGTTTATATTTAGGATTCCGGGTATGGAATGGTCATGTAACACTGGCGAAGGCTGAGCACAGTTTGTTTCTTTCTTTGGTCTTGCAGGATTACAGGATTCCGGTATGTGCGCAGCTACTGGTAATGATGGTGATTGCAGGAAGGCTATCGCTCTTGGGCTTTTTATTTAAACCAGTCTCCTGGCTAGCAGGAGACAGCAGACTTCAACAGACCTTCAGTCTAAGAATACACTTGATTGAACAGGAATCCCTGAGTCCCGGAGTCCAATTTGTCCCCCAACTATTATCCTTCTACCTACCGGTCCCTGGAAGCCTCCCTAAGCACCAGCGATAGCAGGTCTATCGCCGGTTCTATTGTATTTTCGTTAGACAGGAATAAACCTGTTACAGAAGATAACTCCCACAACGCTCAGCGATTTCCTGGTTTCAGATGCCACAGCGACGTCCTTTCTACCTCTGCGTAGGTGCCATCGAGCCCAACAACCTCTGGGAATCAAATCCAAACTCGGCCAACCAGCTGCGGAGAAATCACCCATCTCGTTCGGGCATTGCCAGGGTACCTGCAAAGACAACCTCCAAAAGGGTCAGCGATTTCATAAGCTTTGATGTGACAGACACCTCTGTTATCACGCTGTGTAGCAGGTGTCGACCCGAGGAATGTCTATGTATTGTATGCAGAATTGATTGTGCGGCAGTGGTGCAGTGTTACGGCTGTGCCTCCAGAGTGTGAATGTTGAGTCTGGTGATGAAAAGAGTATGTTGCCTCACGTCCACATCAAGCCTAAGGGCCCGTTTACCTTAATGTCTAGATTTCACATTTTGGTAGGGTAACTTAAGGGTGGTGTCTCAACCAGGAACATATTCCGATAGACGTGGCAAAACTGTTCACCATGTTTTCAACCGCCTAATATCCTTGCTGCTAGACCGTCAAAACCTGACGCTGCTCAATAGGTCTTTTTTGCAACCACTAACTATCAACACCACTCACATATCAGGCACGCAATCGCAAGAATAGCTTCCAAGCAGCTCTAACCGTTTTTCTGCAAATAGCAATTTGGTCTCTCATAACCCATAGTGAGTTCAGAGACAAAATTCCTATCCTCTGTCGGGGGGGAGACATTGTTCGTCAGTGGACTATCTTCAAGTTGGTTGTCGAGCACAGTTGCGAGCCGAAAGCTACAGGGTTGCACACATCCCACCAATTAATCAAACATTTCACACTTCACACTAAATCACACTAGTGACTATAATTAGTTAAACAAGCACCTATCTATTCACCCAACACAGCTCGCCCCGTTTAGCCTTCCGGGACGGTCGGCACTGTCTCCAGTTGCAAGACTGCCGTTTATAGGTAAACGGGCCCTAAGTGCCCACAAACTACCCGGCACCTGAGAGTGTTAAGGCTATTACTAGTTTTCAGAGGGGAATGAGCAAGCATTTTCCCTCATTGCAAGATGATATTCAGAGTCTGAAAACAGAACACTGGGTGCCAGTGTGACGCTGCCCCAAGGTCTTCAGCCTATATTCAAGATTAAGGTTAGGATGGCTTTCTCATCTGGCGGCAGCACTAACGATATTATCTGTGCCAAGAAATACCCCTTCCTCACCCTATAGCTGAGCATCAGACTCCCGGAAGGCTAGGAGGGTACTCAAGGGTAGTGGTAAATCCTGAAGTTCAGTTGTGTTCAGGTTGTATTCTGGATGCATGGAAGCCGGCGTTGCTTGGTTGCATCTGTCCGGACAGACCCCGGTACTGAGAACTGTATCCAGATGCCCCAGACACAACAAGATGTGCTGACTCAGTACAGGACACGCAGGACGCACAGGACGTACAAGACGCACAGGACGCACTGGACGCACTGGACGCAGAGTCCACACTCCCAATGTCTGGACGCAACACCACTGTGTCTCAGGCAGCATGGCCTTTTACTGATGCGCCTGCACCACTTCATTTAAAGCTTCAATGGTAAGCTGTGGCACTAGCTTCATATCCCAGGCCATCAATTGAGAGGTAAGCGATTTGAGTGTAGGTAAGAAAGCCTCCTTGGCATAGGCAATCACATCCTCCCTCTCATGGCCATCACGGTAAACTTCTTTGCCGACTCCTTTTCGCATGTACCCAATCTTGGAGAGCCACCGATGACCAGTACGACTGGAGATTGCTTTCTGAACATGGTGCATATTCCTTCCACCTTCTGGGCCAATGACTAGGTCCTCAGCTTCTGTCCAGGACTGGTTGATCACCTTTGCCATTTTGTAGGAGTTGATATCTTTGAAGATTTGTATATCTTATTACTCAAAAGTCTCTGCCACTAACAAGAACTGACTTTGACCTGCTTTAGAAATATATTCCTGTACTGCCAATAAGACACCATCATCATCCAACATACATGCTACCTTTTCATGTTGACCTTGTTTGCATAAGGCAATTTTCCAATATTGTACCCATGATACTTCATCTTTCATGATTCGTCTCATGATACGCCAACCTGACTGGCATCCCTCAGGCACTTGCTTAGCCACAGTTTTTCTGGAGCTTAGCAAGCTGATTCCTGGTCGTGAAAAGGCCAGTTTTTCCAGAAATTCTTGCAAATTCAGAAAGTCAAACCCATTATAGTGCTGCTGGAAGGCAAGACCACTCAGAACTGGTATTTTTGAACTTGAGCGCAGAAGCAAAACCCTTTTTGATATCCTTTATACCCTTTTGAAAAATTGCTAACCTCTCAGAAGAAGCCCCATATCGTGAGCCAACAAGTACAGGCCATTGGAGTAGCCATTGAGAGAAGAGTTCTGACATTTCTTCCTCATTCGTTTTGTGCTCTTCTTGGTCTGCTTGGTGAAAGCCGGTTGGCGGTTCTTGGCTATCGATAATAGGCGTCAGGTCATTAGTTTCTTCTAGAGGTATTACTTGTACCTCATGGGCATGTTTAAGATGCTGATGGGCTCTACATTGTTGTGAACGTAAGGTGCTGGAATTAATAGCTTGGGAAGCATTGGGGGTTTCAATTTGAGCTATTGAGGCACCCTGCAACCATTGCTAAAACAATGTAAGAATTTGTACAAACTGGCTTGATATTTATGGAGAGTTATTAGATACACATACCGCTTGCTGTTTGGCTCAATATGCACAACTTCAACGAGTACATTTTGATGGTGTATCTGATAGAGGCCTTCCACATTCACTTTGTGGCGTTATTTTGAGGAACAATGCTAACTTTCATAGGTTGGGAATGCAGAAAAGTACTCATATAATTCAGGATCAATAAGGCTATATTGGAGGTATGTTCAAACAATGTAAAACATAGTTAATACTTGCTTCCTTTGACATGTGTGAAGTCATTAATTAATTGGAATTTATTTCCTACAGTTTCAAGTGCAGCTCATGTATATAAAATATATTATCATTATAAATTAAAACTGTGGCTTGACAATTACCCTAATACCAATGAACTTGAAAGAAGTTGAACCGATGTACATAATATTTGATGCCAAGCCGTCCCCTGTTGCAAATTCTCAGGTTCACAGTATAGACGGCCGGAACCATACCACTAAAAAGCGTGGGACAGGTTTATAGCCCGCTAGTAAGATTAGCTCCCTTGTAGATGTGCGGTTTACGGGCACAAAACAGAGCATACAGACCCTAGTATCCATAGAAGAAGAAGGAGGCCGTAGGTAGAGTGGAGATTATGCTTGTCTATCCAGATGGATCAGGGGCATGGATGATTTGTACTTAGGGTTTATTATCTAGGGGGGATGATGCAATTAATCACCACTCGCCAATCTTCCTCCTGCCTGTCCCCACCCCCCTCCCCCTTCTCCTAACAAACGAATCGTCTACAACAACGAAATAACAAAAACAACTTAGATATCAATTTCTCCCTCCGCCTCCTATCCCTATCCCCCCTCCGCTCCCAGCAGGTTCTATACCAATCCTCTCATCCCTCCCCATCCCTTTCCTCCCTTTCCCGCCCTCTCCGCTACTTTCCTCTCTAACACCGCCACTCCTCCCATCCGCCTCCCGTCGGAATTCTTCGCATATCAACACATTATCCGCGGTCAATTTTATAGGTGTGGGTTTTCTTCGGAGCATGGCTACTAACGTTTCTTCGTTGGTTCCCCTCTTGTGAGCGGGAGCGAGCCTGGCTAATGTCGTGACGGTGGTAGTGTTGGTCGTAGTGGTGCCGGGGGGAGGAAGCGATAACGCAAGCGCAGAAGGAGATACTAGTCGAATTGACGAAGAGTTTGGGATGTTGAGGTTTATTTTTGTTTCTCTGTTTGCCTTTTTTTTTTTGCCCGG
>Ga0307510_10007231_pt1 | contig 13223 bp, 11 predicted proteins | sample 12_EM_MG_FD_207224 | JGI IMG/M metagenome (GOLD analysis project Ga0307510, IMG submission 207224) | Populus trichocarpa ectomycorrhiza microbial communities from riparian zone in the Pacific Northwest, United States - 12_EM | ecosystem: Host-associated > Plants > Roots > Unclassified | place... | reverse complement strand
AAAGTTAAATTCGTAGTCCGGTGACCGGGCGGACCGACGGTAAGTTGGGTCCGGCGTTCTAGCTCGGAGGTGTTTGAGTTTTGTAGTAAGTCAAGTTATGATGGGAGGCGAAATATGGTATTACAGATAAATCAATATACTGTGTAGTAATACTTGTGTGGGTGCGCAGTATAGTAGGCCATCTACCGGCGCAGAGATATCCTATTGTCCAAAATGCGCGAACCACCGCACACTCCTTCCACCAGCAACAGCCACACCACTCTGGAGGAAGGAAGGAGAGAAAAAACTAAATTACAGTACATCCAACTTTGATATTATAGAAAAAAAGAGGAGAGTCTACCATACATCCCATTAATTAGCAAAAATCTTAGACAAGATGGTATCCATAACAAGCCCCAGCTCTGCCTTTCCGGTAGAAATATAATAATTGATAATCCCCCCGGCCCTTCAGCTACCGCTAGATCTAATACCGGAAAGGCTATAGTGCTTGTATTCGCAGTTTACAGCTTGAATAATTGAACGGTGTGCTACGTCGTTGGGCTTTCCTCTCTCAGTAAGGTCATGAAAGTTTTTCTTCTCTTCCTGTCTCTGAAGGGAAAGGGCCGTGTTTTTGTTGTGCTCCCCCCCCCCCCTTTTTCCAGAGAAGGGAATTCTGGACTACATAATATTATTATTATCATAGCACACCGTCCAATTATTCAAGTTTTTACGGTAAACTAGGTCTCGAGATCGAGTGGTGGGGCTAGACCCTTACTTTTGGGCACCAGACAGGATGACCGGGGTGACAAATGCACTTGTGATTGTTACGGGGAGAAAACGTGGTGCCAATGACGCGGAACTCTAGGTGGCATTTCTTGGGGATAAGTGAGCTTTCACTAATATTACCGCATCTGGGGTCATGAGGTTACGTTTCCGGCTTTGTCCCGTTAGCTCCCCTTTGCCTTTCTACCCGTCTCGAAGTAGTGGTCATTGCGAGCTCCAATCATGCTGTTCCGGAATCAAAGCTTTAAAAAGGGATTAGTGGACCCGGTTTGGTATATATAGATTGTGGACATAATATTATTCTAAGCTTCCATCCTCTAAACACCCGAATTGATTACTGCCGGTCTCCGCTCACCTGAGCTCCGTCCATGGACAAAGTTGGAGCCTGTGCTACAACAGATACATTAAATGGGGGGGTTAAGAGAGGAGGTATCTTGCCCGTTTATTGGGTGATTACTTTAAATGAGTGTTCTAAGGCAGGTAGTGTTCGCATGTGTGATGGTGCAAAAGAAATATGGGGGAAGGGCAATCATTAAGACACAAGCACCTCCGGCTGTCCGTTTGAAATGGACACACAGATCTGGCCATTATCACTAGCAGTGTACGTAACTGACCCGAGACCACTGGTGTACACAGTCCCCCGCGGCTTCGGCGTATTGAAGCAGTAGGTTCCACTAGTGCCGCTTCCACCATTGGTGGTGACAACAACAACTTCACCGCCAGCCCTACTGAAAGCATAGCAGTTATCGGTGGTGTACAAATGAACATGGTCATTCCCACCCAACCCCCCAGAAGTCTTCTTCACCGCCATGAGCTTCTGAACGAAAGTGTAGAGGTCGCCAGTGGTGCTGTACCTGCTCCTCCAGAGATCCTCTCTGTTGGCGGGATCGTTTCCACCGCCGTACGCCTGCTCCGTCCCACCGTACAAGATTGGGACACCGCGGGCGAGCATGGTGTACGCGAGAGCATTCTTGAGAAGAGTCCAATCGTTGTTGATGTTCAGGAAGCGCTGAACGTCATGGTTGTCCAAGAATGTTCCCAGGAGCTCCGGACGGGCGAACGCAGAGCCGACCTTGTCATGCTGATTGACGAGGTTCGGGAATCCGGATTTGCGTGCGTAGCAGTCGTTGATAGAATAGTACATGGGAAAGTTGACGACCGCGGACACGTAATTCTGATAAGGACCGAGGTAAGCCGGGTCACCATTGAACACTTCTCCAATAGAGTACACGCCAGCGGCACTAGTGAACCCGGACCAAAAGTCCTTCTCTACGTGCTTCACTGTGTCTAGGCGCAGTCCGTCGATGGAGTACTCGGACACTAGGCTCTTAATCCAGTTATAGAAGAGGCTGCGCACAGTGCTATCTTCCGTTTTTAGGTCCGGGAGCCCCGCAATCTGGCATTGCTCGACCTCGGTTTGGTTATTGTAGTTGTTGATGCTGCAGCCGCTGTGGTAGTATGAACTTGTATTGAAGGGGTTGAAGGTCGTGATATCGCCCGGGCCCATGTGATTGGCCACGATATCCACCATTATGTACATGCCCTTTGCATGGGCCGCGCTAATGAGGGATTTGAGGTCGTCCGCGGAACCATAATTAGTGTTGACGGAGTAGATGTCCTTTGCCCAATAGCCATGGTAACCGCCATCGGTGTCTATGATAACAGGGTTATTGTGGTTAGTTGTGGGTGTTTAATTACGATATTTTAATCGTTTCAATCTTGTCTGGATTTTTAATTTCTGCTAGGATGGAATGTGTACTTACTGCTGACTATTGGGGTGATCCAGATGGCATCGAACCCGAGTCCCTGGATGTAGTCCAGTCGGTTTTGCATCCCCTTCCACGTCCCGCCACAGTAATTGCCCAAGTTTGTGCAGGCATTAGTGCCGCCATCCGTCCTCGCGAATCGATCGGTGAGAACCTAGTAGCCAACCACAACCCAGTTTGTCAGAGTTACGGCAAAAACACACGATTTTCTGCAACCATGGTGGTGGTAGGGGGGAGAGGGAAGAGAGAGAAAAGTCACTCCTACAGGAAGGAGGAATGGCTGGTGGAGAACATTTTGAGGGAAACCTACAAAATAGATAGACCTCGTCTTCCAAGCTTCGCTATCCGCGGCTAACGCCGAAGCAACAAGCCCGAAAAGGCTGATCAAAGGAGAGAATTTAACCATCGTTAGGAAAAGACTGAAGTTCTCGCGTCTGTAAATAAAATAAGGGAATTGGGGATAGCGGTCGCGCCGGGCAGAAGTGGGATGAGGATGTAAGGAAAAAAGCTTCGAGGAACCACCACGTCCTTATATCATAATCGATACATTGGAAGGAGACCTTGGACCAAATTGGTGGCAAAGATCGTGATCCAACAGGAACAGGAAAGCAAGGTAGACCTATGATGACTACTGTTTCAGGAATGTCGAATTGCCGTACGAGTAGGGTGCACGAGCCAGACCCGAGGAGCCCTATGACACGGCGGTATCCTCCGTCCTCTGAAACTACGCTAGCCATTCGTAATCTGAATTCGTCGCTGTGAGGTGCTGATATGATACTTGTATGATATATCATAATACCGTGCTCAGTGCGATATACGCCAGAATTGAGCACGCAATACTCGGGTAGGGACGAAAAAACCGGAAAACTTATGCTGGCAAATCAAGGAATAGGGGGATGATCGATGTGGCGGGTGAAAAGCGATCAGCTTGCGGGACATCTTAAACCCGGGCTGTTTCACAAAGTGACTAGATACTTGTACTCGAGTACTTGTATTAGGATGCTCAGAACACAACAAGGCCGGCTGTGCAGCAAATGGTATTTGTAAAGTTTACGGTATACCAAAGTGGAGCGTTATCTTCCTTGAATCACCATCCAGCTTCCTAACGTCCGCCGATCCCACTTTTTTTCCAAACCGCTTCACTCTCTACTTCCTTCACTACGAGATCTTGCTGATATTTTTTTTCCGATTTTTTCGTCCCTACCCGAGTACACGTAGAACAACATCCGTCCAGTTAAACAAGTTCTAGAGTATGGACATGGGTGATCGGACAAACAGGGACTAGAAATTGTATGTATCCCCATACGATTTTTTAATCCCTGTCTGTCCGATCACCCACGTCCATACCCGAGTACTTCGCTCCCTACCCATGATGTCTTCGAGCCGGAAGCTCGGCTAACCCTGGCGATCCTGCTGGTGGTTACTGTAGTAGGGAGTTGTCGTGGGTCTTCCACGGGAGGCGTTCTTTTGTGGGTATTGGCAATCTTGACTATCGACTATACTGGTGAAGATCACCAGCAAGAGAAAAGAGAAGAAACTAAAACTTATAATTGAAAACGAGAGACAAGCACTGGCGGTTTCGATAAACCGCGATGCTCAGCTCACAGAAAGAAGACGATGATGATGGAAAACTAACTGTTGACAACGGCAAAGGAAAATCCACAATCACACTCCGTCCTCCCACAAGGTCTTTCCTACTAGCTAACCAACAAACCCTTATCCACCGTGACTGCCCTTTGTCCGGCTATGAAACTAGCTACCCGGCCCATGACAATAACCGCAAATTCCAGAAAGGCCATCCAAGCCTCCGACAGAGTGCTCGTAATTTGCCTAATAGTTTACAATCGGGCAATCACGTGGAGTATGAGGATGGGGGTCAATAGCAAGAAGTTCACTTACCCCCATAGGACACTTTCTACGGAAGGAGAATCCTATGGGGCCTGGGTGGCTTCCAGCGGAGGAAGATATATGAAGATTTTGTTCTCAATGGAACAGGCTTAACTAACCCTTTAAGTCTTGGTCAACTCTCGCACCTTTCGGTTGGAGGACAGTTGTGACCGGATCGCTAGGGTATGATCTGAGGAAGTCAGTACTAGCACAGTCGCGACAAAGGGAGTTTTAGTTGCTTACTGATGGTGCTTCTTGGGAGATTGGCGAAGTGAACGGAAGACTCGGCTCATAGATGGCCAGAAGTCAAGGTCAAACGGCAGCTTAGTGTTTTGTTGGCAAATGTGCAGTACCTCTTCCAAGTGCTCTACTGCCTGCTAGTAGCTGGGAAGCCGTTCCTACGGGGAGTAGGGAGAAGTAGGGATACCGCTGGGCTGTGGGATTTGATAAAGGAAATCCGCTACGCTCTGGGGAACGGTACACCACACCTACAGTCCCTCCAAGGAGGTTGCTAAGGGTGGACGGTAGTTATTGTAGTCTTCTTGGGATTTTTCGGGGCTGATTTTGTTTCGTTGGTGTTCAAATAGTTAGATGGAATGAGGACAAAGCTCATGTGAGTGAGTGAGTGAGTGAGTGAGAGCTTCCTATATGTTTACATGCTTTTGTTGCGTTTGCGGAGCTTATATCCAAGTTATGCTCGTAAGTTACTGTTCTACCGTATTAGGGGACCTTCGGAGCACAGCAAAGAAGAGGCGTATCGTGGCCTGGGAGTTGAAGCGTGGCGAAGGTCGCTTATTAATAAAAGGAGCGGAGCAAACACCACATGGAGTAGGAGGCATACGGTGATGTGAACGACAAGCCTACCAGCAGCTGGAAGAAAAGGTAAACTCAAAGGTTTTGTCTTTTGGTTGCTGGAAGGTGGAACGCTGCCTCCTTCTAGAACGCCACGGCCATAACTCAGACACCAGTGTCCTCATTGTGGATGTCGGTGCTGGTGGGTTTACCCTATCCCCAAATGTTCGACTCGCCCCTAGGTGAGTCTGCTCAACTGCCTTTCGTTATGCTCTCAAGCGTAGCCGAGTGTGGATTGCCCCCTTGGCTGTCCAACCCAACTCGGCTGCGCGTGGGAGGTGTACCGATTTAGGGGCTTCTTTCTCTCTTGTCGGCCTGACAGCCCTTGACTTTCAAGAAAAGATATGGTATCTTATGAGGTCATGCATGCATTCGAATTGCTCTCTAGACGACTGATCTACCCCCGCCTCAGGCCCAACCCCCGGATACAGTGTATCTCTCACGAGGGAATCTCTTGTGTGCTTTCCGAGCTCCTCTAATTTGGCTTGTTGTGGGTACAGTACCCTACCCTGTGAGTCAACCATAGCTCAGAATTCCGTGGACTGGAGCGGAGTGATCGTTCCACTGAACGTACCAGTAAAGCACAAATCGAGATTTCGGTGCCAACTGTTCTCCAGGGGTTCACAGCCTCCTGTGCTTCGAAATTCTGCTCAAAAACTGCCGACCGCCTCCTGAGAACACGACCTAGTGGGGAGAGTTGGTACCGGTGAACTTTCGAGGAACCCAAAGCCGCCCCGCGATATCTTGTTAACCATAGTAAATTCGTTTCCACTTCACTAGACCCCCACAAACGCTGCCTATAGTACGATACCCGATTTCACTACGGTTACGGTATCGGCGCGTTCCCGGTCCGCTGACACGCCTCACAACAAAATATACCCCTCTTGGACATCTACCATCCATGATTGTCCCCCGCAACACCACTCCCACAACACAAATGTCACCCTCTAATCACACGCCCCCGAGTGCCTACCCGATAGAAGCCTTCCGAGCTCAATGGACCCAGCCGGGCGATGTAATGTCACTGCTTCTCATTCTAGGTGGAGATGTGATCCAACGAGCTCTAGCCCAACTCGCGGGCGACAGTCTGGTGACACCCGTGGCGTTCTCATTCGGGTGGGTGACATACAGCATAAGTGCCCTCCTGGCAGTCGTTGGCGAGAATAAGCTCCTGCCCACGCCCGACTGCTCCGGCCAAGTCGTAAACGTTCGCTCACGATACACACGGCAGAACAACTCGTGGATACTGGGGCGGGTGATGAGGGATTTTTCGTACTGGCGGGGAAGGGAGGTGAGGGATGCTGAGAGAAAAATGGCAGCAAAGGATCAGAGGGTTGCACTTTGCGTTGCTGTGTACGAGGCCGATCCCAAGCAGGCTGCTGGGGTGCCCAAGAGAGATTGGGTGTGGTATAGTGGCTTTATATGTGCGGTCCTGCAGCTGGTGATTTCGACGGTTCCCTGGATTTTGCAGGGGGATTGGGCCATCTTTTTCACGACAGCTTGTGGCGTATGTCTGGTTTTGGGGAGCGGGGCTCTCCCACAGTGGAAGCAGGAGAAGTGGGCTTGTCGGAGGGGTGCGAAAAAGACGGCTGTGCTGACGAGGGGGAATGGGCAGAAGGATTGTATCGTAATTATTGGCGGCGGGGTCGGGTTGGATTTGGAGGATTTGGCTGGGGGACGGGGCGTTGATATGCCTCGTACTCGATATTTGGCCAGTGTCATGGCAGCACTCTGGATTGCACTATTGATTGCGGTCTCTGGGCTGAAGCGCAACACTTGGTTCTTATTAGTGGTGGGTATTCTTGGGATGATACAGAATATCATTGTCTGTGGTGCCCCACGAAATCCGAGTGCCTTTGGAATTCACCTCCGGTTCAAGGAGGTGATTGTCGAGAAGAAGGTGATGGAGGCATTGAAGGCAACCGAGAGGAAGTATCCTTATGTTGGAAGGTCACTTGTTGATGTCTATTTTCCGGGTGGTTTACGGCCTGACGAGGAGGAGTATTGGAAAGAAGCTGATGATATTGCAAGGGCGAAAGATTCTAAGACAAAGTAATTTTTCAATTATCATTAATCCCATCATCTCACTGAACACTATACACTGAGTTTGTACCTCAATGCGGGAGATTTCCACACCGTTTCGGGTAAGATTTAAATAACCCATAAATTCACAATTTAGTCCCTCACAAAAGTGCGGGGGTTGCGGGGGCTTTAACTTTGTGAAACCCATTTCCATCAAAACGCGCCCCCAATCCTATCTTTACATCCCTTCTTCAAGTTCGTCAGGTCAGCCCCGGATCTCAGTCATTAGTGCATCACCAAATAAACATTATGGCTGTCCAGCTCGAAGACCACCCACAATGGCATCTCCCAGATGTCCTGGAGCCCGGGAGCACCCTGCCAAAGATTCCCTGCCTCTGCGAGCCCAACAGTTACGACAAAGAGGGGTTTTTCGATTTTCCCACTCGCCAGGGCTGGTTTTTCGACATTGAAGGAAGCTCCGGCCCACAACGAATCAACCGGGACGAGGTACCCTCTTCTGCAGAAAAAGGGGCTTTTTTACAGTCATGGTTATTCTTTGGAGTGATATATGAAGTCTTGAGACTTTTGGACGTCGAGGTAGACCTAGAGGATTGTGTTGTCCGCAATCAAGACGGAACGAGACGATGCATAACCACTTATCCACTACGAAAGTACTTTTCGAATTGCCTCCAGCGCGGGAAATCCCGAAGCAGGACTCCTCGGGAGGACGCACTCGCCAATATTGCCAAAATATTAAGGCGTGTTGATTCGACTATTCGACGGTATTCGGACACTCTTTCACCACGAACTTGGAGGCTGTCGGAGGCTCTATCGTTGGATACTGTACTCAGTATCTTGATCCTTGGGGAGTCCCTCTTGAACATAACAAGGTTGGCAATGCCGCCTCCAGAAAATGATCAGTCGGTCCTCCAGGGCGTCGGTTTCGCTTGGGCTCGGAACCCTTTAGAACAGCGTATGCTGGGTGCCAACTGGTGCACCAGTACCACAACAATGCTGCATACTTTGCTTGATGTCAGTGGGTTGTATTACGCTAGTAGGCTTCGATTACCGACCCACTCTGGCCGGCAATCTCATAGTAATTGCACTCCGCAACAGTGCTTTGCTAATCACGTTGACGAGAGCACTTACCAGACCCAGCATGTCGAGCAGTGCCGGGGGTGCGAGCACATATCAATAGATGTGGAAAAGGTGGCAGAGGTCATTGGGCAAGGAAAAACACCTGTTGTGTCTATCGATTATCTAGATGCCGATAGCGATCACCCGGATATCCAACTTAAAGTCATAACATCAGCACCCTACGTCGCAATCTCGCATGTATGGGCACAAGGACTAGGAAACGCTCGGGCCAACAGTCTCCCCCGCTGCCAGCTGACAAAAATCAAACGAATGGTCTCAGGTATACACCCAATGAGCAATATGCATGGCGCCTCCGAGCTCGCGGTATGGATGGATACGCTTTGCATCCCCGTGGCGCCCCATCTCAAGCCGCTCCGAAAACTCTCCATAGCACGTCTCGAGGAGACATATAGAAACGCAGATCAAATCTTGGTCGTGGACAAAGACTTGATGAGCGCCTCTCGTTTAGCCAGTCGCATTGAAAAGGCAACTCGTCTGCTTTGCTCTGCCTGGATGCGACGCCTATGGACTTACCAGGAAGCCGTGGTATCCAATCTACACCCAACCTGCGAGAAGCTGCAGATTCAATTCTCTGACGGACCGGTGACCTTCCACTCTCTCTGCGTGGACCCCATAAGTTCTTGTCACTCGGAAATGGCTATAAACAGCCTCTTGTTAGCTTTGCCAGTGACGGGGTCTGTTTCCTTCAGGCTCTCAACTCTAAGCCGAGCTCTGCGCTACCGCACCACCAGCCGGCAGTCTGACGAGGCCATCTGCTTAACCGCCGTATTGGGCCACGACGTATCCCGGGTGATAGCAACAGACAATGCGGAAAAGCGCATGGCAATATTCTACTCCTTCATAGACACTGTCCCTGCTGAAATAATATTCCGAAAAGTATCCCGCTTGAAAATTGACGGGTACCGTTGGGCACCCCTCTCCTTCCTCCAGCAAATGGCGCAGATCGCAGTAGCGCAAGGTCTGGACGCGCCCAGAGACGCACACGGGGTATATGTAACTTTTCCTGCCCTGCAATTCCTCTCCATCGGCCCGCCCAAAAACATCGGTAATCACTTCCTTCTCGGAGAGGATCCGGAGAACCCGACGATACACTTGAGCTCAGCGGGTGCGAAGAGCGGGAGGACCGACGAGGAGTGGAGCAGAGTTGTTAGGGGATGGGAAGAGTTCGATCGTATTGTTCTTGGAAGCGGGGAAATTGCGCTCATTCTGAATCCTGATCGAACATCTCCGCATGTGTTGGTTTCAGTCTTAAGGAAGGGGCCGGATGGGACTAGATACTGTCGGTTTCTGTGTTTGGCTGAGACGGGCGCAGTGCATGCTACCTCTCTTAATGTTTGCGGGCGGGTGGCAATAGAGAAAATTGATGCTGGGACAACATGGTGTGTGGGATAGATGAGTGCGTTGCACCTTGCGCTCTCACTGGGACTATCAGGATAATCATGGTTTTCCGTATGTAGTGTCGGGCAGGATCAAGAGCCAAACCAGAAGTCTCACGCAAATGAATAAAGCTGAGCGAACTATACAGTAAAATATGGTGGACGTTCTTCTGAGCTGTTGCTGCCCTCAAGAAATCGGTAATATGTACTCACCCATATGTACTCACCTATCCGTACAACCCTAGGCCCGATTTGGAACCCGGTTTCTAGTAACGGAGGGTTTCCACGAGCCGAACGTGCTCTCCCAGCGTTGTCCCGTAAGGAGTTGTTCGCGGGTGACTGGCACTGAAGATTAATTTTCAGGTGTTTCTGTGGAGCTCCGGGCCCGGTAAAACCCCGAGGGTGTACTATACAGGATGGAAAGATCTAGGAGTCCCAATGCACACGCTACCTTAGGATTATTCACTAAATAGTAGAGCACCAAACACTAGGCCGGGGAAGTATTATAATGGCATTGCGGTTTCTACCACTCTCTCATAGTAATCAACTTGTAGCCATGGACTTCTCTTCGACCAAAGAGTCCTTGAGTAGAGTAGGAAAGGAACACCCTCTGACAAAACTCAGTTCAGCTGCCTCTCGAAGGAGGAGTTATCATTGATATTGATATTTCGGGTTTGGTGATATCGATCTTGGCAGAGGGGATCTATCTATCTTGGGAGCGACCACAGACCACATCGAGTGAGGATTGATGTTTGTCATTGCACCTCATTTGTAGATACCAGGAAGGGTGAGGGGAGAAAACTACTTTGTGATTCGGGATTTATTATCCGGGGTTCATTATTAACATCTCTATTAGGCTGGTGGGATCTCGTAGGCTCGTTGTCTCTGATGAAACAACCGCCGAGTTACGCTACTTCAAATACAGCCCACAATACTGCGGGGGGCGCGAGGTTGAGCGAGGGTGACTGACAAAAGGGAGGGTGAGAAAAGGGAGAGGCGGCATAAAAGTCTCTACCAAAAAGCCTTAACCCCAGCAAAAAAACCTTCTGTTGTCTGATAGAAGGCGCATTTTCAGCCAAGGCGTCAGGGCCGGCGGCTGGCTTATCACACCAACTTTAGCCTCCAGCAGAACCTTTTGCCAAAACTACAATACTCGTATGATAGCTCGCGCACTTTCTATTCCCAGACACTGTTTACCTACCTCAAAGTTAGTGATGTAATACAGTAACATTGGCCGAGCATGAGTGCTTCGCCATCATTGGCTCCCTTACCGAAATGGGCCCTATTAATTAGAAACTATTATTACTTGATGACGGGGAAACGGTCTGTACAAAACGTGCGGTACGGAAAGAGAGGGTTAAGTCATTAAGGGGAGGGAAGGGGAATTTACCCTGGACGGGCTTGTAACAGAGAGGAACATACACTAATATGGTACTGGTTTCGTTTTCATTTATTTTCATCAACTTTTATCTTATTTGAATTTATCGCAGTCTGGAGATTTTTCCCCTCGGTAGCCCCCTTCTCGCTTTCCCCCCTAAAAAAAAGGTTAACCACCATACCTAGCCAACTCTGGGCAGGGGGGCACACCTTTCCAACGGCCTAATTTAGTGTAGAAGTATAGCTATCATAGCATAGTTTAGGAAATTGACCTGAATGTCAGCCGGAGGTCATCAATCATGCTACTATCAGGATCTAAAGTTCAAGCGGCCCTCTTCTTTGGACCGTGCGCCTCTTTCACTTTTTGAATCACCCGTTCTTGCTAATTTATTCGTCATAATCGGCATAAAAGTATGGTCTGGTAATCGTGAGTACCCAGCTCGTATGGCACGCACACAGAGAGCTACTATGATATTTGTATTGTAAAGAGCGGCACCTTATCCGTGAGCTACATTTCAGCCTCAGCCCTCCGAGTTCCAGCACCGCTCGAGTTGCACGTAGTTACTGATACAAGTAGCACTTTTAGGTGCATCAAGTGTTGAGCTGCTTGAATGATACGGTGGCTTGGCCTTAAACTGCCTTTCGGCTCACTGACCAACCCTGTGGTGTGTTACGTCGTGCGGCTCGGAATATGTCTTGCGTAAAAAGACCGTGCGCTTTTAAGCTTAAACTACTCCTGACACCATTCATTACTAGAATGGCATCTTCCCAAAGCTCAATCCAGTTCTCATACCAGAGTAGTTGAAACCCTTTCTAACTCATCACAAGGCTTACCAACCTAACGATCAACCTCTAAGCAGTTGCATTAAGCATTGGAACCAGGTAGTTCCGTGGGGGCCCTGCTTGGCGCCAAGAATTGAGCATTCAATCCGAAACCAAGCTCCGTTAGGTGTCTGACTTTAGAATTCCCCATCTACGGTAATTACAGAGACAGAACCATATCAATAACGCAGTTACTCATCCTCCGCAGTAATGGCGGAACAACTTCGACAACAATGGCGAAATCCACGGGACATTATGTCGGTACTGATGATCCTTGGTTCGGAGACCGTGCACAAGACGATAGCACAAATGGCTGGGGGGCCATTTGTCCCGACCCCTTTCTCGTTCGGCTGGGTAGGATACTCTTTCGTAGCGCTGGGCAACGCCGTAGGGTCGGGCAGACTGCTTCCAGAACCTGACTGGCCGACCTTCGTCATCAATCTCAAAAACGGGTACGTTCGGCAGAACTGCTCATGGGTTCTTGGAAGACTCCTGAGGGATTTCGAGATGAAAGAGAAGAACAAGGACTACGCGCTCAAGATTATCGTCTACGACCTCAATCTAAACGATGTTGGCCGCCGGCCTGCGAGGTGGTGGTGGTGGTGGACGAAGAAGGACAGAGATGTCTATATCAAGCCAAAGCGGGACTGGGTTTGGTGGAGTGGCGTTGTTACGATAGTCATTCAGTTAGGGATCTCGATCACACCGTGGCTGGCCGAGGGCGATTGGACTATATTCATGACATCTACTGCAGCGACTTTACTTGCCGTTGCGGGCGCAAGCTGGCCGAACCTGAGCGCCGAGAAGTGGGCTGGGCGTCGGAGCAATAAGTGTGTTGCACTCACACGAGGAAATGGGGCTAGATACGCTATGATTCTAAAGTACCGGGATGGCGAAAAAGGGCTGGACCTGGAAGACCTCGCAACGGCGATGACAACCCCTTCGCTTTGGGACCGCGTAGTTACTGGCACACTCGCAATAGCCTGGGTCCTCCTCCTCTTCAACATATGTGGACTTCAAGATAAGACCTGGTACATTCTTGGAGTCGGTGTCATCGGGATGCTTCAGAATCAGCTCGTCAGCGGAGTGCAAAGGGATCCCGCGTCGTCGGGAATTCCCCTGACAAAAGTCGAAGAGATTCGAGAGTTCAAGGTCATGAATGTCTTGAAGAAGGTCGAGACTCGCTATCCTGGGTTTGGGG
>Ga0307510_10007230_pt1 | contig 13224 bp, 7 predicted proteins | sample 12_EM_MG_FD_207224 | JGI IMG/M metagenome (GOLD analysis project Ga0307510, IMG submission 207224) | Populus trichocarpa ectomycorrhiza microbial communities from riparian zone in the Pacific Northwest, United States - 12_EM | ecosystem: Host-associated > Plants > Roots > Unclassified | place... | reverse complement strand
CGTGTCGGGATGGCGTCAGGACGGACGGCGCTAAGTAACGCAAAATCAGGACGCAACGTCGGATCGACGTCGCGTCCTGATTCGCGATTAGCGTTCGGGCGTCAGGTGCGTCAGACGCACAGGACGCCTAGGACGCAGGGTCTTATTTTTGCTGATGTATATGGCCAGTGGGCAAAATGTTTGAGCCCACGAATCTTATTGCAACGGCCAACATCAACTTCAGTACGTAGAGGCCAGGGTTAGTTTCCAAGCCGCTTGGTTCAGGACCAAGATCAGAGATGGGACTGTTAGGATGCGAGGTACCAGAGGAATCGGCTGCGCCTTCGACTTGAGTCTTTCCTTCTCTATTAAATATACGGCAGGGAGTCGAACAGCGAGTAGGACTTAGAAGGTCGCAGTCTGGCTCAGAGTCAGCAGCAATAATATACTCGGACTCTGAGCAAGGCTTTGTGGAGGTAGTGGAAGATGTTAAAGGTCAATTTGGAAACGAAATATAAAAAGAGGTCTCATCATCTGAGGTTTCGGCATCAAAGAGCCAGGTATGCAGAGGGCTTGGGCTCACTGGAACGGAAAGGAGATGCTCATCTCAACTAGTAGACTGTGAAGACATTGCAAGCTGACGTAGTCCTATTACTCATAATAACTTATCATTGAAGCTTTCTTGATTTCTATTTATCATAAAATCATCCATATGTATTCATCAGATATCACTCCTATATTTCTACCCACACACCATTGCCTCGTATTTCGCGGTAATCTTCGGATAATTAATACACATTCTATGTTCTTATTTTCTCTAACAATCTAATGATCATGAGTATGATCGTTCTACACATTCAACCTACCTTTCACTAGTCTTAGTTTAAGCGAGAATACCAACACCACTTTATTTACCATCAAATCAGCATTCGGTGGTTGTCGCATATGACCCTTGGTTGGAACATATACTTTTTCTCATGTTCCAAAGTCGTCGTCACAACGGAGGAATGACCACTCCGGCTCTGTACCATGTTTTCATGATCTACCCTTGTACTACCGTACTTGTACTCGTACCGTACCGTAAAAATCCTTTAAATCCACCATCGGAGATCTCAAACGGAAATTACTATCTAAACCACAATAGGCTTAACTAGGTAGCTTAGCGAAATAACGAATACCTGTGAATGAGATCCAGCAAGCTCAGCCTCCCCAAGCTATACTCTGTCAGGATAATACTACTCCTTCTCCGGGTGTTTTGTTTTGGATTGCGAAGGCTTGGGGCTCGATCCCCGATGGTGGATTTAAAGGATTTTTACGGTACTCGCTATGCAGCCAAGCCCACCATTCACTGGTTGTGGCCAATCGGAGAGTAGACTTGCCGCCACGGTCAGTCATGCTTTCCAATTAGAGTGCGACAATCTGATGGCTTGCATGGCGAGTTTGGCGAGTTTCTACGATACAAGTACCTATTGTGCGTGGACAAAATTAACCAATCAACGAACGCTCATAATTTCCACTGTGATGTTTTAAACCTTCTCGATACAACCACTCTAATCTAACCAAGAAAAATAGGCAGAAATAATTTAATTTACATGGCAGTATTCAGTACTTAGTATACCATCCATCAGACTTAATGGAGAAAAAAGAGAAGGTATTATGAAGTGCCTGTTGAGTGGTAATGATTTTTGTGGGGGCCCGGAAGCGATGTGTTGCCATGCTCACCCGGGTGATCGGTTAATTTTGTCCACTCACAATATGTTGGCACTGGGCTGCTCTGGGCTCGTGTTAATTAAATTATACTTGTTACAACTGCAAGAATTAGGAGGTATATCGTAGTTATGATTCAAAAGGGTATAAAAACACGCGGTCGTTCTAGAAAAAAGTCAGTCCTTCTCTGCAATCGCGCAATTCCATTTCGAACGGGCTTTCATGATCGCACACCAGCCCTACCACCACCCCCTGTTCTACCACATCACGAACTATCAAATCCACCCCCGCCTATGTTGATAATCAGTGAGGGGGGAATCTCCGATCAACAGACCCTTGCATTCTGCTCCTTTCGCAGGGGCTGAGGGGAAAGCAAAAACTTCCATACTGTATCAGTAGAGAACTAAGATACTCTCTGCCCAAAAGTGGGTCCCAAGATACATGGCCTACTTGGGTACTCAAAGCAAAATCCCCCAGCTCAATCCCCAGCACACCAGAAGAAAAACTGGGAGCTAAAATCAAAGAAACAATCTAGGCTACCCGGCACAAAACCCACCCACCTGACGCTACCCTACCAGAAAACAATGATTTCTAAGAGATAATGTGTCAGACTCCAACAAATCAAGTGGTGCCCGATTGCCGAAAATTTCGGGGATGTTGAGCCTCTGCCAGCTCCACAATCCTACAAGTATCAGCACCTTCTCAGCAGCCTGCCAGAGCAGTGTTTGGCTAGAGTTACTTGGGCTGTTGGGATTGATGTCTATCCGCCGCAACCGGAGCCTCATCACCCCTTCACACCCACCCCCCTTAGCACCCGACAAGACTACTCGAGTACTAGTAGTATTCCACTGTAACCTGCATCTGCGATGTCGGGATTGGCCACTCCCCGCCCTAATATTACCCGACTGCTGCCCCGTGTTTATTCCAGCAGCCCACCAGAGTGGTATTTGGCCTCAAGAACATCCTTAACCTGAGAGTCATTATACTCAAGTACCTGAGGATCAAGCCCCCATTAGTTTGTAAACCGGGACCTCGTGGCGGTGCTTAGCCTTTATTCTCTCTTTCCCAGCCGTGGAAGTTTTGGCAGCCTGCAGTGTAATATGATCAATGTATAGTCACTCAGAAAAAAACCCCATCAAGTGGGATTTTCCTTTGTCCAAGAAGGGCTTCTTACAAAGACCCAATATCCAATGATACCTCCCCTTTGGCCACCATAATCTCTGTCAAATAGAATCTCCATTCACCGAGATTTTCGCCCACTAATTTTACTCAAGTACCTGTTGTCAAAATTTTGCTGCTCACCACATTCAGATTCATCGACAGAAAACTACTACTATGAGGATGACCTCTTATCGAAAGGCTACCAAAATGAACTAGTTTCAGACAACCATCGTTTGATACCTACTGCACCACCGTTAGCTTCATACGGATCATCAACCACGAAACACCTTAAGTGAAAGGTGCGACAATACCCAAACACACTATCATCACGACAACACGCACAACGCCTGTGATATCAACAGAACATGACATCCCTCGGTCTATCATGATACCGACAGCAAAGTGCCTTCCCCGACCCTCGGTAAATCAGATTTCACCTCGGTTATAACTCGGAGGAGATTCGGCAAAGATGGGTAGTGGAGAAAATGCGAGGAGAGAATCGGCATACGCAGGTCGTACGTCCGAAAGGAAGTTTGTGCTTTGAGGAGGATAAAAGGACTCCTGTTTTCCCTTTGTTCGTTATTTTGATCCATCCATCAGACATTCGCTTTTCTCTTCGTTCTATCTTCTGTACACAGAGTATCAGTCTCTCATTTCTTTATTCCTTATTGGATTTATTGTCTCGTCACCTTACTTGTTCGTATCGATAAAAGTCTTTGGTTCTTCCAACTGTCAGTGATCGAATCCGCTGTGCACCAAACCATTTTGTTCAAAACCTGTACCCCTCCGTCGACCCTAAAGTGTGTTCTCATACACCGCCCAGTCAATGGTGTCTAGTGAGTTTACTTCAGGTGCGGTACCGCGCAATGTTTTATCGCACCCTAACCAATGCAAACCTGCCATTTGAGCCCGCTTGGGCGGCGAGCGACGTGTCGTAATTGGTCTCGGATGTCAAGTTATGAGGGCGGAGGAAGAGATTTTAGTCCGTTAGGTCGAGCATGCCTGAGGTCTCAAGTCTCGCGAGGCCGTGTGCGCTTACCTACGGTAGTCCTCAGCCAATAGTGGCTAGTCACCCCCGAAGCCTCGACATCCATCCCCGTGCATATATCCTAATAGCACAAACCCACTGAAGGTGATGAATTCGAGCAACCCAAAATCTCCCGATACGGATCCCCGACCGTGTCATCTAGGTCTGCTCTGCCAATTGGTGCCTTCCATGTAAATCCACAGTACCCTTCCAATCCCGCTCTTAGGGAACCTGTGGCTTTCCTTGATCGATATTTCACGGTCCTCGGTCATATTAACCGGGAGTGAGATACGAACGAGATAAAAATGACATTTATTCGAACGTTCTCTAACCAAATCCTCTCAAATACCCCCTCGCAGCCTAACCCATAACAGCCCTCAGGCCCTGTTACGCTCCCATGTAGAGGCTCCACGCAGCGAATACCCCCCCCCTCCACCCACGATTTCTGCTACCTAAGTTTCTAATGTCTCCTATTCGTAGTATCATAGGATATGGAAGTTGTACTGTACATTCAAGAATTAGGACCAATATTATACTCATAACTCAACAAGACAATACATGAGATCTTTGCCGGAAGAAGTAGTCCTCTACAATCAGTCATTTCTATTGCAAACCGATTATTTATTTTTCCTGTCTCCCACCGCTAACCCCACCATCACCATCCGTGCTTCCAGACCACAAAATATCAATCTCTCCCCCGCGCCCCTAGTATACCGACAATCAGTCTTGAGAAAAATATAATCTCTAATAAACAATCACATCCCAGTCCATGTGCAGAAGGAAAAAATGAATGAAGACACCGTATAGGACCGAGACACCCACACCTAAACATAAACCTCGGGTAATATACCTTGCCTAATCCCAAAAATCTACCCTATCATATAACAGAAGAAAAAGAACACTGAGACTGTCCAGAAGTGGAGGGAAGGTCAACTTATCCAAGAAACTTCTCACTTGATCCCTAAGACGGTAGGAGAAAACTAAAAGCCAAAAACAAATGAACATCTTAAACCACCGCGTGAAACTAATATCCTTGTGACAGCGGCTGCACTAATACACGATGATTTCCAGGGGGTAAGATCATAGACTCCAGGAAATTAAACGGGGACCGAATTAGCGGATACCTCAGGAAAGTCGGGCCTGTAGCAGCTCTACAACTCCATCGTGTCCATATTTGTCCGCTAACATGAGCGGTGTTTGACCGGATTTAGAGTGACTATTGGAGTCAACATCCTCCCGCGCCAACAGTAGCTTCACTATTCCCTCACGACCAGTCTCGGCAGCCCGCATGAGTGGTGTTTCGCCGGCTATATTGGAGGGATCGGGGTCGATATCTTTCCGGTCTAACAGTAACTTGACTATTCCCTCATAGCCATTCCCTGCAGCGCACAAGAGCGGCGCTTCGCGAAACTTCGTGTCTGGGGTGTTGGGGCTGACTTCTCCCCGTCCCAACAAGAGCTTGGCTATTCCTTCATGGCCCTTCCGGGCAGCCAACAAGAGCGGTGTGCAGCCGGATTTACTTAAACCATTAGGGTTGACATCTTTCCGCTCCAACAGTAACCCCACTATTCCCTGATGGCCATTCTCGGTAGCCCACACGAGCGGTGTTTGGCCAAAACTTCTATCTGGGATATCCGGGTTGACATCTCCTCGCCCCAACAGTAGCTTCACTATCCCCTCATGGCCATTCCCAGCAGCCCGCGCGAGCGGTGTGCTGTTCTCCCAACCCCCGCCATTTGGGTAGACATCCTCCCGGCCTAAAAGTAGCTGCACAATTCCCTGATGGCCATTTCCAGCGGCGAGCCAGAGTGGTGTACAGCTGCCGTGACCTGGGCCATTGGGGCCGACATCTTCCCGCCCCAATAGTAGCTCCACTATCCCCTCATGGCCGTTCCCAGCAGCCCACGAGAGTGGTGTACGGCTGCCCCAACTTGATCTATTGGGGTTGACATGTCCCCGCCCCAACAGCGGCTCCCCTATTCCCTCATTGCCATCCGCAGCAGCCAATAAGAGCGGTGCTCGATCCGATTCACTTGAGCTATTGGGGTTTACATGTTTCCTACTAGACAGTAGACCCGCTACTCGTGCAGCTTTCCCCCACAAACGACCTATTCTCCCTGGATTGACAAATCGCGGTCCGAGAAATAACCTCACCACTCCCTCATGTCCATTTCCAGCAGCCCATGAGAGTGCTGTACGGTCATAATTCGTGTCATGCCTATCAGGCTGAATATGTTTTTGCTGCAAAAGCAGCTCCACTACCTCTTCATGCCCACAGCTTGCAGCCCATATGAGGGGCGTTACACCCGCACCATCTCTTTGGTTCACACCCCATTTGTTCATCTCCAGCAAAGTATTTGCGACTTGGGGGATGCCGAAATACGAGATACAGTGCAGCGCAGAGAACCCTCCGTGAGTGCTGGTACCGCCCAAACGAAATGCGGGATTGGGTGACTCCTTCGTAATCCACTCCCAAAGGAGCCCGGCGGATATGTGACTCTCAAACTGGTCTAGAAGCTGCAGCGCGAATTCCTCGGCGCGGTCTGAGGGTTCCGCTCGCATGTGGGTTCCCCAATATAGGGAAGAGTATTCAAGGAATGGTGTGCCTCGCTGGTCCGGAGGTGTGCTAGATGAAAGATCCTTGACATGCTGGAAGTTGAGATATGTTAAACAAGTTTCAGCTATCGTCGAGTGGGCTCGGTCAAAGAGGTCCGGATGTGTGCGGAGATGCTCCTGGAGCGTAAAATGGATCAACCTAATTGTCGAGGTACCCTTATCTATGGTAACAAGTCCTTGGCAGCAGACTAGCATGGTCGATATGCCAGGCATATCATCGTAATCGAGATCGCTTGACCCTATCCGGGCTGCTAGAGCGTGTCGTATCTCATCCACTCGTAATGGCCGCCTCGAATGGGACATCCACATCAGAACGGCCATCCCGAGTCTTGCTTTCTCCTCATCCTGAGCCCTTATTCTTGCTAACGTTGTCCCGTACGCGCCCCCTAAATTTAGGCTATCCTGCATTTCTCTGAGTCTTTGTCTCCTTCGATATATAGTCCTCTCTTGTAGAATCGTCTCGATGCTCAAGAAGGCAAGCAGGAATCTAAATACAAAATCTCTCAGCGCACGGCCCTAGGTATTATTGAGAGTGTTCCTTCCCTACTTACATCCGCGAAACCGCTCCTGGAAGATTCTGTATAATTTCCTCCTCTAAACTTTCGTCCATCGCACCCGGCATCGTATCCTCCCCCAGCTTCGCCCGGAGGAATGTGATGATATCACTCCTGGTGGGTGTTATTGATCTGGTCGCTGCCCTCCCCGCAAGATGCTTCTCAACTTCACTCAGGATATGTGCTCTCCCGGTCAGGAATAGCCGAGCGCCGGGGGACATCTGGAGAATTTGGTTGAGTAAATCGAGGAGCTTCACCCGATGCCTTGGCTGGCACTCGTCAAGGGCGTCAATGCATATAAATGCGGGTCGTGAGAACGTGATATCCTGCAAGAAGTCTACAATTTGTGAGAGCCTCAGTTTCGGGCCACCAACGAACCTCCCTCGGTCCCGAAAAAATTTGACTATTCTTTCCGGAACCTTGTCCAGTCCCCCGACAAACTGTTTCAGTACCGAGCCCAGAACGATAGCTGGGGATTGCTCCCCCAGGGCTGCGAAATCGAAATAGAAGCATGCAATGGCAGCGTTCTCCTCCAGGGCCTGCCTGCATAATAATGCATCTATCACTAGCGAGCTAATATCACCGCTTATTAGCAATATCTTTCTCTCTTCGAGTATGTGCTCTCTTACCTAATGTAGGTCTTCCCAACCCCCGGACTTCCGTAACAAAACAAGCCCGAATAATTTTGTCCACTGCCGCTGGTACCAGCCAACCAATTCTGATATTCCTCAGTTTGTAAGAGCCAGTCTCCCACCTTCTCAACCCTACGGGTTCGGAGGTCATTGTGCCGTGTCTGGGGCTCAAGTGGAGATAGCCAGGCCAAAATCTCCAAATCCTCGTCGGCGATCATGCTGTTATTCCACACATTGCTAAGCGAATTGGTTGTATTGAAGCTTTTGGTATTACAAAGGTAATTAGGATCACTAAAAGGGTCGGTATTGTCGTTGGTGTGAGGTTGAGACATTTTGGATTTTTCACTATTTCGACGGTCGTGGAGGATGGACTCTTGGGTAAATATCTCCTGTAGAGTAGGTTGATATGGTTTCCCGTGAGTGATGATGAGCTGTATCTAATAGACAAAAATATATCAAAAGGGGTTTAGCGGAAAGCTTGTTAGAGGATATCTTTCAGGTAACGTAATACTAGTCGTCAGGTTACTCGAGGGTATATGGAAGGGGTTGATATTTTGTGGAGTGGAAGCTTAGGTGGTGGTAGTTGTGTGAGATCACGCGTGCACATTTGAAGTGATCTTGTATCTTGTGCCTTTAGGCTGTGGCTCCGATATGCCTCCTAATTCTTAGAGCGAGTTTAATCAGTACTGCCACCAGTGCCAACACAGCACAACATATTAATTTTCCTATTGCACGGTACCGGCGCTTCAGCCCCACTCCCCCGCCAATCGCTTGGGGTTTGTGCATACTGCAGCCCATAATCATGTTTGTCTCACAGATAGTGTGCCATTATCGGATGCATTCATTCGACCAGGCCTTCGCCCACCAGGCCTCAAAATGACCATCGCCCAGGAAAGGAAAGAAAAAAACAAGGTTTATGGTACTCTAGAGTACAAGGCTAAGACATTCTTCACCCAAAAATAAATCCCAAGATATATACTCTCCCTAAACCCAATGGAACTCGATTATCGGGTAAAAAAGTAGGATTGCGTGGGGGTGGGAGAAAGATCAACTTACCTAAGAAAATTCTTACTTGGTCCTTAAGACGCTAGAAGAAAAACTGGAGGCGGAGGGCAATAAAAGTTAGAGACCACCTAGACAAAACTCATTAATCTGGCACGAGCAGTGCCAACAGGCCAGGATTCCGACGCGACAAGATCACCAACTCTAGAAAACCAAGCGGGGGGCCCAATTACTAAATAGGTCGGGAACGTCGGACTTCTAGAAGCTTCACGACTCTATCGTGCCAGTTTTCGGCAGCAGGTGGGTGTTTGGCTAGATTTGCCTGAACTATTGGGGTTAACCTCCTTCCGCCTCAACGACAGACTCACCGCTCTTTAGTATCCATTCGTTGCAGCCGACGAGAGAAGTCTCCGGCCGGATTCACATGAGCTATCAGGGTTGACATCTTTTCGCCCCAACAGGAGCTCGACTATTCCCTCATGACTATTCCTGGCAGCCCAGAAGAGAGGTGTTTGGCAAGATTTACTCGCATCACCGGGATTGACATCGTTCCGCTCCAATAGTAGCTTCACTATTCTATATAGATGAAGCTTTGGTTTGGATTGCTTTACTAGATTAGTGGTGGGAAGTGAATATGGCTGTTTTTAACAAGAATGATACTAGTGATTTCTGTTGGTACCCTCGGGTATGAAGAAAAGGTTCGACTCGAATTTGCGGCTCAACCCAAATTTGTGGCTTGGCATAGTATCTCTCTGGCTCAACACTGCTTTGTGGCTCAATAACATTAGGGTCTACGATACTTGTATGTAGTTTGAAATAAGGGATATTGTTAGGGAAGGCAATATAGTACTCATTTATGTTGTTAGGGCATGGGAGAAGCGAGGTTGAAATAAACTTTGTCAGGACCGGGGTTGCTATTCCGAGCCTCGGCTTTGGTCTGAGTTTTGCCTAAGTAGAGCCGCAAATCACCTCAACACCTTATTTCAACCTCTAGTGTGAAAACAAGTTTCACCACCAAACCCCCACCCAAGTCCTCCAACCCATCCCTCCTTCACAGAATTGCCCTAGGCTATAAAGTAGACTTTGGGTAAGATATCGTGTCGTTACAAAAGAGCTTGCACTACGGAGATATCGTTGTATTATACCGGTATAATCCATGGTCACAGGGCTCGTTTAGCTAGGTAACCCTCTAGTTCTAAAATTGGTGATAAAGCTAGCCGGTAGCATGTCGGCCGGCATCATTATCCAATGGACAGTGCAAAAGTGTTTACCTAATGTTCTACCATCCTAAATTCTTGTCACTAGACAATAGGAATGTGACATTACCTCAGAACTGAGTTTGGAAAATGCAACCACACTAGACGGTATTGTGCGTGGACAAAACTAGCCGAACATCAACCAAGAGGAAAATATTCAGCCATGGCAACGCCACTCCCCGCCCGCCCCACCATACTGATACCCAAAATAACAATGAAAAAGAGTATTTGGCCTACCGTAACTGCCAAGAATAAGAGACCCAATATCTTAAACAAAGAGAGGTTGACATAAGGTTTTGGTTTTGGTCAAGGGAGAGCAATTTCTTTAGATGGGGTTGAATTGCTAGGGCTGGGGAGTATTTGATTGCCTTGTATCTTTTGTGTTCGGTTAATTTTGTCCACGCACAATATGTTTGGCGTTTTCAACGTATTAACGGATCGACAGCAACAGCTAAATGAAACGCCAAGAGTTCACACACAAAATACGATCGCCAACCCACGACTTAGGGATGAAGGGAAAGTCCACTCGTTCACTACCTCTCTTCTCGCTATCTACTCCACTCTCAGCTAACTACCGGTACTCGAGTAACGGTAGAGACAGGAGTATATATAAACCACAACGAAGTCGTCCTCATGTCCTTCCATGGATCACCACACATGTCAATCCTCACCGCCCTACCGGTATGCCCCCCTCCCTTTTCGCGTACTCTCGTGCCAACAAAGGAAAGGCAAAGACTGACGTCGTTCATAGCCTCCAGGCATTCAACTCTTTCGCGCTTCCTTCTGGCTCTTCCTTTTTCCTTCCGTTTTCCTTCGGCTTTCCCCCGGCTTTCCTTCGGCGGACGCATCGAGCGCCTCCCGAGCTATTTGTACGAACAATGAGACAACTACCGTGAAAGCATGCCGAGCAGCATCCCACGATTTTCAACATGGCGCTATCCCCGGGCAGATTGTTAGTAGGCGAGGGATCATACGACATACGGGAGACTTTTAGGAAGGTTGAAATCGAGTTTGGCGGGCAAGGTCTCCCTCCCCCAAATACCATAGATATTGTGAAGAAGACTATTACATCCCTACCACGGCTATTCAATGTAGGTACACTTTACACGGGTCGTCTCCGAAGCACCGATGTGAACCCCTGGAGTCACTACGAGAAATCATTCGGGTACCAGCAAACGCGTCAGTGTTCCTTACCGGAAGGCCCTATACCGCCGACATGTTTTACCGGGTAGTTAGGGTACTAGGTAGCACTACCGTACCCTGACGGATACTAAGAGCCATCCGAAGATGATCTTACAAGGCGAGAAATAAGGCAGCCGAAATAGGACTCTGATTACCCCATGACTTTGAGATGAGTATGGAAGCTCCCGTGTCTATTACAGTCTATCTCAACAATAAAGACAGGAGTAGACACAAATCATAAACGAAATCATCTTCCTATCCTTCCATTGATCACCACTCATATCCATCACTTCCAGGTATGTTTCCTTTCAAGTTTCCTTGCATGCTCCCATGCTAACAAAGGAAAGACAAATATCATAGAGACCCCCGCCAACCATGGCCTTCACGCATCCGACCCTTTCATTTTCCTGCCGGCGAATGCAGTGATCCCAAGCCTAAGCGCATCCCCCCAAAGCCGATCCGAACCACGAAACAATAACCTTACCATGCCGAGCAGCATCTAACAACTTCCAACAACTTCTCTCCCAATCTCCGAGTTCATCTTCTCAGATCTGGTTGTCATGGGCCTGTGATTTCTCTCTGCATCACATCTCCTAGTCTCTTTCTGTACAAATTCCCGAGTAGCTTGCGTTGTAAACACCAGAGGCCCTCCCACCGCTCGACATCACCCACTAGACATCACCCACCCGCCGCGCCAACTTCGCCCGTATTGCTAGAGCTTGGGGGATGGAGATTGGATCGCTATAATTTACTTTGAGGCCGTGTGCCTATTTAAAGGCTAGAGTGAGGCTTAACTAAGATCAAAGTGGCGATTGCCCGTTCGTCCTTAATCTTGAGCATTGTGCTTGTACCCGGAGGCAAAGGGATTTAATATCTTGTTCCGATTTGGCACTGGTGGCAGTGGGCGGATTATCATTGCCCAAACTCTACAACAACTTCAAGAATTAGGAGGCATATCTGGGGCATAATTCAAAAGCATTAGAAACAAGATAACTTTGGAAAGGATTCAATCCTTTTTGTGCAACTACACAATTCTATTTCCCACGTCCACGAGTGATCTCACACAGCTACCACCACCACCGCCACCTAGGCTTCCACTCCACCAAATATCAATCCCTTCCATATACCTCTGAGTAAGTTGACCATTAGTATACCCGAAAGATATCCTCTAAAAATCGTTAACCTAAATCCCTTTTGATACATCCCTGTCCAATAGACAAGAAGGGGGGGGGGAACGAAACAAGAGTTATCGTACTGTACAAGGCTAAGACATCCTCCATGCAAAAATAAATCCCAAGGCAGATACTCTCCCTAAACATAATGGTATTCGACTACCGAGTAAAAAAGTAAGATTTCGTGGGAGTAGGGGAAAGGTTAACTTACCCGGGAAGCTTCTAGCTCGCTCCTTAAAACACTGGAAGAAAAACTGAAGCAGAGGACGGTAAACAGCAGAGACCACCCAGGCAAAACTCATATTCATATGGCACTAGCAGTACAAACAAACGAAGATTTCGTGTCCCTCTTGCAAATCATGTGTCACATGGGTAAACTAACACGTTTTCGCAGGCATACATCTCTAAGAAACAACCGTTTATAGAGGTGTTTGAAAGAGAAATTGAAGGTTGGAGAGGAATGAATTGGCACAGTCCTATTCCAATACTGGGCTCACTTGATATATTTAACCCTCTTCTCTTTCTTGCAAGGATATTATTTATTTCGTCTGTTAGATAGCATCATAATATATCACTCATATTTCATCGGGGTCCCCACCGTCATTAACCATCCCCGGCTGTCCCCTTCACTTTTTATCCCCCACACCCGGCCGCCGTCCCTACCGGCCGTCCGTGGCCACCCCCCGCAGCCCTTTCATGCACTCCCATCTTCTGATACCCCTCATGGCCTCCCCACAATCCCCGCCGTCATGCCATCTCCCCTCCGTCCACCCGAGCGATGGCCGTCCAGCGCGTCTGAATATACTGATAAAGGAACAGTGCGTCGAGCCCGACTGTCATAGCCAAGAGCGGCAATCTCCTAGGTAATTTGTCCTACACGGGGCCACGTCTAGCCGTCCCATTGCGTCTGCCTGGTGTTATCCCCGCCGTGCCGGT
>Ga0307510_10007229_pt1 | contig 13227 bp, 10 predicted proteins | sample 12_EM_MG_FD_207224 | JGI IMG/M metagenome (GOLD analysis project Ga0307510, IMG submission 207224) | Populus trichocarpa ectomycorrhiza microbial communities from riparian zone in the Pacific Northwest, United States - 12_EM | ecosystem: Host-associated > Plants > Roots > Unclassified | place... | reverse complement strand
TTTGAGTCATTTAATAATATTTAATGTTGTTATATATATATATATATATATATATATATATATATAAATATATATATATATATATAAATATATATATATATATATATATACTTTAATGATTTTTTTTAATTTGAAGAAAATAGTATTAAAAAGATTAAATTACAGCTGGATTCACTTCAAGAATATGATCCAACTTCACTTAAGAAACTCGATTGCATTAATCTTTATTTTCTTTATTATAATTTCTTAAAAAAAGTAATATTCAATACAACAAATAAAAAGTGATTATATGCATAAATTTAGAATCAAACATTTCTTTTTCCTTATTTCATTTGCTTTTTCCTCTTCTGTATGTATTTTTTTTCAAGTAAAAAGGATTTTTAGTAATTAACCTAATTGGATTTGTCTTAGCTCTTTCAAGTTCATCTAGATATCAAGTTAGGCTAGATTAAAAAAACAAACAAGATTTTATAATTTTTAACCATCAAATTTTTAACACATGCTAATCCAAAGTTTAGGTGTCTAGATTCCTGGTTTAATCAACTAAATCAGGCTGAGTTGAAGCATTATGATTATAGTTACTTTTGCCACAATTACTCTACGAGCTTAAACTCTTTCCTTATGTGAGAAGTGTTGGTCCACAGCGATGGACCTCCACTGAATGTAGACATTGGGCTTGAAGGTAATCTCATGCTTTCACATAGTCCATAGTCCACAGACCACAGCCTCTGGACCAAAGATGAAAGAATCCAGAGTTTCATGAGCCCTGTTGGTTAGCCTCTTGGTTTCCCCATTGCCCATGGTGCTGCCACTTTCATGCACCTTGATTCTTGACAAAAATCATTGCCAGAGAAAATAAACAAATCAAGGAACAGAAGGACAGATGCTCTTCCATCGATCATTCTCTTGTCTCTAGATTCTCTTCTAAGACCCTAAAGCAAAGAACAAGTGAAAACAAAGTAAAAAGCAAACAAAAGTAAAAAGAAAAAGAAAAAGAACACTTCCGAGATATATTCTTGCGACTCTCATTTAGCCTTCCCTTTATTCATTTCATCGCTATCTTTAAACCATACAAACTCGATATTAACCATCAAACACTCAAAACTTCCATCACATTTCTAATGGCTTATAACCCTTCTTCATGTTCTTGTTTTCATCATTCTTTTTGTCTCCTATTCATTATATTCAGTTTTCCATACTTCTTCCTCACAAAAGCTCAAGCTGCAGGCCATTGCAGAACCTCATGTGGAACTATTCCGATAAGCTACCCTTTTGGCATTGATGATGGCTGTGGCAGTCCATATTACAGGCACATACTTGTGTGCTCCGATTCGGGCTTTCTTGAGCTTCGAACGCCTTCCGGGAGATACCAAGTTCGTAGCATAAGCTACTCAGATCCTCACATGATAGTCACTGATCCATTCATGTGGAGTTGTCAAGATGGTCATCACTTTCGTGCAACTAGGCCATTTAGCCTTGACACAAGCACACATTTAACACTCTCCTCTCAAAATGACTATCTCTTCTTCAATTGTAGCGAAGAGAGGGTGATTGTTCAGCCAAAGCCTATCTTCTGTGAGAGGTTTCCTGATCGGTGCGACTCAACATGTGATAGTGCTAGTTATCTTTGCAGGCACTTGCCAGGATGTGCTACTGCATTGGGTGGTAGTTCTTGCTGCTCTTACTTACCGAAAGCGACTGAATCGTTGAGGCTGATGTTGAAGTATTGTGCTAGTTATGCTAGTATTTATTGGAGGACTGGTGTAAATGCTCCTGATGATCAAGTACCTGAGTATGGTATTAGAGTTGATTTTGATATTCCAGTGACTACAGATTGCCTTCAATGTCAAGACATGAAGAAAGGAGGTGGATCGTGTGGATTTGACACCCAATCACAGAGTTTCTTATGTCTATGCAATCAGAGATCAAATGTCACAACTTATTGCAATGGTATGTTAGTATTCAAGCCTTTTCATCTACATTCTTAAAAGAAAATGTCACAAACCAACAGTTGTTTATATCTGTCTGCAGATCACAGCAGTACTACTAGCCATAGCAAGGCAGGAGTCATTGCAGGTGGAGTATTAAGATTGATATATAGTTGTAAAATTTTCTGGGAATGTTTGGGATATTGAATTGAAAGATCAGGCTTATTTATTTTGATGTTTCTTATTGTGATTTGCAGGGACTGTAACTGGAGTTTCAGCAGCTGGGGCCATAGGTATTGGTGCTGGTCTATGGTATTGGAAGAAAGTGAGAGCCACAGCACCAGTAACATGTGGGGTTCAAAGCAATGAGAATAGGCTGTTTTAAAAACAAATCAACAAAAGTGAATGCCCATCACTTTCTCTTTTCTTCTTTTCCTATTTTTTGAGTTGCCTTTAGCACTTTAACAAGCCATTTCATGAATCTGTTCTCTTCGTTTCCAAGTTTATCCTGAACTGTTTATACAGTAATATAAGATATTTTTTTGCTTTTGGGTTCACAATTTCTGTCAACTTTCCTACTTTCCCCCCCTTTTTGGTCAGAGCTAGAGCTTAATTGGCATTGTCACTTGATCACACTGTTTCAAGCAACATGATTTTAGGTTGATTCTGCTCGCACCTTGAATAAAAGTAATTAAAAATAAAAAAGACTATGAACCAAACAAAAGTGAAGAAATTATGATGACCATTATAATGAATAATGATCACAAACTTGCTTTAACTGGAGCATCAAGTTTTGGTGGATTTCATCTTGCTTTACACTGCCTCTTAAAAATCTGTGTTGGCAGACATGCATGGTCCCTATACAATTCCATCAAGTGCTAAATTTATTATACATGCTTTCCAAGAAGCCATGTCTTTGTAACCTGTCATGTAAGAAACATTTTCCGTATGAATTAAAGACAAGTTCTTTGTAGATATACAGGGTATAATTAAGAATATCTAGCTCTCTGCATGATGGTCATGGGATATTATTAAGAATAATTAATTAGTTATACCTGCTTGGAATCATCTCGAGGAGATTTAAAGTAGTTCCTTTCACTAAAGAATGGTTGGATTTGCACTTCCACAAGTTGCATACATTTTCCATTCGTCATATCTATTCCCTGCAACATGATGCCCCAAAATTTATCTTAGATTTGACAGATAAAATAAAATTAAGATTGATATCCAGTTATAACTATCACAAAACAATGCCTCGTTTTTCTATTTCTCTAAATGTATTGTTTCTCCTACCTTTGGCATCCTCTTAATAAGTCAAGAGCTAAAACGGTTGAAGCCATGGTTACTTTCATAGCGAGGCCATGGCTAGAGTGATTGATGATTCAAGAAAATGGATAAAAGAAGAAAATTTTATAGAACAAGAGAAGGAGGGTCACACAATCTAGAGGCTAAAGAGCTTGATTTGTATTTTAGGTTATGATGTTTGGTAAGAGTTTGGTGCTAGACAAAACGTGGTTGCACGAGCTCAAGCTGGTTGACTAATTGTTTATCCCAAAGAAATAAAAAAACACCTCATTGACATAGCAAGTCTACTCTGAAATTATAAATAAAGCTCGGAAAATCTACTAAATCATTCCAAGTGTGCATTGGATATGGCAAGAATTAATGCAAGATAGAGAAGAATTTTTGTCTGATCTCTGATAATTTGTCGCTACATATGATCTGATCTCTTATTGCGGCAATAAGGTATAATAAGTTTATAAACAATGATCTCTATCTTATTATATGGATCTTTAATTATATATCTAGGTTCTAATTTTAATATTCGATTTTGCCCTCCAATCCGTTTGGACTCCAATATAGAAACTTTCATTTCTCTAATTATAGATGGTAGGATGACCATGATACAAATTACTATCTGTTTAAAGAAAAAAGCATTCAAATTTCTATTACAATTAACCCATTAAAAAACAACGGCAAATGCTCATTACAATAAAAGAAATCTAAAGAAATATTTATTGTAAAGAACAAGTAGGCTATACTGGCCTAGAAAATGGCTTGTCCCTTGTGTCAACATGCTTCACCAACAACACAGCTTAAAGGGCCTGCATCAGATGTCAAAGCAGGAGCCATAGCTCCTGGAGAAACTGTGAAGGACTGAGCTTTGGAATAACGTGGTGCACACCTTCCATATCCAGATTGGACAAAATAAGCATCGTTCATAAATACATCCTTGGAGGACCTCCACTTCCAATTCTTCCAACCACCATAAACCTCTCTCTTGGTAACCTACAGGCATAATACATTTTTTTCTTAGTAAGTGCTACTTGCTAATAAAAGACAACAAAAGTTTTACATGAATCTAGTACGTTGGATTAAAATAGCTTTAGCTTGTCGAAGCATTAATGAACCTTACAGTCTGTAATTGGTTGGTGCATTGAACAAAAACAATGAAGCAAGTCCATGTAATAATTTCTCTTATTAGAAAAAAATATGCACACCTCTTTGGCATAGGAAATGTCAGGAGCAATGAAGTAGTTCCCTTCACTGAATATGGTTGAACCAGCACTGCCGCCAATGGCATACATTTGCCATTTATCATATCTGTTGTTGGCAACGTGGGCATAACCAAACCTTACTCTGCGTTTAATTTTGAACACAATTTTTGCATTAGATTTGAAGCGATAAATGTCATGGGATTTTAATAATATATAAATCAACTCACCTTGGCATTCTTTGATTGAGTTTAGGGCCAAAATGATTGAAGACGACTGTTACTTTCATAACTTGATCCTCAGTGTATTTATCGTTGTGTCCTAGCAGCATCACCTGTTAGTACCAAATTGGTTAGTGATCGTGATCGGAAATTTTAAGCTAGGGCTAATGAGGGGAAACGTTTTCTTCTTACCTTATCATGCTCGGTGAAATAGTTGTTAGAGATAGTGACAGCAGTGGTAGCATGAATCACATCAATTAGGCCATCCATGCAGCGAGCGAGATAGCAATGGTCAATCCAAATCTTAGACGATGCAGAAATGGCAATGGCATCTCCGTCAGCACCTCGGCGTTCACCAACGTGCGTCGGACTACTCCTAACAAGCCCCCTTTTACCTGGCTTACAGTCATGAATGCTAATCCCATGTATGATAACATGGCTAACATATTCAATTTTTAGGCACGGCCCGCCTGTAATCTCGACCTTAGCACCTCTCCCATCTATAGTCTTGTAACTATTTATCATAAGCTCATTTTCGAGTGTAATAACCATGTCTCTGGCAAAAATGATCCAAAGAGGCTCAGTCCGGATAGCACCATACCGAAGCGTGCCTGGTTTCGGATTTGTCGGATCATCATCCGGAGTAGTGACAACGTATGTTTTCCCATATTTCCCTCCGATTGCAGCCTGGCCAAATCCCACAGCACAATCGGCCAAAGCACGACGATTGGTAGCCCAATCGGACTCCGTCCGCCAACATGAGTCTATGGTATTCAGGACTTTCTTATAATTTCTTGGAAGATAGCTTGATAAGGCTTTAGGCTTGTAGTTAAGTGAATCACCCTGCAAGGTTGAAGCACAGAATGTAGCAAGACATGAAAGCAACAGGACGTGAGCTAGCGAGGCCATCGTTTGTGGTTGGGTGGTACAAATGGATAAAACAAGGGGATTATATAAAGAAGATACAAGGTGGTTAACACGATTAATTTGGTTAAGTTGTTTGTTAGGATTTTGATGGCTAGACAAAACGTGGACGTTTCAAGAGATCAAAGTCATTGCCTAGCCAATCCAAAGCCTTCAATGTAGATATATTATGGGGAGATCATGATATACGAATTTATCAAGGATCTTCATCAATATATTCCTTGATTCGAGTCACATCACATGAGAAGAATGTTCTTGGAGAAATATTTATATTATATAGATTTGCTACTTCTTGACGTGGCCCTTTTTACCTTGCATCTCTTTCTCCTTTACGGCTGTTACATACATAAGGTTCTTAATATAATATATAGATTTGTAAGCTAGAAACATGTATCCTAATAGTAAAGTCTAAATATTTTTATTTCAAAATATATTAAAATATATTTTTTAAAAAAATTAAAATTAATATATCAAAATAAAATACTAAAAAAATTTAATTGGGTCTAAAATGTTTTAAATAATTCTTAATCGAGTCCTTTTCTAAATGCTTAATTATTAATATCATTTCGTCTAGTATGTATATTTTATGCTATAAATGATGAGATTTTCAAAATGTATTCGTGAAAAACTAATATATAAAAATTGGTATTATACAATCTAATTGAAAATATCAGAAACATGTGAGCCAATTGATAAATATTTTGTTTTTTTATCTCAATTAGGTAATATGATTAAAGCTAATTTAAGGTTTCTCCGAAAGAGTCAAGGAAGATCCCTTTGATATAAAAACATTAACCACTTAATAATAGTAAATTTTCATGCCATAGTCATACTTACTAGCTGGAGAAATCTTTAATTTTAATATATTAAAAGCTTCACTGAGTTTTGGACTCTACAACAAGAAAATATCTTTCTTAAATATTATTTTATAACTATAACTCAAATCTTAATTCATTTATTAAAGGAAAATACCGAAAAAGGAATCATTAATTAAACTAAACTTGCTTACACAAGCAAGTGAATATGATCAACATGAAATAAATTAAGAATTAAGGGTACGTATCCCTCTTACATTTACAAATAATAAACAATTAAATCTCATGGAACAATTTCTATGCATAGCTGCACATTCCATACTGACATGTACTCCCTTTCTTGCACTTGTTGCTGCAGCCCCCACAGTTTTTCTTGTTAGACATCGGGTTCACACACTGCCCCTTGCAGCAAATCTCAGGATACTTGCACTTGTTACCACACATGCCACAGTTGAGTCTGTCTGTTATCACATTCACACACTTCTTCTTGCAGCAATCTGGTCCGGGGCTGCCAATGACACGACAAACCCTAGGGTACTTGTCACATGTCATGACAGCCCGGGTCTGGGCCAGAAAGCGGTTTGCCCCTCGTAAAGATGAAGTTGTTTCTTCGTTCTCTGGCCAGGGAAGATCAGAATTTCCCTCGTCATCATTATTAATGAAGTCAAGAGACGATTGATCTTCCTCAGACGACGGTGTAGCAGAAAGAGTAATGGCTAAACACCCGAGTACCATTGCTAGTAAAAAGAATATCTTAAGAAACTTCATGGTGGGTGTGTGTGTTATATAATGTGTACGCAGTAAAATATAGCTTGAAATATATGGTGAAGAGCTGTTGATTAAGAAGAATGGTGTAGATATAAATGGTTTGGATGTAGAAGAATGGAGAATTGCAGAGGTATTTATAGAGAAGAAACTGATCAAGGAGCTAGGCTCCTCTTTGGTTATAGGCAATTGCATGGTTTCTCATCATATGGTATGCTGTTAGTGGAGTGGTCTTATTCAACGTCGGCCTTAATAATTCTTGTCAAACTCAAGGTAAGCCAAGTTAGGCTTTTAAAGAATATTAGATGTTAAGTTAGGTCTAAATTGGATGAGAAATTATACGACTAGGATTAGGTAGGCAGGTCTCCTCTTCATATATATCTATAGTTATCAATTTCTTTCACGTAGCCGAAATATATTTGCAAGCAAACACTATATTATATATAATGTTGTTCCTTACTTCCTGACAAATGACAAGTCATGCATGATGTAAAATTGATGGAAAAAAGCAATTAAGGATATATAATTATTACCACAATGACGATGACGATAGGTAGCAACTAGCAAGATCTATCTTGTTTATCGTTATGAACACATGGATTTAATACCACAAGAACTCCTGGCTGATTTGTTAATTTATTCGAAAAATTATAGAAATTAAGAGAACATTTTGCGGTGTTTATTTGGATAAATAAGTATGAGTAGTTATTTTTTATATCTATTTTAAAGGGAGATAAATAAATGATGAAAAAAATCGAATCCAAGACCAATAAACTTTTTTATTTTAAAAATTATACATATGGGATTTGGATTTCATTAAGGTTTTTAATTAGTAGCTCATCTCATCACCTCCTTTCAAAAAACAAAAAAAAACAAATTCAACTCTTAGGGAGGGGCACTGTGGAGAGAGATGGTGGGTTACAGCTAATTGTTTAGTATTTCTTACAACTCAAAACCGTACAAGGAACCCCGTCGCGTCTTTGACAAACTTGAAAAACCGTTATGGGGGCACTTTCTCATAGTCTTTCTTTCGACCTTGTCCAAGATTGTTAGACTACATTCTCTTCATATCTTAAGCTTCTAGCCCAACCATGTGGCAATTTGGTTCAATTCTTTTGGATTGAATCCAACTCAATTTTAAACATGTTAATTTATAAAAAACATAACCTCCAAGAAAAAATTATCAAGAAATTATAATTTTTTATCTATCTTATATGAAACCAGCTTATAAAAATAGAATAGCAAGTTTAATATTTTTAATAAAAAACTTAAAATGACTTAAATTTAATTTGGAATTCAGAATTTTGGGTTGAATTGGAACCAATAATTAAACCATGTTTAATTATTTTAAACTTTAAAAATGTTATTTATACTGTATTTGTTTAGTGTCTAATGATAGTGATTAAAGAGATAGATATAGAAAAAATAAAAAAATATTTGATTGAAGAAATTAATAGAGATATAGATAAATATAAAATGAATTTGTTTTTATAATAGTTTTAAAGTGAATCACTACCATTTTATAAAATAAAAAAGGATAATGGGACATGTCATTTTATGATATAGAACAGATTGCAGAGTATAATAGATTGCAGAGAAAGTTTCAAAAACAAAGTTAGGAGCTGCAGTTGCCGTTGGAATGACCCTTTTGCCAAATTATTTCTTAAATTTAAGACTTTTGATTTATGCCTTAATATCAGAATTTATTTATTTTTAGAAATTTTAGTATTTTTCCTTATTTCAGTTATTTCTTTTCTAAATAGTTATATTCCTAACCGAATTAGGTTTTGCAGCTTATATGAAGGCTGCTTCCTTTCATTGCAGGGTACTTTTGAATCAATAATGAAAATTATTTTGAGAATTTTATTCTTTAAACTCGTAGATTTAAGTGTATTATTATTTTATTCGAGGATTCAAACGATTCTTTTTAGGAAGCAGACGATGCCCTATTTTCTCAGAAGCTTCCGCTACGTCATTTTAGTTATTGTAGTAATCAAATCCTATCTTAAAGATATAAATTAAAAACAAAGAACATATATAGAAAGAGAATAAAGGAAGATATAAATGCTTTTAGGCATTAAAATTGAAAAGATTATGAAAATAAAGAAAAGATGTTTTTCCTTATTTCAAAAATGAGAATATATTTATTCAATATTCCTTTAGTTTAGTTTTAGTCTTTTAGATGTTAGATTTAAATTCAAAATGAATAATTTATAAATTTGAAAACCAAATTATTTAAATTAATTTTTCTGTAATTTTTCTCTCCAAATTAGATTATTTTCTTTTTGGATCTAAAGAGAGATTTGTTTTCCATCCCCTTTTCATTTTTTTCATGTTCCCTCTCACCTTTCTAACAAAGGAAATATACAAAGTTATAGATACTTTTAGATAATTTTTATTTTATTATCACGAAACACAAGAGATGAAGACAATAAATTTACTCTTAATTTATTTCAAACATAGATTTATTTTTTATCTTTATTTTTATCCATCGTCCATCCAATCAAATATATTTTTATTTTTTATATCCTTGTCCCTTCACAAACATACAACCTCTCTCATTCTTTCTTTCCTCTCCAGTGGTAAAGAATATAAATATTAGCAAGATTAGAGGTCACTTTTCCTAATATATATATATATATATATATATATATATATATATATAAAAGATCTTTTTTAAGGTTTGAAATATATGTTAAGTAAAATAAACATCACTTAGATTTCACATTCCTTGGTGAAATAAATTTAATTTCCTCGACTGCTTTTTTTTTTTATAAAAAAAACTGATCATGGGCTTCTTTTCTCGTGCTGGAAAATGGATTTTTTTTAAAAAAAAATTAAAATTATTATCATTAATTCCCCTTTCTGCTGTTATATTACTCACACTTAGAAATTCCAGAACAAAAATAATGGAAACACACAAAATTAAGAAAACATATATGGCAGCAAATACACTTTATGATTAGGAAAAACTATATATCTTGAAATGAATCAATAGTGAAGGACATATCCCTTCTTACATTATGGTGTTGAATCGAAAGAATAAATAAACCCCAAAAAAGATATACGAAGCTCCATCGACGCAAATGAATTTAAGCTACAAATATCTACTTGTTCAATCTTGTTTGGGTCCATTATCAGATATGGATATATAAGCATAGCACCCTGCGTTTCTATGCATAGCTGCACATTCCATACTGACATTTACTCCCTTTCTTGCACTTGTTGCTGCAGCCCCCACAGTTTTTCTTGTGAGACATCGGGTTCACACACTGCCCTTTGCAGCAAATCTCAGGATACTTGCACTTCTTACCACACATTCCACAGTTGAGCCTGTCTGTCATCACATTCACACACTTCTTCTTGCAGCAATCCGGCCCGGGACTGCCCTTAGCACGACAAGCTCTCGGGTACTTGTCACATGTCATGACAGCCCGAATTTTCTGAGCTAGAAACCGGTTTGCCCCTCGCAGAGATGAAGTTGTTTCTTGGCTCTCAAGCCAAGGAAGATCAAAGTTTTCCTCATCTTCATTTTCACTGAAGTCAAGAGACGATTGATCTTCCTCAGATGGTGTAGCAGTAAGAGAAACGGCTAAAGCCATGATAATTGCTAGGACAAAAAATATATCAAGAAGCTTCATGTTGTGTGTGTTATAGTGACCACGCAAGTAAAATGTAGTTGAAAGCGATGAAAAATATTGATCAAGGAGAGTGGTGAAGATATAGTATGCTTCGGATGGAGAAGAAAGGAGAACTGGAAGGTATTTATAGAGAAGAAATTACAGGAGGCTCTTTGATTATAGAAAATTGTATGGCGTCTCAAATTGTGTGCTATTAGTGGAGTGGTCTTATTCAACGGCCTCAGGAGAATTGTTTTCGTCAAACTCTCCCAAGGTAAACCAAGTTAGGTTTTTAAAGAATATTATATGTTAAATTAGGTATAAATTGGAAGAGAAATCCGACGACGGTGTAGGCAATTAAGTCTTCTCTTCATACTAGCTAGTTATCACTTTCTTTCACGTCACAGGTGAAATATATTTGCTATCATTTGTCATGCCACATTTTTTAACTCAAAAATTAATTTCTTTTAAAAATCAAAAATCAAAATTAAAATTTTTGAGACATGATTTGGCTGATTTACGGTCATTTCATAATCATTTTCGTGTTTCAAAAATAAATAAATAAAACATTAATTTTTTAGTGATATAATTATCATTGTAAAAGGGTGAGGATCAATTTGAAAATTAAAAATTCTCTCACTTAGCAATCCAATTTTTCATTAAATGGTCCATAATCAATATTCTCAGTCCAAGAGTTCTATTTCTTTGTTTTACCTCCAAGTTAGTTCTATAAAGCAACAAAAAATCAAATTAATGGTATAGATTAATTCTTGAAATCAAATTAATAATTGAGTTTGGTTTGCTTTGCTTTCAAAGAGAGGGGAGGGAGGAATTAGTTAAAGCATTAGCAAAAAAACAAAAAACAAAAAAAACAAAAAAGCACACAATGAATTATTTATTTCCACCACACGCTATCTCAAAAGACACTAAAAAATACTCTAGACCCCATCTTTACAACTTAGCGCTGCCACCCACCTTCGCCTGTGAACAGCCCATCTTTAACCTTTCTTCACCCCAGCTAGCTCTTCTTTTTACTATCAACATACACAAAGTCATCCCCTTATCTGGACCAAAATAATTAATAAACTGTCAAGGAAAGGAAAAAGATGAACAGGTGCTCAAATGATATGTTGTTTGTAGAGTTTTTAATTTGGAATCTGAAAATTTTTATCTTATTCCTTGTTTTTCTAATTGTTTTTTAATTGCATCCTTAATTGCCTCCAAAACTCTTAATTTCATGTAATTTCATCATTCTCAAACTCAATTATTAGTCCCAAAGTTTACCACTATTTTCATTTTAGTTTTTTGTTCTGAATTTTTGCATTTTGACCCTTAATTAACAAATAAACTTCTAATTTCTTCAATTTGACCTATGATTTTGTCCATTTCACCCCTATATTTACTCGTATTTTCCAATTTGGTTCTTGATTTTGGATTTCTTCAATTAAGTCCCCAATTGTCGATCAAACTTTAATATTTATGCAATTAAGCCTTTGATTTGACCAAATTAACTCTTAAAAATTGCAATTCAACTCCTAGAATATAATTTCTTCAAATTAAAGCCTAAATTTACTTCAAAAATCATTTTGTCTTGCAATTAAGTTCTCAATAAATTTAATTAAACCTTGAAAATTTTCAATTGAGTCCTTAAACATCCAATTTTAAATTTTCCTTCTTAAATTATTTTTTTTTTGCTAATAGAGCCTTTATCAGTCAAAAATATACTATCAGATTTTTCAATGTTGTATATTTTGATCTTCTTTAACCAAATTTTGATAATTTTCTAAACGTTCTGGTACATTCTTTTAAATGATATATATTTTTTTATTTTCTTCTAATATTTTTTATTTTTTATATATTTTTTTATATGGGGAAGCAAAAATGAATGACAATAGCAATCACAAACAAAAAAAATAATGAATTTTATGTCATGTAAGGTATACTATGATTGCTAATAATTATTTTTATTAAATAATTGTTTATTAGAACTTGCCGGCCGCTATGATGTGTCAACACAAATTATTTGACTCCTTTTCGGCAACACATCTTTAGCCCACGTTTCTTGTTCCATTTTTCTCAAGCAAATCGTACAAACTAGAACACTGCCTGTTTGACAAACTTGAAATACCGTTACAGACAAATTGTAAATTATAAATTATATAATATAATTTATATTATTTTTTAATTTAGAGGGTGATGAACTTAAAAAAGTGCAAGCAATTAAAAATGAAACAAATGAGGGAAGAAGATTTGAGATAAAAGTAAAAAATGAAGACAGACAAATTGTTTTTTTTTTCTTTATTTGAAAACAAGAAGAAAATAGAGAAGGGAATGAAAACATTAATTATATTAGCAACGTCGTTTCCATTAATATTTTATTTATCTTGTTGTTGTGCTAAATCGCCTTTCTTTTATTAAATCTTAAATCATTAATATATATATATATATATATATATATA
>Ga0307510_10007228_pt1 | contig 13228 bp, 10 predicted proteins | sample 12_EM_MG_FD_207224 | JGI IMG/M metagenome (GOLD analysis project Ga0307510, IMG submission 207224) | Populus trichocarpa ectomycorrhiza microbial communities from riparian zone in the Pacific Northwest, United States - 12_EM | ecosystem: Host-associated > Plants > Roots > Unclassified | place... | reverse complement strand
AGCGCACATGGCTCTCGACCGTCCGCGACGACCGCGTGCAGGAGGGCAATGTCGGCCTCTGGACCGACACGACCACGCGCTGGACCGACTGGCTGCGCACCACGGTCGGCATCCGCGAGGATTTTTTCGCCGGACACGTCTTCAGCGATACGCCGGAGAATTCGGGCAACGCACAGGCGTCGATGGCCAGCCCGAAGGCCGGTCTCGTGCTCGGCCCCTGGTACAAGACCGAGTTCTACGGCAATGCCGGCTACGGCCTGCACAGCAACGACATCCGCGGCGCGACCATCACCGTCGATCCCAACGACAAGGTGACCCCGCTTGACCGCGTGCCGCTGCTCGTCCGCTCGCGCGGCGCCGAGCTTGGCATCCGCACCAAGCCGATCGAGGGTCTCACCAGCACGCTGGCAGTCTTCGTGCTCGACTTCGACTCGGAGCTGTTGTTCGTCGGGGACGCCGGCACCACCGAGCCGAGCCGGCCCAGCCGCCGCGTCGGCATTGAGTGGACGAACCAGTACAAGCCGTTGCCGTGGATGACGGTCGATCTCGACGTGGCCCAGACCCACGCCCGCTTCACCGATTTCGACCCCGCCGGGGCCCGCATCCCCGGCGCACCGGCGTGGGTGGCAAGCAGTGCGATCACACTCGGCGGCGACACCGGCTGGTTCGGCAGTCTGAAGGCGCGCTATTTCGGCCCACGTCCTCTCATCGAAGACGACAGCGTCCGCTCAAAGTCGTCGCTGATCTTCAATGCGCGCGCCGGCTACAGATTCGACAATGGCCTGCGGGTGCAACTCGACGTGCTCAACCTCTTCAACGCGCAGACCAACCAGATCGAATATTATTATCTGTCGCGCCTGCCGGGAGAGCCGATCGACGGCGTCGCGGATCGCCACGTCCATCCCGCAGAGCCCCTCGCGGTGCGGCTGACGGTGGCCGCAAGATTCTGATCGCAGCGGACTTGCGGTATCAACGCGCCACGCCCGACCGGCGCCAGGGCAAGGGCACCGACTGGCCGTCACAAATCCTGAAAAAATCTGACATGAAACGGATGCTTCTGTCTGCGGAGCCCCCGAACGGCTGGACGCGTTCGAGGCAGGAGTGAGGGGAATGCAATCTGAGCCGGACGGCACCGCGATCGCTTTGGCAGACCGGTTTACGCAGGCGGTGCAGGACGAAGCCGCATCGGCGCGCGCCCGTCAGGCTGCGAGCCACCGTTGGGCGCTGATCCCGATCGTGACGGCGTCGGGCTTTGCGGGTCTCGGCTACGAGATCGTGTGGACGCGCCAGTTGAGCCTTGCGCTGGGCACCGAGATGATGGCCGTGCTCGGTGTCATTGCCGGGTTCTTCGGCGGCTTGGCTCTGGGCGCCTTCGCACTTGATGGGCTGATCCGCCGTTCGAAATCGCCATGGGTCATCTATACGATCCTTGAAGCCGTCATTGCGGCCTGGGGCCTGATCAGCGTCTGGCTTCTGCCCGCGGCCGGTCGGGCCTTGTCACCTCTGCTCGGCACCGAACCGACCCCTGCCCTGCTTTGGGCCGGCAGCCTGGCGCTGCCAACGCTCGTGCTGCTGCCGGCAACGATGGCCATGGGCGGAACCCTCGCCGCCCTGGAACGGATGATGCGGCAAGCGCGCGGCGAGGCGCGCGTCACGGCAGGCGTATACGGGGCAAATACGGCCGGGGCTCTGGCCGGCACGCTCGCCTCCACATTCCTTCTGATCCCGGCGCTGGGATTTTCGGGAACGCTGATCAGCCTCGCCGCTGTCAACACGTTCTGCGCCCTGGCCGCGCTCGCGTTCGGTTCTGCGGCTGGCAACGCCGATGCGGAAGAACGGCGGCCGCAGCGAATTCGGGACTTGCGGATCACGATCACCTTGTTCGCCACCGGACTGTTCGGAATCACGTTCGAGGTCCTGGTGGTCCGGCTCGCCGCGCAGGTGATGGAAGACACCGTCTACACCTTCGCCGGATTACTGGCTGCGTATCTGCTCGGCACCGCGGCGGGAGGCCTGCTCTGGCAGCGGACCGGGCGAGATGCGAATGTTGAAAATCTCCGCGGCCTGCTCGCCGCAACGGCGTTCGCCTGCATCGCGACCGCCGCGCTTGTGCCCTATGCCGGCCGCCTGGTGGAGATCGCATCGCCTGCGGACGTCTTCGGCGAACTGGCCGTGGCGATATCGCTCTTCCTGGTACCCGCGACCGCAATGGGCGCACTGTTCGGCCTGCTGGCGCAACGGGTGAGCGATCAGCGCGGCTCGGTCGGTGCGGCGGTCGGCATCAACAGTCTCGGCGCCTGCATCGCGCCGCTGGTCGCGGCGCAGATCCTGATTCCGGCCCTTGGCGCCTGGACGGCACTGCTTGCCGTTGCGCTCGGTTATCTGCTGCTGCTGCCGCCGGGCCGATGGGCGTTGCTGTGGTCCGCTGCACCGGCGATTGCCGCGCTCGTGCTGTGGCTCAATCCTGCGCCATCATTGACGCGTGTGCCGTCGGGGGGCGCGCTGCTTGCGGTCCGTGAAGGACCGATGGTGACCGCCAGCGTGGTCGATGACGCCGCAGGTACGCGCTACCTCGAGGTCAACGGGCATTTCCGCATGGGCGGGACGAGTTCGACGCGATCCGACTACCGGCAGGCGATGCTGCCGCTGCTGCTTCACGAGGCCCCGCACCGCGCCTTGTTCCTGGGCATCGGCACGGGCGCCACCCTGGTCGGCGGCGCGCAGATGCCTGGCGTCAGCGTGCGCGGCGTCGAGCTTTCCCGGGAGGTGGTGGATTTGCTGCCCTGGTTCGTCAATCCACCTCCGGCTTCAGCGCCGCGCGTGACCGTCGCGGACGCCCGCCGTTACGTCGCTGCGGATACGGGCCAGCACGACGTGATCATCGCCGACCTGTTTCATCCCGCGCTCGATGGCAGCGGCGCGCTCTATACGGTGGAGCATTTCGAGGCCGTCAAGCGCCGCCTGGCGCCCGGCGGAATCTTTTGCCAATGGCTGCCGCTGTATCAGCTCGATCTGCCCTCCCTGCGCGCCATCATCCGCGGCTTTCTCGAGGTCTATCCCGACGGCTCGGCCTGGCTCAATCATTACAGTGTCCGCACACCGATGCTGGCCCTCATCGGAACCCGGGATGGCGGCCGTCTCGATACCGATGCGCTCGCTGCCCGGCTGCACGATCCAGCGACCGCGCGAGTCGTACGGCCGCTGGGGTTCGAGGCACCGATCGATCTGCTCGGCCAATACCTCGGAGGTCCGCGCAGCCTCTCCGCATTCGCCGGCGACGGTCCGCGCAACACGGACGATTATCCGTTCGTGACCTTCGATGCGCGGCGAAACGTCCGTGCGCTCACGGCAGCGCCATGGTCACTGCTGCTTGCCGTCACGAAAGATATTCGGCCGGATCCGAATGAACTCGTCGCGGGCGTGGCCGAGCGCGACGCGCTGGGCGCGCGTCTGAACGCCTATTGGGCTGCACGCAACCGCTTTCTCGAAGCTGGAGCGTCCCTGCCGGGCGATCCGCGCGGCGCAGCCTTGATCGAAGCGGCTTCACCGGGCCTCATCGACGCGCTTCGCCTGAGCGCCGAATTCGATTCGGCCTACGCGCCGCTGATGGGGATGGCGCGATCCCTGCTCGGTTCGGACCGCACGGCGGCCGCACGCCTCCTGCGCAAGATCAATCAGGCAGCGCCGTCGCGCAGCGAGGCAAGGGATTTGCTGCTTCGTGAATTTGGCCTGAGAAACGAGTGATCTCAGGGCGCGAAGTTGACGCGATAGCCCCAGCAGTCGAGATGATCGGGAATGGCGTTGAAGGCGATCGTAATTCTCTGCTCGCCCTGATTTCTTGGCACCTCGTGGTAGAGGTAGCTCGGAAAAAGCACGAGATCGCCGGGCTCGGCCTCCGGCAGGACGTACTTGCCCGCGTTGAAGGGCCCGATGGCGGCGCTTCGCGTGTGGTGCCTGAAGGAGAAGTCAGAGCCGCCGGGCGGCCGCACGAAGACCGTCTTGCAGGCCGCATGCGAGGGCGTCAGGTAAATGATGCCCGAGACGAAACTGTTGGCGTGGGAATGCAGCGTCTGGTTTCCGCCGGTCTCGAGCATGTTGGTCCACATCTCCTTGACGGTCCAGCGCAGCTCTTCGCCGAACAGAAGGACGCCGAAATCGACCAGCTTCGGCGCGGCAAGCTCGGCGATCTGGCGGAACAGCTCGTTCTCGCGGGGGTCGGCAACCTCGGTATGGAACAGCTGGCCCGAGCGCAGATTGGTTTCAATCCGAGTGCTCCGGATCGCGGCCACGGCGGCTTCGTTCAGCGAGGGCGGAAGCAGCCCGGGCGAGCGCAGCAGGGGTATCGGGAAAAGCGGCTCGATCTGATCCATGTCGCAACGTCTACCTGTTCTTGAAACGCGGGCGGACAATGCGCGGGCAAGGATGACGCTGCGATGACAGCGTGCAGGATCTCCAAAATTCCCCGATCCTGCTACTCGTCGGGCCGCAGCACTTTCAGTTTCTCGCCCGGCCGCAACTCATGGCGCCGTTCGCGCACCTCGTCAGAAGCACGCGCGGCCATTTCCAGGCATTCGTCGAATTCGCCGTTGCCGGCTTCAGCCATGGCCTGGTGGAGGTGCCGCTCGGCAAAGTAGCGGGAGAGATGGTCCGGCGGCAAACTCGCGGCCAATGCACGTGCCTCCGCGACCGCAGCGTTGCACTGTTCCCGTGTGGGCTCGTCCGCGGCGGGCACGACGGCGCCAGGTGCGGCCACACCGCAGCCGAGGCCGGCGAAGAGGCCCAATACACAGACGGTGATGCGAAACAGATACATTGTGGGCGTGCTGGCGGTATCAGTCATTTCCAGACAAGTACGGCGGGACACATCTCACGATGCGTCCCGCCGGATGGCCTCACATCACGTCAGTGGTGGTCGTGATGATGATCATCGTGATCGTGATGATCGTGGTCGTTGTCAGCCCGCTGCCCGAGCCGCCGCGCCAGTTCGGCGTTGGTCTCGACCAGGAGCTTCGGCGAGCCTTCCAGCCTCACGAAGATCGGATTGGCGTGGAACCAGACGTTCGAGTAGGCCTGAACGTCGTGGGTCACCTTCTTGACGCCATTCACCGTCTCCATATGCGCCGGACACGCCGGATCAGTGCAGCTGACCTGCGCGTTGTTGGCATCGAGCAGCGGATTGCCAGCGGTATCGGAGACGTTCGGAGTACCGTTCGGAATGTTGGTTCCGCGCGCACGGATGTAGAACGGCTTGGTGCCGGCGACAAAAGTCGTCGTGAACTTCAGCCGCACGCCGTCGCGGTCTCCGCGATGCTCGCGCTTCATCTGCGTCGTGGAGATCTGCCGGGCGATGGTTGCCGACGGATTGTACACGATCGCCGCACCGGCCGTGCCCGCGGCATTCGCCACCGCATAGTTGGGCGCGTCAGGCGCAACGACGCCGGTGATCTGGCCGGTGATCAGGTCGACGTGGTCGAGCGCCGGCTTGTTGAGCGGCTGCTTGATCCCCACCGGCACCAGCAACGGGTTGTCGAAGCCGTAGGGGCTGTTGTTCTCGTTCGGAACGGTCAGCTCCATCTCGACCGTGATCTTTTCGCCGGGCCTCACGACCAGCGTCTCGCCCATGGTCTTCCAGTCGTCGCCGCGCGCCTTGGCGCGGAACACCATATCCGGGCCGATCAGGTCCGCGTTGACCGAGTACGAGTTGCCCGAGCGCATGCCGTCGATGACGTGCTGCGACGAGAACCGTCCGGCATTCGGAACATACAGCTTGGTGTACTCGCCGGGAATGAAATCGGCCGTCGTGAAGGAATCACGCGCACCACCTGCACCGCGGCTGTGCCAGTCGGAGCTCACGAAGATGAAGGAATTACGGCCTTCGGCAAGCAGCCCGTCCCACAGGCCGCCGACTTTTGCGGTGTAGACGCCGCTCATGCCGTAGGTACCGCCGCCGACTGCGGTGGGGGTGTATGAGCCGGAGCCGCCATTGGCTCCGCCTTCGGCGAAGTGACCGGGAGATTCGATGCCGAACGCAACCGTCGGGCCCGCGTTGTTGAAGTCGCGGAAGTGCTCGATGTTGTAACCCTTGTTGGCGGTCGCACTGAACGGCCCCTGGCGTTCGGTGTGAGTCGGGATCACGTAGGACTGCAGCGGATAGTTGGTCTGCAACCACTTGATGCCCGTGAGCGCTTTCTGGTGGCCCGCCGTGCCCGTGTTGTTGACGTTGTCCTTGCCCGGCCAGAGCTGATTGCCGCCGGCGTCGATGACGGGGCCGATCGCATCAGTATCTGCGCGGTCGAAGCGATACTCGAATTCCGCCATCTTGTCCGCATTGCCGGGCCCCTTCTTCGTGTGCAGCGGGTGCTGGCCGGTGATGACGGCGACGTCGACGTGCTCATGGCCGGGCGCGATCCACTCGAGACCTTCGATCAGCACCTTGTCGTACTTCGCCGAACGATCGACGACGGTCGGATACTCGATCTCGCGGATCGACTGCCAGCGCCACATCTGCGCGCCGGTGCCGGTGCCGTTCGGGGTGCCCTTCAGGCTGCTGATCGTGATCCCGTCGATGGTCTGGCCGAGCGTCTGGCTCCAGGTCGTCGTGGTTTGTCCCGGAAGATTGGCGCTGGTGTCGCTGAAGCGGCAGTCGCGGTTGCCGGAACCGCCGTGGTTACCGAGCGTGAACCAGTCGAGGTCGAAATTGTTTCCACCCGCGGACGCGGTGCCGCGCCCGACCGCGCGGTCGATCGTGTAGCCAGCGGCAACCGAACCGTCCGTGCAGGTATTGTGATTGTGCATGTCACCGGCGACATACGGATTGCCGCGGCGCTCATCGCGCCCCTCAGCTGCAGCGCTCTGCGTCAGAGCCAAGGATGCAGTTGCGGCGGTCAACAGGATCGTCTTGCCCGATGGAAACATCTATCGCCCTCATTCTCAAGTCGGATATCGCGAAACATAAAGCAGCAGAGCGCCTGCGGATCGGAGACCATTTGCTCCAACCGCGCGAGCTGACTCTCTGCACGTCGCGATAGTGGCCAGAGTTCCGATACAGTTGCGTGAAGGATTTTTGTTTGACCGCCACAGATCCGCATTGTCGCGTGCGGCATCTTGTCTCTTGCATTTGTCCATTGCATTTTCTCGCGCCGTGTGAGCGATAGACGATGGCAGACGAAATGTTCTGCCACGTGAAACGACGCGGCGTCGTGCTGCGAGAATTTGTGACAACCGTATGTCAATGCCAGCTACACCAGTTGAAGTGCAGTCCTTTCCAACATCGCGCAGCGGAGGTTCGGAGCCAAACGCCGATGTCGTGCGTGGAACGACGGAGCCTTCGCGTTCTCTTGTCTCTGTGATCGCGCGGCTCTTGCGCGAACCATTGCTGCACTTCTCCTTGCTCGGAGCGATCATCTTCGGCATCGACGCCTTGCTGCATCCACCTGCCAAGGATGAAAAGGTCATCATGGTGACCAAGGCGATGCGCCAGTCCTTCATCGACAATTTCGACGAAGACAAGGAACGCACTCCTTCCGGCGATCAGCTCCAGAAGATGATCGACAGCTGGGTCGCGAGCGAGATCCTCTACCGCGAAGGCAAGGTGCTTGCCGTAGACCGCGGCGACGAGACGATCCGCGATCGGATTGCCTACAAGATGCAATTGCTGATCTTCGACCAGATCCGCGTCCCTCGCCCCACGGACGAGCAGTTGCAGGCGTGGTTTGCGGAAAATCACGTCCGCTTCGACGAGCCGGAGCGCGTGTCGTTCTACATCACCCCGCCCACAGACCAGGCCACGGCACAGCGCCAGTTCGAGGACATCGTCCAGCAGCGCGAATCCGAGGAGCTGCAGCATCTCACGCGCGCCATCCTCGCCCGGCCGGTCGCGAGTCTCGCGGCATCCTTCGGCGAAGATTTCCGCGACCGACTGCTGACGATGCCGGAAGGCGAATGGAGGCTGCTGCAATCCAAGGACGGCTGGCACGTCGCGCGGCTGGATTCCCGGCGGCCGGGGAATCTTGCCAGCCTCGATAAGGTTCGCGATGAAGCCGCCAGGATCTGGCATACGGAGGAGACCCGCAAACTGGCCTGGGAAGCGGTCAAACGGCTCAAGGCGTCCTATCAAGTGCGGTACGAGCCGTGAGCGCGATCCAATATCTGCGACTGGCGCTGCTGGCCTTGACCCTGGCCCTCGCCGCCCTCATCCGGCCTTCGGCGCTCAGTGCGCATGAAGCGGCGATGGGCGTGCTGGAATTCCGCGAGGTTCGTCCCGGCGCGTTTGTCGGCCGCTGGAGCATCGAGCCGTCGATCGGTGCTTCACGGGTCGATCTGCGGATGCCGTCCCACTGCTTTCTCCGCCTGCCCGAGATGAACTGCGGCCAGAAGGGGCTGGTCGGTCCGATCACCATCTCCAATCTCGGCTCCAACATGTCGATCGTCCTGATCAAGCTGACCCCGATCGAAGGCGAGCCGCGCAGCTACACGATCTCGACGGCCAATCCCGTCGTCACCGTCCTTGGCACCGACGCCCCGACGCTCGAGGCGTGGATCGAACTGGCCAAGACTTATGTGAACTACGGAATTGATCACATTCTGCTCGGCGCCGACCATCTGCTGTTCGTGCTGGGCCTGATCTGGATCGTCGGCGGCGGCTGGCGTCTGGTGAAGACGATCACGGCCTTCACGATCGGACACAGCGCCTCGCTTGCCGCGGCAGCTTTCGGCCTGATCGGCGTGCCGGAACGCCCGCTCAACGCCTGCATCGCATTAAGCATCGCGTTCATCGGGGTGGAAATCGTCAAGCAGCAGCGCGGCGAGATCGGGCTCACCGCCCGCTATCCCTGGATCGTGGCGTTCACCTTCGGCCTGGTTCACGGCATCGGCTTCGCAAGCGCCCTGGCGGGACTTGGGCTCGAACGCCGGCTCCTTCCGGCGGCGCTGCTGTTCTTCAACATCGGCGTGGAAATCGGACAGCTTGCCTTCGTGCTGCTCGTGCTCGCATTGATCTGGGCGCACCGACGGCTCGATGCCGTCGTGCCGCGCTGGGGCGAGGCCCTTCCGGCCTATCTCATCGGGTCGGTGTCGATGTTCTGGTTCTTCGGCCGTCTGGCGCGCGTGTTCGCAGTGATCTAAGCGAGAGTCACACACCATGTCTTTACGCATCCCCCGCGCTCTCACCACCGCGATCGTTTCGATCGTGCTGACGCAACCGGCTCTCGCGCACGAGCAGGCTGGCGTGGCGGGCGGCCTCGTCAGCGGCCTGCTCCATCCGATCACGGGCATCGATCATCTGATCGCAATGGTGGCTGTCGGGATCTGGGGCGCGCAACTCGGCGCCCCCGCAATCTGGGTCCTGCCGATCACCTTCCCGCTCGTCATGGCGGTCGGCGGGGTGCTGGGCGTGCTGCATGTTCCGCTTCCGATGCCGGAGGTGATGATTGCCGTCTCGGCCGTGATCCTGGGGGTCGCCGTTGCGGCCCGGCTACGCCTGCCCTTTCCCGCGGCCGCCCTCGTCGTCGCGATCTTCGCGATCTTCCACGGTCATGCCCACGGAGCCGAGCTTCCACGCGCGGCGAATGCGCTGGCCTACGGCGTCGGCTTCGTCACCGCCACCGGCCTCCTGCATCTGTGCGGCATCGCGATCGGCACGTTGACGCGCTGGCCCGCCGGCGAGCGCATCATTCAGGGACTGGGCGCCGGCATCGCGGGAATTGGCTGCTATTTCCTCGCCCAGGGCGTCGGAGCCTTCGCATGAAGCTGAAATCCGCACGGGCCTTGATGAGCGCGGCGATGGTGCTCACCGGCGCGAATGCCGCCGAGGCGCATATCGTTGCGGCCCGCCTCGGCGATTTCTACATGGGTGCGGTGCACCCCCTCACCGATCTCGGGGATGTCGTTCTCTGGACTGCGACCGGCGTGCTGGCTGGTACGCTCGGGGGCGCCAAGGCGCGCTGGCTCATCCCAGTGTTTCCGCTTGGACTGCTGATCGGGCTGTCTCTTGGAAACGTTTTCGGCGCGGCTTCCGCACAGCTTGCGGACGCGACAATGATGCTCGCGATCGGCATGCTGCTCGCGGCAGCGGCGCAAGTCCCCACGCTCCTGCTATGCGCGATTGCGTTCGCAGTCGCGGTGATGCGGGGAGCAGCGAATGGCGCCGACCTCGGGCCCGAAACCGACCGGCTGCTGTTTGCGGCAGGATTGGCTTGTGTGGGCTACGGAGCCATCACGCTGACGATGGCGCTGACCGCGGTATTCAGACGAACCCATTCGGACAGCGCAACATCGTGGCGAGCCATCGCCGTTCGTGCACTTGGCGGCTGGATCGCCGCTATCGGTCTGATGATGGCGAGTCTCGCCCTCGCATCATGAGGGGCCGCGAACGTCTTCCTACAGCTGCACCCCACGCGTGAGCGCACCGTCGACGACGAGATTCGTCCCCGTGATGAAGCTGGCGGCGCGGCTGGCAAGGAATACCACGGCGTTGGCCATCTCCTGCGGCGTGCCCATCCGCCCCGTCGGATTGAGCGCCAGTGCGGTCTTGTAGAGCTCGGGATTGTTGTCCTTGATCATGTTCCAGACCCCGCCATCGAAATAGGTGTTGCCTGGGGAGACCGAGTTGGCGCGAATGCCTTTGCCCGCGAGCTGATTGGCAAGCCCCTGGGTGTAGTGGATGATCGCCGCCTTAAAGGTGCCATAGGGACCGGCCGCGAAATCGACCTCGCGCCCGGAGACGCTCGATATGGTGACGATGGCGCCGGCAGCGCTCTTCTCCAGATAGGGCATGGCCGCATTCACCAGCCGCACCGTACCCATCATGTCGGTGGAAAATTCCTTTTCCCAGCTCTCGTCGTCCTGCCCGATCGCAAGCGCGCTAACATTGGCGACGACGACGTCGATGCCGCCGAGCTTTGCCGCCATCTCGCCGACCCAGGCCTTCAGTACCGCCGCGTCGGCGACGTCGACCGCACCGCCAAAGGCCGCAATGCCCTTGGCCTTGAGCGCGGCGACCGTGCTCTCGACCTCGGCCAGATTGCGGGAGCATACGCCGACATCGGCGCCTTCAGCGGCAAATGTCTCGGCGATGGCGCGACCAATTCCCTTGGTGCTTCCCGTGACGAGAACCTTGGCGCCCTTGAGTCCCAGATCCATGGCCTGTCTCCCTTTCTTGGTTCAGTAGTTGGTCGCAGCCGCCTTGACCAATCCACGATAGCTGTGCGGCATGCGCATCGCTACCAGATCCTTTCGCCGCACGACGTTGGTCGGATAGACGCTGTCCAGATTGGTGGTGTCGACCAGCGCGGTTGCAAGGCCCGTGCCGCCGGCCGCGATCGCTTCCCGCCGCGGAAAGGAGAACGTGTCAGGACCGAACACGCCGCTCAGCCCGGGATAGCCGCGTTCGGAATCGACGATATTGGCGAAGGCAAGGAACAGGTTGTTTTCGCCGGCGCGAACGCGGAAATGATGCCAGTGATGCGGATCCGGACCGGTCGGAATCGGCTTTGGCTGCAACACCTCGGTGCCGGCATGCGACGAACTGAAGCGTCCCTTGATCGCGGCAGGACACGCAATGAGATCGCAACCGCGCAGCGCCAGCACGCGGCCCGCCTCCGGGAAGGACGCGTCGTGACCGATCAGCAGCCCGATGCGGCCGATCGGCGTATCGACGACGGTCCAGCCCTCGCCGGCGGTAGCCCAGCTTCGCTCGTCGGCCGTGAGATGCGTCTTGCGATAGACCGAGATGTCGCCATCCGGCGAGACCAGGCAGGCGCTGTTGTAGATCAGATCGCCGTCGCGCTCCGCGAGGCCGCAGACCAGATAGAGCCCGAGTTCCCCTGCAAGCTTGGCAAGGCTGTCGGTCGCCGTCCCGGGTATCGGTTGCGCCGATGTCGCGGGATCGCCAAGTCCCGTCAGGGCAAGCTCGGGAAACACAACGAGCTCGGCCCCCTCGGCCCGGGCCTTGCGCGCGAGTGCTGCGATCTCAGCGAGATTTTGACTGACGTCGTCGCGAGGTGCAAATTGCGCGACACTGACCTGCGACGTCTTGCCGGCTGGCCAGGGCTCGTGGCCGTAGAGGCCAAAGAAATCACGCGGATTCCAGCTGAAAGTGTCGGTCAACAGTTCCGGATAGAGCTCCGGCCGCCGCTGCGCGAACACGGTTTCGCCGAGCACGCGACGGGCGCGTGCGGCTTCGAGATCGATCTCGGACAGCAAAACACCGTCGCCCTTGTCGAGCACGGCGATCACCTGCCCGTCCGGCGCGATCACACAGCTGCCGCCGCTGAACTGCACGGTGCGCTCGAGCCCCCAGCGGTTGCTTTCAATGACGTAGCAGCTGTTCTCGAAAGCGCGGCTGATCCAGTAAGGCGCCGGGGTGCGCTCGGCCAGCCAGTTAGAGATATGGCAGATGATGTCCGCGCCGCCGAGCGCCATCAGCCGCGCGGTTTCAACGAAATGGATGTCCATGCAGATCAGGAGCGCGATCCGCCCGATCGGCGTCTCGAACACCTGGTTGTGCAGATCGCCCGCCGCCGCCCATTTCGGCTCGGAGATATAGGGATGCGTCTTGCGGTGGCGGCCGACGATGCCATCGGGCCCGATCAGGACGGCCGTGTTGAAGTAGATGCCGTCTTCATCGGCCTCCGGCATGCCGACAACGATGTAACAGCCATGCTTGCCCGCCAGCGCCGCAAAGCGGTTCGTGGTCGGCCCCGGGATCGTCTCGACGAAGGGGGCGACCTCGGCGCGGTCGAACCAGCAATAGCCGGTCGTTCCCATTTCCGGCGTGACGATCAGCTTTGCCCCGGCCTCCGCCGCCTGCTCGCAGAGTTCGAGCAGGCGCGCGACGTTGCGCTCCTTCTCGAACATGGCCGGCTCGAACTGGACGGCGGCGACCTTGTGCTTGGTGGACATGATCCGGCCGGCCTCAAACGAGATAGGACTTCTTGATGGAGGCGCCGAGCGTGTATTTCGGATCGACCATGTTGCCGACGCGGACGCGTCCGACCTGGGTCAGGAGCATGTAGGCGTCGATCTCGTCAAAACCGTAATCGGCCGCCATCCAGCGGCAGAGCTCGCGATAGGCGATGCGGGCCGCATCCTCCATCGGCCGCGCCGAGCCGATGGTCATGATGAAGTCCCTGGTCTCGAGCCGCGGCCAGGCGATGGTCCAGTTCTTGATGAGATCGATCTGCACCGTGGTCACGGTCGGATGCTCGATGGCGACGCCGCAGAGCTCGCC
>Ga0307510_10007227_pt1 | contig 13228 bp, 21 predicted proteins | sample 12_EM_MG_FD_207224 | JGI IMG/M metagenome (GOLD analysis project Ga0307510, IMG submission 207224) | Populus trichocarpa ectomycorrhiza microbial communities from riparian zone in the Pacific Northwest, United States - 12_EM | ecosystem: Host-associated > Plants > Roots > Unclassified | place... | reverse complement strand
ACAAATTTTTAACTTTAAGTTACAGTTTATTCACCGTACATATTGACAATGTGTAGCGGCGAAACGAAGGCTAAAGCGCCCATGTAGCGTTCAAGTTCATCACCAGCGCTCAGCCGCACCAACGCAGCACAGTTTCGAGAACCACATTTATCCACTATTACCGTCACGGACAGCCCACTGTGGTGTCGAATGGCAGTCCTTATCTTGATGTGTAATTTCCTCGACCATTAATACTGGTGCGCCTAACCGATCAATTGACAACCTCTGAAGTTCTGCGATGCTGTCGGTTGAATGCCTCAACGGAGTATCATGGCATCAAGCAACCTAGCTTCTGGTTCCATCATTCAAACGCCTGTAGTAGCTCCTCTTTTCTCTTTGTAAGGTGGTCGTGCCTCTTATGCAGATTGTTGCAGCATCTCAAGCTAGCTCGCTCGGGACGAGGACGGCTGGTCAGAAGAAACCTGTCACGACCCTAGGCGCCGTACTCTCCTCCTCCGCTGATATCCATTCCATTAAATAGCACTGACTCAAGGCCGGCCTTTAGGCCATGCGATAGCGCACGATCGGTGGCCACTGGCAGATTGTAGATGACGCGCCTGCATGTAAATGCGGTCCACATTGAGTCAATCTTAAACTAATGAAAGGAGAGCCATTTAGAACCACGTAAACACAGACATTCCGTGTTATATCGGTAGCTGGTTCCATAGATGAACAATGAACCTTGCCGTTGCAAGCTTCGCTTCCTTCCACTCGTCCGAGGCTGTCTGTGAAGGTTCCGCGGACGGCATCATTGAAAAAAAAAATCGGACGATGATAGAGTCAGGCAGGCCAAGAACCTTGAAGTCTACGTACAAAACGGCCGGGCATCTTGTTCATTCAAACGATACGGATCGCATAACAGATCAGACATACTGTACAGAGATAATGACTATGCAGCAACACCATTCCTCCATCGATTAGATAAATGTTTCAATGAGTTCCTTTCTGACTGATAGCAGGCGCTGCCGCCTATTCTGCAACTCGCTGCGGCGCTCGACAATGTCTTCAGGCTCGCTGAGGAACGCCTTGGACCTCTCATATGCTCCAGGGCCATTGATGGCCAGGCGACTGCGCAGCTCCTTGTCGAGGCCGATTGTCACCCCGCGCAGCAACGTCCTATCTATACACATTGGGATAATGTCCACAAATCGTTTGTAGGCCACTGCAGCGTGATTCGGAGTCAAATTAGCATGATGGCGGCGAATGAGGCGATGTACCACGCACCTTGGAAGTAGGCCCGGACGTCTGCCATTATTCCGATTGCAGGTTCCATGGGATCAGGTGGGAGGAGTTTAGCAAACGACGAGGCATTGGCCGTTTCCAACCCCAACTTGGTGAGGCCAGTAATTGTTTCCTTCATTGCTTCTTTCATACCTCTGTCATCCCTATTCTCTAGGTTCTTTATGAAATCGCTTTTCTCCCTCAGCCGGGCTCCTTTATAATGAGCAAAGAAGTTTGAACGGTATTCCATGTACAAGTGTTCGTTCATGGTGAAGGGCTCTTGTTCTTGTTCGATCAAGAAATCAATGTGTTGTGAGGCAGCATCGGCAGATTTCTCTAGATGTTCTTGCAAAATGCCCCTGATCCGTTATAAGTGAAATTAAACCTCGGAAGGGGGGAAATGCGAGGCGTACGTGATCCGCTGCTTCAGATGACCATGCGTATACTGCGAGAAATGGTCTTCGATCAGCAACCTGATGCGCGCGTTGAGTTCCCTCTTCGAAGATTCAAAGAGCTGCTGCGATGGGCGCTTCCACAGCTTCACGAAGGAACCGATATGTTCTCGTATGATGATGTACGGAAAGTGGCTTGGTAGCTCCCGGGTCACGGCGCTGCCGTAATAGCCGTATCGAGGTCATGAATGAGTGACGGCCAAGAGGAGACATTCACTTACGAATTTGCTCTCTTCATGACATCCTCGACAAAGATGGCTTGAGTGGCGTCAAGGGGCTGCAACCCCGATTCTGGTTCTTCATTCGAGAGGAAGCGGGGAGGTGGGAGAAGGGGCATAGCAGAAGCATTCTTGGGACGCTCAAATGGTCGAAAGTCTGGCGCAGTCTGACGTATATTTCCCTTGAATTCTTCCCGTGATTTGCGAAGGGTTTGTATCAGGCCGTCGCTTTCAGGGGTGCCATGGACGAGGTGCTGGAGAGAGCCGGTAAACAGGCCGATCAATCTAAACATCTCCTCCATTGGTTCAGAGGTTGGTTGAATTGGGAGCCGCGAGATTTCAAGCTCTGCCTGCTCGAGCAGCCTGTCCACCTCTCCTTGGAGCTCAGGAAGCCTAACAAGCAATCAAAACCAGCTCCAAATTGATGTATTTAAATGATTACCGTCTTGAAATCAAGTCGGTTAAGACTTGACCGAGACGTCGTGTGAGCTTATCCGTACCCAAGCGTCGCTTGTAGAGCCACTCCAGGTTCGACCAGGGCGCCCTGGTCGAAAAGAATTCGGCTTCGTTGTCCCGAGCTTGCTCATATGTGATCCCATTTCGAATGTCCTGGGAATCAGGATTCTTCACTGAGTAGTACTCGATCCCTCCATCTTTTCCACCTCGCTGAATCTTGTCTATCCAAATGGCCTCGTCACCCACGGGTATGCGATCAGGTTTGGTAAGTACCCCTAAACGGCTGGCATCAGCGGCCTGGAAGACCATCACGCAAAAATAGAGCTACCGATGGTGCGGGTACCCGATGGGTCATGCTCAGCAGCAAGGGTATGTGCGCTTTGGTTCTCATAATCGGCTGTTGATATCAATTATGTGGAGAGCACACCTGGAGGGTAGAAGGAGGACATACTTTCACATGCGATTGTTAATAGAATGATACAACTCTCCTTCGAGATGTAGTCCTCGACAAGTTGTTGGACTAGTTCGGCGTCGCGTCGCGCCCCGCCCACAATCAGGCCTGCTATGGCTTAGTCTGCTATCACTCCATATATGTATGTAATACCCACCTGGGAGATCAACAAAGGATAGATCTTCCACGTCCTTCCCACTGATCTCGAGACAGACCGAGTTTGAGGAAAATGACAAATCCCTCTCCTCCAAGTCGTCAGGAGGGGCGAACAGGAAGAAATCATTCTCCGTGTCAGGATTAAGGATAGCACATTGGGCACGGCGAATTCTGTCTGTGACGAGGGTCTTGTCGAAGATCGGATCGCCAAAGTTGATCTTCTTGGGTTGGGGTAGCTGGGCACCGTCCGCATCTGTGACGAGATGGAGCGAGACAACGCAACGCCATGGCTCATTTGAGCGAGACAGTTGGCATTCGGTCGGACACCTGCGCATAGAGAACGACGTTGATAGAGGAAATCACAGAGGGGGTGACAATGTTGCCTTACCTCGTACAGGTACTGGAAGCGCGAGGCAACGTGATGCCCGAAATAGCCTCGATGAGGGAAGATTTCCCTGCACTCTGCGCGCCTACGACGGCAATGACGGGGATGTCGAGATCCAAGTAGGCGCTATAAAATAAGGAGTTGAGGTGGGTGTTGGGTGTCGATGACTGAAGAAATCTCACCCCGTCGCTCGAAGACGGTTCACGTAATCCAGCATCTGGCGTCTGTGGCCAACATATTGCGGGTCTGATAGACCAATTGGGGCATCTTTGATGTCAGGTGAGGCGAAACTACTAGCACTCGAGATAGCCTCTATGCCAGTAGGCGATGATAGTCCGGTAGTTTCCGACGCCAGGGCGTCAGTGTCGGGGGTGTCAGGATCTCTACGAATACTGTGAGAAAAAAAAAATAAGCAATAAAAAAGTGAGGCGCGGGCGATAGGGAGAGAAGATCCTCACCCCATCGCACGAAGACAATGAAGTGCGGATATGTGCAACGAACAAGCTCAAAAAAAGTGCTGTCCTTATATACACGAGGGACCCAGTGACATTCCCATACGTGTGCACCCACTAGACTAGGCGTCTTCTGATTGTTCTAGGGTACCTATCACCCGACGTAGGCGCTGTGAATTCCCCATTCCCAGTTCAAGGGACGGCGGTCCACAGGGTCAACTGTCCTGCGGCTTCTGCGCAGCATGTTGCGGGTCTGACAGACTGACACTCCCAGTGAAAAACCGACTGCGGTACTACTAGTAGTACACACGGTGTCGGTGAAGGTGCCCTATATTTCGAGGGTACTATCCATGTCCGTTCCACCATCGGGTGTGTTCATCTCGGGAGGTCGCAAATCGAAAAAGGGAATTTGGCGTACACTCTCATGCCGAGGGAAGTAGGCCGGGTGAACGAGACTTTTCGGTGATGACAGGAGGTGACACAACTGCAACAAGTATGAAGGTAGTTCGGGGGATTCTCTTGGTCAAGTTGGGCAGACGTGAGTCCTCGTTCCTGCTGCGAGGAACCGAAAGCAGCAGTCGGTAAACGCCGACCTAGAGGGAATGGGGCGCCGTAGCAAGCGCCACTCTTTGGCTCGGATAATAGGGAAACAGTATGTAGACTTACGGACCTTTGATGAAATGATCAAGGGTAGACGGCGCAAAGATGCGCAGATACGTGGGGCTTCGGTGTGCATCGGGCGCCCAGAGAGACAAAGAAAACAAACAGCAAACATTACAAGAGCACCGCCGGGCACATGATGGTGCCACAATAACTCAACTACTAGTGGGAGAGGGCAAAGAAGACTTGAATAATTTGTCAATGCAACCGGCACTCGCCAGAACCTATCAATTCCTCTAGTTGCCACGCTGACACTAGTAGTATACATACTAGTAAAAGATAACGAAGCAAGAAAGATGATAAGACGCCGATACTTGTATAGAGGTAACTTATTTTGGTCACGGGGAATTGGTCATCGCACTAGAATCGCAGCTCATCGCAGCAACGCAGAAGGTTCAGTTGCTTATCTTATCTCCCCATCATTTCCACTTGCCAGACCTGTTGTCAGTGTCAGTCAACTCGAAGTGGAATTTCCCCAACCATTGTCATCACACTACTGGTGCGCGATCCAAAGTTCTATGATACTGCGGTTCGAATGTCTGAATAGAACCTCACGGGATGAACCCGTTTTTCGGCCTCATCATTCAAATGCCTGCAATAGTTCCTCTTTACCCTTCGCGAGACGGTTCCACTTCTTCTGCAGTTCGTTGCAATCAATATCAACATCATAGGGTAAAGCTGTTGTGTTTTGGGCACCCGAGATACAGCAGGCATTATTAGAGTACGCGCACTGCGCCACACCGAGTAAAGGGTGACGACTAGGGAAATTTTCAATGCAGCCGCAGCCTAACACGCGAGCTGTGAGTTATTTGAACGTGTCTCGCTGTTATTGGTGTGTTGATGCACGTAGCACTACTCAGATAGCAAGCCAGAGAGTGATGGGACAGTGAACAAGGAGGTCGATTGTAAAAAGGACCCGCGTGGTCGAAGTGTGGTCGACCACTAGTACTGTCGGCATAATTCGGTTTTTACACGGCAAAACCCGAGATAAACTGTTTATTATTGTGGTTTTCAATAAATTATTAACGTTTTTCAAAGGTTTATCACACAATTATGACGAAATTTTAACCTTAAGTTACAGTTTATTCGGTGTTATCAGGTGCAAAAAACAGGACTATTGACAGTGTGTAAGCGGCGGCAGCGGCGGCGGCGAAACGATGGCTAAAGCGCCCATGTAGCGTTCATTATCAGCGCTCAGCCGCACCAGCGCAGCACAGTTCCGAGGATCAGATTTATCCACTATTACCATCTCTGACAACCCACTGTGGTGTCGGATGACAGTCCTGATGTGTAATTTCCTCGACCATTACTACTGCCAGTGGACCAGTGGTGCGCTTAACTGATCAATTGACAATCTCTGAAGTTCTGCATGCTGTCGTCTGAATGTCTCAAGAGAGCATCATGGCATCAAGCAACCTAGCTCCTTGTTTCATCATTCAAACGCCTGTAGTAGCTCCTCTTTTCCCTTTGTGAGGTGGTCATGCCTCTTCTGCGGCTTGATGCGGCATCTCAAGCCAGCTCGCTCAGGACAGTGAGTCAGAATAAACCTGTAACGACCATAGGCGCCGTACCCTCCTGCTCCGCTGATATCCATTCCATTAAATAGCACTGACTCAGGTCGACCTTTAGGCCATGCAACAGCGCGCGATCGGTGGTCACTGGCACATTGTAGTCTATTTGTAGATGGCACGCTTGCATGTAAATGTGGTCCACAATGAGTCAACGTGCTTAAACTAATGAAAGGGGAGGCATTCAGAACCACGTAAACTCAGATACTGGCCGTTATATCGGTAGCTGGTTCCTTAGGGTCCAGCGGGAGTAGCAGGCCAACGACGAAACGTCGATGGGGTGTACTGTGATTGTGGGCCCAACTTGAACCTGGAATGGTGAACAATAACCCTTGCCGTTGCAAGCTTCGCTTCCTTCCACTCGTCCAAAGCTGTCTGTGAAGGTTTCGCGGACGGCATCGTTGAAATATCGGACGATGATAGAGTCAGGCAGGTCAAGAATGTCGAAGTCTAGTACGTACAAATCACTGTCGGGCATCTTGTTCATTCAAATGATACGGATCACATAACAACAGATCAGACATACTGTACAGAGATAATGACTACGCAGCAATACCATTCCCTCCATCGATTAACTAAACGTTTCATTGAGCTCATTTCTGACTGATAGCAGGCGCTGCCGCCTGTTCTGCAACTCGCTGCGCCGCTCGACAATGTCCTCCGGCTCGCTCAGGAATGCCTTGCACCTCTCGTCATTGATGACCAGGTTACTGAACAGCGCACTTTCGAGGCCGACTGTCACGCCGCGCAGCAACAATCTATCAATACACATTGGGACATGGTCCACAAACCGTTTATATGCCACTGCAGCGTGATTCGGAGTCGACTTAGCATGATGGCGACGAATGAGAATATGTACTACGCACCTTGGAAGTAGGCCCGGACACCCGCCATTATTCCGATTGCAGGTTCCATGGGATCAAGTGGGAGAAGTTTGGCAAGCGACGAGGCATTGGCCGCTTCCAGTCCCAACTTGGTGAGGGCAGTAAATGCGTCCTTCATTGTTTCCTTAATACTTCTGTCACTGGTACCCTCTAGGTTCTTTATAAAATCGCTCTTCTCCCTCAGCCGGGCTCCTTTATAATGATCAAAGAAGTTTGAACGATATTCCAGGTACAAGTATTGGTTCATGGTGAACGGTTCTTGTTCTTGCTCAATCAGGGAATCAATGTGTTGTGACGCAGCATCGGCACATCTCTCTAGATGTTCTTGCAAAATGCCCCTGATCCGTTATAAGTGAAATTAAACCTCGGCAGGGGGGAAATGCGAGGCGTACGTGACCCGATGCTTCAGATGACCATGTGTATACTGCGAGAAATGATCTTCGATGAGCAACTTGATGCGCGCGTTGAGTTCCCTCTTTGAAGATTCAAAGAGCTGCTGCGATGGACAGTCCCACAGCTTCACGAAGGAACCGATATATTGTTTGAGGATACTGTACGGAAAGTTGTTTGGTAGCTCCCGGGTAATAGCGCTGCCGTATCGAGGTCATGAATGAGTGTGACGGCCAAGAGGGGACATTCACTTACTCATCTGCTGTCTCCATGACATCCTCGACAAAGATGGCTCGAGTGGCGTCAAGGGGCTGCCACTCCGATTCTGGTTCTTCATTCGAGAGGAAGCGGGGAGGTGGGAGAAGCGGCAAAGCCGCAACATCCCTGGGACGCTCAAACGGTCGAAAGTCTGGCGCAGTCTGACGTATATTTCCCTTGAATTCTTCCCGTGGTTTGCGAAGGGTTTGGATCAGGCCATCCTTTCCAGGGGTGCCAGTAACGAGGCGCTCGACAGAGCGGACAAACTGGCTGATCAATCTTAACATCTCCACCTTTGGTTCAGAGGTTGGTGGACTTGGGAGACGCGAGATATCATGCTCCGCCTGCTCGAGCAGCCTGTCAACCTCTCCTTGAAGCTCAGGAAGCCTAACAAGCAATTACAGTCAACTCCAAATTGATGTATTCGAATACTTACCGTCTTGAAATCAGTTCAGTTAAAACTTGACCAAGACGTCGTGTGAGCTTATCCGTGCCCAAGCGTCGTTTGTAGAGCCATTCCAGGTTCGACCAGGGTGCCTTGGTCGAAAAGAATTCGGCTTCGTTGTCCCGGGCTTGCTCATATGTGATCCCATTTCGAATCTCCTGGAATTCTGGATTCTTCACTGAGTAGTACTCAATGCATCCATCTTTTCCACCACGCTGAATCTTGTTTATCCAAATAGCCTCTTCACCCACGGGTATGCGGTCAGGTTTGGTAAGTACCCCTACACGGCTGGCATCAGCGGCGCGGAAGACCATCGTGCAAAAGTTGAGCTACCGATGGTACGGGTACCCGACGGGTCATACTCAGCAGCAAGGCGATGTGCGCTCTGATTCTCAAAGTCCGCTGTTGACATCAATTATGTGGGGACTACACAGGGAGAGTGGAAGGAGGACATACTTTCACATGCGATCGTTAAGAGAATGATACAACTCTCCTTCGAAATGTACTCCTCGGCAAGTTGTTGGACTAGTTCGGCGTCGTGTCGCTCCCCGCCCACAATCAGGCCTGCTATGGCTTAGCCCGCTATCACTCCACATGTATCTGTAATACCCACCTGGGAGATCAACAAAGGAGAGATCTTCCACGTCTTTCCCACTGATCTGGAGACAGACCGAGCTTGAGGAAAATGACAAATCCCTCTCCTCCAAGTCGTCAGGAGGGGCGAGCAGGAAGACATCACTCTCCGTGTCAGGATTAAGGATAGCACATTGGGCACGGCGAATTCTGTCCGTAACGAGGTTCTTGTCGAAGATCGGATCGCCAAAGTTGATCCTCTTGGGTTGGGCTAGCTGGACACCGTCCGCATCTGTGACAAAATGGAGCGAGACAACGCAACGCCAAGGCTCATTCGAGCGAGACAGTTGGCATTCTGTGGGACACCTGCGCATAGAGAATGGCGTTCATAGAGGAAATCACAGAGGCAATCACAACATTGCCTTTACCTCGTACAGGTGCCGGAAGCGCGAGGCAAAGTGATGCCAGAAATGGCCTCGATGAGGGATGATTTCCCTGCACTTTGCGCTCCCACAACGGCAATAACGGGGACGTCGAGATCCAGGTAAGCGCTATAAAATAAAAAGTTTGAGGTGGGTGGTGGATGTCGATGACTGGAGAAATCTCACCCCGTCGCTCGAAGACGGTTCACGTAATCCAGCATCTGGCGTCTTTGGCCAACGTATTGCGGGTCTGATAGGCCAATTGGGGCATCTTTGGCGTCGTATGAGGTGATACTGCCGGCACTCGAAAGAGCCTCTATCCCAGCGGGCGATGATAGTCCAGCACTGTCCGACGCCAGCGCGTCAATATCGGGGGTGTCAGGATCTCTGCGAGTACTGCGAGAGAAAAATAATAATAAGCAATAAAAAATTGAGGCGCAAGCGACAGGGAGAGAAAATCCTCACCGCATCGCACGAAGACAATGGGGTGGTAGAAATGTGCAACGAACAGGCCCGAAGAAAGTGCTGTCCTTATATACACGAGGGACTCAGTGACATTCCCATACATGACGATGCGTGTGTATCCACTAGACTAGGCATCTTCTAATTGTTCTAGAGGAGCTATCACCCGACGTAGACGCTGTGAATTCCCATTCTCAGTTCAAGGGGCGACGATCCACAGGATCAACTGTCCTGCGGCTTCTGCGTAGCATCTTGCGGGCCTGACAGACTGACACCCCCAGTGAAAACCCGACTGCGGTACTACTAGTAGTACACATGGCGTCGACGAAGGTGCCCGATATTTCGAGGGTACCGTCCATGTCCGTTCCACCATAGGATGAGTTCATCTCAGGAGGTCGCAATGGAAAAAGGTAAACTTGTGTGCACTCTCAGGATGAGGGAAGTACTGTAGGGGCCGAATGAACGAGACTTTTCGGTAAAAACAAGAGGTGGTACAACTGAAACAAGTATGAAAATAATTCGAGGGATTCTCTTGGTCCAGTTGGGCAGACGTGAGGCCTCGTTCCTGCTGCGAGGATCCGAAAGCAGCAGTCGGTGAACGCCGACCTAGAGGGAACGGGGCACCGTAGCAAGCGCCACTCGATGAAATGACCAAGGCCCGGGGTAGACGGCGCAAAGATGCGCAGATACGTGGGGCCTCGGTGTGCATCGGGCGCCCAAAGAGCCAAAGAGAAAAACAGCGAACATTACAAGAGCACCGCCGGCGCATGACGGCGGTGCCACAACCCACCATAACGCAACTAGCAGGAGTCTGAGAGGGAAAAGAGCAGAAGGTTCAGTTGCTTATCTTATCTCCCCATCGTTTCCACTTGCCAGACCTGTTGTCCAGTGTCAGTCAACCCGAAGTGGAATTTCCCCAACTGTTGCAATCACACTACTGGTGCGGTCAACGGATCGATCCAAATTTCTATGATACTGCGGTTGGAGTGCTTAAATAGAACGTCACGGATGAAACCTTTTTTCGGCCTCATCATTCAAATGCCTGCAATAGTTCCTCTTTACCCTTCGCGAGACGGTTACACTTCTTTTGCAATTCGTTGCGGCGCGCAAAGACGTCTTCCGGCTCGCTCAGGAGCAACCTGCAACGGTTATACCCTTCCGATCCGCTGATATCCAGGCCATTGAATAACACAGATTCGAGGTCGACCTTTACACCACGCAACAAGGCACGGTCGATGGTCATCGGCACGTTGTCAACGAAGCGCTTGTATGCAACTGCGATCATATTATGTCAATCACGCGCTCCTAGACTAGGGAAATGATTTGAACCTTGGAAATATGCTCGAACTTCGGCCATTATTTCGATGGCAGATTCCATAGGGTCCGGTGGGAGTAGCCGAGGCAACGACGAACGGTCGACCGGGTGTAAGCCCAACTCAGCAAGGTTAGTAATTACCCTTGATACCGCAAGCTTCGCTTCTCTTCCATCGCTCTCTAGATTGTCTACGAAGGTGGTTTGAGACTTTTGGCGAATGCCTTTGTAATATCCCAGAAACTTTGAGCGATAATCCATGAAATAGTGATCATTCATGGTGAACGGTTCGTGCTCTTCCTCGAGCAGAAAGTTGATGCGTTGCTCAGTTGCATCTGCACTTCTCTGAATGTGGCTATGCACGATGTTTCTGTAGCACGTCGAGGAGGAAGGTAAGAGAGCCACTGTGACAGAAGCATTGAAAAACATACACAACTCGTTGCTTGAGGCGACCATGAGTATATTGTGAGAAGTGATCTTCGACCACTTCCTTGATGCGTCTGTGCAGCTCGTTCTTTGTGATCTCGAAGAGCTTCTTCGAGGGTGAGCCCCATCCCTCTACAGCGGTGATTATGAGACGTTTCTTAACAACAAACGGGAAATTATTTGGAAGTTCCCGACTCACGGCCCTAGCGAAATAGAAACTAAGCACAAAATTCAGCACTGTCATGCGTCCTTACGAGTTCGCCCTTTTCATGACATCCTCCACATAAATGGCTCTGCTGGTACCCTTTGACTGGTCTTGCCAGCCTGTTTCTTCGTCCACAAGAAAACTGGGTGGTGCGAGGATGATCGACTTGTCGACGAATAGGGGACGAGGGAGTGGCCGGAAGTCTGGCGCAGTCCGACGTATTGCCTTCTTGAACTCCGAATGGGGCCCACGAAGGGTTTGCATTAGACCATTGTCATCTGGAGAACCGTCGACAAGGCGCTCAATGGAGTGTACGAACGAGCCGATCAGCCGCAACATCTCTCCAAGTGGCTCGGAGGATGGGGGTTTCGGAAGTCGCGAGAGGTCATGACTCGTTTGTTCCAACAGTTTGTTGAGTTCTTCCTCTATTTCAGGAAGCCTACCAAACGTTCCAATCAATGTCAGAATCCAGTGTAACAAATACTTGCCGTTTAGATATCAGACCGGAGAGAGCTTCCCCGAGATGCCTTGTGAGCTTCTCTGTACCCAAGCGTTGCTGACAGAGCCAATCCAGGCTTGACCAAGGTGCCTGGGTTGCAAAGAATTCCACTTCCTTCTTCCGGGCCTGCTCATAGGTGATACCATTCTTTATGTCCTGTGAATCGGGATTTTTCACGGAAAAGTACTCGATTCCGTTCTCTTCTCCATCAGTATGACCCTGGATCATTCCAACCCAACTACCTTCTTCTCCTGCCGGGATTCGGTCAGGCTTCGTAAGGACACCTAGGTAATAAATGTCGGCTACTTGACGGGGCATAACATGAGATGGGTATACCGATGGTTCGCAAGCCCTGTGGATCGTACTTAGCAGCAAGGCTATGAGCACCTTGATTTTCGAGATCGGCTATAAACGAGGGTTAGGAGGCGATTCAAGTAGCGGTCACAACTTGCGGACTTTCGCATGCGATAGTCAAGAGGATGATACAACTATCCTTTGAGATATATTGTTTTGCGAGGTGTTCAACCAGTTTGGAGTCGTAAGGATTTCCTCCAGGTATCAAGCCTGCCATTGGATTAGTCGGTCAACCGAGAAGTCAAGACCCTTCACGTTGCCCACCTGGCAGGTCAACAAAAGACAGATCGTCGACGTCCTTTCCGCTTATCTCTAGACAAACTGAATTTGAAGAAAACGACAACTGCCTCTCTTCTGGGATGTCAGCCTCCAAAAAGCTATGGTTTGGAGTATTGGGATTCAGGATTGCGCACTGGGCGCGACGAATGCGCTCCGTGACAAGGGGCTTGTCAAAAATGGGATCGCCGAATCGGACTCTGCGGGCTCGGCCCAGTTCGACGCCGTTCTCGTCTTTGACAATGTGGAGGGAGACAATGCAACACCACGGTTCAGGGGATTGCGAAAGCTGGCATTCTGTCGGACACCTGCGAGGGTACAGCAGAGTTCCATAAAATGCATGCAGGCAAACGGTTTGAATGCCCGCACCTCGTACATGTACCGGATGCTCGAGGGAGCGTGATGCCCGAGATTGCTTCTATTAGGGACGACTTTCCAGCACTCTGAGATCCAAGGACCACGATAACCGGTATATCAAGGTCCAAATGGGCGCTGCAGAAAGAAACCAGTGTTGAGAAAGGCAACACTTTGAGGGCTAAGGTCGCAATTCCTACCCGATCGCGCGAAGACGGTTCACCGCATCAAGCATCTTGCGCTTTCGCTGGACATACTGTGGGTCTGAGAGACCAACGGGAGCCTCGCTGATGTCAATAAGGCTAAGCGT
>Ga0307510_10007226_pt1 | contig 13230 bp, 13 predicted proteins | sample 12_EM_MG_FD_207224 | JGI IMG/M metagenome (GOLD analysis project Ga0307510, IMG submission 207224) | Populus trichocarpa ectomycorrhiza microbial communities from riparian zone in the Pacific Northwest, United States - 12_EM | ecosystem: Host-associated > Plants > Roots > Unclassified | place... | reverse complement strand
TCAGGAACGGGAGACGTCCCATCCACGTGCAAACAATAACCTGGGACCCAACTGCCAGTTGGGGGACAAGTGAGCATACAGAGGCAAACACGGTGAATATGACGGCCTGCCTATGCGTAGCGAAGTGTGGATCATTGAGCAACTAACGCTCGTTTGTTTAGCAGAGATGGGTGTTATTGCTAACAATTGCGATCAGTGGAGTAAGTACCAGGACTCGGAAGTCATGGCCTGCGCTGAAGCAGGCGCCCGACGGCGCCCAACCGACTGCACGGCCCAGATTTCACGGCGTCCGCCCTTTTAAGTTGCCACTGCATGGACGATTTTTCACATAAATTCCACCCCCACTCTCTTTCCCTACACGCTCGCCCACACCGTAGGACCTTTCACGTTCTTTTCTACCCGTCAAAAAGCACGATTAAACTATCATGACTCGTGAGTTACTTCCTGGCTTGCCGTACCCTCGATTGGCACCTCACGGATATACTCACCCACGAAACCTCGCCCTCAGTCGGTCGAACCTCAGCCTCCATCTTTGCCGCCACCGCACTGGTTGGCTCTATACCAGGTGCCGCAGCGGCTTGCTGGATTGACTCGTACGTTTCTATGCACTCTTGCTCGTCCCACGAGCCTTACACTGCTTTCTCCCACTTCTCTAGCGACGGTTATGAGTACTGTGACGGCCTCAGCTACACAGTCCGTATAATCATCGGCCTTTCAGTCTGTAATTACCCCCTCCCCGCTTGTTGATCAATCCCCACCCGCTGACCAACCCTACTCCCCTCACTCCAGCCCTCGTCTGCATCGCCATCTTGGTCCTATTCGTCTACCGCAGGCGCCGCGCCGCTCAGGCAAATGTAGTTTACCTCCAGCAGGCTCCCCAAGTACCGGGCGGCGTGAACGGGGCCCCCTATGGTCCCAACGGTGTGCCGCCATCCGCGCCACCGCAATACCCTACCCAGCCGTACAATGGCCCTCCCACCACGGGCTTTGGTCAGGTGCAATTGTGAATGTCCTTCCTTCCCCCATACTTTATTGACGTCGGGGACGCCCCCTGTCATAGCCCGTCACTTCGCCCCACCAGAACTACGGGCCGCCATCTGGGGGTCCCCCCGTTTTCACCGTACAAAAGTGAATCAAGGGCAAATCGCGTAACTATGCAACGCTTTTGATGGTGTAAATTTCTCCATAGGCTTAGTTGGCGCCCACGCCTCCTTCCTCTCTCCCTCTATCACAAGTTGTTGTATAGCATTCAGGTTTTGTACTCTGCCTGTTGCGGTACAACCTTGTGTAACTTTATCATTTTATACCTTGTGCGTTTGGGCCACTGCCACGAACACTTGCTTTCTACATGAATGGTTACCGAGTAGCGCGCGTTGAAGTCTTAATGAAGCAATTTATATGCCTGGCACTGCAAGGATGCCACGCGAAACGTCACTGTTGCCACCTGTGCCGGCCCAAGGGCGGCCCAGGGCTCAGCGCCTTATGTAGGTGCCGCAGGCGTTTGGGAGACGTCCTCGTCGAACGCCATTATCACGATGGTAGCCAAGGCACCTGTTCGTGTGGCCCTTCTACCAGTGAGACTATGCATTGTCTCAGAACAATGGTCTTAGCTCGAAAGGATGAAGGGTTCATGTGCCACCAGCGGTAGCGTCATGGAGCGATCGTCGGTCCGGTGGACTGTGAATCTGTGACGCGACATCGTGGCGGTAGGTCTTTGATTCGACGTTGGTGCACTGTGTGGATTTTGAGGTTCATTTCCAATTCGGTTTCTGACAGGTGGTGATAGCCGGCCAATCAGATTTCAAGATTTAGCATGAATCTGATTTATTGTAAAATCCACATGGTGGCATGTGCTGGTGACCGATGTCAAGCGCAATACCAACCGGCCTGTTGACAACTGTACCTGACTATCCCGATTCGGAAAACGCGATGAGTCGGGTATTTTTGCCTGGTTCCTGTACGGTATTGGGCGTGCCGGCGGCCGACTTGACTTATCCCATGGCTATGAGTTGCATTCGCAACATTTCAGCATCATCGTAGCGATGTAAATTGTGGTCCAAACAACGGTGTGGACTCGGAGCAACATGAGAGGTTGGGCGTCATTTGGTCCTTCTTTTAGACGCTTTGTTACCTTCCCTTCTTGTGTCTACGTCTCGGGGCTTACCCTAGTTTTAACAAAATGATTTATGGGTGAGACCTCGGCGGAATTTCCCATGAGCCCCGGTACCAGCCATAGGCAAATTCCCAATAAATAGGTATTCCCTTTGCAAGCGTCGACCTTCTGAATCAACTACTACTATATCTGTGTCTGAGGACCCACCGAAGTGGGCCTGTGTGTCTTGTATACATTCTTGTATTCACGATGTTACGAAAATCACACACTACCGGGTTCTTTCTCCGCCTTTCTGACGACCCATGGCTGTATCACCTTTACGCATCGATACTCGGTATCATTTATCATTCATTTGGCCCTGTTTTTACAAGCTCGTGATTCGGGCAAACAATAGGAACAGACATGCTCGGTGACTTCCCATTCGTGGATTGACCTCGAGCCCTCATGCACCGTAATGACCGAGGTTTACTCAACGCTCCAACGGCACCCTCCCTTCTTTCCCTTCAAGTTTATCACAGTATCCCGGCGTGCCGTCCTGGATACGGCACAGTTTTATTAGTGCCCTTCACATGAGAATGTTAATTTGTAGAGGTCTTCTATCAGACCTCGACCATCGATATACCACGGCACAATTAAGACAAGTACCCTAAGAGTAAGACCAGTAGAGAGGGGGGAAAAAGAGTGAGAGCGGATGAGGTGCTTGCTGGCGACAGACCCGCACTGCGATGAGGTGGGAGTCCGTGGGACGGCGGTGTTTAAAAAGTAGAGTTTTTTCCGAATCATAGTTGAGTGCACGACGGCGGGTGTGTAGACAATGAGGGTGGGAGGCACAGCGACGTTCGATGGCAAGAGGGCTAAAGTAAAAGGGAATATTGTAGAATGAAGGAGTGGGAGGTCCAAGACGAAATAGAGATAAGGGAACGCACGAAAATAGTCCTGGGCGAGCCTATATACGGTAAAATACCTTCCTAGAGATGTGGTATAGACCGATTCCAGACTTGCGAGGGACCATGAACGATGCGTGCTACGTGGAACGTCAGGCTTTTCGAGACAGTGTTGAGTCAGCCGACGAGGCTTGGGCGGTTCGCGTGTCTTGTTCGGCCGGAGGATTTGCGGCGCAACGAGGGGGAACTTTGGCTGCTAGGAGAAGGGGGTCAGCCGTGTAGCAACAAGGATGGACGAAAGCAGGTTGGAGGCGGAGGCGAGACGTGCAAGGCGAAGATAGTGTGCGATCGATCGAGAGCATTGAGTGGAGGGCGTCACGTGGTCGAAAGTATTCGTTTCTGGCCCAGTGCCAGTGGCGGCCCGGGCAATACATACTTAAACATGTCTCATCTGTTGTCTCCCTTCCGTCGCCTTAATTCCCCCGAAAGAAACCGCAAGTGCGCACCTAGCTGTGCTTCTCAACGTCAGAGGTACGCTTCCTTCTATGTTTATCGCCCATGAACGACCATACACCACTGCCAACAGTCGCAATGTTACACCTATCGACGCCCTCGATGATGATTCGTTTATCAACATATTTCGTCTATATCGCCCAGACCTCCAGGATGAAGAGGAATCCAACGATCTTCGCATCCTACAGGGAGGAGAATGGCGCCGCGAACGCTGGTGGTACAAGCTCGTGCACGTCTGTCGAAGATGGCGATCTCTCATACTTGGATCTGCATCCCACCTCGGTCTCTCCCTCCTGTGTACACGCCGAACGCCGGTGGCCGACATGCTGGCACATTCACCTCCCCTTCCGCTCGTCATCGATCACGCCGACAAGGATCTGAATATCACCCCAGAGGACGAAGTGGGGATCAGGCTTGCCCTCCAGCATCATCACCGCGTGCGTCGCATCCGCCTCGCGGTCTCTGTCCCATACCTGCCAAAGTTAATCAATGCCATCGATAAGGAATTCCCGATCCTGGAACACCTGTACATCGATCCACTGTACTACGACGGTAATGGTTTCGTACTTCCCGAGACATTTCGAGCGCCAAAAATGCGCCATCTCATCCTGTTGAATTTTGCCCTTCCAGTGGGATCTACGATACTTTCAACCACCACGGGCCTCATCACATTTTCCCTCAACTATATCCCTTCATATATCTCCTGGAACCCAAACGATCTTCTCCATCAGGTTTCATCAATGCCCCAGCTGCGGACACTTGGGATCTCATTTCGCTCTACTGTGCCCAATTCTGATGTCGGGAGGTGGGTCGTGAATACGCCGAACGTGACGCATGTCACACTGCCTAACCTTCGCTGGCTTGGGTTCCAAGGTGGCAGCACTTACATGGAAGCCCTTCTTCCTCGTATCACAGCACCTCTCCTCGAGAAGCTCCAAATCTACTTTCTCAACGAGCTCACTGTTTTTACCCCGAACCTCCAGCAATTTATTAGCAATGCAAAGAACCTCAAGTTTACCAGTGCCAGTTTGGAGTTCGGTAAGATGGGGTTTGCCTTGCAGGCATATCCCTGTGAGGGGTCCAGAAAATACGCCTTGTCCATTCAAGTTTACCGTCTAGGCCATAACTGGCCGTTATTTTCCACTGCACAGATACTCGGCGTCCTCGGACCGGTATTCTCTTCAGTGGTGTATGTCGCTCTTGGCGTTAGCGCCCAGAATCATATGACCTGGTCAAAATTGCCCCGCTACAATGATGTTGACCGCGCGCATTGGCGTGGCATTCTCAGATTGTTCAACAACATGAAGGCGCTTCACGTGAAACGCGGCCTCATCAGGGAGATATCTCGTGCACTCACAGTTCGCGATGGCGACTCGACAATGGAGCTGATACCCGAGCTGGAGGAGCTCATGTATAGTGCAGTGGATCCCTGCGGTTTGTTCGATACATTTGTCGATGCACGACGGCAGGCAGGCCACCCCGTGACCCTAATCAATTGTTGAACGCACCTCTTCAACCAGTCTTTGTGGGCAAGGGTATACAGCACGAGTTCCAAGCGCCAAACTTGACCACTGTCGTCGTATCACGGCCCCTCAATGTAATTTTTAGATGAGTAGTTCTAATACCCGAGTTCCTATAGCACCCACATCCCTGCCGTCTTCCATCCACAACATGGTTACGGCCATCTCGAATGACTGAGGAAGTCACTACGTCCGACGAACCCCACATAGATCGCACCTTATGGATACATACCAGCTTCCCACTTTCCCATACCTCTTACGTTGCTTCTCAATTTCGCCTTACTATTTTGGTTTCTCTGTCGCTGACTTGGGCTATACATATGATAAGACCGTACCGTATGGGAGTACCTACACCACATCTGTATCCTTACTGCAACCTTATTTGTGGTTTGTCAACTGGTAGTTTGGCGACATAGTTCTTCGACTCGTACGTCGTCATCCTCTTAGCTCATCTTGACTAGGCCACTCAGGGACATCTCAAGCTGTCTCTGCTTATAGTTGGTCAGTTTTGCGTAGCATGCGAGGCGAACTACAAGGGGCGGACCCATGTGTAACTGCCGCAGTTCAGCCACTTGAGGGTGAAACGATTTCTGCCTCCGGTTCCGAGTCACATCGACTCAGCGTGTATGTGTTTCAATCGTCTGTAGTCCAAACTCGTGCGGAGTTGCATGCAAGAAACATGATAGAGGGGCGTTCCAGTAAGTTACGTTACATCCTATGGGTCGCTCATTTCCACCTCTCGGCTTGTATCAAATTTTGTATGGGCATTTATTCGCCCTTATTCGATGGATATCTACCCTTGATTCTACGAGTGCTTGAGCAATCGACCTTCCATCTCTTCCCGGTTTCGTGCATCATGACGACGCTAGCTTCACGGCCTCGCCGCGGCCGGCTTGTCTCAGATTTGCACAATTCTCCCCTCGTACAGTGGGTCGTTATTCCTAGAACATGCACCCCAAAAGTCACTATCAGACTACCGTGAGCAATATATGGCACTCGGATTACTTCTGTATGGTAACTATTCGAAAAAAATAGGAATCGTTCATTGGCTCATCTTTCGCTTTCAACGAACGCAGTGGGATTATATCAAGGGACAGTTGCCACGGTCGCATTCATGGGGCCATGGGGGCTGGATTCGGTGTATCATGTATACCGATATGATCGCCTCACAGGAAACTTAGAGAATAATTCAATGAAACAAACATCATACTGCCATATAACAACTTCGAGTTGTTCTGGGAGCGAGGACATATCTGAAGTTCAACTCGGGTCGAAATTCATGAGAGCATCGTGTCCTGAGAAAGCAAAACAGTTAGCAGAGACGTACTTGACAAATATATGGGCCACACACTCACGCAATCGAATAGCTCCATTCAGGCGCCATAATGGACGAAATTCACCCAACGCTCCGTAGTCACCTTTTTCCTTCTTCTCAACTCCTGCACAGCATCCCGAAGTGCCTCTGCAGTTCTCTCGTAATACGGCACACCTTCCCATTTTTCTGAAAACACTGACGCGTAAAAATACTTCGCGAGGACCTGTCCATCGATGTCTGCCATGGCCCACATCGTTCCGACTACGCTCCGGAAACCACAGTATTGCACTGCCGCAGAAAGGTGTAGTCCCTCATCAGCAATGCTCTCTTCCGTCAACTCCGCGGTGTGACAAGCAGAAAGGAACGCAAATTCGGCAGATGGGAGTTGGGACCGGATGATTTCGAGAAGGGTAAGACGCTGGCCTTGGTGAAGCTTGAAAGATGCGTCGAATGGCTTTCCAGCCTCGAGTATTCCATGGCACGTAAAATGGGCAAATCTGTGATCTTTGAGGCGCTCCATAACAACAGAGGGTGTCGCTCTCTTAGAAATAAGCGTGGTCACTGTTGTGTTAAGACGTCGGATCAGCGATATTTCTCCCGATGCCCGTGGCATGAATTTATCGGGTTGTGCCACGAGAAGTATCGATGGCTTCTCGAGCGAACATGAACCAGGTTTGCGAGGATCAATGAGCGCGGAGAGCGTTGGGGTATATGAAGTGATGTAGAGGTCTGAAAAATATAACTTGTGAGGACTGTCTGATCGAATCGGACCCATGGCATGGAGGGGAAGAGAACAAAACACAGATGTTGGGCACCACCAAATGCGTGATTGTTCTGGTACATTCAACTCATGCAGCCTCTGTATTACTGGCCGGCCCACGAGGTCATGAAGGGTCTTGAGTACGTAAGTCAAGGCGTCCTCGTATTCCGCCGAGTCGAGGCCTTCCTTTCGTGCTTCCAACAACTGGTCCTTCAAATCTCTGGCACGGTCATAGAAATTGTCCGCTGTTGTAATAAGTGATGGAGGAGAGTCTTTGAGAAGAATGATAATGTCTGAACGCCACTCGTTATGGTTTATTATAATGACCGGTCCATTCGTAGCAGCAGAACGGAGAGTGTCAAACGATGGCGGCATCAAGAAATTCTCAGAGCCTGGAAAGGATCGGATTTGCGCTAAGAGACCATTTCGCTCGTCCTCGAGTTTTCGTTTTTTCATGGCAATGTGACCAAAGGGGCCTATCTCTTCGTCCCCATTGACTCCGCCATTGTTCATCCAGACACCCGGAGAGACAGACATTGTCAATACCTCGAGTTCCCGATTGAGAGCTGTGAATTTCTCTGCCAAAGGTGAGTTGATAACGTGAAGACGATCAACAGAGGTCCGAAGACCCCGTATTTCAGACCAGAGGAGGCCTCTTCCTTGTTCCAGAGTCTCGATCGCCTTCTTGAGCTGACCTATGTTTATCTGATATGATGCATAAGCCAAAGGCAGGATCTCGACACAATCGCGAATTGCGACGAGACGGAAATGCTGTATGTCAAGAGTGGGAGCGAATGCCAGCGAGTCCTGCATTAATGAGATGGCACTCTTGTATGCAATGGATATGGAGGGGTGACCCAAAATTCGGGCAAACTGCGACCATTGGACTGAGACCTTCAATCTACCAGGTATCTTCGTGAATGGATTTTCGACAGCGATTGGAAATAGTTGCATCAGTTCGCCGACATCCTCTCTGGTCCTGAACACCCTGAACCTGGACATCAAGGATGAAATTAGTCGCCGAACGAACTATAGACTCGTCGAGGTACTCGCGTTTGTTTGTAATCTTGAATGCATGGTGGAGGAACCTGCCCGACGCGCCTATGAGATTTATGGTACATAAATCATCGGGACGTCCATGAAGCGACGCAAGTAACAGTTGGCAGTATCTGACAGCCTCTTCTATGTCCGACTTATCAGTGATACGATCAAGAGTGTTTATTGCATCAAGGTGCTGGATGCAGTCGTCTACCGCCATTGGAGGGGATATGACAGCGTTCGACGCCGCAAGAGATGCGACCAGGTGTGAGAATGGGAGAAGATAGAAGACTTCTGAACTACTCGAATGCATGTTTGGGGGGCCATTTGTGATGCCGAAGTCGTCGAAGCGCGTTTTCTCGAGTTTGAATAGCAAATAGATCATCGCACTACGCTTGGGATCTTCAAGCGATGTGGAGCCGAGATAAGCACGAGTGCGAGAAATTGCGTCCTCTAAATACTCTGGGTACCCGTAAACGTTGAATCGATTCCTTGCAAGCTGCGCAGCTAGATTGAACACTTCTCCCAAGTATGGGTTGGGACTCTCTGCTGGGGAATGGAGGATAAGGACTTTGTCTAAGACGGACATTACTTTTTCGTAATCGCCATTCAATTTTGTTGTGTAAAATCGAATCGCAAAATCATGGCAAAGGGCGAAGGAAGCAGCATGTGAATGGGGCAGGCGGAGATTAGCATCATATAGGCACTCGATGACTTGCTGTGAAGGTTGATCCCATGATTCGACAAAAGTAGTCCCAACAGCTCCAGCAAACCTCGTAACGGCCTCATTTAATAGGTTAGGCTCGGATAGAGCTGAGGAGAGTAGCTCACGGCACAGCACAGCCATTTCCTAAACATCTTGTCTCGCATTGCCAGGCCGCAAGTCATCCAGAAGCTCTAGTACACGAGAGTCCACTTGAAGACCCAGTGCACGCACAAGTGCCATTGCAACATCGTTGCGTGTGACTCCAAAGGCTTCGCTTGACCGGCCTCGAAGGTAATGAAGGTACTTGATGGCGCACCCCAGGTGACTGGCATGTTTTGACTTCAACGAGCGGAAAATAAGTGCGTGCGCAAGGAAATATAAATTTGAAAATGGGTTTGGGCCACCTTTGGTCGAGGAATAAAATGGTAAGAATATGGCGTGTGCATATTGGAGGGTCGACATTTCAAGATCTTGCTCGTCCCCTACCAAAAGAAAACGACGATATAGTTTTATGGCCAGAATCGGGAGTAGGGCGGCGCGTCGAGGACTGTATCGGGGCAATGGCGACAACGCATTTCGATAATGGGAGATGCTTTTGTCAAGTTTATCAAGTTTATCAACGATAGCTATAGAATAGGGAGAATGAGCTACAGTTCAGACGAGCAAAGGCTACGGGTTGGAAAGGGAGGGATTGGATTCGTGACTCACACGCTGGATCCGCCTTTGGCATACCCGCAAGCCCAAAACAAAAAGTTGATCAGACTGACGGTTGAGGTGTTGAGGTCCTGGGCTATTGGGAAGGAAGGCAGGTATAAATGGATGTTGTCGCAACTGCTATGACCAACACGTGTGACGTGTCCAGTATCAAGCCAAGCAAGGCGATGCAGTGGCGATGTCGCTCTGAGTCAGAAGGCAGGTATTCGATTCAGGACCAGCTGTCATGCTCGGAACCTCGGACGGGGGGGATGTGATCTGGTTGTCAGATGGGCCGTTTGAGAGGAGCTGTACGCAAGTGGGTGTCGCTCTCAAACTCAAGATCCGAGTCATGTGTAACCATATCACGTAAGCCTGTGACCGGGGTGAGAAATAGCTTTATTCAACGCGATTGATTCAGTTACAACCACCGCCTCCGATACATCTTGCAGACCATTCAAGACGTCCTTCCAATTTCTACGTTATACTGGTGTGACTTCAGAGCTACGCTATGGGTGCGGAGGGAGGATAACAGATAGGGAGGCTATCTGTATTGTATGAGTACAGAACCAGGGTACGCCGCTTCACGGAAAAAGAACGGACAGATAACCCCGTACAATCACACACAATGTGCGCCAAGTCCCCGGGCTATGCGTACCGGGATACCACACACGGCGTGCTCTTAGGCCGCACCCACCGCCTTCTCGGGCTCACCCGGATCACCCTCTTGCCACTCGTGCTCACGCTCAGTAGGATTATACAACGAAGAGTTGTTACGCTGAGCTGTGCACTGTACGATGCTGTGTGCGGTTCGGCAATGCGTCCATCCCTCTCGTCTATCCGCCTCAAGCAGTACGACGAGGGGCCCTCCTTGAGCATAGCGATGATGAACCACGCGCAATGGAAGCATGGACGGATGAGCGTGCTGATATGCTGCGCGTGTGAGAGGTCCGACGCTGGGCCGATCTCGCCAAGGATATACACTGGCACGGGCTTAATTTCAGGACCACCAATCGATGACGTGATGAGTGACTTATATGCGTGGGTGAGGATTAGACATGAGGGAGGAGACGTACGACGGAGGAGCGCGTACCCTCGGTCGCCGCGTAGTTCCGTTTCCCTTGTGTCGCCCTGAAAAAATGCTCCGGAGATGCCACAAATGGATATATCCCAAATCAGATACAGTATTGCCGTTTGGTGCTGGTCATGGCTCGAGCACCTACGCTCAATCTTATCAATTCACCGTTTATCGTCCTTGTACCAGTCGAGATCTCCAGTGGTCTGCTCGGTTTATAACCGTGTCTGGATCTTCTAAGGCTCGCCTTGCGCTTCTTGACGCCGTGCACGTTCTGTACTATAACGCAGATTAGCTCGAGTGGTCCTGGGTCGGCAGAGAGCCGGCACGTACGTATTGATCGTTATGTCCGGCACCCTCGACCTCACATTTTCCTTCGTGCCCTGGTGCTGTTACTCGACCTCGGTGTGTCCTATGCTTCAGCTGGCCGATACCGTAATCCCTCTGGCCACACAGACTGTCACCACCACCCCAGACACCGTCCGCGTAAACACATGGTTAGTTGTGGTCTTGATGATGGCCAATACTGCCTCACTGGGGTAAACATAAGCTATATTTCCGGGCGAGAGCTGTACTCGCGCTCGGGCTTCTCCCAGCTTCGGCATCTGAACCTGCCGGCTTCTCCACAATCACGTCGACTAACTCACGCAACTTGGCGTTGAGCAGCATTGTCATTGTACGCTCTTGCTGCAGAGGACGCTCCACTTCGAGATGTGCGAGCATGTCATCGTGATTTTGGCTTGTCTTTTACTCGCCAGCGACGCATCCTCGGGTGAGAGCGAACGAGGTCGCTGACATAGTCGGTAATATGCTGATTTTGTCCAGCTTACTGATGAGGTGGTAAGTTCTGGACTGCCAGAACGTGCCACTTCATCATCAAGCCGGGTGGTGGTGAGTTATATCGTCAAAGCCTTAAAGGTAATACGACTTGATGGAAGGGGGAGATGATGACAATCATATTTGAGCAGTTTCAGAGGTGGATTCCAAACGAGGGGGGTAGGAGGTCGACAGAGGTGAGAGACAATCTGAGACGCTGTCGCGTAGTCGTCACCGTTCAAGGGCAGCGGGCGTTTCAGAGCGACCACGTGACCGTGTAGCGGTTGCTGGCCAGATAGCCTTGCGGCGGACGCCAAGGTGCGGACTCTGTGCGACGCGCTCATGCACTGGCAGACGGCGTGTCCAGTCACTGACGGCCACTTGCTACAAGTTGCTGAGCTAGTTGATGCTGACCCGAGACTCTTTGCTGAATGGTCACAAAAGCACATTACTGCACATTCAAGTTTGCCACGGTATGGACAAGGTACCATAGAAGCTATAACGCTGGTAATCAGGCGGGTATTTCTGGTATGTTCCAGGCTTTCTTTCTTTGTGTACAGTATTCGTCTGACTTTCGTTTGCGAGGGACTACACGACTGCAGTCTAGATAACAACGACGGACCTGGGAAGCAAACGCGACGTGTGATAAACGCCACATCAGGCCATCAATCATGGCACTGTATTGCCAGAATGCATTATTATGACATGTCAGGGACGTGCGACGCCTCATCCACGTGCAAATATAACCTGTGACCCAACTGCCAGATGGGGGACAAGTAGGCACACGTACGGCAGCAAACACGGTGAATATGACGGCCTGCCTATGCGCAGCGAAATTATGGATCGTTGAGCAGCTAACACGCCTTTTGTCTAGCAGAGATGATGGGTGTTGTTGTTAATATTTACGACCAGAGGTGTACGCACTACTGTAGGACTCGGAAGCCATAGCCGGCACTGGCCCCAGGCGCCCGACGGCGCCTGACCGACTGCACGGCACTTGCACGGCCCAGATTTCACGGCATCCGCCCTATTAAGTCGCGCTGCTTGGGCAATTGCCCACATAAATTCTCCCACCACTCCTTTCCTTACACGCTTGTCTACACCGTAGGACCTTTCACGTTCTTTTTCATTACCTGTCAAAAAACACGGTTAAATCGACATGACTAGTGAGTTCCTTCCAAGTTTGTCTTGCCCTCGATTGGCACCTCACGGATATACTCACCCACGAAACCTCGCGATCAGTCGGTCGAACCTCAGCCTTCATCGTTGCCGCCACTGTACTGGGCTCTATACCAGGTGTCGCAGCGGATTGCTATAATAGCTCGTAGTCCGTTTTGATACACTCTTTCTCGTTCTACGAGCCTTACTGTTTTCTCCGACTTCTCTAGCTCGAGCTATGACGACTGTAATGGGCTGAGCTACACAGTCCGTATTATAATCGGCCTTTCAATCAGTAATTCCCCCTCTCCCCTTGTTGATCAATCCCACCCGCTGACCAACCCTCCTCCCCTCACTCCAGCCTTCTCCTTCATCGCCATCTTGAGCCTGCTCGGCTATCGCAGGCACCGCGCCACTCGGGCGAACCTAGTTTACCTCCAGCAGGTTCCCCAAAGCGGTGGCGTGAACGGGAGCCCCTATGGTCCCAACGGTGTGCCGCCATCCGCACCACTGCAGTACCCGGCCCAGACGTACGATACCTCCAGTCCCACCGCGGCCTTCGTTCAGGTGCGAACCATTCAAACCACGGCCGTCGTTCAGGTACGATTATAATTGTCCTTTCTTCTCCCCCATGCTCTA
>Ga0307510_10007225_pt1 | contig 13231 bp, 8 predicted proteins | sample 12_EM_MG_FD_207224 | JGI IMG/M metagenome (GOLD analysis project Ga0307510, IMG submission 207224) | Populus trichocarpa ectomycorrhiza microbial communities from riparian zone in the Pacific Northwest, United States - 12_EM | ecosystem: Host-associated > Plants > Roots > Unclassified | place... | reverse complement strand
GCAAGCTCGGAATCACCGGCCGGCGCGCGGTCTGAAATTGTCCCAGGCGGGATTCTCACCGAAGTGCCCGGCGAGATACTCAATGAAGGCCCGAACCCGGGGCGGGGTCAGTCGGCGGTGCGGGGTCACGGCATAGATTCCGGAGTCGGCGATAGGATAGTCAGGCAACACAACCTCCAGGCGACCCGCGCGGAGGTCTTCCCACACGTGCCACGTTGAATGCATCGCGATACCGAGACCGGCCAGCGCCGCATCGCGCAGCAGCTCGCCCTGGTTACTCTCTACCCGGCCATTGACCCGCACACTGACCTCACCCTTCTTGCGATCTGTCAGGCGCCAGACATCCCGTCGCCCGTGACTTCCTACCAGTATCAGACACTGATGTTGCTCCAGGTCAGCGGGTGTTTTCGGAGGGCCGTGACGTCGCAGGTATTTCGGTGATGCACACAACACGCGCCTATTGGTCGCGAGGCGGCGTGCGACCAGGTTGGAATCCTCGAGTGTGCCGATGCGGATCGCCAGGTCGATTCCCGCTTTGACCAGGTCGAGCGTCTGATCGTTGAGGTCGAAACTCAGCGTCACGTCCGGATGAAGCGCGAGGAACTTGGGTATCAGTGGTGAGATGTATTGCTGTCCAAACATGGAGGCAGTGGTCACACGCAGAGTTCCGCTCACACGGGTGCCGGCCTGGCGCAGGCCGGCGGTCAGCGTTTCGATCTCGTCGACGAGGACGCGGCCCTGCTCCGCCAGCGCGGCGCCTTCCGGCGTAGCGCTCAGTTGACGCGTCGTCCGGTGAAGCAGTCGAACGCCCAACTCGCGCTCCAGTCGCTTCAGGCGCTGGCTCGCCACTGCCACGGATAGATCCATTGAGCGCGCCGCTGCGCTGATTGAGCCAGCATCGAGCACGCGCAGAAATAACGCCAGGTCGCCTATGCGGTCCATTATTATCAATATTTCATTGAAAGTGAATCACGATATTGCCGGTTTTTATAGAAGGTGCAAGGCCCTACTTTCTCGGTCTGTATTTTCAGCGGAAACAGCAAATGGCATCGGAACGGCGCACGCCTGCGGCCCTTTATGCATTGACCGCCGGAGCCTTCGGCATCGGGACAACGGAATTCGTAATCATGGGACTGTTGCTGCAGGTCGCCGCCGATCTGCATGTGAGTATTCCAGCCGCAGGGCTGCTCGTGTCCGGGTATGCGTTCGGTGTGTTCATCGGCGCTCCGCTTTTGACCGCCATGACCGGCCGCCTGCCGCGCAAGGCGACACTGATTGCGCTGATGGTCATCTTCACGATAGGAAATGTTGCCTGCGCGCTGGCGCCCAACTACACGTGGCTGTTACTCGCGCGCATCGTGACTTCATTTGCGCACGGAACCTTCTTCGGCGTTGGCTCTGTTGTCGCAACCCGATTGGTTCCGGCCGATCGCACAGCCTCAGCCATCTCCACGATGTTCACGGGACTGACAGCCGCCACGTTGCTTGGCGTTCCCGCCGGCGCATGGATTGGCTCTCATTTCGGCTGGCGCGCGACCTTCTGGGCGGTGAGCGCCATCGGCGTCATCGCAATCATGGTCATCGCGGCGCTGGTCCCGCATGACTCCGCAAAGGAGCCTGCGACGCAAGGCTTCAGGACTGAGATGCGGGTTCTGGCGCGGCCACAGGTGTTGATGGGGTTGCTGACCACAGTAGTGGGTTTCGCCGGTGTATTTACAGTTTTCACCTACATTCAACCGATCCTGACGCGCCTGAGCGGCTTCTCCCAGTCCGCCGTTTCACCCGTGCTGCTGGTGTTCGGAGTGGGCATGATCGCGGGCAACCTGCTGGGCGGCCGCCTCGCTGACCGCAAGTTGGTGCCGGCGCTGCTGGGCACGCTCGGTGCACTGGCGATTGTCCTGGCCGCGATGACGTTCGCCCTGCACAGTCAGCCAGGTGCTGTCATTTTCGCAGGCCTGTTGGGTGGCGCCACGTTCGCGACAGTCGCCCCTCTGCAACTGCGAGTCCTGCAGAAGGCGCAAGGTGCCGGCCAGAGCCTGGCGTCGAGCCTGAACATTGCCGCTTTCAATCTCGGCAACGCGCTCGGCGCGTGGCTGGGAGGGTTTGTTATCAACCACGGTCCCGGATTGGGGGCAGTCACCTGGGTTGCCGCACTCGTCACTCTGACGGGACTGATTCTTGCCGTGTTGAGTGTCCGCCTGGACAGCGGGCGCCGGTTTGCGGCGGACGCATGCACAATTGGAGTATAGCGATGGAGTATCGATTTCTAGGCAAGTCGGGTTTCAAGGTTCCGGCTCTCGGCTTCGGTGCAGGAACCTTTGGTGGCAAGGGCCCTCTGTTCAGCGCGTGGGGTAACACGGACGAGAGCGAAGCACGGCGGCTGGTCGGCATTTGCCTGGACGCCGGTGTCAATCTCTTCGACACCGCCGATGTGTATTCCGACGGCGCGTCGGAGTCCATCCTGGGCGCTGCCATCAAGGGGCGACGCAACCGCGTCATTGTGTCGACCAAACTGACACTTCGGGCCGGGGACGGTCCGAATGACTTGGGCGCCTCGCGCCATCATCTGATTGAGGCTACGGACAAGGCCCTCAAACGCCTCGGGACGGACTACATCGATCTGCTCCAACTGCATCACTTCGACGCGATGACGCCAGTCGAGAGTGTCATGTCAACGCTCGATGACCTGGTACGTGCGGGCAAAGTCCGTTATCTCGGCGCTTCCAACTTCTCCGGCTGGCAGCTCATGAAGTCGCAAGCGGTCGCCGATCGCTACGGCTACTCCCGATACGTCGCCAACCAGACTTACTACTCACTGATCGGTCGCGACTATGAGTGGGAGCTGATGCCACTGGGCCTGGACCAAGGCATCGGCGCGGTAGTCTGGAGCCCGCTGGGCTGGGGACGTCTGACCGGGAAGATCCGGCGTGGCCAACCGCTCCCGCCGTCGAGCCGACTGCATGAGACCGCCGGGTTTGCACCGCCTGCGGATCAGGAGCACCTGTATCGCGTGGTTGATGCGCTCGCTGAAATTGCCGACGAGACCGGCAAGACGATATCGCAGGTCGCATTGAACTGGCTGCTGCAACGGCCTACGGTTGCTACGGTGTTGATCGGGGCGCGCAATGAAGCGCAACTGCGGGAGAACATCGGTGCTGTTGGCTGGAATCTGACTGCGGAGCTGGTGGCCAGGCTCGATGCGGCGAGCCGTGTGACGCCGCCTTATCCGTACTATCCATATTGGAACGGGCAGTTTGCTGAGCGGAACCCGCCGCCGGTGCAGCAGGGTTAGAACATTGTGCGCTGCCGCACTGGCTCCGCTCGTGTGATAGTGCGCCGGAGACATTTTTGGTCTATCGTCCGGTTGGGTCCCTTGCATGACCAACGCCGGAGAACAAGATGTCGAACTATCTCACGGTCATTCATGAGTGCAAGGATTACGCGCCATGGAGGAAGGTGTTTGATGCGGACAGGCCGAACCGTTCGGCGGCGGGCCTGACTGACATCCACGTGCTGCGCGAGCACGACAATGCCAACCTGATCGCAATCATGTTGGGAATGAGTGACGTCGGTCGCGCCAAGTCATTCATCGCATCGCCGGATCTGGCCGCCGCCATGAAAGCGGGAGGCATCATCGGAACACCGCGAGTCCGGTTCCGACAGGGAGAATACAAACCAGCCTCCGCCGCCAACTACGCTACCATGACGGTGTCTGTTCGTGACTACCCGACAGCTTTAAAGGCTTATGCAATGGATGCGGCTGACCGCAGAAACGCGGGGCTCACGGATCGCGCGGTCCTGCAGATGATCGACGATCCAAACAACCTGCTGCTGTTGTGGACGGTGAGTGATGTTGCGCGGGCGACGGATTTCTTTCAGTCGCCCCGGCTGGCAGAGCATATGGCGAACAATGCTGGGGTGGTCGGGCCGCCTGAATTGCATTTTTGGAGGGATTGAGGGCACGGGGCCCGGTCTTACCAGACCCGCACGCGATTGTCCGGCGCGAGATACAAGGACTCGCCTGGCTTGACGTCGAACGCCTCGTACCAGGGATCCAGGTTGCGCACAGTCACGGCCCGGTACTGGGACGGTGAATGCCCGTCGGTGATGATCCGCTGACGCAGAGCTGGCTCCCGATACTTGCTACGCCACGCACGCGCGTAGCTAAGAAAGAACAACTGATCTGCGGTAAACCCCGACACCGCAGGCGGTTGAGCACCCTTGAGCGAGATTCGATACGCGTCGTACGCGACCGCCAGACCCGCGAGATCCGCGAGGTTCTCGCTCAGTGTCTGTTTGCCGTTGACTGCCAGATCAGGAAATGGCTTGTACAGGCTGTACTGCTGCGCCAACTTCCCGGAGGCCGCCGTGAAGTGCGCAAAATCGTCCGGTGTCCACCACCGCACGTATTTCCCCGAATCATCAAACAGCGCCCCCTGGTCGTCGAAGCTGTGACTGATCTCGTGTCCGATGACGCCACCCGCGGCGCCGTAGTCCATTGCCGACGGACGATTCGGATCGAAGAAAGGTGGCTGCATGATCGCCGCGGGGAAGAGGATGGCGTTCATTACCGGGAGATTCACGGCGTCCACGAGCTGGGGATTCATCACCCACTCACCACGGTCCACAGGATGCCCGAGCTTCGCGAGATTGCGCTGCAGCTCGAACTGCCTGCCACGCTCGGCATTGCCGTAGGCATCGCCCCTGACTACCCGCAACGCCGAATAGTCACGCCAGTGATCCGGATAACCTACCGACACCTTCAGTGTCGAGAGTTTGGCTTTCGCCTTGTCACGCGTCTGCGGGCTCATCCAATCCAACCGATCGATCCGCGCACCGAAGGCCGCAATGAGCGCACGAACCATCGCCTCAGCGCGCGCTTTCTCAGACGGCGGGAAATATTTCGCCACGTACAACTTGCCAACGGCCTCGCCCAAAGCGTCATCCGTCGCCTGGATGGCCCGCTTCCATCTGGGCCTCTGTTGAACAGCACCTGTCAGTGTCGTGCCGTGGAACGCAAACTCTTCGTCGACAAATGCCTTCGGCAGCGTGTCGGCGACTCGTTCGATCGCGTGGAATTGCAGCCAGTCCTTCCACGTGGCCAGATCTTCGCTGGCCACCAGCGCCGACAGTCCTCGTATGGCAGTCGGTTGCCACGCAATGAGATCAGTGACGGTGTCCATGTGCGCCGCCGCCAGAAACGCTTCCCAATCCAACCCGGGCGCGCGTCGCTCCAGGTCCGAGCCCTTCCAGGGATTGTTTCCTTTGGCGACCTGCTCCGTCTCTTCGCGACTCCAATGCTTCGAGGCAATCTTGCCCTCGAGCTGCACGATCCGAGCTGCCTTGGCATCCGCATCCGCGATCTTCGCCAGTTTCAGCATCGCCGCGACATGAGTGAGGTGACGCTTGCGGATCTGGACCATGGAATCGGACGAGCTGAGGTAATAGTCCCGATCGGGCATCGTGAGGCCGCCCTGCAGCAGGAAGGGCACGTAGCGTGTCGGATCGTTGAGGTCGGCTGCTATCCAGAAATCAAACAGGTTGGTCGTGTGCAGCTCGACCGCATTCAGGATGTCGAGATTGGCGAGCACAGACTCGCCCAGGGAACGGGCGAGCGCCTTACGGTCCTGAATGGCGTCGATACGCTTCAAAGTCGGCGCGAGGGGTTCGATGCCGAGCTTCTCAATTGCGGCCTCGTCCATGTAGGTCGCATAGAAATCGCTGACGGGGCGCGCTTGCGGGTCGTTTGCGTGCTCAACCAGGTCGCGAATGCGCTGCGTGTTGAGCTCAGCGAGTATGGCGCCCGTACCATAGGAGGCCCGGTCCGCAGGAATTTCGGTGGCCTTCAGCCAGCCACCGTTCGCGTACTCAAAGAAATCATTGCCGGGAGCGACGCGGGTATCCATGCCATCGAGGGTGAGCTCAGCCGCGGATCCCGCGGTTGCGAACAGGAACGCAATGGCTGAGCAAAGCAGAAGTCCATGGTGTCGAGGCCCGCGAATGTTCCATTTCTCCACGGCTGTCTCCACTAATTTTGGCCAATTTTTTTGGCCAATGAGCCATTGTGCATCACTTGCGTTGCACGCCGCCCGCCGATCCAATATGGTCACACGGCTGCCGCCTCGGGAACGAAATTGAAGAGCAAACCCAGTAAACTCGGCTCCCGATGAACGTGAAGAAGATCAGGGCGGCGGGAGTCGGACCCAAGCAAGCCCGCAAAAAACGTCGACGCGATCTGGACTCCTTGTACGCTCAGGCGCTGCCGGCGAGCCGAAGCGGTGCGCTGTACAATGCTTTTCCGTACCCGACGAAGATATCGCCTGAAGCGATTGCGCTGTTTATTGCGGCTCACACCGAGCCAGGCGACGTAGTCTTCGATGGATTCGCCGGCAGCGGCACGACCGGACTGGCCGCGCTCATTTGCGAGAATCCCTCACAGGAGTTGCGGGACGAGGCCAAAAGACTCGGCCTGAAAGTCCGATGGGGAGCCCGTAACGCAATTCTGTATGAAGTCGGAGCGCTGGGTGCCTTTGTCGGGAGCACCTTGACACACCCCCCTGATGTGGAAGCCTTTCGCCAGGCCGCCGATGAAATCCTGGCCGCCGCGCGTACCGAGGATGGCTGGATGTACGCGGCGAGTGATCCCAGTGGACGGATCGGCGACATTCGCTACGTGATCTGGACTGATCTTTTGAAATGCCCCTCGTGTGGACACGAGGTGAGTCAATGGGACGCGTGTGTCTCCCGGAATCCCGCCGCAATCGCGTCCGAATATGACTGTCCTTCCTGTTCCAGGACCGCTTCACTTGATGACGCTGAGCGGGTCCTGGAACCGGTTTACGACGATGTGATCGAAAACAACAGGACGCTGCGTCAGCGTCGCGCCGCTTGGGTGTACGGCACGACCGGCAAGGAGTCCTGGTCGCGACCGCCGAATGATGCAGATGCTCAATTGATTGAGCGGATCGCAGGGGTGGCAGTTCCAGGGATCGTCCCTCGCGTCGAGATCCCGTGGGGAGATCTCTATCGTAGAGGCTATCACCAGGGGATCACTCACCTGCACCACTTCTACACCCGTCGCAACCTGATCGTGTTCGCAAACCTGTGGGCACGAACGCAATCCTTTCCGGCTGACATCGGGGATGCTCTACGATTCTGGCTTCTGAGCTACAACGCGTCGCACTCGACGATCATGACGCGCGTTGTCGCGAAGTCGGAGCAGAAGGATCTCGTTCTCACGAGCGCCCAGTCAGGCGTCCTCTATGTCAGCGGCCTGCCGGTTGAGAAAAACCTGATCTCCGGACTGCAGCGCAAACTCTCAACGATGGTGCGCGCGTTTCGTACGATCCGCAAAGGAGTCGGCCGCGTCCAGGTTCACCAGGCCTCGAGTTGTCAGGTCCGCCTGCCGGATGACAGTGTCGACTACGTCTTTACCGACCCTCCCTTTGGTGGAAACATTCCCTACTCGGAAATCAACTTCATCAATGAAGCGTGGCTGGACCGTTTCACGGATCGAACGGAAGAGGCCATTGTGAGCCCCGCGCAGAACAAGACCCTCGCTGAATATCAACAGCTCCTGACGGAAGCGCTCACTGAAATTCGCCGTGTACTCAAGCCCGAGGCCAAAGCGACCCTGGTGTTTCATTCTGCCTCCGCCGAAGTCTGGAACGCACTGCAAGGGGCTTATCAGGACGCCGGCTTTGGAGTTGAATGCGCGGGTGTTCTCGATAAGACACAGGGCAGTTTCAAGCAGGTAACGACTGCCGGAGCGGTGCGCGGCGATCCCGTCCTGCTGCTGGGCGCAAAGGCCGAGTACAAACGCGCCCCGAATGCCAATGTCTGGCGCGTCGCCAAAACTCTCTGGGCGGAGGCGGCATCGGCCGCCGACCCTGCGGAGCAGACTGCGCAGCGACTCTATTCTCGATTGGTCACGCACTACCTTTCCAACCATCAGCCGGTGCCGCTCGACGCGGAATCATTTTATCGATGGCACGCGGCCCAGGTTTCCGCGAAGGACCCGCTGCGTGCGTAGCTCAGTCGAGCGCGAGAAAATCCGGGCGGCGGCTCGTGATTACGAACAGGGGTTGCCACCCGGACAGCGCAAACTGTTGGGTCAGTACTTCTCCGGAATTCGTCTTGGGAAACTGCTTGCGCACCTGGCACTGACAGATGAGACACGGACGATTGTCGATCCCATGGCAGGGCATGGCGACCTGCTCGATGCGGCATGGGAGTCGGCCGGTGAGCGGAACCTGCGGCTCGAACGACTCGATGGAATTGAAGTTCACGATGCAACCGCGCGCGCCTGCATCGAGCGGCTTGCGAAAATAACTTCCGGGAAGCCAACGCCTGGAATTGTGACGGGAGATGCGTTCGAGCACGCGCAGACCGCGTCGCGCCCCAGTTATGACCTCGTAATTACCAATCCCCCTTACGTTCGCTACCAGGCGCGCAAAGGGATTGCGTCTGTCGATGAAAAGATCCGGTCGGGATTGCTGGCTTTCGCGCAAACGCATCAAGTGGCGGGCGAGCAAACGCTGTGGGAGTCCCTGATAAGGGGGTACTCCGGCCTGGCGGATTTGTCAGTTCCAGCCTGGCTGCTTGCAGCCATGATGGTCCGGCCCGGCGGGCGCCTTGCGTTGATTGTTCCAGCAACGTGGCGATCACGTGACTATGCCGACGTGATCCGGTACTTGCTCATCCGCTGTTTCGCGCTCGAGTTTATTGTCGAAGACACGCAGCCTGGCTGGTTTTCCGACGTGTTGGTACGCACACACCTCATCGTCGCGCGGCGGCTGCAACCCGCTGAAATTTTGTGCCCGGTGGGCGACCGGGTCGCACACTCACCGGCGGCAACCTGGCTTCAGGTCGCGCCGGAAGCGGCGGATGAACACTCGCTCGTGGGCGCGGCTTTCGGTGGGAAGTGTCCGGAGAAGCAGTTTGCGGATTGGGCGCGCAAAGGTCGGGTGAACGCCAGGCGTGGGATCCGCATTCGTCATTTTACGATGGAAGCCGAATGGGCCTTTCTGACCCGGCGCCTGGCATCCAGGAGTTGGTTCCAGCAGCTCGAACCCAAAGCTCAGGCACCTGCGCGTGTTGTGAATGGAAATGTGAATGCACGTCATCCGCCAGAGATCCCGGATGCCTTGCGGGAGATCTTCCCCAATGCTCTGCCCAGGGCGGATCTCGTCACACTCGAAGAGGCCGGCATTGAGATCGGCCAGGGCTTGCGCACCGGCTGCAATATCTTCTTCTACGTGACTGCATGTGGGCCTGCCAGGCGCGGCCTGACACCTGTGCGGGCGTCTTCTCACTTTGATGAAAAACAATTTTGGGTGCCGACGGATGTGCTGCGCCCGGTGCTTCGTCGGCAGTCTGAAATAAAGACCTTTGAGAGTGGCGGAGACTGCGGCGGTCGAGTGCTCGACTTACGTGATTGGATATTGCCGGAGCATGCTCCGATCGTCGCTGCGTCCGCTAAAGCCTATGAAGCCCTTGGGGCGACACCGCCTGCGGTTATGCCGGAGGAATTGGCCAACTTCGTGCGCGCGGCGAGCGAATCCCACCCGCCGGGAAAAGACGACTCCGTGAGCATTCCGCAGTTATCGGCCGTCTGCACAAACGTACGCGTTCCCCGTAACGAATGACGCCTCGATTCTGGTACATGCTGCCCGATTTCGCGCCGCGTCATCTTCCTGCCTGTTTTGTTGCGCGAATCAACAACGAGCTTCCCTGGGTGGAATGCAACCGCGATCCGCCCTGGCTCATTGACGCAAATTTCTCGACCTTCTGGTCAACGAAGGGTGACTGGTCGCACTACGCGCTCCAGGCTCTGCTCAACAGCGCCTGGTGTCGAACGTTCATGGAAGCGACAGGCACACCGATGGGCGGTGGCGCGCTGAAACTCGAGGCCACGCACCTGCGTCGCTTGCCAATCCCTTCCCTGGGGGCCGTCGCGAAGGCGGCCCTGGATGAAGCAGGCAGGCAACTCACCAGGACGGCCGTGCGCGTTCAAGCTCGCATTGACAGGATAGTGCTGGAAACGATGGCGGCCGACGCAAGGGCCCCTGTTGTTCAACTGATCCAGGCCGTGACGGATCGCGCATACTCTCTCGCTACCGCGCGCCGAAGGGCCGCCTGAGTGGATGCCAACGTCGCTCAGGCACGAGAACTCATCAGGCGTTGCCGCCAGTTACGCGATGCCGGAAAAATCGAGGCAGTGCTGCGCAGCGAGTTTGTGTCACACCTGCGAGTGATCTTTGCATCTGACGATGACGTATCGTGGATCAATCAGTACAGCGTCGGCACCGAAGCACACATCAAGGTTGGCACGCGAACAGGAAAAGTCGCCGCTCGATTCATCGATAACCTGGTGGGAGCAACCAGCATCGAATACGAATCGGATCTGCGAATCCGGGTAAAACGGGAGACAGGATATCGTCAGGTCCGCGAGCATGCCGTCGGTGTGATTCGCAAGGGCACTTCACCATCGCAGATACGCGGACTACTTTCGGACTTTGTCGAGTGGTATGCCTACGAAATCACTCTCGCGCCCGGTGTTGATGTCGGATCGTGCACGCCGGAAGACATTACGCTGTCGGAAATCGACGCTCTCGAGCTCGCTGACGATGATGAAGACACAGCCGAGCGGTTGATTGCCTTCATTCGCAGGCATCTGGCTCGCCAGCGATCCCGGCCTTTGACAGCCGAGTTCCTGAGCTCCGACCTGGGCCTCGAGAGTGGACCCGGCCGGCGCAGTATCGGACCGCTGACGAAGCTCGTGCTCGCGGGCCGTAAGAATGATCGCTCCATCCTGCTCGCCACGAACCTGTGGTCGGGATTTGTCGACCATCTCGAAAGCGATAAAAAGAGCTTTCGCGTGGAAGCCTACGCCGACGAAGTCTATCTTTGCGTGCTCGCACGCCTGCTGAGCGCAAACGTCCTTGCCAACCAGGCCATCCTGAGCGAGACAGCCGAGATCAAATCGATCCTGGATGGCAGCTACTTCCTCTTGCGGTATCAGCTCAACAATCTGGTGGAGGCGGATTATTTCGGCTGGCTCACCGCGCCAGCACACATCGATGCGATTGTGCCCATGGCGCGGGAGATTCAACGCGATCTGTACGCATACGATTTCAGTGCCCGCCGGGAAGAAGATCTCTTCGGCAGGCTGATGGCAGAACTTGCGCGCCGCAGCCATCGGAAACTGTTGGGTCAGGAGTGGACACACGCATGGCTGGCCAAACTCCTGGCCGAACGCTGTATCGACAATCTTCCCAAGGGTGAGAGCCCGCGCATCGTCGACATGTGTTGCGGATCGGGCTCCATGCTCGCCGAGGTTCTGAAGGCGGCCCGACAGCGGCTGAAACTGAAGGGCCTTACCAGTCTGAGCCAGGTCGTTACAGGCTTCGACATCGACCCTCTGGCCGTCAGCCTCTCCAAAACAACCTGGATCGTCACTCTCGCGGCGGAAATCAAGGCTGCGACCGGCCCGATATCCATCCCCGTCTTTCACGCCGATTCGCTTTTTGCAGCCACACCCAGGCTCTACTCGCTGCCCCTGTTCGGAGATGAGCAGCCGATCTCCGTGCCGCTCGACGGTAAAACAATCGAACTGCCGCATGCACTCATGCAGCCGTTGTACCGTGAACTATTCGATCGCATCGTTTATTGGGCTCATGACGAAGCCTCTGCAGCGCAGGAGAAGCAACAGCCGATTGTGCTTACCAACAAGGACGCCGATCGGTTTCTGATGGGCGCCGCGGCAGCAGTCAACGTGCCGTTGCCCGCCGGCCTGCGAACTACGCTCGTAGAACCGGTCAAGCTGCTCGCCAATCGCATCATTGAGCTGACTCTCGCCAATCGCAACAGTATCTGGTCCTTCATCCTCCGCAACACTTATCGCCCGGCACTCTTCAGCGGCCAATTCAACGGGTTGGTATCAAATCCGCCGTGGCTCGCCCTGAGCGCCATCGGTAACAATCCTTACAAGAATTCACTGAGAATCCGCGCCAAGGCCTACGGAATCATGCCGCGCAGGCAGTCCTTCCTGCACGCCGAGCTGGGAACCACTCATCTTCTACATGCGATAGATCGATACCTCGCGCCGGATTCGTCAATCGCGTGCCTCGTTCCCGGGAAGATTCTCGATGGCACTCATCATGAGCCCTTTCGACGTAGGGAATTCCTGACGAGTGAGCGGCGGCTTGCCTTTGAGTTGCGGGAAGTTTGGAAAGTTGCGGAGGGCACTTTCAAGTATCCCGGTGCGGCAGTTATCGGTGTGAAGCGTAGCCGCGTTTCTGAGGTCCAGACGAAACCACTCGCAGGTGCGATTGCTCGACCGGAAGGCCTCGATGCGTGCGCGGTTTCCGTCAAGACAATTGGGCCCGAGCGAAGCGTTTGGGTGCTTCAACAGTCGGGCGGGTCTGTCGAAGCGGTAGATGCAGCGACGGCGGTGTCCTTTCAGCAAGGCGCCGACCTCATGCCCCGCACGACGACTTGCATTGAAATTCTCAGCCAAGCGGGCGCCGAGTATCGTGTTAACACCCCAAGCAAAGATTCGCAGTGGAGGTTTACGGTCAAAGCGCCGCATGAGCTGAAAAAGGAGCGCTTTCCAGGGCACGTCGCGCCGCGCTTCATCTGGCGCATGGCGCAGTCAGAGAATCTTCTTCCCTTTCTATTTGGCGAACACCGAGCGCCCATCGCACTGCCTGCCGACCGCGACTCGGGCGGTGCATGGCGAATCTTTGAAGAGGCGGAGATCCGCAAGACCGGTCTGCTTGAAACTGCCCGCCGGTTTGCAAAGATAAACTCAAAACTCGCCAAAGTGGGAGTTGGCACAACCCTGCAGCAACGTATCAATCTGCGCCGCAAGCTCAGCAAACAGGTATTCGGCGCCAAAGGCTACCTGCTGGTTGCACCCGCCGGCGGCAAGCACATTTGCGCGGCGTGTCTGCCTGTCAAGGACGCAAAAGATCTCGTTATCGATCAAACGTTGTATTGGAAGGTCATCGAGTCCGCCGATGCCGCCTGGTACCTGGTTGGAATGCTCAACAGCCGCGTGCTCACAAAGACAATTTCGCCGTTCAATCCGAAGGGCGCTTTTTCGGAGCGTCACATCCATACGCTTCCCTATAAGTTCATGCCTCGATTCGATCCGCTCAACGCTGACCATGTTCGCTTGGCAAAACTGGCACGTGAGGTCGCTAAAATCGTGCGCAAAACCGTTGCC
>Ga0307510_10007223_pt1 | contig 13232 bp, 14 predicted proteins | sample 12_EM_MG_FD_207224 | JGI IMG/M metagenome (GOLD analysis project Ga0307510, IMG submission 207224) | Populus trichocarpa ectomycorrhiza microbial communities from riparian zone in the Pacific Northwest, United States - 12_EM | ecosystem: Host-associated > Plants > Roots > Unclassified | place... | reverse complement strand
ATAGAAACCTTCAGCATACATCTACTGATGCATGCCCCTCATGTCTCAGAACCCAACAAACTTGGCAGTACAGTGCAGAGTCTGCTCTACATCCAGCTCATTCCTCCTCCTCCTACGCACCACCTCGTTTTCCTTGTAACCCCTTTTGCGGCACAAGAGCTACTCGTCGACCCGCTCCCTGAGGGCACATCGTGCAACAGTATACTCTACCCCAACGGAGCCTGCATTATGGACCTGAAGGAAGTGTGTGATCTTCTATACAAGATGCAGCGCCCCGCCATCGCACCAAATGTACGTTTTCCATTTTTACTTTTCTCCTCGCTCTTTGTTCCCGTCTCATTGGCGACTCTGACAACTTACAAGTTGGTATATCCACATGACTGGAAGGAGAAGGACCTCATCTTGTTCAACAATCGTGGCGTACTGCACACCGTTGTTGGTGCATTGAAACAGGACCAATTACGCATGTTCCATCAACGCAACCTTGCCATGTCGGATGAACCCATAGGGCCTATGCTGGAGGACGTGAGACGATATGCATGAGGTCATGTATATGTGTGACATACATTTGGTGAGGAAGCCGGCTTTTACGGGATAGTTCGTCTCTGTATATGGGTCCCTACGATCTCATGCCCCTTGGTTGTAGTCCCTGAATTGGGTGGGTGAACTGTTGCGATAGTTCTTAGAGTCTATTGGTTTGGCAGTTTGTTTTCCAATCCAAGCCATTCAGACAGTTGTCGGACATGTGTTCTATTGTGACTTGTGACAAGTAGTGTCACTATAGCTCAATGTTTTATACAATGCCTTTACTCTTCCACGACAACTCCTGCATGTGTGGACACAAGGAGAGGACTGCTAAAAGTGCATTAGATGTGTGCCGGAGCACTTTTTTTTGACACATTGAGAATCATTGTCGCTAAGTTGGGTGCAACACATGCCACAGAGTAGCCCATGGAGCCTGCCGCACGAAAAGTGAAATCTATTCCTTTGACGCTTCTCCGACAATTTACTGATCAGGTGAAGGTTAGACACATGTTACCGGCACCTCAGCATATATTCAAAATCTCCCCCTTTCCCAATTTGCACTGCTCCCTTCCACTTCCCTCCTGTGTTTCGATGCACTCTGTAACTTGCAACTGGGCCAGGTAGCGAACTCCATGACTGTGGCAGAATACTCATCATGGAAAAGTGTTGACAATGTATCAGGTGTGCGAAATGACTCGAGTTGTTAGGGACAAGCCCCAATGGACTTGTCAAGAACACAAGTCATAGGGGACTTGGTGAATTGCCTGCCCTCCCCAGGTGGATGGGATCCACACAGAAGATGAGAAGGAAGACGAAACGAGAGGGTATCTCTTCGTGGAAACGATAGACATCCAAGTTGATCAAATCTCTAAAAAGCCAGTGAGATAAGAAGGCATAAAGTCCAAGAGAGAGGAATGACACCTACTTTGAGAATGCATCCTGCAATAACTCCAGACATGCTGCTACAAGAGATGACTGTTACACCCGACACAATCTCATCCGCCCAATATGTCGTAGAGAGGTCCTGCACTGCAAGCACATGCAGGCTGGTGGATCCACATCGCGGAGATTGCGACGTTCCCTCCTCCGCACGGATTCCCGAGAGGGTTTGCGCCCAGTGATGGGACAAGAGCCCAATGGCCACTGTGAATCCCTGGACTGCCACCTCTCCCACAGGGGCCGATCCCAATGTAGCTGAGGACATCCCTGATTAGGCAGTACACGACAAGTTCAGAGGCTTCATCCATAAGGCAGCAGATAGTGGTGGTGATGACGGAGCGGAACACCAGTGGAACACGCCAGGTCAATGGACAGCAGGATGGGTTTGTGGATGTGGAGCGAACAGTGGTAGAGATGACAATGAGGTGAGGATGAATTGTGGAGAGTTGGCTGGGGAAGAACTTTCTGATATCGACTTTCCGCTACGCACTTATCAGTGTCAAGATCGTCCCTGGTAGTATGTACCAAGGCCTAGTCATGGAGGACATCAGGTGGCTAGATGTAGAAAAGGATTTGTGGGCATGGGCAGGAGGCAAGAACGCAGAATGCAGCACAAGGGCCAGGGTTTGGAAGCCCCAGTATGGAGTTGTCCAAGTCGGTTCCCTTGAACGGCAGTAAACGAGATGTTGGCTAACTGTTACCACCAGAATCGGATTGGAGACAGTTTGCCGATTTTGGCCTGGTGTGTGAGACTCGGAGTAAGCCACCATACACAGAATATGTCCCAACGCGACGCCAGAGGTTTTGCTGAAGAGCAGAAATTACTTGAATCCTGTCAACCTCAGACCTCTGTTTCCAAGGGTGGAAAGCTGATGATCCCTGTGAGATCCATGGCTTTGATGAATGAGGCTTGGCGGCAGGAGATGGGATGGGAATGGCTACTTACTCCATGGTATATTTGTCGTTGTCCAGAAGCTCCAGAACTCGAGTTGGTTTATGTGTACATGTACCAAATATCAAGTGTATTTGCAAAGCAATATGAACTCGTTTTGTCGCACATCGCTCACCATCAAAATTATGTTTGTGCCCAATGGTCCTGGACATAATTGACCAACCCCCCTTCAAGTTGGTTCCAGCCGGTGACTTGCCCATAGAGATACACCACCCCTCGGCCATTTAATGGGTACGAGTCTCATCTTTTCCCCATTTATCCCCTCCAATCATGGCTCAACACTTGACCAATAGGACTACCAAAGCTACCAAGGCTCCAAGTTCTGGTCCTCATAGGCTGGATGTTCATCCTGCTCGTTCGTCTTGTACCCAAGAAATGGTGAGTTCCTTGTTCTATACCTGCCTTTGGGTCTTGCTAACAAGTTATGCCAGCCCTCTCCAGTCAATTGACAGCGGTGAAGAATTCAGTTTAGACCATGTAGGTGACGATACATGCGATGCACCTGGCCCAGATGGCCTGCAGGGGCTGGAATTACAGAGCAGTGCCGGTGATTCCCAGGATGTTAGTTCTCATGCTGCCCTCGACATTTTGTACTTCTTTGCACCCATCGGCGACCCTGAGATTCCAGTTGCACTGCACACGAGGGTCTGCAAGCCATGCATGTAAGTGCAGGCCTGATTGCGATTATTATGTTCTCACAAAGCAGGAAAAAATATGGTGCCGATAACAAAGCTGACGTGCCCGGTGGTATCATCAATTATATTTATCAACCTAACACCGGGAACACCAATCTTCGGAAGCATCTGTACAAGGTCCATGCTGCCGAGTATGACCAGAAGGTCAAGGACAATCATAACTGGAACTACCCGCTATCAACTCAAGTGAAAAACTGGGCCCTCCACAAGAATGCCAGCAATGTACGCAACCCGTCGCTCCCACTGTTCACTCAGGAGGTGTTCGTAGAACGCATTGTCAATCTTATCGTTGTGAATGATCTGGTAAGTCTTGAGTCTTAACAATCTTGTGTTCTCACGCTAAGGTGTCTTCAGTCGATTCATCTTGTCGAATCCCTGGAGTTTCGACTGCTGTGTTTGACCCTCCATGCGACCCTCACCGATTCTGAAATTCCTCACCATGATAAGGTGAGGGAAGGTGTAATTTATTATTGGAAGAAGGGATTTGGAGCGTTGAAAGTGGAGCTTTTGGTGAGTTTGTGCGTTCTACCTTCCCCCTTTCCTCTATGCTAACTTTGATCGATAGGAAGCCTGTGGGCAGATCAGTTTCACAGCAGATATTTGGGGAGCTGGGAATATGGTGTCGTTCTTAGGGCTGACTTGCCACTGGATCGCTGCTGACAAGTCAACCGGATCCCTTTCACTGAAGGCTTCACTTATTGGCTTTCATCGCCTCAAGAAGAAGCACACAGGTCGCTGCATAGCAAAGGCAATCGCCTATCTACTTGATCGCACTGGCATCACCCATAAAGTATTTATTCTCTGATATCTGTGTGTTGATGTTAACCTCCATTTCAGATCGGCCACTTCACTCTTGACAACGCCTTGAATAACGCATTGGCCATGGAAGCGCTTGAGGTCCTGTTGGCCAGACATGGGATAACCGACATGGTCAGATTCGACCCTCAGCGCAGCTGTGTCCAATGTTATGCCCATATCATCAACATCTGCTCTTCACACGTCATTTCTTCCTTTACTTCAACACCTGAATCATATATTTCTCAGCTCAAGATTACTCCTGACCCCAACTATCTATGTCACTGCAGTGATAGCTTGGACACTGGGAATGAATCAGATTCGGACTCTGGGACTGAATCGGGCAACTCAGATGACGACGATGATGATGATGACGATCAAGACTACAAGTTGAAACTTGCCAGTTGCCACCACCAAGGTAACCCTAAGCCCAAGGGATGGGTTGATACCATGAAACGCGACCCACTCCGGCGTGCTCAAAGGGTCATTCGTTTATTGTGCTCTTCTGATAATCACAGGACCGAGTTTCAGAAGATTATCATAAATGGTAATGAGCATGGTTTTTTCACCAAGATGGATAGCAGTGGCAACCAAGTTAAGGACGACGTCCCAGTACTGCAAGTTCTGAGAGACGTGAGAACAAGGTGGGACTTGGTGTATTTGATGTTGCTGCGTCTAAGAGAACTCCGACTGGTAAGTCATTCTTACTGTTTGCAATAGGACAGTAAAGACTAAAGACTACTCAAAATAGGCCGTCGATTTGTATTTCAAGACAAAGGTATCAGATGTTGTTTCATGTTATGCATTGTCGAACAAGGATTGGGATATCTTGGAGGCTTTAGAAGTGGTTTTACAAGTAAGTTTGCTACTTGACCCAGGTCCGAAGGCATGCACTTATCAAAACAACAGGTCCCCCACACTTTTCAACAGAGCATGTCCTCCAAGTCAATGCCTGTCCTATCGTGTGCTATCTCTGATTTTGAGACGTTCATAACAGATTGGGAGATACTCGGAGACGAACATGAGGGTCTCAAGTACTGGATGGAAATTGGCCTGGATTGGGCCAAGAAATACTACATCCGAATGGACAAGACAGATGCATATGTTGTCACGATGTGTAAGTTCTATACTCCATATGTCACCACTCTAGCTGCCAACTTGAACCTACAGTCATCAATCCTGCTATACGATTCTCATGGATTGATGCCAAATGGGAAACTTCATATATCCAGTGATCGAAGAAACTCATTCTTGAACTTGTAAGTGTGTCTATCAGCTCATCATGTATTGCGAATATATCCTGTGCAGATGCACCAGTACCGTCAGACCTTGCCCCTGCCTGTCCACATGTCCAATTCCCCTGTCGACCCCGTTCCATGCCCTGGATGTCGACCACCTCCAACGCGATACAAAGTCAAGTGTTCTGCTTGTGAAACCAATTCTTCACTTCAAGAGTTCACAGTTGAAGTGGAATACTGGAAGTATGCATCGGGCAAGATCAATTCTTCTAAGACCGACATCCTAAAATTTTGGGAGGTGAGTGAGGTCCATGTTACTGGACGGGACAACAACTCACACCCTCATAGGCCAATAAAACCAAGTTCCCGACACTCTTTGCAATTGCCATGGATTATTTAGCCATCCAGGCCACATCAGTACCCTGTGAATGGGTATTTTCATCAGCAAAGGCAACAGACACTGCGAAGCGAAACTGGATCAGCCCCATGCTCATGGAGGCCCTCCAAACACTCAAATTCATTCTCAAGAAATGGCGACTTGACTTCATTAAGGGGTGGGCGACACCAGAAGCAGCCATGAGGGGGGAGTCAAAATCAGATGTTGACCTTGGTGCTCTCCTCAAGGATGATGCCAATGCTGCGATAGATAAGATTCTGAAGGAGTTTTGTACCTACGATTGAGAGCAGATGTCATGTTTCTTTCTTTGATTTCAACAATCAATAATCCGATACGTCTATCAGTCATGTATTGTAGTCTGCTACATTAGATTGTATCCCACACGTGATCTCTTTGGTGCAACGCGAATGCATCCATGTCAGGTGACTAAAATCAATACGTTGGCATTGGAGTATTGATCTGACCCAACCCTGCCGAGCGGCTGTTCTTCCTCTTCACTCTCAATGACCAGCATGCCCATTCAGAGACCTTCCAGGAAACAACCCGCTTCCCAATGACTAAATTTTGTACGTGTTGGTGGCCGATACAGAATAGGAAAACTGCTCGGTACTGGTGGATCTGGTAAGCCCCATTCCGATCAAGTTCACCTCATCTCTCTGAGCTTTCTAGGGAGTGTTTATCTAGGAAAAGACATTAGGAATGAAGCTAGTGTCGCTCTGAAAATAGGGCATGGAGAGAGCTCGCCTTTAAAGCTTAGTCATGAGTACAGCGTGTATACAGCCATCTCTGGGAGCGTGGGCATCCCTGAAGTACTCTGGTACAGCAGAGAAGGCATGCATGAGGTTATCATCCTGGAGTGTCTTGGGGCCTCACTTGACAATCTAATCAGGGCGCGACAGTTTGACTCCAGGAAGACATTTTTGTATGCCGCACAGATGGTACATTTGTTCTATGCATAAATGGATCTAGAATGCTCTCTCATATTCCCAGCTTGCAACGCTCAAGTCGCTACATACTCAACACTACATCCATCGTGACATCAAGCCAGGCAACTTCATAATCTCAGTCGATAGCCCTTCTCCTGTCCCCTTCCTCATCGATTTCAGTCTGGCGCAGCAATACTGCGATCCTTCAACCTATTTACACACCCCATACGACCCACACGACCCGACTGTCGGTACTCTTGCATTCTCCTCCATCAATGGTCAGCAAAAGGGTACTCAATCCCATTGTGATGACCTTGAGTCCTTCGCCTATACTCTCATTTATTCAGCTCTTGGGGAATTATCATGGACTGGCTGTCATAACTCCAAGGCAGTCCTTCAGAAGAAATTAGGAACTCCCTTGAAACAGCTATGCCAAGGCTTACCCACTCCCTTCTGCAACTTCGTCCTCTATGTCCGAGATCTTGACTTCAACGAGAAGCCAGATTACCAGCGCCTCCACTCGATCCTCTCGCTGTGCTTGGAAACTGAGACCAACCAGCCTATCAAAGTGCCTCCTTCTGTTCATGACCCTGTGAACGAAGTGCACATGCCTGCTGTCTGTGGTTGGGTGTAAGTAAATCTCAAATAATGGGTAACTGATTCTGACTATTCACTTCAACTTACCCAGTCTTCGCTTGTCAACTCGAACAGGCAAACCATCCTCTCTGTACTCATATTGCACATCTGGGTCATCAAGAAGGCTCAAGCAATCATCCTAACTCTATGGCAGTTCCTCCCCTTCTTACTTTGTTTTGAGTCCTCACAGGGGGGGTGGTTCATGTCCACACTTAGAGACCAACGTTGTTGTAGTTTGGTGTACCATGTAGTTTGGTGTATTGTGAACAGAGTTCCAATCTGGGCCCTGAAGTGTGTGTGAACTTAGAAAGATAACTAGCTTTGATTCTGGGGATGGGATATATCAAGGGTACGGGTGTGCAAAATTTTCAGATCGGTATCGGTTTGAAGTTGCTTACAGTAGGATGACAATGACAAATGTATGGGCAAGGTAGGGCCAGGACCAAATGTTACCATCATCATCGCCTCTACCTCTGCCCACAGTGCCCAGTCTGCCTCCCCCACCGCCACCACGACCTTATCCCATGGCACCCCCACACAGCCAAAGAGTCGTCCCCGAACGACCCAGCAATGCGATGCGGACCGGCTTTTTCAGGACTCGACCTGCCAGTGCCAGAGCCCGTACGCCCATCATCTCTCTATGCCACCAGCCTTCCCAATATGTCGAGTTTCTGCTCACATCGACCTGGTATTTTTCTACAGGTTATCCCCTGCTGCAGACCTCCATCTCGTCCGGTGAACATCAAGCTTTGCAAGCCCTCACATGGGCAGCCACTGCAGCAGAACTCAGTGGCATGCTTGTCAACAAGATGACTGGCAGGGCATCTTACTTGTTCTGGGGAGGCAATGTATTTATCGCTGTTTTTATCACCCTGACTTTGACTGACACCGTCTTTCCCCCTTTGTCTTCCATTTCATCCAGCTTTCCCAAAACACAGGTGACGACATTTCCATATGTTAAGGGCGTGATGCAGAGTGCTATTAATATCCTAAGGCTCCAACTTGACTGAGTGGTTGTTATGATCTTAAACCCTACCCCCAATTTTCCCTTCATTTTCCACTATTTTCCACCATTTTATTCTGTGCTCTCGGTCACTCGTTCTTCACTCATTCCCTCACACGCCGCTCGGACCGCCATCAAATCACCTGACAAGTCACCTGATGGATCACCTGACCATTCCGCAGTCAATTATCACATGCCATCACTCCGCAGTCCGCAGCATTCCGCAGCATCACCATTTATCCTCTTATGGATTGCCAGCTCATAATGGAGCTATACTTAGGACTGCCACGTCATGATGTACTTTACTAAATATTTTCATATTTCTTTGTGACTCCTGTGACCTGTTACTTCTCACTTGTATATAAGACCTTGTAACCTTAGCAGTTGGGCCCTAAGCCTAACTTGGTTTTCAATCCAAGACTTGTAGCTTCCCCCAGGACTCCAAGAGTCACCAGTTTGAACCTTCAGTTGCTTCAAAGCCCCCTTGAAGCTCTCCCCTCTACTTCTAACAGAACACTCAGAAGTCGCCCTTATCATCAGGGACTTACTTGTTATACTGCGTAGCCAACCGGTACCACGCTACTTACGTGATCATTGCCTCAGGAGGATACCCCACTGAGCAATACGAAGTCGTTGCACTAGGAGGACACCCCACTAGTCAAGCAACTCAAGTCGTTGCCAAACCACCCCACACACGTCGCGTCTTTAAGGCCCTTGGACCTTAACACAAGTTAGGCTTTCCTACAAGCTCTTGAAACACAGAGCTGTTACCACTGTGGCGACCACCCAGACATACACACTCAGCAACGAGTTTACCCAGATCTTCAGGAGACAACAGGACGATCTCCCAGAACACATTAAAGTCAACGTATATTTCAACGATCAAGGACCAGGACATCCCGACACCGGATACTGCCTTGATACCCCAAGGAAACAACACGCGCCTATCAAATTTATCGAAGCCAACAACACCTATTACTGGGTCAGACTTCTCTGGAGAGAGAACCAGTGGCAAACCAATCAAAGAGGCATATACAACGGACCAGAAGTTGGCTGGTGGATCATATCAGACCCTCAGCATCCAAACCACATCTTTTACGAGCAAGAGGCCAGCGTCCCTCTCACTATCGCAGCAGTTACCACAGCACTTCAGCAGCTTCCTACCCGACCCAATACCCCAGATTATCCAACCGCAATGGAAGGACAACAGGAAGAAATCAATGTCGCTACTGGCCAAGCACAAGCAGATGCACAGAGGATTAACATCATCAGCAATCCCTCTAATGGCGCACTTAAAGGAAACCCTCCATTCATGTTTGATGGAGACAGAAACAAGACCCGCAAGTTCCTATTGAATTGGGATCTATGGGCAGCGGTCAACCAAGCCAATGACACCATGAAGAAACCCTTCTCCAGGATCATCACCATACTCAGCTATATGGATGGCACTTGCGTAGATGCCTGGAAGGAAGAACAACTCCAGAAACTCAAAGAAGAAATGGACGACGGAACCCTAGAGACAGATGAAACCCTCTGGGACAATTTCCTTGACAGATTCAAGAACGCCTTTGTTAATCAGAACCGTTGATCCGAAGCTTACCAGGAGTTATGCAAACTCAAGCAAGGAGAAAGTCTTGACAACTTTTTCACCAAATTCAAGCAGCTCGCACACGAGGCTCATGTTCCCCTAGACGACAAGGGAACCATCGAAACCCTGAAGCATGCTATGACCAAAGGACTCACTAGCGCCATCATTAATTCCCCCAACTTCAACCCTACTGCAGACACCCCTTGGATGTTCAAACAGTGGGAAGAACAGGCCCGCAAATGTCATCTCAAATGGAAGGCGGCAGCCAAGTTCACCCAAACGCGTCAAGGACTTTTCCAAGCTTTCAAGCTTTTCCCAAAGCAGAACTATGGGAAGAACAACAATACTCAGGGAAGAAACAATTATTGGCGAAACAACAAGCATACTACCTCTCAAGGAGGATATCATATGGACGTCAACGCTACTGTCACCACAGACATTAACACTACTGCTGGCGGAGAACAACAACACTCCAAGGCCAAGAAAGTGGAGCTCATGAGAAGCAACTTGTGCTTCTATTGCGAAAAACAAGGACACTGAGCCCAGAATTGTCGCAAGAAACAAGCAGACCATGGTAACTTCAGCGGTCAACGTAACAACTCCAGAGAGCCAGCTAGAGCTCACGTCACACCTACTATGCCAGACATCCAAGATCTTGACAGTCTTGCCAACTACCTGAAGGACAATATGGATTCCTTCAGCGAAGAAGCCAGGTTGGGCTTTGTAGAGAAACTGATGCCAAAGGATTTTCCAGCGGCCCTCAACTAGCTGCCTTAGTTAGGGCTTTCCGACTCGATAGTGTGTTTGTAAATAAGTCAAATTCAATACAACTCAAAGTTCCAATCACACACTATCGAGGGATGGCAGAAGAAAACATCTTACTCGACACTGGAGCAACAGAAAATTTTATCGATCAAGCAACTGTGGACAAACTTCATCTAGGAACCAAGAGACTCCCTTACGCTAGGAAGGTCTTTAACATCGATGGAACCCTCAATCGATCTGGAACCATCACTAAAGCTTGCGACTTACTTGTCACTCAGGGAAACAAGAAAGAACGAACTAGGTTCTTCGTCACTAATCTGGGTAGCGACCAAATGCTCTTTGGCTACCCCTGGTTCAAAAAGTTCAACCCAGATATCAACTGGGAGAAAAGCGAACTCAAGGGACCAAAAGTCAAAATCGAAACCCTACTCTATGGCACCCTTCAATATGCAAGAACATGGCTCAAAGAAAAGAAACAAGACAATGAAGACCTTATCCTCAAGGCACAGACATGCGCTCTATGGTCGGGAGTCACTCCTTCAGAAATGAGGGAAGGCCCGGTAGAGATTAACCGCACGCATACAGCAGTCGAAATGGCCCATAAGTACGCGTCGGAACATGGGAAGGAGGAAGTCACCCTCCCGGAAGAATTCAAATGTCACACAGCACTATTTTCGGATAAAGAGGCAAACAAATTCCCGCCAGCTCAAGGCGATGGAGACCACAAAATCGTACTCATGGACACCACCCCTACCCGCTTCAATTGCAAAGTCTACCTGCTCTCAAGAGATGAGCAGGAAGCAGAGAACAAATTCATTGACGAAAATCTGGAAAAAGGCTACATCGCACCCTCAGACTCCCCTTACGGCTTCTCTACCTTCATGGTCCCTAAGAAAGACTCGAAGGAGAAAAGATACATCATCAACTATCGCCCACTTAATGCAGTCACCCGAAAGGACGTCACCCCACTCCCCAATCTCAAACAGTGTATCGAACACTTGCAAGGAATGGAACTATTCAGCAAGTTCAACATCCACTGGGGTTACAATAACATTCGCATACGGGAAGGCGATCAATGGAAAGCCGCATTCAAAACACGTTGGGGACTATTCGAACCCAAAGTTATGTTCTTTGGGATGAGTAACTCACCAGCCAGCTTCCAGCGATTCATGAACGGTATTCTTGAGGAACTATACGAACATTTCGAGAAGAAAGGCATACACAACATACGACGCATCCTCCAGAACTATATGGACGACTGTGGTATAGGCACCCTCCTCAAGGACTTCAAATTACACGTCAAAATCATTCATTTCCTATTCGACTTACTCGCACGTCATGGCCTACATCTCAAACTGTCAAAATCCGTCTTCATGCAACCGCAAATGGACTTCTTAGGCATCCGGATCTCCAAGGAAGGAGCTACTGTTGACTCAGCCAAAGTTGCCGGACTCAGGGACTATCCACACGAACTCAAAGACAAAAGACAAGTTCGCGGGTTCTTAGGAGTCGCCGGCTATCATCGCATGTTCTGCCCCAACTTCAGTATTATTGCTGCACCTCTTACAGCACTCACCGGAAAAGACGTACCCTTCGAATGGGGGCCCAAACAAAAGGAGGCCCAAGATAAACTAATTACCCTAATCACCAGTGCACCCATCCTGGCCAGACCGGACCCAGACAGACAATTCGAACTCGAAACAGACACCTCCCAAGTCGGCATGGGAGCCATACTTTACCAACGAGACCCCCCTATCACCAAACCAGACAGCACTCAGAAACCAGGACCACGACGACCAGTGGGATTCCATTCCCAAAAATTTACCCAAACCAAGCAAAACTACCCTATCTACGACCGCGAGTTCCTCAGAGTCATGAGAGGACTCCGCTGCTGGTCCCACTTGCTCATAGGAACAACAATCCCCGTCCTGGTGTATACTGACCACGCGAATCTTAGGTACTACAGAGAACCCTGCAAAATTGGACCACGCGTTGCTGGTTACTTACCAGAACGTGAACAATATAACATCTTACTGGAGTACAAACCTGGGGCTACCAACCGAGCAGACGCACTATCTAGGCGACCCGACTATGAAGGACCAAACAAAATCAACGAAGACGTCACTGTATGGCCGGACCAATACTTCTGTGACCAGCACACTTCAATCCGCGTCTTCGATATGGACAGTATAGGAGACAATCTAGACTCAAGAATCAAGCTAGCGCAATATCAAAACCAGAAAACACTCAAGCAATGGGCACCAACTCACAACTTATCCCTACTGGACGGCACTCACTGGTACCATGGAACGGCACTTGTTGTTGTGGCAGACAACGACCTTAGGAGGGGAGTAACATCCCTTTTCCACGACCACAAAACCGCTGGACACGCCGGAATTTCCAAAACCCTCCAACTCATCGCACCCTACTACTGGTGGCCTGGAATGAAAATCTTTGTAACTGAGTATATCAAAGGCTGCGCTACTTGCCAAATGACTAAAGTCAACACCCATCCTGCTCATCCACCTATGTTCCCAATCACTCCAGCTGAAAACGCTTGACCTTTCGAAACTGTATGTCGCGAGCGGTACTCGCGCCCCCCAGTCTCAGCTACAAACCCGTAACTCCAGCATCACGTGACCGTGAAAACATATCACATGACCCTACACGTGACTCATCACGTGACCCCTTCGCCACTCGTACATCACGTGACTTATCAGCACGTGACCCTGGGAACCTACGACCCCGTGACCCTGGGAAGATAACACATGAC
>Ga0307510_10007222_pt1 | contig 13233 bp, 8 predicted proteins | sample 12_EM_MG_FD_207224 | JGI IMG/M metagenome (GOLD analysis project Ga0307510, IMG submission 207224) | Populus trichocarpa ectomycorrhiza microbial communities from riparian zone in the Pacific Northwest, United States - 12_EM | ecosystem: Host-associated > Plants > Roots > Unclassified | place... | reverse complement strand
GGGGTGACCTGACGGGGGCGGTCACGCAAGTCAGCGGGGATGTGCTGCAGGACAGACCTTCTCCCAATATTTCAAGAGGGCTGCAGGGGGTTGTACCCAATCTCAACATCTCCTTTTCGGATGGTAAACCTACGAGAAGTCCGTCTTACAATGTTAGGGGGTTGACTTCGATCGGAGCCGGAGGACAGGCTTCTGCGCTGGTACTGATCGATGGAGTCTCGGGGGACCCGAGCCTGCTGAACCCGGATGATATAGAAAGCGTTACTGTTCTGAAGGATGCCGCCTCTTCTGCCATTTATGGAGCCAGGGGCGCCTTTGGTGTAGTCCTGATCACCACGAAGACTCCTAAGAAGGGGAAGGTGTTGATGAGCTTTAATAGCAGCTATTCTATCAATCAGAAGACGGTGACCCCGAAACTGGTGAATGATGGATATGTCTGGGGTAAGGACTATGCCGATTCGTATAATGCATGGTATGATTATAAGACGCCGCCCAGTACGATCAACGGGTATTTCCCCAATACGGATGCAGGCTTTGACAGTTTGCTGGCAAGAAAGAACAATCCATCCCTGCCGAAGGCCACTGTCGACCCTGCCACCGGCAAATACCTGTATTATGGCAGCACGGACTGGATCCATGAACTATATCGGGATAATACGCCCGCTACCGATAATTCGCTGAGTGTGTCCGGCAGCAACCAGAACTCCGATTTTTATATCTCCGGAAGGTATTATGACCAGGGAGGTATATTCCGCTATAACCCGGATCATTTTAAAAGGATCAACCTGAGAGCGAAGGGAGATATTACTATCCGGCCCGGGTTTACGATCAGCGATAATGTCGACTTCAATACCTATAACTATTTTTACCCGGTCGACAATAACAAGACCTCTGTCTGGGCAAATCTGGCGGCGGCCACGGACCCGCTTGCTATTATGTTCAATCCGGACGGAACGCTGACCCCGCAGTCTTATTCTTCGGTAGGGGACTTCTATACCGGGAATAACAATACTACTACCAAACAGGTCTTCTTCCGTAACACGGCGTCATTCAGCGCGGACATCATTAAGAACCTGCTGAACCTGAAAGGTGACTTCACCTATGCCAACACCAACAATACGGTGGCAGGGATCTATCGTCCCGTGACCTATAGCCAGGGGCCCGGAATGAATGCATCGAATACCAACAACCTGTTGAACCAGGCCAGTGCCGTCACGACCTATTATGCAGCCAATTTGTATGCCTCTGCGCATAAGGATATTGGGGACCATTCGATAAAGCTGCTGGCAGGTTTGAACATCGAAGATCAGCGTTTTGACAGCACCTTTATACAGAGGGATGGTATCATCGATCCTACTCAACCGAGTATCAGTCTTCTGAATGGTACCAACTATGTTCTCGCGGGAGGTGGTAATGAGTGGTCGATCTTTGGTCTGTTCTTCAGGGCCAACTATGCATACAGGGATAAATATTTGGTAGAGGTCAACGGCCGGTATGACGGGTCTTCGAAATTCCCATCCTACTCGCGGTTTGGGTTCTTTCCATCTATTTCTGCGGGCTGGGTCATTTCCAAAGAGAATTTTATGGATGGGACGACGGGATGGCTGGATAACCTGAAGGTCAGGGCTTCGGTGGGCAGTCTGGGCAATGGGCAGATCAACCCCTATCTGTTCAGTCCGATCATGACGGTGCGTCAGTCAAGCGGTATCTCCATCAATGGAGGCTTTCCTACCTATACTTCCAGTCCAAATGTAATCCCCAGCGGGCTTACCTGGGAAAAGTCCACTACGGTGGATGAAGGGGTAGATGCGAGTTTCCTCCGGAATCGGCTGCATTTCAGCTTTGACTATTATGTCCGCTATTCCACGGGAAATTTCACCAGCGGACAGCCTTTGCCCGCGGTATTCGGCGCTGCGGTACCGAATGGCAACAATGCCAACCTGAAGACATCGGGATGGGAATTCTCTCCTTCCTGGAGCAGCAATATAACAAAGGATCTCAGCTTTACGGTAGGGGTTGTGCTCTCGGATAATACATCGGTCATCACTAAATTCTATAATCCTACGGGCATCATCCCTTATAGTGTCCCGTACAGCCTGACGCCAGGCACCTATTACAAGGGGATGCATCCGGGTGAGATCTGGGGATTCCAGACTGAAGGGCTGTTCCAGTCGCAGCAGGATATCGCTAGTCATGCCAACCAGTCTTATTTCACGGTTTCGAATTCCAATGTGATCATGCCCGGGGATATTAAATTCAAGGATATCAATAATAAGGGGGTGATCAATAATGGTAAGAATACGCTTGCCGATCATGGCGATCTGAAGATCCTTGGGAATGCTACACCGCGTTATTTGTTTGGTATGACCCTTGGGGCTAAGTGGAAGGGAATAGCTATTTCCGGTTTCTTCCAGGGAGTCGGGAAACAGAACTGGTGGCCTGGGATCGAGGCCGGCAATTTCTGGGGTCAGTACAACCGGCCTTATGAAGCCATGCCTGCTTATATGATGAAGGATGTCTGGTCATCGACCAATCCCAATGCTTATTATCCAAGGTACAGGGGTTATGTGGCTTTGAGCGGCACTCGTGAGCTGGCTGTGGTGCAGAGCCGGTACCTGCAGAATGCCGCCTATGTCCGGTTGAAGAACCTTAATATCTCCTATAGTCTGCCGAAGCAAATTTGCGATAAGGCGAAGTTGGCAAGCGCCAAGATCTATTTCAGCGGGCAGAATCTGTTCACTTTTACTCCGCTGCACAAATATGCCGCCAACTTCGACCCGGAGGTCATCAATGGATCCGATCCCGAAGTCAATGCGGGTAATGGGAACGGATATGCTTATCCTATGCTGAAAACCTTTACGGCAGGGATCAACTTAACATTTTAAATAATCAGGTAATACCCAAATACGTATGAACTTAAGTAAACCAATCATTTTATTGCTCATCGTTGCAGGAGCCTTGCAGGGCTGCTCCAAGTACCTGGACAAGCAACCGTTTACCAGTCTGAACCCGGGTTCGGCGTTCAAAACTGTCAACGATCTGCAGTTGTATACCAACTCTTTCTATGTCTACCAGATGCCGAATGCCAATACTATTTTTTCCGGCGATAATACCTCCGATTATATCTCAGGGAATAACCCGCCGACCCTGATGACCGCGCAGGTCAATGCCAATAATCCACCCAATGCCAATGCGTGGTCCAGGGCTACGGCGGCGACAGGGTCCTGGCCTGAGCTGAGGAATATCAACTATTTTCTTCAGAACAATAACAACCCTGCCATCTCCGATTCGATCCGGAACAGCTATTCGGGTATCGCGAGATTTTTCCGGGCCTGGTGGTATTACAATATGGTCAAGGAATTCGGGGACGTACCCTGGGTCGGCAGCGCGCTCACCACGACCGATTCTTCTTTGTATAAGGTGAGGGACCCGAGGACACTGGTCATGGACTCTATAGAAGCGGATCTGGACTATGCGATAGCGCATGCTCCGGCGGCCAAGGATAATGGCTGTTCGACCATCACCAAATGGACGGCCTTAGCGTTGAAGGCCAGGGTCGGTCTTTTCGAAGGCAGCTTCCGGAAATATCATACTGAACTGGGGCTTACGGGCTCTGCCGCCACCTGGTTCAACAATTCTGTGAGTGCCGCCACGGCACTTATCGGATCGGGCAATTACAAGCTGCATACAACAGGTACTCCCGCAGCGGATTACAGGGCTGTGTTTACGACGACTGTTCCCTGGTCGGATGAGGTCATACTGGCTTTCGTATACAATGATGCGCTGAAGCTCTGGCATAATGCCAATGCTTATTTTACCAGCCCCACGCTGGGAAATCGTACCAGTCCGGTTAAATTCTTTATCGACACTTATCTGAATAAGGATGGCTCGCGGTTTACGGATCAGCCCAATTTCGACACCATTAATTTCGTGAATGAAATGGCGAACAGGGATCTGCGTCTTCAGCAGACGGTGCGCTGCAACGGCTATAAATATTCTACCGGTGTATCTGCTCCTCCGGATTATTCTTTTACTTTTACGGGATATCAGCCGTTGAAGTTCAATGTGGACAATCCGGCGATCAACGTCAACTCGCAGAATAACAATTCTATTCCTATCTTCCGTTATGCGGAGGTGTTGCTTGACGTGGCGGAAGCCAAAGAGGAGCTGGGCACTCTCACCGCTACGGATTGGAATAATACGATCGGTCTGCTGAGGAGTCGTGCGGGTATCACCAATACGGCAATGCCTACTGTTGCTGATCCTTATATGGCATCCTACTTTTTTAATACCGTTTCCGATCCGGTGCTGCTGGAGATAAGAAGGGAAAGGGGTGTGGAGCTGATGCTGGAGGGTTTCCGTTTTGATGATATCCGGCGCTGGAAAATGGGCCTGCTGATGAACAAACCGTATACTGGCGTATATGTACCGCGGTTAAATACTCCTTACGCTATGAACGGGGATGGAGTATTGAATGTATCGTTTGTTACAGCGACGCCGACATCGGGTACGATAAAAGGTGTATATTATTATCTCATCGATAACAAGACCGTAAATTTGACCCAGGGCAGTTCCGGCAACATTATCTGGCTGGCCAATATACCCAGGGTATGGGATGACAAGATGTATTATGATCCTATACCAAGCAGTGAAATTGTTCTTAATTCGAATTTAAAACAGAATCCAGGATGGTAAAACTTAGTTTGTTATTTATTGCGGCGCTGGTTGCAGGGGGTGCTGTTACTGCGCAGGTGAAGGGACAGCAGGACCCGGATAATTTTGTAAAGGTTGAAAAAGCTACGGATAGTGGTTTGGGTGGTGCGCCCTGGAAGTGGGTGGTTGTGGATGCAGATTTTGGGCCTTTGCCGGCATCGATGCATGTGTATCGGACTTCAGACTCGCTTAAGGGCCGTCCTGAGATCGCGTATTATGTCTCGGTACCGTTGAAGGATAAGTCGGTGTTGTTTACATCGCAGGTGGGATATGGGAAAAGGTTGAGGCCTTCTGAGTATTATCAGCAGGAGCAGAAGCCGTTGCTGGTGATCAATACGTCGTTCTTTTCCTTTAAGACCAATGGGAATTTGAACCTGGTGGTTAAGGATAGGAAGATGCTGGCCTGGAATCAGCCTTCGCGGCGGCATAAAGGAAAGGATTCGGTTGTTTCTTATATCTATACTACGCGTAGCGCGTTGGGGATCGATCGTCGTCGTCATGCCGATGTGGCGTGGATCTTTACGGACTCTACTCAGCCGTTGCCTTATGCTTTTGAGGATGGGCCGGTCGTGGCGGAGGGTGCCGATTCGATACCGAAGCTGGCGGCGATGAACAATTCGCATTGGCGGCGTTGGGAAATGGAGACGGCTGTCGGTGGCGGGCCTGTATTGGTTCATGACGGGAAGATCCGGGTGACGAATGAAGAGGAGGGGCTTTTTATAAAGGGAGAAAAAGATATCCATCCCCGTAGTGCGATAGGGTATACGCGGGACGGCCGGATCATCGTGCTGGCGGTGCAGGGGCGGACGCCTGGTGTGGCATCGGGGGTAACGTTGGCGGAGGAAGCGAAGGTGTTACTTGACCTGGGTTGTTATGAGGCGTTGAATCTCGATGGAGGGGGGAGCAGCTGTATGCTGGTGAATGGGAAGGAGACGATAAAGCCGTCTGATAAGGAGGGGGAGAGGCCGGTGCCGGCGGTTTTTATTATTAAATGAATGGGCGGCCAGTTGGCCACCCATTTTAAAAATGCCCCGATCTTAATTAAGGATAAGCCAGGACGAGAGTGTAGGATTGAACGCCGTAAAAAGATTCCCATGTTTTAAGTAGATACTGGGTGTAATTGTCCTGAGTACCACCAATGATGTCAAATTCTACCGTATTAATGGTCGTAGTGATCGTATGCGCGTAATCCACGTAGTACGTGATGTCAACATAGTACGTGGTAGTTGTCGCCGGAATTGACTGAAGTGTCATGTGAAATAGGATGTACGGATTCGAAGTTTGTTCCCAAACCCCGGTGATGGTGCTGATGTTCGGGTAGAACTTCATGGGAGCATGCCATTCCTTAGTCGGATCTTTCGATGCTTGAACTGAAGCGTTAGCTGTGAAGCTTAATGTTGCGATTGTTAGAATTGCGATCAGAGTCGCTTTTGAAATTGATTTCATAAAAAATATATGCGTTGTTTTAGACGCCTGGAAAGACAAACTTAATCCCTTTGGCCGCAGCCAGGCTGGTGATCTACCGTCGAATATAGTCGTGATTAATTGGTAGTTTTGCGGGAATTTTGTCAACTATGCCCGGACCATTTGATACGCAGGCTGCCGCCATTCTCCATTTTTATAAGAACCTTCGTCCCCGTTTTGTTATGGGGGAGGGGATAGAGATTATGAATCCTTATAAGGAGCCGGAGACTTTGAAGCTGGCTTCTTTGTTCTATGAGAAGTTCTATTCGGATGTGAGGCCGAGGGCTTTTATTTTTGGCATCAATCCGGGCCGGCATGGGGCTGGATTAACGGGAGTGCCTTTTACCGATCCGGTGCGATTGGAGACGGAATGCGGGATCCCTAATGATATGAAGAAGAAGGCCGAGTTGTCGGCGGACTTTGTATATAGAGTGATCCATGGGTATGGAGGAGTGGAAGCATTTTTTGGACAGTTCTTTATAACGGGGATGTCACCGTTGGGGTTTGTGAAGGATGGGAAGAATTTGAATTATTATGATGATAAGGAGCTGATAAAGGACTTTGAGCCGTTCATGCTGAAGTGTATACGGGTGCAGCTGGAGACGATGCCGACGTATGAGACTTGTTTTTGTTTGGGGGAGGGGACGAATTTTAAATATTTCAGCAAGATCAATGAGAAGCATGGGTTTTTTAAGGAGATCGTTCCGCTTGCGCATCCGAGGTTTATCATGCAGTATCGGAGGAAGAAGATCGGGGAGTATGTGGAGGATTATATTGGGAAATTGGGGATGATAGGTTAATGAATCCTGTCGCCGCGTACTTCGGTTGACTCCATGATCTTTGCTTCATAGTCCAGCCATTCTTTCCAGCGATTGCGGACGAGTGTCTTGTCGATATAGGTTTCGGCCAGCTCGATGAAGAGGTGATAATGTCCGGCTTCGCTTTCCATGAAGCGGCGGTAGAACTGGCGGAGGTAGGGGTCTTCGAGGCCTTCGCTGAGCCTTTTAAAACGTTCGCAGCTGCGGGCTTCTATCAGGGCGAAGATGAGCAGCTTATCGAGGAGTCGCTGGTCTTCATTTCCTCCCTTTTCCTGGAATTCCATCAATTGATTTACGTAGATGTCTTTGCGCTGGCGGCCGAGGCGGAGACCTCTTTTTTGTAATTCTGCGAGTACGAGGCGGAAATGGCCCCATTCTTCGGTGACGATGGGGGACAGGTCCTGGACGAGCTTGTCTTTGGCGCTGTAACGCTGGATCAGGGAGATGCAGCTGGTGGCTGCCTTTTGTTCGCACCAGGCGTGGTCGGTGAGGATGGCTTCGAGGCCGATGGCGGCCAGGTCGACCCAGCGGGGATCGGTTGGCAATTGGAGGCCGAGGATGTTCTTTTGTTCGGGAGCGGTTTCCATCCGGCAAAAATAGGTATTCCGTGGATTTATGTAGGTTTGCCGGAAAATTGAGTATGCTTTCGCAGGATTTTTTGAATAAGAAGCTGGATGAGCGCAGGGGGGATAATGCTCTGCGGCAGCTGAGGCTGCCAGAGGGGAAGGTAGACTTTTGTTCGAATGATTATCTCGGGATCGCGACGAATGGGTTGATAGAGAAGGCGTCTTTGGGCGGGTTGCCGCATGGGAGTATGGGGTCGCGTCTGCTGGCGGGGAACTATGCGCTTGTGGAGGAGACGGAGAGGATGCTGGCGGATTTTCATGCTGCGCCGGCGGGGTTGATCTTTAACTCCGGATATGATGCTAACCTGGGAGTGCTGAGCTCTATTCCGCAGAAAGGGGATACGGTCTTATATGATTCGCTTTGTCATGCTTCTATCCGGGATGGGATGCGGCTATCATTTGCCCGTGCCTTTTCTTTTGCGCATAATGATTGTGCGGAGCTGGAAAAGAAACTCAAGCTTGTTGCGGACGGGACCTGTTTTGTGGTAACCGAATCGGTCTTTTCGATGGATGGAGATCTGGCTCCTTTGCGGGAGATTGCGGCGTTATGCCGTCGGTATAATGCGCATCTTATCGTCGATGAAGCGCATGCTACGGGGATCATCGGATTAAGGGGTGAGGGGTTGGTACAGGAGTTGGGATTACAGGCCGAATGTTTTGCAAGGGTGCATACTTTTGGGAAAGCGGTAGGATGTCATGGAGCCATTGTGCTGGGCAGTGAATTATTGAGGGACTATCTTATCAACTTCTCGCGGTCCTTTATATATACGACGGCGTTGCCTCCGGTCAGCGTGGAGGCTATTGCGGTGGCTTACCGGCTTTTGCCGGAGCTTGACGATGCGCGTCAGCGGCTGCGCAGGAATATTGAATTGTTTAAGCATGCGGATATTGGCTATCAGCGGCTGGATAGTCCGACGGCAATACAGGTGGTGATCGTGCCGGGTAATGAAGCCGTGAAAAAGCTGGCGGTCTGTTTGCAGGAGGCGGGGCTGGATGTGCGTCCGATATTGTCGCCTACTGTTGCGGCTGGTAGTGAGCGGCTGCGGATAGTGCTGCATGCGTATAATACGGAAGGAGAGATGGAGAGACTTGTTTCGATGCTGCGATAAAAATATAAGCCGGCCCGTTTCCGGGACCGGCCTATCATCTACCTGAACCACCTGAACTATGTTGAATGCTATTTTTCTTATGCAAAAATGCTTCGATAAATGCAGAGTAACAATACCATTTTGTGGTATTACCTGTTTCGGGGATGCTTCGGGAATTTGAAAAAATAAACTACATTTGGCCGAAACCAACCGGTATGAGAATTGTTCCGTTTCTAATCTCTCTCTTTCTGACGACCGGACTGATAGTATGCCTTAACCGCCAATGGGGTGATCTGAAAAAGACACCTGTCCCTGGCAGCTTCCTTAGCCCCCAGCATGGTTTCTGGCAAAATGCCGAGGCCGTTGGAACGGATTTTTCCGGGTCGGTGACCTTACCGGGATTAGCTGGCAAAGGAGATGTCTATTTCGACGAATACCTTGTTCCCCATGTTTATGCGAATAGCGAGGCTGACGCCTGTTACATACAGGGATACCTGCATGCGAGGTTTCGTCTCTGGCAGATGGAGTTCCAGACATTTGCTGCTGCGGGCAGGCTTAGCGAGGTGCTTGGTGCGGGTAAGGATAATAGCTATCTGAAGTACGACCGGGCTATGCGTCGGTTGGGGATGGTGACTGCTGCACAGGCGTCACTGGCGGAGATGGAGAGGGACAGCAACTCAAAAAAAGACTGTGATGCATATACTGCGGGTGTCAATGCCTGGATCAGCCAGCTGAAGGAAAGCGATCTGCCGTTGGAGTACAAGCTGCTCAACTACAGGCCGGAGCCCTGGACCAACCTCAAGATAGCGTTGTTTGTCAAGTATATGGCTTATGATCTGGCTGGTGGTGACAATGACTTTGAGATGACGAATGCCAAGAGCTTTTTTAGCAAGGAAGATTTTGCCAAGCTTTATCCGGCTATCCAGGACAGTCTTGATCCTATTATTCCGAAGGGGAAGCGGTTCCTGCCACCGGGTTTTGTGCCAAAGGCGCCGGCTACGGCGGATTCGCTGTATTTCAACAATCCGATAACGGTTACAGACCGGGAGCTCAAGCCGGAGAAAAGCAATGGCAGCAATAACTGGGCTATCAGCGGGAGGAAAACACTTAGCAAGGCGCCCATTCTTTGTAATGATCCGCATCTCAGCACCAATCTGCCTTCTATCTGGTTCCAGATGCAGATCCATACGCCGGATTACAATGCTTATGGGGTAAGTTTTCCTGGTGCGCCCTTTATCATCATCGGCTTCAATGACAACTGTGCCTGGGGGATCACCAATTCAGAGCGGGATGTGCGGGACTACTACAATATAAAATTCAAGGATGAAAGCCGCCGGGAGTATTGGTTCAACGGCGCCTGGAAGCCGGCTGTGATGCGTGTCGATACGATAAAGATAAAGGGGGCGGCTACTTATTATGATACGGTTGCAACTACAGATCTTGGTCCGGTGATGTTTGACCCTACCTATACGGGCTATTCCGACATCGCCTCGAACCGGAGTTATGCTGTTCGCTGGAAGGCGGCGGATACGTCCAATGAGCTGAGCACCTTCAGCCGATTCCAGTCGATCCGGAATTACAACGACTATAAACAGGCCTTGCAGACCTTTAAATGCCCGGGACAGAATTTTGTCTTTGCGGACAAGGAAGGCGAAGTGGCGATTCGCCAGGAGGGGATCTTTCCCGCCAAGTGGAAGGGGCAGGGGCTTTATGTCATGCCGGGAGAAGACAGCTCTTATGTGTGGCAGGACAATATTGCCAGGGATGAAAACCCTTATATGATCCTCGACACGGCGGGGGATCGGGGTTTTGTCAGCAGCGCCAACCAGGAACCGGTGGACTCTACCTATCCCTATTACCTGGGAAGTGATTTTCCTATCTACAGGGGGCTGATCATCAACCGTATACTAAACAATATGAACTCCATAACGCCTGCAGACATGATGAAAATGCAGACGGACAATTTTGATGTTTTTGCGGAAATGGCGCGTCCGCTGCTGTTGAAGAATATCGATCGGTCAAAACTGGATGACAAGGCGACGGCTTATCTCAATACGTTCCGGCAGTGGAATCTTTTTAATAATCCGGGGGAACAGGGCCCTGTCATCTTTAAATACTGGTGGAGTCAGCTGCTGAAAAATATCCTTGACGATGAGTTCTCAAAGACGACGCTGGATTTGCATACTCCGCATGAAAGCACGGTGCTGGAGGCATTGCTGAAGGATACGGCCTGGTCTTTTATAGACAATGTCAATACTCCGGAAAAGGAAACGCTGGGGCAGGTCGTTACGGATGCTTTTCTGAAGGTCGTTCCATTGCTGCAGCAGGATGAAAAAAACGATAAGATCACCTGGGCAAAGAATAAAGACACCTGGGCGCGGCATCTGCTGCGGTTGCCGGAGCTGAGCCGTACGCATCTGCCTATTGGCGGAGGCGTCCATTGTATCAATGCGGCCAAGCAATTCCATGGTCCCAGCTGGAGGATGATCGTGCAGCTGACCAGCAAGACGGAGGCTTATGGTGTCTATCCGGGCGGGCAGAGCGGGAATCCGGGCAGTCCTTATTATGATACCTTTATCGACAGCTGGGCTGCGGGCCGGTATTATCCTTTATGGGTAATGGCGGAGGATGAAACAAAGGACAAACGGGTGAAATGGGTGATGCATTTTAACAAATAAAGATAGTTTCCAATGATAAAATTCCTGGTTTCCATTTTACTGATCGCTCTGCTGAGTTTTGTCTGCGGGTTATTTCTGCCCTGGTGGACGATAGCGCTGGTGGCTTTCCTGGTCAGCGCGTTGATCCCGTTGAAGCCTCTGCAGTCGTTTCTGGCGGGCTTTCTGGCTATATTTCTTTTGTGGGGAGGGCTGGCGCTGGGGATCGACCAGCTAAACAACAGCATCCTGTCGGCAAAGATCGCGGCTATCCTTCCCCTGGGCGGGTCGGTTATTGCCCTGATCCTTGTCACGGCCTTTGTAGGCGCCCTGGTGGGCGGGGGCGCAGCGATCACCGGGTCATTTTTAAAAGCAGCCCGTTAAACCCTTCTGATGTTACGTCACCTTATCCTGACCGTGCTGGTTCTGCTCTCTTTTGCGGGTGTATATGCTACGCGTATTACCGGTACCGTTAGAGATGACAAAGGAACTATCCTTCCTTACTCTTCCATCCTTGTAAAGGGCACGACAAGAGGTGTCACTGCCGGCTCCGAAGGTCGTTATGTACTGGATCTGGCGCCCGGGTCCTACACTATCGTCTGTCAGTATGTGGGATATACGCGGCAGGAGAAAAAGATCACGGTAGCAGACGCGCCGCTGGTTTTGGACTTCAGCCTTTCGGCTTTGCAACTGTCGATGGCGGAGGTGGTGGTTCGTCCGGGTGGTGAAGACCCGGCTTATGATATCATCCGGCATGCCATTAAAAAGAGAAAAGACTATGAGGAGCCGCTGGACTCTTTTACCTGCGAGGCTTATATCAAAACGCTGATAAAGACGAGGAAGCTGCCAAAGAGGGTGTTGGGGCAGGCTATCGAGGACAAGGACAAGAAGGAAATGGGAGTCGACTCGGCGGGGAAGGGGATCATCTATTTGTCGGAGAACCTGACGAAGGTGGCATTTAAGCGGCCGGGTAAGATAAAGCTGGAAGTGCTGTCCGGGAGGGAAAGCGGCTCGAATGGATATGGGCTTGGCTTTCCGACCTTTATCAACTTCTATAAGAACAATGTCGTGGTGTTGTCGGACAGGCTGAATCCGAGGGGATTTATCTCGCCTATTGCCGATGGAGCGTTGAACTATTACAAATATAAATACCTGGGATCCTTTTTTGAAGAGGGGAAGGAAGTGAATAAGATACAGGTTATTCCCCGGAGGAAATATGAGCCGTTGTTCTCGGGTACGATAGATATTGTGGATGGGGAGTGGAGGATACATAGTCTGGACCTATTGCTGCTGAAATCGTCGCAGCTGGAAATATTGGATACGTTGCAGATAAGGCAGATCCATGCGCCGGTGAGTTCGAAGGTATGGCAGGTCAAGGATCAGACGGTCTATTTTACGTTTAACATCTTTGGGATCGAGGCGGTCGGCAATTTTGTCAATGTCTACAACGACTATGATATAAATCCGCGGTGGAAGAAGAAGTTCTTTAACAATGTCCTGGTGCGGTATGATACGGCTGTCAACAAGAAGACAAAGGCCTACTGGGACTCTATCCGGCCTTTGCCGCTGGAGCCTGATGAAAAGGTGAATTATACGATCCGGGACAGCATATATGAATACAACCGGGACTCTGGTGGTACGAAGGCGAACAGGGATTCTCTGCTTCGGAAACAGGGGCCTGTGAAGGTTGGGCAGGTCGTCTGGTCCGGTTTTACGCGCAGCGACTACCGGAGGCCGAGGCCCTTGCAATATTCTTTTGATCCCTTGTTGACGGGGGTGGGTTATAATACGGTGGAAGGGATCGATCTGAATGTGTCGGGATCGGTGGGCAAGGGGTTGAAGAACGGGTCGTTTCTGCGATTCTATCCGC
>Ga0307510_10007221_pt1 | contig 13234 bp, 9 predicted proteins | sample 12_EM_MG_FD_207224 | JGI IMG/M metagenome (GOLD analysis project Ga0307510, IMG submission 207224) | Populus trichocarpa ectomycorrhiza microbial communities from riparian zone in the Pacific Northwest, United States - 12_EM | ecosystem: Host-associated > Plants > Roots > Unclassified | place... | reverse complement strand
TTCTCGACCTGCTGGGCGATAAAGCCTCCTTTCTTTTAGATCACAAGCCCGTCATTGACAAATCGACACTCAGCGCATTCCCATCCCCGAACCACGTAGAAGAGATCTGGATAAATTCCGGTCGCAGCAATCATGTTTTAAGAAGCCTGCAGACCCTCATTAGTCATGGAAGATTGACCGACACCGGTTATCTTTCCATCTTCCCCGTCGACCAGGGTGTTGAACATAGCGGCGGCGCATCCTTCGCCCCCAACCCCATGTATTTCGATCCGGAGAACATCATAAAGCTGGCCATCGAAGCCGGTTGCAATGCCGTAGCTTCTACCTATGGCGTACTGGATATTATGAGCCGCAAATATGCGCACCGCATCCCTTTTATCGTCAAGATCAACCACAACGAATTCCTCAGCCTGCCCAACCGCTACGACCAAACCCTCTTTGGCACCGTAAAGACCGCCTGGAACATGGGAGCCGTCGCCGTCGGAGCCACCGTCTATTGGGGCAGCCCGGAAAGCGATCGCCAGTTGAAAGAGATCGCCGAAGCCTTTGAGATAGCCCACGAAATGGGAATGGCGACAATCCTCTGGTGTTATACCCGCAACCCGGGCTTCAAAGTCGACGGTATTGACTACCACACCTCCGCCGACCTCACCGGCCAGGCCAATCACCTGGGCGTCACCCTCCGCGCAGATATCATCAAACAAAAATTACCCACCAACAACGGCGGATACCTTGCCACCAAACATGGTAAGACCTCTCCGCTGGTCTATTCCAAACTAACCCATCCTGATAACCATCCAATCGACCTCACCCGTTACCAGGTCCTCAACTGCTACAACGGTCGCGTAGGCCTTATCAACAGTGGCGGGGAAAGCAAGGGCGACTCCGACCTGAAAGATGCGGTCTTCACAGCCGTCGTCAACAAACGAGCCGGAGGTATGGGTCTCATTCTTGGCCGCAAAGCCTTCCAGCGTCCCTTCAAAGAAGGCGTGGATATGATCCAGGCTATCCAGGACGTTTATCTCGACAAGGACATCACCATCGCATAATATATTGAACCGGTCTCCGGATAGTTTGATATCCGGAGACCTTTTCTATTGCTGATCTACATGCCCCTCCCGGCCATAATAATTCGGCGGCCCCGGCTTAAACCGGCTCCTCGCACAATCCTCCCCTTTCAGCAACAATAGATATTGGGAATAGAACGCCGTGTACTTACATTCGATCCGCAGGTCCTTATCCAGTATCAACGTAAAGCTTGCCTTATCCGGCGGCTTCCCGGCCATCGTAATGTCTTCAAATCGTACCCTTAACGTATCTGTATCTATCCCGGCTAAAGAATACGTCTGCATATACAGATTATTATCATAATTATTCAGCGTCACCTTCAGCTTGCCATTATCAGCCTGTTTCCGTAAACAATCGTTCACCGGGATCATTACCGTAATGGCATTGTCCCTGTAATCCCTTTCTATAAATCCCACCGTTTTATTGCCCCCCCATCCCACCATATTATCCTTGAAAAGATATAACAACAGCAATATCATAAAAAAGCCCACCGCAGCATTCCTGAAAAAGGCTCTTATCCGCGGATCGCTGATAACCCGAAGAGCTAACAGCTCATTCATAAACCGGGCTGCTCCAACACGACTGTCAGCATTCTCTGTCGACCGCAGCGGTGTCTCCCATTCTTTATTCTGATTTCTTAAGTAGATGACAGTCGACATATCCGGAACCCGTTTTTTATTCCACAGTGACATGAATTTCTTTGCATCGTCCTCGTATTCCTTTTTCTTCACATCATTGGCATAAAGCACAAAACTTTGCGTATATCGTTGCAGCAACATCTCCTCATAGACTGCCGTGCCGGAATTGATGATCCCATCCGATTCTTTTAATAAGGTCAGCAAAGCCTTCCGGGCTTCTATCTCCGCGTCTACATCCAGCGATTTCAGCAATTCAACCCGTTTCGCAGCTGGGATTACATTACCCCTGAACCAATCGATCCGTATTACCTTCAGAAGGTTAGTATAATTAAGCTTGTCCTTTACTCCCCGAGCCCCCAATACAGCATCCCCGACTGCGATCAGCACCTCCCATTTCAACGACGGATAGATAGCCGCCGCACAGACCCATTGAAAAAGATCATCATCCCCAAGATACCACCGCAAACGCGCCGTATCGCCAATGTGAACGATCCCGTCTTTTCCCGAATATCCCAACAGATCCGTCATGACCAGCCGGTCCTCCCATTGGGAAGTGCCGGCAGGCCAATCATTCCCCCCATCCATCAGGATCAGTCCCGCATTCCCATGCCGCTCCCACAGATCATATACACCAATAGCATCCACCGCACCTTCAGAATAAAAAACACCCTCCTCCCGATAATAATAGTAATTTATACTCACCCTCTCGTTGATGAATAACTGCAATACATATCTCGCCAGATCAAAAGACAACTCACTGCTCCGGTCGATCAATACCAGGTATTCGGGTTTTCTTTCGACATCGTTGTAAACAGGTAATAGCAATCCATAGGAGCGGATAGATTCCCGGATCGTTCTTACGATATCCAGCCGGTAAATTCCTGTCGGCACAGGCAAACGCAAGTCCCCCACTACCTTTGTCATCGCTGGAAGTTTTTGAATAAGATGATCCTTTGGCAGGAAAGGGATATCCAGGGAAACACCATCCCCCTGCTTGTTATCCAGATCCACTTCCGGAAGATACTTCGACTTCCGTTGCGGGAAAAAAGATGCCGACAAAATCAAACAGGTCCCGCCCAATATCAACAGCCACGCAAACGCCGTGGGATGAATACTGTTCTCTTTTTCAATAGGACGGCCAAGAGGTACGACCGCACTTTTTGCTTCCCCGCTGTCAGCGACGGGAGACCGCATCGGTTTCACCACAAATACAGGACCGTGTTTAGCAGGTGACGGCGCCGTTGCAACGGTTGAGTCAGGGCTTACCGGGGTCGTAGGGACAATTACAACCAGTTTCTCCCGATGCCTGTAGTGCCACAGAAGCTGAATAGCTTTCCCCCCGCCCGATAAGAACAGGAATAAGAACAACCGTAAGTAAAAATTTCTGAAGATGCCAAACTGCTTTTGTATCCCACGCGCAGCTTCTGCTCTGGGATCAGGAGGACTCGTATAAAACCGATCGTATATTCTGTAGAACTTCTCCTGCTCTTCCCTGTTGCGGCACACGATAGGCGCCAGGTAATATTTGAAGGCTGCCCTGGTGCCCGTATATTGTTGAAATATTGCCGTAAATTCAATGTGATCATGAAGGGTTAGCGAAAAGCCTTCATTTTTCAACTCCTGTAAAAGATCGTCGAAGGCAATACCAGGAGCTTCTTCGGGCAGCTCAGGGATCCGCAATAAGCTATTTCGCGAGTATCTTTCCAATATCTTCTTTGTTCTTGATCAGGATAGGCAAATATTTAGGCAGCATTTCATCGATGATCGGCTGACCATCCGAAAAAAAGTCTTTACTGAGCAGCCGGTCATTGTGAAGCACTCTTATCCAATCAATGAACTCGGATGTAGAAGGCCGTTTGCTGATATTGGGGAACTGATGAAAGAGAAAGAAGTCATTCACCCGTTTTTCAATATGCCCATAATCATCCGGTGACAGATCCAGTCTCCGGAGAACGATCTCGTATAACCTTTCCTTCGTCGGAAAATCGATATGATAATAGATGCATCTTCTCAAAAAGGCATCGGGAAGATTCTTTTCAAAATTACTGGTAAGGATAATGATGATCTTCTGCTTCTGCGAGTCATCCGTTAATCCTATCCGCTGGTTGATCTCTTTGATCTCAAACTCATAATTTTCAATTTCATTCAACAGGTCATTCGGGAAATCTCTGGGCGCCTTGTCGATCTCGTCGATCAGGACCACGCTGCCTTTCCCTTCCCTGGCGTTCGCAATGGCCAGCCCCAATGCCTTCATCTCAATAAAGTCTTCGGTCTTTTTCTCTTTACCCTCCCGAAAATGAGCGATAGCATCATAATTGTAAAAAAGATCCTGCGCCGTGCTGGAGGTCTTTGTATTATACATCAATGGCTGCTGCTGAAATCCATCCGACTTTGACAACGCATCGGCAACCCAGAAAGCAAACTGGGTCTTGCCCGTCCCCGGCTCTCCGGTTAATAATAACGGCCTCTTCAACATATAGGCTACTTCAAGGGCATTTAATAATTCGGGAGAAGGTAAGTAATTAACAGCACGATTGTCGAGCCTGATATTCTGCAATTTTATCATACGAGACCGGGGTTAACGTTTGTCTCCCAAGTTAGAAATTTTCCCCGGTTATTAAAATGTCTCGCCCAAATTGAAATAGATCGCATTATAGCCCTTGCTAACCCCATAATCGATCCCGATGTTCGACCCCGAATGTTTATTGAACTTGATCCTAAGACCGCCACCACCCGCCGGATGGATATAAGCAAACTGATGCGACACCGGCTCCGTCACAGTATTCATATTCGCAAACAGCACAAACCCGAAGAGTCCATCCTTCGTAATGTCTTTCCTATATTCCGTCTCCAGGTAAAACAACGATTTGCCCATATACCGGAACGGATAAAACCCTCTTCCGCTACGCTGATAAGGTTCTGTACCGATAGCCGGCAGATTGAAATAAGGCGCATTGCTATACATCGTGGTCCAGAAATAACTCCAGATGCCCAGCATATTCTGCCCTTTTTTGCTAAAGGCAATATATTTCCTTGCGTCGATGTACAACGAATGCCAGTTTGTATTACTACCCAGCGCCTTTAGATTTTCCCGGAATACTACGTTCAGATAAGCTCCCGGCAAAGGATTGAAGGAATTGTATCTTGTATCGATCAGCAGGTTTAAGGTGATACCCTGCGAAAAAGAGTTCGTATGATTAGCCGTTCCATAGTTATACTTCGTGAACTGCGGTATATTCACAGAGTCTATATCAGGCCGGATATGAATATTATAGTCGATATCCAGCCCCGGGCCAAACAGCAGATAGGGCGTTATCCTTTTCAACACACTTCCATAAAAACGAGCATAGCTATACCGCACCAGGATCTTATCATTTTCTGGCTGCTTGCCACCTAACCCCCAGGTATACTGCGGGTAAATAGAGAATCGGGCATCGCCCTGGTAATCCCACTTGTTACTCGCGGACCAGATATTCGCCCTGAGCGGGAAATTGAACTGGCCCCTTAAGTTAAAGCTGGGCGAAAAGGTGACAGTAGACAAATATGTTTCCTTCCGGTCACCCAGATAAAAACCCGCGGTTGTAGACGTGATCAGCGCATTCCCTCCCCCCGGAACGGAAGTGCTCAACGGCAGAACGGTCCAATAGATCCGACGCCCCGTCTCCGCCCGGGGATGATGGATCTGAATCTTCGTGACATCGAGAAATATTCCGATGAGGTCGCGCTGCCCCGCCGTATCTCTTTCAAGCGAACTGGCCGGCGCCACAAGCATATCTTTCGGGGTCTGCGCCCACAGGCACAACGGAATAAACAGGGAAAAGAGGCTAATTAAACCTTTAGACATAGCTTCAAGGATACCAATATTGTGCTATTTTTCAGGTATGAAACATCCCCTTACAAAGGCGGCTGGCTCCGGCCACTTTACCCGTATTTGCAGCCGGATCTTGCTAATGTGTTGCTTTTTTACCCCATTGGCGCCCACTGCCATTGCCCAGCAGAAGCAGACCCCGGCTACCAGTTCATCCCCAGCCTCCAATGCCTCTTCGACCGCGGGCATCTACGCACCTCCCAGCGGCATCCAAATCCTCACCACCGGTCCCCATGTCTCCCTCCGTGGCCTCAGCGCGGTCAGCGACAAAATAGTATGGGTCAGCGGTAGCAGCGGCACCGTCGGCCGATCTACCGACGGTGGCCAAACATGGACCTGGATCACCGTCCCTGGTTATGAAAAAAGGGATTTTCGCGACATCGAAGCCTTTGATGAAAATACAGCGATCATCATGGCCATCGCCGAGCCTGCCGACATACTAAAGACTACAGATGGCGGTAAGACCTGGAAGCTCGTCTACGAGAATATAACAAAAGGAATGTTCATGGATGCAATGGAATTCTGGAATCACGACAGCGGCATCGTGGTCGGTGATCCGATAAACGGACGTTTCTTTGTAGCAAGAACCTTTGATGGCGGCAACAGCTGGCATGAGATCCCTTTTATGGAATTGCCAAAAGCAGATTCCACCGAAGGCTGTTTCGCCACCAGCGGCACCAATGTCCGCGCCATTGATTTAAAAGAAGCTTGCTTTGTCAGCGGCGGCCCCCTTCGTTCCCGCCTCTTCATCCGCGACAAAGCGATCGAATTACCGCTGCTCCGCGGCGCCACCAGCACCGGCGCGAATTCTGTTGCTGTAAAAAACCCACACACCATTATTGTCACCGGGGGCGACTTTGCAAAAGATACTGTACAGGATGGGAATTGCTTTCTGACTTTGGACGGCGGCACCACCTGGATCCGCCCCACGACTCCTCCACATGGCTATCGGGGTTGCGTAGAATATTTCGGTGACAAAAATGTCATTTGTTGCGGCACCTCCGGCGTAGATATCTCCAATGACGACGGTATGAACTGGCAATTCATCGCCTCCGCCAGTTTCCACGTCTGCCGCAAGGCTAAGAAAGGAAAAACCGTCTTCCTTGCCGGCGCCGGCGGCCGCGTCGCGAAACTGGTAATTTGAAAACGGCAGCCCGCACAATGCCCGGTACGCAGCAGCACTAATTCAATCCCCTAAAATCCACCGGCACCAGCTTGCTGACCCCAGGCTCCTGCATCGTCACCCCGTAGATCACATCCACGGTGCTCATCGTCATTTTATTATGCGTAACAATGATGAACTGGGAGTTCTCGCTGAACTGACGGATCATATTGGTGAACTTGCCGACATTGGCATCATCCAATGGAGCATCCACTTCATCCAATATACAGAAAGGCGCCGGCTTGATCAGGTAGATAGAGAACAACAACGCAGTTGCCGTCAATGTCTTCTCTCCACCGCTGAGCTGACTGATAGACGAAGGACGTTTGCCCTTGGGCTTGGCGACGATATCGATGCCAGTGTCCGCCAGGTTCTCAGGGTTCTCCAATACCATATCCGCCGTATCTTCCTCCGTAAACAAGGACTTGAACACCCGCTGAAAATTCTCCCGCACCTTATTGAACGTATCCAGGAATTGCTGATTGGCCGTAGCCTCTACCTCCTGTATCGTCTGCAACAGACTATCCTTCGCACTCACCAGGTCATTCTTCTGCTCAAGGATGAATTCATACCGTTTCTTCATTTCCGTGAACGCCTCTATCGCCGTGGGATTCACCTCACCGAGATTCTCCAGCCTTTTCTTCATTTTGTCAGCCTTCTCCTGCAGTTCTTCCACCGGTGTCTCACCCGTGCGGGGCTGATCGATAATATCATCCAGGTTGATCCGGAACTCTACATTCAGCCGTTCTTTCATCCCCGCCAGCTGGAGCTTCAGCTCATTCAGCCGGTCCTTGATCCCACTGAGCATCTGCTCCAGCATTTCCTTTTCCTTTACCTTATGTCGCAGCTCGGTCTCCCGCTCGCCAAGGGCATTACGCAGGTTATAATATGCCTGATCGGTTTCATTCAATTTCTTTTCCTCTTCCTCTTTCTTACGCAACAATTCCAGCAGCGCCCCTTCTGAATTACCCAGCAATTCTTCGCTCTCGCTGATGCTTTCGTTGGTTTGCTTCAACTGGGATGCATTGGCTTCGATCTGGTTGTGAAGATCGGTCAGCTGCTTGCTCTTGAAATCCAACTCCTGCTTAAGACCATTGATCCGGCTATGCTGACGGGTCACTTGCAGATTGAATTCATTATACTGTGCAGAGCTGCTGTTATACGCATGTTCGGCCGACCGGTAGTCTTCCTCCGCCGCCTGCGCCTTCTCCTTTAACTCAGCTACGATCCTCACCAGCTCGGCCCAGGCATTACGCGTATCTTCAATACCCGCAATGGTTTCTTCCAGGTTAAGCTGTAATTCTTCCAGCCGTCCCTGGGAGGAATCCTGCTGTGAGTGAAGATTCTCTACCTTATTTTGAAGGGAGAAGACAAAATTCGTCAGACGGTTGATATCATCCTGTGTTTGACGAATAGCCTGCTCTTTCAATTGTTCGTTGTATCCGGCTAATTCATTGTGCTTATCCTGTATGGCCGTCTTCAGGTCAGCGACCGTGGTTTGAAGCTGAGCGATTTCCTTCTGCAGCTTCTCCAGGTTCTTGGCCCGGCCGATCTTCTTTCCTTCAAAAAGACCAACACTGCCCCCGGTGAGGGAATATTTTCCTTTTACATATTTGCCACTCTTCTCCAGCACGACAGCACCATTGCTGTTTTCCAATGCCTCCTCGTTCTCGGCAATGAACACATTCCCCAGCAGGTGCTCAGCCAGCCTCCGGTAGCTGTCATCCACTTCGATGACGGTCATAGCAGGGATCATTCCGTCCTGGGTATGACCATTCACAACAGCTCCATCACTGATCCTGTCCAGCAAAAAGAAATTGGCCTTGCCTTTCTTATTATCATCCAGCAGGTGTACGGCCTGCATGCCTTCCTGTAAATTATTTACCACATAATAGTTCAGATAGGGCTCCAGCACATTCTCTACCGCTGCCCTGAACTCTTCCTTTACATAGATGATATCGGAAAGTATCGGCGCTTCATGATTCCAGCCCTTGTTCTTGTGAAGGAACTTGATGCTCTCCGGATAACCTTCCATCGAATCGACCAGGCTCTTGAGCAGGTCGTGCTCGTTCTTTTTCGCATCCAGCTTCCTGCTCTCGTCTGCCAGCTGCTGGCGCAACACTTCCATCTGCCCCTGGGCTTGAAGGATAGCTTCCTTGGTACGCTCCTGGTGATCCTGCAGCTGGCGCAAACCCGCCTGCTTGGACTCCAGCTCCTGTTCCTTCAGCTGCCGCTCTTCCTCCAGCTGCTTAAGCTGGCTGTCCCTGACCGTCCGCTCCTCTTCCAGCTGGCGGATACCCCGCTGCAAATTCTGTATAGAAGTATCGGCTACTGCAACTTTCTTCTCGGCATCGAACTGGTCACGCTGGATCTGCGCATTTTCCCGGCGCAGCGCATCGACCGTCACCCTCTTTTCATCAAATACTTTCCGCGTCTCATCCACAGAGTCTTTCAGGGATTCCAGCTGCTCCTGCAAACCAGACAATTTATTCTCTTCCTCGCCCACTTGCTGACGGGTAAAAACAATACTTTCTTCCAGTCCTTTAAGCTGCCCCTCTCCTTTTTGCAGGAACTCCTGTAAAGAGCTTTCCTTTTCTTTCAGGAAGTTCAGCCGCTGTGAAGCCAGGTTCTTCTCATTCTCTTTTGTCCGCAACGACTGCAGCAGGTCGTTGAATTCATGCTGCATGGACTGCAAGGCGCGCTCCTTCTCGATAAAACCGACCTTCTGCTGTTCGACATCGGCTTCTTCCTGCGCGATCATAGCTTCCAGTCTGATCTTTTTATCCGTCTCTGTATCGGCTTTTTCATTTAGCTCCCGATACGTAAGATTAAATCCTTCCAGGGCCGCTTTAGCCAGCTCGATGCTAAGCTCACGGTACTCCTTCTTGATCTCGTAATATTTCTCCGCCTTCTTCGCCTGGTTCTCCAGACTTTTCAGCTGGTTATTGATCTCGAATAAAAGGTCCTCGATACGAGCCAGATCCTGCTCTGTGGCATCCAGCTTCTGCCGCGCCTCTTTCTTTCGGGTCTTATAAATAGTGACACCCGCAGCCTGTTCCAGCATACGGCGACGACTGTTCTCCTTATCCTTGATGATATCATCCACCATCCCCAACTCGATAATGGCATAGCTGTCTGTGCTGACACCGGTATCCATAAAAAGATTCTGGATATCCTTTAACCGGCAGGAGACGTCATTGAGACGATATTCGCTCTCCCCGCTTTTATAGAACTTGCGGGTGACCGTAACCGTACTGAATTCTGTAGGCAGGAGATTCTTCGTATTTTCAAAGGTCAGGCTCACCTCCGCAAGACCGGATGCCGAGCGGGTCTTGCTCCCGTTGAACACCAGACTCTCCAGGTTCTCAGATCGCAGATGACTGATCTTCTGCTCCCCTATCACCCAGCGGATACTGTCAATTATATTGCTCTTCCCACAGCCATTCGGTCCGATAATGCCCGTAATGCCCTCGTCAAAGCTGATAAGGGTCTTATCAGCAAAACTCTTAAATCCCTTTATTTCAAGGCTCTTTAATCGCACAGTTTATATAATTTACTTATGATAATCCATCCGGTTTCCTCGCAACACCAACATCAGTACAGATGTGTCCCTTAACACCCGTCCGCACCAGTGCAGATGCGCCCGTTCAATTTGGTCGGGCGACAAACCTACATTAAAATATGTAATCTTTGCCAAAATGATCCCCACCGACTGCCCCTTGTTGAAAACTGGTTAATAACAACTTTTTTGTGCCCGGAGCGTATAAAAAAGTACTCAATTGTATATATTTACTGTTCTGACAGACCAAACAGCTCATATATGAATAATTTTATAGTCCCAATCGATTTCTCCGACGCATCCAAGAATGCTGCCCGGTACGCAGCCCATCTCGCCAACCTGGTTCCCGATGCTCATGTTATTCTTTATAATGTGTTTGATGCCCTGGAATACGGTTCCGACAGCAGCCCCCTCGGTACAGACGCGGAAGAGGACGCCAGCAGACAAGCCATCGTCGAATTGGCCCTGGGTAGCGTTCAAACCGAGCTATCCACCATCACCAGAGCAAAGATCTCCCTGGTAGCTGAAGAGAACAACCGGTTCCTGGATACCCTCGAAGCTTATGTGGTCAAGAACAATATCCAGCTGATCATCATGGGTATCACTGGCGCCACCCGCCTCGGCCAGATCTTTATGGGCAGCAATACCCTCAACATCGTCAAAAGAGCCATCGCACCGGTCATCATCGTGCCCCCGGATGCGCACTCCCAGTCTGCAAAAAATGTTATGTTACTCACTGATTTTAAAGATGTTGACGATACTATCCCGGTAGATACCGTAAAGGCTGTGCTCGACCTGTTCAAACCCCGTCTGCACATCGTCAATGTCGACCATGAACATTATGTCCAGGTAACAGAGGAATACAAAGCGGAAAGGACTAAGCTGGAAGCAAAACTGAGTGATTACAAGCCGGAATTCTATTTCATCCGGCTCTTCGACTTCGTGGAAGCGATCAATCAGTTCGTAGCCGATAACCAGATCGACCTGATCCTGACCTTTCCCCGGAAACACTCTTTCCTCTCCAACGTCTTCAAAACCACCAGCACGACCAAACTGGCCTATCATAGCCACGTACCGATCGTAGCGATCACTGCATAAAAACATAAAAAAAGAGGGCAGGTCATCTGCTCTCTTTTTTTCTTCCTATGCCATCCGACGCACAATACTGGGACCAACGCTACAGCAGTGACAATACTACCTGGGACATGAGACAGGTCTCTCCCCCATTGGAGGCATATTTCAGCCAGTTACAAAACAAACAGGTCTCTATCCTGATCCCCGGCTGTGGCAACAGCTACGAGGCAGCCTGGCTGCTGGACCATGACTTCTCTTCTATTACCCCGATAGATATCTCTGCCGTTCTTACCGATCGCCTTCACGATCGATTCGCCGCTATTCCCGATCCACCCCTGCGCATCATTACAGGCGACTTCTTCCAGCTCATCGGACAATATGATCTCATCGTCGAACAAACGTTTTTTTGCGCCCTCGACCCCACTCTCCGGGAGAGATACATAATACATATGCACAGCCTTCTTCGCCCCGGCGGCAAGCTCATAGGCTTGCTCTTCGACCGGGACTTTACTGGCGGTCCACCCTTCGGCGGCCACAAAACAGAATACCAAAATTTACTGGAAAAAAAATTCAGGATCAAAACCCTCACCCCCTGTTACAATTCCATACCACCCAGAGCAGGCTCGGAATTATTCTTCATCGCGGAGAAACCCGTGTCATAGGCGGCTAAACCTCCGCCAAAGCCGCCGCAAGCGCTAAACCTCAGGCTCCTGCTGGCTCAAACAATGAAAACTGCCCAGCCCCCATATAATATCCGTCGAATCAATCCCCACCACTCTGCGCGCAGGAAAACACTCCTGTATGATCCGCAGCGCCTTCTCATCCCGGTCACACCGGAAAGTCGGCACGATGACCGATTCATTGGCTATATAAAAATTCGCATAAGAAGCCGGCAGACGCTGATCTTCATAAATGACGGCCTTCGGCATCGGCAGCTCCACAATATTGAGCTGTTTGCCATTCAGCAGCCGCATCTTCTTCAGGTCGCTGAGATTCTCCTGTAGCAACACATAATTCTCATCCTGTTTATCTTCCTCCACGACCGTAATGACAGTATCCTCATCCACAAAACGCACCGTATCGTCAATGTGTCCATCCGTATCATCTCCTATAATTCCTTCCTTCACCCACAACACCTGCTCTACGCCATAATAGTCGCGTAAATAGGACTCGATCTGTTCCTGGTCTAATTCAGGGTTGCGATTAGGATTGAGCAGACAGCAGGTAGAAGTAAGCAGTGTCCCCTTGCCGTTGAATTCTACCGAGCCCCCCTCCATTACAATACCCGGATAGTATACCGGCAGGTTCAGCGCTTTTCCTACCAGCGTAGGTACCACATCATCCAGGTCGAATGGCGGATATTTATTCCCCCAGGCATTGTAGTTCCAGTCGACGATGACCTTCTTTTTAGCAGCTGCCGGATTTATCAAAAAAGCAGGCCCATGATCCCTACACCAGGCATCGTTGGTCGGGTGTAAAAAGAAAGATACCATTTCCATATCCACACCCGCTGCCTCAAGATGACCGATGGCCGACGCCTTCATCTCGGCATTCACGACATTGATACAAACAGCCTCGCCCTTGGCCAGCTCCTTTACAAACTGGCTGTAATGCGGGTAAATAGCCTGTATCTTCCCCGGCCAGGAAGCCTCTTTATGCGGCCAGGAAAGCCACGTCGCTGCATGTCTGCTGAATTCTGCCGGAAAATAATAACCAGAATGTTTAGGAGTCATATTACCCTTCATCAATATATCTCTTCGTAATAGGTTGATAGGAATCTATTCGTCTGTCGCGCATAAAAGGCCAGTGCGTACGATAACGATCCGTTGCGGCCGTATCCACTTCTACGACGGTCGTCTCTTCTG
>Ga0307510_10007220_pt1 | contig 13236 bp, 12 predicted proteins | sample 12_EM_MG_FD_207224 | JGI IMG/M metagenome (GOLD analysis project Ga0307510, IMG submission 207224) | Populus trichocarpa ectomycorrhiza microbial communities from riparian zone in the Pacific Northwest, United States - 12_EM | ecosystem: Host-associated > Plants > Roots > Unclassified | place... | reverse complement strand
GCGGCCAAGGGCAACACGCTGCCGGCGCGCTTCGCCGACGGCATGTTCGTCGGCCAGCACGGCTCGTGGAACCGCAAGCCCCACAGCGGCTACAAGGTGATCTTCGTGCCCTTCAACGGCGGCAAGCCCAGCGGCGATCCAGTCGACGTGTTGACGGGCTTCTTGAGCGACGATGGCAAGGCGAACGGCCGCCCCGTGGGCGTGGCCGTCGACAAGCGTGGCGCCTTGCTGGTGGCCGACGATGTCGGCAACGTGATCTGGCGCGTCAGCGCGGCCGCCGCGAAATGACCGCCGCGTACGCGGCGCCACCCCCAACCGCGCTCGCGAACGTGCCCCAAGCCATGTCGACCACCGTCATCAGCACGGTGTAGCCGCGCAGGGTCGACAGGTTGGTCAGGTCGTAGACACCGAACGCGGCCAAGCCGAGCACGGCGCTGCGCAAAGCAGCCACACGCAACGTCGCGGGCCGCGGCGTCAAGGCGAGAAAGACGATCACGGCCGGATAGCCGACGTAGTACAGCGCCGCCGGCACGATGCGCACAGAATCCGTCATCAGTGCGCCGAGCTCGCGACGGTAAAAGTCGATCGCGATCCACCCCAGCCAGATGGCGTCGAGCGCCCCCATGGCCAGCAGCGCCACGCCATAGGCCAGCAGGAAGGTGGTGAAGGTCAGGCGGGATGAATTCATGCCTGGATCACACCACAGTTCGAGCCGCCGCGAGGTGTGGAATCATCGGGCCCCGGCCGTTCGTCACCATCACCAGGATCTTCTTGAACATCGACTCGTCCCGCCGCGCGATGCAGGCCGTCGCGCTGATGGAAGCCGTGAAAGGCGTGGTCGTGCTCGGTGCCGGCTTCGGCCTGCTCGCGCTGCTGCACCACGACGTGCGCCAGGTCGCGCTGTCGCTCGTGACGCGGCTGCACATCGACGCCTCCGAGCATTACGCCGGCGTCTTCCTCGATGCGGCCGAGCACGTGACCGACGCGCGCCTGTGGGGCGCGGCCGGCCTGGCCGTGCTGTATTCGGTGATCCGCCTGGCGGAAGGCTATGGCCTGTGGTTCGGCCACCGCTGGGGCGCGTGGCTGGGCGCGTTCAGCGGCGCGCTCTATGTGCCGATCGAGGTCTACGAGCTGTGGCACAAGCCGAGCTGGATCAAGGCGGCCACATTGACCTTCAACGTCGGCGTGGTCGCGTACCTGGTCTGGTCGCTGTACCGCGGCCGGCGGGCGGCCTAGCTCACCGCGGCCTCGACCTCGGCCTCGTCGTCTTCCTCGCCGAGGAAGCCGCCGCTCTGGTGCGCCCAGAGCCGCGCATACAAGCCGTTCTGCGCGAGCAGGCTGCGGTGGTCGCCTTGCTCGACGATGCGGCCCTTGTCGAGCACGACGAGCCGGTCCATCGCGGCGATGGTCGACAGCCGGTGCGCGATCGCGACCACGGTCTTGCCTTCCATCAGCGCGTACAGGCTGGCCTGGATCGCGGCCTCGACCTCGGAGTCGAGCGCGCTGGTCGCCTCGTCGAGCAGCAGGATGGGCGCGTCCTTCAGCATCACGCGCGCGATCGCGATGCGCTGGCGCTGCCCGCCCGACAGCTTCACCCCCCGCTCGCCCACGTGGGCGTCGTAGGCTTTGCGGCCCTTCGGGTCGCTGAGCTGCTGGACGAACTCATGGGCTTCGGCCCGGCGTGCCGCGGCGATCATGGCCGCGTCGTCGGCCGCCGGGCGGCCGTAGAGGATGTTGTCGCGCACCGAGCGGTGCAGCAGCGAGGTGTCCTGCGTGACCATCCCGACTTGCGCGCGCAAGCTGTCCTGCGTGACCTGCGAGATGTCCTGCCCGTCGATCAGCACGCGACCGTCGGCGACGTCGTAGAAGCGCAGCAGCAGGTTGGTGATGGTCGACTTGCCGGCGCCACTGCGGCCGACCAGGCCGATCTTCTCGCCGGGGCGGATGTGAAGCGCCAAGTGGTCGATCACCGGCTTGACCGTCGAGCCGGGCGCGCCCAGATCGGCGCCGTACGCGAAGGTCACGTTCTCGAAGCGGATGTCGCCCTGCGTCACCTTCAGTTCGGCGGCGTTCGGCTCGTCAACGACGGCGTGCAGCTTCGACAACGTGCCCATGCCGTCCTGCACCGTGCCGATGTGTTCGAACAGCGAGGACATCTCCCACATGACCCAATGCGAGATCCCGTTCAGCCGCAGCGCCATCGCGGTCGCCGCAGCCACCGCGCCGACGCCCAGTTGGCCCTGCGCCCACAGCCACAGGGTTGTTCCGGTGGTTGCGAGAATCAGCGCGACGGCCAGCAGGTGGTTGACGATCTCGAAGGCGCTGACCAGCCGCATCTGCCCGTAAGCGGTGACCATGAACTCCTGCATCGCCGCCTTCGCGAAGCCGGCCTCGCGGTGCGCGTGCGAGAACAGCTTGACGGTCGCGATGTTGGTGTAGGCATCGGTGATGCGCCCGGTCATCAGCGAGCGCGCATCGGCCTGTGCCTGCGAGATGCGCCCCATGCGCGGCACGAAGAACCACAGCGCCGACACGTACATCACCAGCCAACCCGCGAACGGCGCGAGCAGCCACAGATCGAAGTTGCCGACCACGGCCGCCATCGTCACGAAGTAGATGACGACGAAGACCATGATGTCGCACAGGATCATCACCACGTCGCGCGCGGCCAGCGCCGTCTGCATCACCTTCGCGGAAATGCGGCCGGCGAACTCGTCCTGGTAGAAGGCCATGCTCTGGCCCAGCATCAGGCGGTGGAAGTTCCAGCGCAGCCGCATCGGCAGGTTGCCGGCCAGGCCCTGGTGCTTGAACACGGTCTGCAACGCGATCAGCAGCGGGCTGGCGATCAGCACGCCGGCCAGCAGCAGCAGGTTGTCGCGCTGCTGCGTCCACAGCTGCGACGGCTGAACCTGCGCGAGCCAGTCGACGATGCGCCCCATCATGCTGAACAGCACCGCCTCGAAGACGCCGCAGCCGGCCGTGAACAGCGTCATCCACGCAATGGCCGGGCGGGCCCCCTTGGTGCAGGACCAGACGAAGGCGAAGAACCCGTTCGGCGGCGCGGCCACCGGCTCGGTCGGATAGGGGTCGAGCAGCTTTTCGAAGAGACCGAACACGCAAGGCTCCGCTGGCAAAGCCGGCAAGGTTAGCCGATGCGACCTCAGGCCGCGCATTGCATCATCTTGGTGCGTATTGGTGAAGAATGCGCAGTAGAGGTGCTTCTCTTGTCGAAAACGCCCCGCATGTGAGCATGGACAAGGGTTTTCCCTTAAACTGACGTCCTCATCAACCAAAAGAGAACTGTCATGTCTTCCCTCCTTGAGTCGATCAAGAACCTGTTCAACGTGTCGGCGACCCCGGCCCAGGATCGCGACGACCAGTACCTGGCCGAGTCCGCCGACATCTATGACCTCGAGCGCCGCATGCGCCAGGTCGATTCGGGCCGCCACAACCTGTACGCCATCGGCTCGTACGGCATCTTCATGCGCTGAGCGCAGCGCGCCTCACGGCGCGGCAGAGCACGCGGCGTGCGGGAGAGAGATCCCGCGCCGCCTGCTCACTTCTTCTTGGTCTTGTCCTTCTCCCAGTCGCGCAACGCGGCCAGCGTCTTCTCGACATGCTTGCTCGGGTTCAGGCTCTGGTAGTTGTAGACGATGGAATGATCCGGCGCGATCACGTAGGACACGCGGTTCGCGTAGTCCGGCATGATCATCATCGCCGCGTCGTAGGACTTGATCACGGTCTTGCCCGAGTCGCTCGCCACGGCGAACTTGCCCTGGCAGGCCTGCGCAGAGAACTTCACCTGCGTGTCGATGTCGTCGGTCGATACACCGACCACGGTCGCGCCCAGCGCCTCGAACTTGCCGATCGACTCGGCGAACTCATGCGCCTCGGCCGAACAACCGGCCGAGAACGACGCCGGGAAAAAGTAGAGCACCACCGGCCCCTTGGCCAGTGAATCGGCCAGCGAGAACTTGTACTCCTTGCCCGCGAGCGCGGCCGGGACGCTAAAGTCAGGCGCCTTCTCACCCACGTCCAGAGCAGCACGGGCCGGCATCGCCGTGAAGCCCGCCAGGGCTGCCAGCGACAACAGCGCGCTCGTCAACATCTTCTTCATGCTCAACTCCTTGGGGTCACAGACGCGGCGCCGATCTTGCCAGAAGCGACCCCGCATGTGGATGTACGCCGCGGCTGCCCTGGCAGATGCAAGTGTCTTTGCCCGCCGCCTGCTGCTGTTCGCGGCAGCGAGCGCGATGACGCTGCTCAGCGCGTGCGGCACGCTCCCGCCGCACATCGTCCGCCTGGAGTCCACTGCGCTCGCGCCGAGCAGCGACACCGCGCTCGGTCGCATCGCCGCGGTCTCCACGCCGTCGCCCGAGCAGACCGGCGTGCGCCTGATGCCGCTGGGCGTGTATTCGCTCGACACGCGGCTGCAACTCGTGCAGCGCGCCCAGCGCTCGCTCGACATCCAGTACTACCAGTTCGAGAACGACCCCACCGGCCGGCTGCTGCTGAGCCGGCTGCGCGATGCTGCGCTGCGCGGCGTGCGCGTGCGCCTGCTGGTGGACGACCTCTACACCACCCACAGCGACGAGTTGCTGCGCGAACTCGCGGCCTATCCGAACGTGGAGGTGCGGCTGTTCAACCCGTTCTGCTGCGCGCGCAACGGCGGCACGCTGCTACGCTATGGCGCGTCGCTGTTCGACTTCAAGCGGCTCAACCACCGCATGCACAACAAGCTCTTCATCGCCGACGGCGTGATGGCGATCGCCGGCGGCCGCAACATCGGCGACGAATACTTCCTGCGCAGTGCCCAATCGAACTTCGTCGACATCGACGCCTTCGTGATGGGCCACGCGGTGCGCGACATGGCGACCATCTTCGACAGCTACTGGAACAGCGACGTCGTCGTGCCGATCGAGGCGCTGATGGCGCCGCAGGGCGACGCCGCGCAGATGCAGGCGGCCTTCAGCAACGTGGTCGACGAACACGCATCGGCGCCGCTGCTCGAACTGCCGCCCAACGATGTGCTCGGCTACGGCCCGCTCGCCGAAGACCTCGAGGCCGGCCGCGTCGGCCTGGTGTGGGGCACGGCGCGCGCGTTCGCCGACCCGCCCGACAAGCTGCTCGACACCGTCGGCGAGGCCTTCCAAACCAGCGTGACCAGCGACGTGATCGCGACCATCTGGGGCGCCGACAGCGAACTCGTCGTGACCTCGCCCTACCTGATCCCCGGTCCGGACGGCATGAAGACCATCCTCGGCCTGCGCGACAAGGGCGTGCGCCTGGTGCTGATGACCAACTCGCTCGCCGCCACCGACGAGCCGCTGGTGCACAACGGCTACAGCCGCTACCGGACCGCGATGCTGAAGGCCGGCGTCGAGCTCTACGAGATCAGCCCGACGCGCACCCAGACCACCAAGCGGCTCGGCCTGTTCGGCAACTCGCTCGGCCGCCTGCATGCGAAGACGGCGGTGATCGATCGCCGCACCATCTTCATCGGCTCGATGAACCTGGACGCGCGCTCGGCCAACGCCAACACCGAGTTCGGCATGTTCATCGACAGCCCGGCGCTCGCCAAGGAGCTGCTGCGCGTCATCAACATCAGCCGGCTCGAGAGCTCGTACCGCGTGCGCCTGGCGCCGAGCGGCAGCGGCCTGCAATGGATCACGACCGACGGCGAGAAGGAAGTGATCCTCGGCGCCGAACCGGAGTCGACCTGGTGGCTGCGCATGCACAACTACTTCTTCGGCCTGTTCGTGCCCGAGCAATTGCTGTAAACACCGAGGCCGCCACACTAGGTGTCTCGCCCTAGTTTCCGAGGCCGGATCGCGCGGTTCACGCCGATATGATCCGCCCGACTCGGAGGCAGACAACCCATGTTCGACTACATCGTCATCGGCGGCGGCTCGGCCGGCTGCGTGCTCGCGGCGCGACTGAGCGAAGACCCGAACGTGACGGTGTGCTTGCTCGAAGCCGGGCCGCCCGACAAGAGCGTGTTGGTCCACTGCCCCGCGGGCCTCGCGCTGCTGGCGCAGACGGGCCAGGCCAACTGGGCTTTCAAGACCGTGCCGCAAGCGGGCCTGAACGGCCGCAGCGGCTACCAGCCGCGCGGCAAGGTGCTGGGCGGTTCGAGCTCGGTCAACGCGATGATCTACACGCGCGGCCCGCGCGACGACTACGACGCTTGGGCCGCCGAAGGCAACGCCGGCTGGGGCTTCGACGACCTGCTGCCCTACTTCAAGAAGTCCGAGCACAACGAGCGCGGCGGCGACGCGCTGCACGGTACCGGCGGCCCGCTCAACGTGATGGACCTGCGCAGCCCGAACCGCTTCGGCCCGGTGTTCGTCGAGGCCGCGGTGCAGGCGGGCTTTGTGCGCAACCCGGACTTCAACGGCCCGACGCAGGAAGGCGTCGGCATGTACCAGGTCACGCACCGCAACGGCGAGCGCTTCAGCGCCGCCAAGGCCTACCTCACGCCAAACCTCGGCCGGCCCAACCTCACGGTGATGACGTCGGCGCACACCACGCGCATCCTGACCGAAGGCCGGCGTGCGATCGGCGTCGAAGCGAACGTGAACGGCGCGCTGATGCAGCTCATGGCCAAGCGCGAGGTGCTGCTGTGCGCGGGCGCGCTGCAGTCGCCGCAAATCCTGATGCTCTCCGGCATCGGCCCCGGTGCGCAACTGCAGCGGCACGGCATCGCGGTGGTTCACGATCTGGCGGGCGTGGGCGCGAACCTGCACGACCATGTCGACGTGGTGCAGGTCGTGGACGCACCGCAGCTCACCGAGCTGTTCGGCCTGTCGTTCAGCGGTGCGATGGCCGCGCTGCGCGGCATTGTCGAATGGCGCCGCGCGCGCACCGGCATGCTGACCACCAACTTCGCCGAAGCCGGCGGCTTCATCAAGAGCCAGCCGGGCGAGGCGCTGCCCGATCTGCAGCTGCACTTCGTGGTCGGCAAGCTGATCGACCACGGTCGCAAGACGGTGTTCGGCCACGGCTACTCGTGCCATGTGTGCTTGCTGCGCCCGAAGAGCCGCGGCAGCCTGACGCTGGCCAGCGCCGACCCGTTCGCCGCGCCGCGCATCGACCCGAACTTCCTCGGCGAGCGCGACGATGTGGACCGGCTGATGCGCGGCTTCAAGCTGATGCGCCACATCCTGAACCAGCCGGCGCTCGCGGGCCACCGCGGGCGCGAGCTGGCGGTGTCGAACGTGGCGCGCACCGATGTGCAGATCGAGCAATTCATTCGCGACCATGCCGACACGATCTACCACCCCGTCGGCACCTGCCGCATGGGCAGCGGGCCGCTCGACGTGGTCGACACCAGCCTGCGCGTGCGCGGCGTGCAGGGGCTGCGTGTGGTCGATGCGTCCATCATGCCGAGCATCGTCGGTGGCAACACCAACGCGCCGGTGATCGCGATCGCCGAGAAAGCCGCTGACCTGATCAAGGCTGCCGCATAGCGCTGATGGGGTTCGGGTGAGAATGGCGGCAACACATGCCGTCAGGAATACCCGAATGAAGACCCAAGCCGCTGTCGCCTGGAAAGCCGGCGCCCCGCTCACGATCGAGACCGTCGACCTGGCCGGGCCGCGCGCCGGCGAGGTGCTGATCGAGGTCAAGGCCACCGGCATCTGCCACACCGACTACTACACGCTGTCGGGCGCCGACCCCGAAGGCCTGTTCCCTGCGATCCTCGGCCACGAAGGCGCGGGCATCGTGGTCGACGTCGGCCCCGGCGTGACCTCGCTGCGCAAGGACGACCACGTCATCCCGCTCTACACGCCCGAATGCCGGCAGTGCAAGTTCTGCCTGTCGCGCAAGACCAATCTCTGCCAGCTGATCCGCGGCACGCAGGGCAAGGGGCTGATGCCGGATGCGACCTCGCGTTTCTCGATCGACGGCAAACCCATCCTGCACTACATGGGCACGAGCACGTTCAGCAATTACATCGTCGTGCCCGAGATCGCCGTGGCCAAGGTGCGCTCCGACGCGCCCTTCGACAAGATCTGCTACATCGGCTGCGGCGTGACGACCGGCGTCGGCGCGGTGCTGTTCACCGCCAAGGTCGAGGCCGGCGCGAACGTGGTGGTGTTCGGCCTCGGCGGCATCGGGCTGAACGTGATCCAGGGCGCGAAGATGGTCGGCGCCGACAAGATCATCGGCGTCGATCTCAACCCCGAACGCGAAGCAATGGCGCGCAAATTCGGCATGACGCACTTCATCAACCCGAAGACGACCGAGAACGTGGTCGACGCGATCGTCCAGCTCACCGACGGCGGCGCCGACTACAGCTTCGAGTGCGTCGGCAACACCAAGCTGATGCGCCAGGCGCTGGAGTGCACGCACAAGGGCTGGGGCCGCAGCATCATCAGCGGCGTGGCCGAGGCCGGCGCCGAGATCAGCACGCGGCCGTTCCAGCTCGTCACCGGCCGCAAGTGGGAAGGCTCGGCCTTCGGCGGTGCGCGCGGCCGCACTGACGTGCCCAAGATCGTCGACTGGTACATGGACGGCAAGATCAACATCGACGACCTGATCACGCACAAGCTCAAGCTGGCGGACATCAACAAGGGCTTCGAGTTGATGAAGAGCGGCGAGTCGATCCGCTCGGTCGTGATGTACTGAGGCCCGCATGCAAGGCACGCGCTCGATCACCACGCTCAGCGAGCACGCCTGCGTCGGCGGCGTGCAGGGCTACTACCAGCACGAGTCCGACGTCATCGGCCTGCCGATGAAGTTCGGCGTGTTCCAGCCGCCGCAGATCAAGACCGGGCCGGTGCCGGTGCTGTACTTCCTGGCCGGGCTCACCTGCACCGAGGAGACCTTCGCGATCAAGGCCGGCGCGCAGCGCTACGCGGCCGAGCACGGCTTGATGTTGGTGATGCCCGACACCAGCCCGCGCGGCACCGGCATCGACGGCGTCGACGCGAGCTGGGATTTCGGCACCGGCGCCGGCTTTTATCTCGATGCGACCGAAGCGCCCTGGAACCGGCACTTCCAGATGGCGAGCTACATCACGCAGGAGTTGCGCACCCTCGTGCTGCAGCACTTCGACGGCCGCGCCGAGCGCACCGGCATCTTCGGCCACTCGATGGGCGGCCACGGCGCGCTCACGCTGGCGCTGAAGAATCCGGGCCTGTACCACAGCGTCTCGGCGTTCGCACCGATAGCTTCGCCCACGCAATGCGCCTGGGGCGTGAAGGCCTTCAGCGGCTACCTCGGCGAGCACCAGCGCGAAGCCTGGGCGCGCCATGACGCGACCGAGCTCGTGAAGGCCGGCGCGCGCGTGCCGCCGCTGCTGATCGACCAAGGCCTGGCCGACAAATTCCTCGCCGAGCAACTGCAGCCCGAACTCTTCGAGGCCGCGTGTGCCGCGGCGGGCCAGCCGCTCACGCTGCGGCGCCACGAAGGCTACGACCACGGCTACTTCTTCATCGCCACCTTCATGGCCGACCACATCGCGCACCATGCGGCGCAACTGAACGCGTCATGAAGGTCACATGACCCAGGCCAAGAATCCGCTGCACGGCGTCACGCTGCAGGCCATGCTCACCGAACTGGTCGCGCATTTCGGCTGGGCCGATCTGGGCGAGCGCATCCAGATCAACAGCTTCAACACCGATCCCAGCATCGCCTCCAGCCTGAAGTTCCTGCGCAAGACGCCGTGGGCGCGCGAGAAGGTCGAGAGCCTGTACCTCTTCATGCGGCGCGAGCAGGCGCGCGCGGCACGCGACCACATCGAGCCGGTGGCCGCGCCGTTCGGCAGCTGGGCCTCGCCGATCACGGCCGAACTCATCGTCGGCCAGAGCGTCCGGCTCGGGCAACTGGGCATCCTGGGCGTCGACATCTTCTGGAGCGAAGGCCGGCCGCAGGAACAGGGCCGCAACGTGCTGGTCTGGCGCAGCGACGACAGCCGCACCACCGACCTCACGCCCGCGCCGCTGAACGTGCGCAGCCGCGTGCACGAGTACGGCGGCGGCGCGTACACGGTGGGCCGCAAGGCCGGCTTCTTCGTCAACGATGCCGACCAGCAGATCTGGCGCATCCGCGGCGGCGAGCCGCCGCACGCGCTGACGGCCGCGCCCGGCATGCGCCATGCCGACATCGAGATCGATGCCGCGCACAAGCGCCTGATCTGCGTGCGCGAGGACCACACCGGCGCCGGCGAAGCGGTGACGACGCTGGTCGCGGTGTCGCTCGCGAACGGCGCGCAGCAGGTGCTGGTCGGCGGCCATGATTTCTTCTCGACACCGCGTGTGAGCCCCGCCGGCCGCCAGCTCGCGTGGCTGAGCTGGGACCACCCGAACATGCCGTGGGACGGCACGACGCTGTGGCTCGCCGATGTGGCCACCGATGGCACGCTCGGCGCGGCGCGCGCCGTGGCCGGTGGCGCGAACGAATCGATCTTTCAGCCAAGCTGGTCGCCCAAGGGCGAGCTGCACTTCGTCTCCGACCGCAGCGGCTGGTGGAACCTGTACCGCTGGCGCGATGGCACCGCGCAGCCGCTGCACGAAATGCAGGCCGAGTTCGGCCTGCCGCAATGGGCGTTCGCGATGTCGACCTACGGCTTCGACGCGCGCGGCCGCATCGTCTGCGCGTTGTCGCAGCACGGGCGCTCGACGCTGGCGATCATCGACGCCGACAGCAACACGTTCACGCCGCTGCCGCTGCCGTTCTGCGCGATCGGCGAGCTGCAGGTCGGCGACGATTTCGCGGTCTTCCTCGGCGCGACCGAAACCGCGCCCGACGCCGTGATCCGCCTGGACCTCGCGACCGGCGAACACATCACGCTGCGCAGCACGACGCGCAGCAGCGTCGCCGCCGGCGACATCTCGCGCGCCGAGGCCATCGGCTTCCCGACCGAAGGCGGCCTGCAGGCCCACGCGTTCTACTACGCGCCGGCGAACCGCGGCTTCCAAGGCCCGGCCGGCGAGAAGCCGCCGCTGATGGTGATCAGCCACGGCGGCCCGACCGGCGCGAACAACGCGGCGTTCAAGCTCGCCTACCAGTTCTGGACCAGCCGCGGCTTCGCGATCGTCGACGTGAACTACGGCGGCAGCAGCGGCTACGGCCGCGCCTACCGTGCGCGGCTCGACGGTCAATGGGGCGTGGTCGATGTGGACGACGCCGTCAACGCGGCGCGCTTCCTGATCGCGCGCGGCGATGTCGACGCCGACCGCGTCGTGATCCGCGGTGGCAGCGCCGGCGGCTACACCACGCTGTGCGCCCTCACCTTCCGAAACTTCTTCAAGGCCGGCGCGAGCCACTACGGCATCGGCGATCTGGAGGCGCTGGTGCGCGACACCCACAAGTTCGAGTCGCGTTACCTCGACCGCCTCGTCGGCGCGTACCCCGCGCAGCAGGTGCTGTACCGCGCGCGTTCGCCGGTGCACCACACGAACAGGCTCGCGAGCCCGATGATCCTGTTGCAGGGTGCGGAGGACAAGGCGGTGCCGCCGTCGCAGGCGCAGTCGATGTTCGAGGCCGTCAAGGCCAAGGGCCTGCCGGTGGCCTACCTGCTGTTCGAAGGCGAGCAGCATGGCTTTCGCCGCGCCGAGACGATCAAGCGCGCGCTCGAGGCCGAGCTCTACTTCTACGGCAAGGTGTTCGGCTTCGCGCCCGCCGACACGATCGAGCCGGTGACGATAGAGAACCTGCCGGCGCCGGCCTGACTCGCCCGCGCGTGATGCGCTGGCTGTGCGCCACGATGTATCCAGTCACTTTTTCTACGCCTGCTTGCACCTTGATTCGCTTGCTGACAGTGATGCAGAAACGCTGCGCTACTGTCTGACGTTCTGAAGGAGAACGGCAATGATGAAATCTTCCTGGCGCACCGCATGGCAGGGGCAGGACATCGTGGTGTACCGCAACGATGCGGAGGTGGACCGTCTGCATGCGCCCGACATCGAGCGCGTCGTGCTGGTTCACCGCGGTTCGGGCGAATCGCCCGGCGACCTGATCCAGGCGGTCGTCGAGATCGGCGACGCGACCTTGATCTTCCCGGCCGACACCGGCTTCGCGGGCCGCGTGAATTTCGAGCGCCAGACCTTCTGGGCCGACCGGGCCTGCGTGTTCTGGGTCAACGAGTCGCGTGCGCCGCTGCCGTTGCGGCTGCGGCGCAGCCGGTGGTTCCTCGGCCTGACGACGCCGGTGTTCACGCGCGTGCCGCGCTCCGAGCTGGCGCCGCTGATCGAGCGCTGGCCGCTTCAGGGACCGCAGACCTGGGAACAGCGCAAGTGGCGGCGCATCGAGCGCAGCCGGCCGTTCTCGTCATCGCAGCACGACAGCCGGCTCAGCGCTTGATCGTTTCGGCAACTCAATGAAAAGCTTCGCTACAGGCGGGGCGCCATGAAAAAACCCCGCCGAGGCGGGGTTTTCGCTGTGCTCGAGAAGCTCAGGCAGCCGGCTTCGAAGCAGCGGGCTTGGCAGCCTTGGCCTTCTTCGCCTTCTTGGCCTTCTTCATCGGGGCTTCGGCCTTGGCTTCAGCCTTGGCAGCCGGAGCGGCCGGGGCAGCAGCGGCGGGAGCCGAAGCTTGGGCGAAAGCGCCGAACGAGAAGGTGGCGGCGATCAGGGCGGCGATGATTTTGTTCATGATGAAAGATTCCTGCAGGGAAATTAGACAAAGAGCTGATTGCTCGGGAGTCACAACGCGGCCCGAAACGGGTCGGTTGACAGGAATCCGCTGATTATTTTTCCGGCGCGAAAGCCGGGTGGGCCAGGCTTTCGTCCAGGCGCAGCACCGGCGTCACGCAGGCGTCCACCTCGGCAAAGCGCGCCGCCCAGTGCGCCAGCGGCTGGCTCGCGATGAGGGCCGCCAGCTCGGCGCGCAGCGCCATCGACGCTTCTCCACCGACCGCCAGGCCGCGTGACCAGTGCTGATCGCGCCACTCGGGCCGCCCCACGACAGTGCAGACAGCTTCCCAGAACTTCGGCTCCAGCGCGCCCACGGCCAGGTGGCGGTCGTCGGCCGTCCGGTAGACGCCGTAGCACGGCGCGCCGCCCGAGAGCAGATCGCGCCCGGGTGTCGGCGTGCGCCCGGTCGACTTCAGCGTGAAGGTGGCCAGCACATGGTGACGCAGCACCTCGCGCGCCATCGAGATGTCGACGAAGCGGCCCTGCCCGCTGCGCTGCGCGCCCAGCAGCGCCGCGAGGATGCCGGACACCGCGGCCTGCGTGCCGCCCATCAGGTCGCCGATCTGGAAGTTGGGCACGGCGAGCTCGCCGTCGAGC
>Ga0307510_10007219_pt1 | contig 13236 bp, 5 predicted proteins | sample 12_EM_MG_FD_207224 | JGI IMG/M metagenome (GOLD analysis project Ga0307510, IMG submission 207224) | Populus trichocarpa ectomycorrhiza microbial communities from riparian zone in the Pacific Northwest, United States - 12_EM | ecosystem: Host-associated > Plants > Roots > Unclassified | place... | reverse complement strand
TAACCCCCCGGGTTCGATTATCATAAGCCTTCCTTGCAACACTGGCCCCGTGCGAGTAGCACCTTCACTACTCCTTCTTTGGCATGATAAGCAGCGCAAGCGAGTGGCGTTCGGCCGTGCTTGTCCGGCTCGTCAGAGGTCGCCCCGTCCGAGCACTACTTTTTCACCATTCCCTCGTGCCCACTCCTAGCAGCATAAAAGAGTGGTGTTTGGTTGTATATATCTGGTTTGTCTGGGCCAATGTCGTCCCGTCTGAGTGGTATTTTCACCATCCCCTCGTGTCCATTCCGGGCAGCATAGAGTGGTGTTCTGCAGCACTTATCTAGTTTATCAGCGCTGACATCGTTCCGTCCGAGCAGTGTCTCCGCCACTCCCTCACACCCATTCGTAGCAGCCCATACCAGAGGTGTTTTGCCTATGCAATCTTCTTGCTCGGTATCACAACCCTCCACTTCTACCGAACCAGCTACAATTTCAACGATCCCGAAGGAGGATGCACAGTGTAGACCACTAAACTAGGAAAGCTCATCGAGACCGAGATTATAGCGACGAAATTCCTGTGCTTCTAATAGGGTTCTCGTGGATATGTGGTTACCGTATTGTTGTCATCAGGCGGCATTAACGCAAGCGATTTCGCACATCTAAAGGTCTCTTTTTGCATGCACTCCCCAATGTAAAGAAGAGTATTCTAGAAAGGATACCGGTATGTCTTTGAAATCGGAAAAGGGACTGGTCGGAAGAGCCCCGGCCCGCTAAGGATTCAGATAACTTAAGTTTCTGCCATTGTCGAATGAGCTGTAGCTTACTGAGAGGCTTAGGGTGAACCCGGAGGTATTCTTGAAAGCCTCCCTCCCTGCCCACGGCGATAAGTCCTTGACAACGGGCTAGCCGGTATTGAGGCTCGGCGGCCCTATTTCGACTGCCACGGCGTGGCACAGTTCATCAGATTTCAGGGATAGCTCCGTGTGAGAGATCCACATCAAAATGGCAATGCAAGCCTCACCTTCTCTCCACCCTGTCCCTTTATCCGACCCAGCGCTGCATCATAGGCATCCCCCAACCCCAAACCATCTGTCATTGTGTGCTGAGTTTTTGCCGCCTGCGATAGATTGTGGTTTCTTGTAGGATCCCATCGATATTCAATGAAACTAGTAGGAGTCTAAAGATGTACCCGTTAGTGAATAGCTCAAGGAAGCTTTGATAGCGTCGTTGCTTCTGCCTACATTTCCGAACTATCTTGAGGAATTTTCTTCATGATATCTGCAGCCTGCTGTGGAGGTATCTAATGATATCATCCTTCTTGGGATTTGTGGATACACTCGTTATTCTTCCAACAAGGCACCTTCCGATCTCGAGTCGGATGTGCGGTCTCCCAGTCATGAATATGCGAGTAGCTGGAGACTTTTCGAGAATCTGATTTAGCGAATTGCGGAGTCTGACTCGGTATCCTGCCGCGCGCTCATCCCTCACCAATGAGCTAACATCGCGGCCTGTCAGCGTTCGCGCCTCTCTCTCATTGCTTGAGGTTTGTCCTGGTTACCTAATATGCGTCTTTCCAACCCCAGATCTCCGTAGAAAAGCACAGCTGCATTGTTAAATTCGTCTCCCCTACTTCCGACAGCCCAACTTCTAAAATCCTCCGTTTGTAGGAGCCATTCCTCTACATCTTCGACCCGGCGGGCTTGTATGTCCTGGTGCCTGGCCCCAGCGGGGATAACCAGATCGAGATTTGCGACCGGTCACCGGCAACAGGACAGTTGTTCCATACGTTACTAAAAGAGTTGGTATTGAAGGAGTTAGAATTGTCGTTTAAGTGATATTGAGAGACCGCTGTCCGAGAACTAGTAGGGGATAGGTGATCGAGTTAGCTAGTGTAATTGCGGGAACTGAAGAGCGGGGGCATTTGTGGAACCCCAGGAATGCCTGGGAGCAACTCAATCAGCCCTTAAATTTGTGCCAATACCCAGCTTGCACCAGCCACATCTGTACCGCAGCAGGAAATATCATACCGCACCATTTGAGGCTTTATCCTGGTGTGATATTAAATACTTGAGCTCTAAATACTTACTCGAGTACTCGTGCCAGGGTTGCGGCTCAACTTGACTTGCAGCAAAACCCGAAGGAAACAAAAAAAAGAAAGGCACGTGACTTTCTGGCTCAACCTAGGAACTTTGTGGCTAGACATGACATTGATATTCAATGTATCATAACTCTGCCCGATATATCCAAGGGCTTCAACATGAGCTCATCTTGTTTAAATGTAAACTAGAATATTACACCCGTGGGGCGAAGTTGAAGCCAGACCCCGATCGTGGGAATTTCTACGCGAAGTATCCAGCTTAAATTCGGCTCCGCCTGCTTTGAGTGGACCAACAATTTTATTGCCCGGGGAAGCCACGAAGTCATGTTGAGCCTCATTGTTGTGTTGTGGCACAAGGTTGGGTTGAGCCATGGGGTCACGTTGTGTGGTTGGGCACTCTTTAAAGTGCCCCCAGTTTTAATCCTGCGAGCATCCGGGTTTGCTGCGCCTAGCCGCAACCCTAGATATGGCTTTCTAAATATATGCCGCACTACAGTAGTACAGTGCCCCGGATAGCACGCTTCTGAAATCCATTCCTGTCAGAGGGCGATTGAACAAAAAAGTGCCCACTTGCCTCGCAGGTGTCGATGGCTCATTTCGCGTACTCGGACACCCGAGCACCGGCACACCCAACACAACCGCCCCGAGCCATACACGGCTTCGACATGTGTGTCTGGAGACTCCAAGCGTTTACTGTAAGTTACTCGGCGGTGTTTTTTAAAAAAAACAAAAATAGATTTGGTGGTTGTGTTGGTACTTGTACCGTAAAAACCGAAATAATTGGGCATGGCGCTAGGACGTCCAGAATTGCCCCTTTTGATTAGGGGGACAAAACACACCGCGAAGATTCTCCTTCAGCCCTCACCTGAGACAGCAGACCTTACCAGGAGAGGCAACTCCAACGTCCTAGCGTGATGCCCAATTATTTCGGTCTTTACGGTATTGCTTTCGTCGCTTGGGCTCGCTCCGCAGCATTGGTCCAAAGTGCATCGCCGAAGCCTTTGTCAGAACGATAAAGAAACTCGTGGAGCACGATATGCGGTATGCGATATGGCGAGCGTGCCAAGCAGCATCAAAAAGTTCCAACATGAAATCTCAGGTGGTTTTGGGGCGGTTAGAGTGTGGTATTGACGGTGGCAGTTGTCTTTGTTTTTGTTTTTTTATCTGATTTGAGGGTGTTGCGAAATGCACCATAAGTGATAGTTCTTGGACATTATTCACCGCCGGTCGATAATTGCACTAGTGCCTCGCAGCACACAGCGAACCACCGATGCACTGAAGGAAATGGCTATTTCGATTTTTGCACTTTCAGTGTCAGCACTCTAATGGGCTCCGATATAAATACATCTTCAAGTAGCTGGGAATCCCCAGTACAGTACAGGCTTTATGTCAAATTATGACTTATTTAGGGAAGGCGGTTCTGCGTAGAGGAGCTCCAAATCTCAGGGCAATCACCAGAGGTTTTGTATGGGCACCCATATCACAGAAAGTTATTTATTTGGAAAACTGCTTCTTTCAAGTGTTCGCCCAGACAGCCCCAATCTACATGCAAATACCCAAGATTTTTGAATATGTCCCTCCCCCGATTGTCGTACATGTTGCCACCATGCTACTGAGCCCATATTTCACATGACCGATATATCGGATTTTCCTTGCTGAGCGAGACTAAAAGTGTGGATAGCCCTCCCAATTCCCCACTTTTGGGTTCATGTCTGGAAAGCAGTGCCATGCAGGCACGGTCTACGTTAGGCTTTGCCCGCAGTGGAAACCAATTGTCTCTATGCAGCAGTTGAGTCGACAGCTAGCTATTTCTTCGCTTTCTATAATACGAGTGAGAAATACTTGGACTTTCTATCCTTGGTCTATCCTAGCATGTATCTAAAAAGCCCTCATGTCGACTAGTATAGTACACTTCATCGGGAGGGGGGCTTGTTGGAAATAATAATAATAAACGAGCAAGAAATTCGCAAAGAGGGTCTATCATACAACCGGAGGAGAATAAAAGCGAATATAATGGAGATCCTAAGCCATACCGACTTATCTTAATGACCCCCCGCCATCCGTTAACACCAAATTCTGATGGTAAACGGGAACTCACAAATCCTAACTCGACAGCATAAGGGAATACGAATGGAGGTTGGGATGGGTATGTGATACATGCGCGTATTCCCATTGAATATGATTTCCTTGGACCGAAGGGAGTATCATATCTGAGCTGAGTTTCTGTAGTGGCAAGTTTACCCCGGGAGACGGCAATTACCGAGGGCGGCACTTTGAAATGCGGGAAGAGGTTGTGCATGGATGAGAGGAGGGGGGCAATGGTCGTAGCGGACGTGTTTGTGGGGTAGGTGTGGCTCTTGTGGGGGTGGCATGTAGGCTATTATAAGAGTAGTTGAGGAGGATAGGGGGGGCGGTGACCTCTTGTGCTGGGGTGGTGCTGGGGATGGTGGGTGCTAGAGGCTGGAGCAGTGCTACCACTTGCGCACTGCCCAGCTAAACAGCCCGCGAGAGTAGTGCTCGGGCATGGTTATCAGGTCTGTTGGAGTTGATGTCGCCCCGTTCGAGTAGTAGTTTCACTACTCCCTCGTGCCTATAGAAAGCAGCGCAATCGAGTGGTGCTTGCTCATATTTGTCTGGCTTGTTGGGATTGACGTCGCCCCGTTCGAGTAGCAGTTTCACCACTCCCTCGTGCCCATCGGAGGCAGCGTAATGGAGCGGTGTTTGTTCATATTGGTCCGGTTTGTCGGGATTAACGTCGCCCCGTTCGTATAGGAGTTTCACTGCTCCCTCGTGCCCATGGGAGGCAGCGTGGTGGAGTGGTGTCCGCCCATATTGGTCCAGCTTGTCGGGGTTGACGTCGTCCCGTTCGAGTAGTAGTTTCACTACTCCCTCGTTCCCATTGGAAGCAGCGTAATGGAGTGGTGTTTTCCAATATTGGTTCGGCTTGTCGGGATTAACGTCGCCCCGTTCGAGTAGTATTTTCACTACTCCCTCGTGCCCATTGGTGGCAGCGTGATGGAGTGGTGTTTTCCCACATTCGTCTGGTTTGTCAGGATTGGCGCCGTCCCGTTCGAGTAGTAGTTTCACTACTCCCTCGTGCCCATCGGAAGCAGCGTGGTGGAGTGGTGTTTTCCCATATTCGTCCGGCTTGTCGGGATTGACGTCGTCCCGTTCGAGCAGTATTTTCACTACTCCCTCGTGCCCATTGGCGGCAGCGTGATGGAGTGGTGTCCGCTCATAGTGGTCCGGATTGTTGGGACTGACGTCGTCCCGTTCGAGTAGCAGTTTCACCACTCCCTCGTGCCCATTGGTGGCAGCGTGATGGAGTGGTGTTTTCCCATATTGACCCGGCTTGTCGGGATTGACGTCGTCCCGTTCGAGTAGTATTTTCACTACTCCCTCGTGCCCATTGGTGGCAGCGTAATGGAGTGGTGTTTTCCCATATTGGTTCGGCTTGTCGGGGTTGACGTCGCCCCGTGAAAGTAGCAGTTTTACTACTCCCTCGTGCCCATTTGAGGCAGCGCAATGGAATGGTGTTTGCTCATATTGGTCTGGCTTGTCGGGATTGACGCCGTCCCGTGCAAGTAGCAGTTTCACTACTCCCTCATGCCCATTGGAGGCAGCGCAATGGAATGGTGTTTGCTCATATTGGTCTGGCTTGTCGGGATTGACGTCGTCCCGTTCGAGTAATATTTTCACTACTCCCTCGTGCCCATTGGCGGCAGCGTGATGGAGTGGTGTTTGCTCATATTGGTCAGGCTTGTCGGGATTGACGTCGTCCGGTTCGAGTAGTATTTTCACCACTCCCTCGCGCCCATCGGAGGCAGCGCAATGGAGTGGTGTTTTCCCATATTGGTCCGGCTTGTTGGGGTTGACGTCGTCCCGTTCGAGTAGTAATTTCACTAATCCCTCGCGCCCCCTGGAAGCAGCGTAATGGAGTGGTATTTTCCCATATTCGTCCGGCTTGTCGGGATTGACGTCGTCCCGTTCGAGTAGTATTTTCACTACTCCCTCGTGCCCACCGGAGGCAGCGTAATGGAGTGGTGTTTTCCCATATTGGTCCGGCTTGTCGGGATTGACGCCGTCCCATTCGAGTAGTAGTTTCACTACTCCCTCGTTCCCATTGGAAGCAGCGTAATGGAGTGGTGTTTTCACATGTTGGTCTGGCTTGTCGGGATTAACGTCGCCCCGTTCGAGTAGTAGTCTCACTACTCCCTTGTGCCCATAGAAAGCAGCCCAATGGAGTGGTGTTCGGGCCTGGTCACCAGGTCTGTTGGGGTTGACATCGTCCCGTTCAAGTAGTAGTTTCACTACTCCCTCGTGCCCATTGGTGGCAGCGTAATGGAGTGGTGTCCGCCGATATTGGTCCGGCTTGTCGGGATTGACGTCGTCCCGTTCGAGTAGTAGTTTCACTACTCCCTCGTGTCCTTTCCCAGCAGCATACCGGAGTGGTGTTTGCCCATATCCGTCCGGCTTGTCGGGGTTTGTGTAGTCCCGTCCGAGTAGTATTTTTACCACTCCCTCGTGCCCACCCAAGGCTGCCCACATGAGAGGTGTAAGACCAAAATGGCCCCCCTGATTAATATCACAACCTTCCACCTCTACCAAACCAGCCACAATCTCGTCAATCCCAAAGATACATGCACAGTGTAGACCGCTGAACAGGGTGGGTTTGCCGGCATCAGGTTCGGAACGGTACCACCAGTTGGCTTTCATGAGGATTTTAGTGGATATGTGGTTATTGTAGTCGTCAAATAACTTTCGTGCAAGCAGTTTCGAGTGGTCGGAAAGGTTCCTTTTTGCGTGGGTTCCCCAATATAGAGAAGAATACTCGAGAAATGGCGTGCTTTGGGGATAAGGAAACGGAGTGGTCGAGAGAGCCTTGACCTGCTGTGAATTTAGATAACTTAAGCAGGTCTCTGCAATTGTTGAGTGAGCGGTACCAAAGAACTGAGGATGAGCCCTGAGGTATTCTTGAAGGGTAAAGTGAATTAACCGGACAATGGAAGCCTCCTTGTCTATGACAACAAATCCTTGGCAACAGGCTAGCAATGTCCCTATTGAAAGCATATTGTCGCTATTAAAGTTCGGTGACTCTATCTCAACCGCTAGGGCGTGACACAATTCATCGGGCTTCAAGGGCCGCTCCGCGTAAGAGATCCACATCAAAGCCGCCATTCCAAGCCTCGCTTTCTCCCCACCCTGCCCTTTTATCCGATCGAGTGTTGCTCCATAAGCATCTACCAGTCCCAAGCCATCGGTCATTGAGTTAAGCTTTTGCCGCCTGCGATGGATTGTGGGTTCTTGTAGGATCGCATCGATATTCATCGAGACGAGCAAGAATCTAGACATGTGTCTGTCAGTGGATAACTTAAGGTAGTTTCAGGTGTGTCATTAGCTCTACATACATTTCCGAAATATCCTCCGGAATTTTCCTCAGAATGTCCGCCTCCAGGGTACTGTCCATCGCGTCAGGGTTCGTATCCTCCTTCAGCCTAGTATGAAGGTATCCGATAACATCACTTTTCCTGGGAGTGATGGCTATACTCGCTACTCGTCCAGAAAGGCGCTCCCTAATCTCGGCTTGAACGTGTTGCCTCCCTGTCATGAATATTCGAGTGCCGGGAGATTTTTTGAGGATTTGATCAAGCGAATCAAGGATCTTGATTCGATGTTCTGGCACACATTCATCCATAGCATCGATGCATATGAATGTAAGCCTTTCGGAAGAAGTGGTTTGCAGCATTTTCACAATATCCGAGAGTTGTGGTCCCCGTCCACCAATGACCTTCTTCTGGTCTTCATAAGCTTGTGATATTTCCCTCGGTACCTCTTCCAGCCCCCCCAAAACCTGTTTAACAATGGCGCCCAGCATACTTGTTGGTGATTGCTCCTTTCGGGCGGCGAAGTCAAAGTAAAAGCATGCCACGGCGACATTTTGCCCTCTGGCCTGATCGCACAACCTGTCTATCACCAATGAACTAACATCGCGGCTTGTCAGCACTTGTCCTTTCCCTTCTACTCCTCGGTCTTCGCCCTTCTTACCTAATGTAAGTTTTGCCAACCCCTGGGTCACCGTAGCAAAACAGAGCTACATTCTCGGATTCACCTCCCCCACCACTTATGTACCAACTTTTAAATTCCTCAGCCTGCAAGAGCCATTCCCCTACATTTTCAACTCAGCGGTCTCAAATGTCCTAATACCGTAGCCTAAGCTCTAATGGCGATAGCCAGGCCAAGATTTGAGACCGGCCATCGGCAACGGTCCAATTGTTCCACACGTTATTATAAGAGTTGGTAGCATTGAAGGAGTTGATATGAGACATCTTCGCTATTCGGAAACTTTTTGAAGATACTCGTAGGAGATTGAGTTGTACGGTTGATGGAATGTTTGGCGGCTGAAGCAAAGCGGGGTCTTTTGTGGCACCTCAATGATACCTCGGAACCGTCCAATCATTATTTTCAAAATTTGTCCCCTAACCCCTTCTTGTGCCTACCATTTCGATATCAGGAAATGCTAGACCCTTCGGTCAAGCATCTCGTGCCCAGTACAATACGGCATTAATCTTCCACTGAAATTCAGGAACCTCCTCGAGCGGCTGACGTGAAGCCGGCTGGTACATACACAAATACATCAATCCATATCAGTGGGTCAGTCGAAAACTTAAATATCACCTAATCACAACATACATTAGTCCTTCGTAATCTCGATGCAGGTCGGAGAGCTCTTTACCCATCACGTACCGGTTCTTTGGGGACTAGGAGAATGCTTTTAGTACCCATTGTAATCGCCAAGCACAGCGCAGCCGCGTTCCAAAAGTTCTCAGGCTGGTACTGTAACACAAAGGGCTGGAATAATTTACATCCTCCACAAAACCATCATGGTACCAGCACGGGTGCTAGAACCTTTGGCGCACGGCTGAACTCGTACAGCGTACCGCAGTTCCCGGTCATGGCAATTCGAGTTACTACACTTACAATAATCCACCACATGTTCCTGGGTGATCAAGGAGCAAGTTTACCAAAGCCCATTGTTTTCCGATGACTAATTCATTTTGTAACTCGGTGAGTCGTTGAATATTCTGACGGGTTGTCTCCTATCAGAGCCTAAGAGAAGCTAGGGCCTGTAGACTAACTAGCCGGGACAGCGCGGTAAATCTCTACCGAACAACTCTCGAATACGCCACTATATTGCCCTACCCCCCAAAACAAGCAGGGCAACTATAATTACTTGGCGATTCATAAAGTATTAGGATGAATTGGCCCCAAAATGTCCCAGATTGCACCAAAAAGTTCAAATCTTGGCACTAATTCATCCGAATACTTTATGAACCGCCAAGTAGTCTAGTTCCACGCCCGCAAACAAAAAACTAACTCAGCACCAGCCTGCTCATAAACACTTCTACGCTTGAGCGTTGTTATCTTTATGCAGGTAAATTCGCTATTGCCACCCATTCTTGTTGGTGTTTCAGAGCGCCGTCACAGGCCGTCACTCGCCTAACTTTAGTGTCCAATGTTGAAAATAATCAATGCGGAGGTAATGATCGGCCGTGAGGGTTTTACGTAGGGCCGTTCAAGTGAAGACATAAACTTTTTATCAAGTGGTGGAGGAGTTCATTATTTCTTCTACCGAGTATGGGCCCGTTTACCTATAGACGTCCGTCCAAAAGCCTGAAACGATGCCGACCCTTAAGCGGGGCTTGACAGTGGGGGGAGCGTGCGGCAAAGTAGATGGCGTTTACCTAGAGTAGGCAACGTAACTTTTTGACAGTCTAGCTACAAGAATCCAGGACCGTGGAAAATTTGTCAAACACTTTTGCGCTGTTTATCTGATAACGCTTCAGAAGCAACCGTCTAGTACAGCCACTATTACAAATTTAATTTTTAGAAAGAGACAGACAGTTGAGGGTATGTAAAGAAAACAGAATTGTCGCACGCCCAGCTAATTTACTGTCTGGTATATAACTGAAAGCCTGTTTACCTAACTGACTTTCTTTGACGGTTGGCACTGCCTCTGGTTGCTAGACAGCCGTCTATAGGTAAACGGGCCCTATGTAGAAAGGAGAGTTGGGAAGAAAATTAAGGACAGAGCGGAAGACTTGCATGAGGCGAGGACTAGAGGAAACCAATAAGGCAAAGCTTTCTAACTTTATAGCTTGTGTGTCACTTCGCCGGTGCATACACTACACGTACCACTGCAGCCTCAGAGCGCAAACATTTCTCATACCTGGTCCCGCTATTTACAATATTAAAACTCTGTTTATATAACGTACCATACACTCAGTGTTCCCAACAGGCTAGACAAAGGCGGGGCACTCTGGCAAATTGCCTAGGCCGAGATCGGCTAAATTCGGTCTTCCTGCGAAAGCCTATCGGGCCCGATAGGTGCCTTTAGGCCCGCTAATTAGCATAGAGAACACATTGCTTTAAGAGTATCTTGATTTCCCCCCTCCTTCAAATTCCCCTCCCTTTATTTTAATTAATTAATCTACTATCATATCTCTAGTATCTTTGAGTGTTATTTGCTAATAAAGCGAAATTGTTCTTGTATTTGTGAGGTCATTGGGAAACATTTACACTGCATTCCCGCTCACTAAGAGTGGGCTGACATAGCTAGATTGGCCTTACTGTAGCTTGGCCTACCTGGCCCATTGGGAATTGTGGGTCTAAGTTCGAATAGTACCGGTATCGTCCTTCCCGCTATGAGCAACTTGAAGAAACCTTCCCAAAAAAAACTGCCGAGGTCGATCTACACTGGAACCACTCCTCCTTGGAAAAGGGTAACTAGATAATTCATGCCTGGGGTGAATAATAATACTGTAGGGCTCGCGGAGCCATGGTCTGCGTAGGTCTTCATCCATTTTAGCCGAAATATTCTTGACCGTCCTCCAAACGATTATCATCAAGGGAGCCAAGTTGGTAACAGCCTCGACACCAAAGAAGCAATCGACTTCTTCGCTCATGGTCTCATCAAAGCCCCCTTCAAAGTAGGAAAGTTTTCTGAGCTCACTCCAGTCTTCCAACTCATGAAGGAAGGCAAAATTGGTGGACCCCATATTATTGATACAAGTGCAAGTTCGATCGACTAACGCCATACCGCAGCCGATTTCCCGATCTAACATCTCTCCGCGTATGTAAAAATAAATAAATGAAAATGAAAAAAAAAACAATGGTTTTCCTGCGCAGGTAGGATACATTGTGCCAGTGAAATCGTAAACTTCGACGGCGGCTGGATAGGGGATGACAGGACAAAACGGTGAAACGATAGCTAGGAAACGAAACGCCAAGAGTCAAGGCCAACCAAAAAGCAGATCTCTAGCACACAACTTAGGGGAATTCCTTCTCATTCAACCGACTCACAACACCCCAACTAACTAACTAACTAGCGCTAAAGATAGGAGTCTATTCAAACCAGAAATCGCCCTCCTAGCCTCGTAGCGATCGCGACACAAGTCCCTGCCTTTCCGCCTATGTCCCTCTCTCTCCCTCAAGCTCCCGTGCTAACAAACGAAAGACAAAGAACTCTCACAGCTCACAGCCCTCACACATCCAACCGTCCATCTGACTCTTTTAGGGTCGCATTCCTTCCGGCGCTGCGTCGATCTCAGGTGCATATCCGAAGGCTTTGTCCGAACGATAAAGACATAGGATGCGCGTACCTGCGGTAGGCTGAGCATGCCGAACCGCATTGAGGGCTTCCGACACTCTGCCGTATTGCTTTTGTCGCTCGGACTCGTTCCTCAGCACCGGTCCAAAGTGCATCACCGAAGCTTTTGTCCGGACGATAAAGAAACTTGCGGAACACGATGTGCGGTATGCGATATACCGAGCAGTATCAAAGAACTCCACCATGAAACCTTCCGGGGTTTTGAGCGGTGTCTGCTTAGAGGGTGGTGTTGACGGTAGCAATTGTCTTTGTTTTTTTATTTATCTGATTCGGGGGTGTTGCGAAATGCACCATAGTAATAGTTCTTGGGCATTATTCACCGCCGGTCGATCATTGTGCTAGTGCCTCGCAGCGCACAGCGAACCACCGAAGCGCTGAAGGAAATGGCCATTTTGATTTTTTTTACACTTTCAGTGTCAACACTCTAATCGGCTCCGATACAAATGCATCTTCAAGTAGCTGGGAATCCCCAGTCTGGGCTTTATGTCAAATTATGACTTATCTAGGGAAGGAGATTCTGCGCAGAGGAGCTCCAAATCTCAGGGCAATTGCCGGAGGTTTTGTATGGGCACCCATATCACAGAAAGTTATTTGTTTGGAAAACTACTGCTTTTAGGTGTTCGCGCACACAGCCCCAAATCGACATGCCAACACCCAAGATTTTTCAATATGTCCCTCTCCCGATTGTCGTGCATGTTGCCATCACGCTACTTTGAGCCCACATTTCACATGACCGATATATCTAATTTTCCTTGCTGAGCGAGACTGAAAGTGTGGACAGCCCTCCCAATTCCCCATTTCGGGCTCATGTCTAGAAACCAATGCCATGTAGGCATGATCTACGTTAGACTTTGCCCGCAGTGGAAACCAATTGTCTCTGTACAGGAGTTGAGTTGACAGCTAACTTTTGCCTCAATTTCTATAATACGAGTGAGTAATACTTGGACTTTCTATTTTTTGTCTATCCTAGTGTGTATCTAAACAGCCCTCACTTCAACCAGTATAGTACAGTTCATGGGGGAGGGGGGAATTGTTCAAACACAAAAATAATAACAAACGAGCAAGAAATTCTCAAAGAGGATCTACAATTGGAAAAGAGCAAAAGTGAATATAATGGAAATCCTAAGCCATACCGACTTATCTTAATAGCCCCCTGCCATCCGTTGACACCAAATTCTGATGGTAAAACAGGAACTCACAAATCCTAACTCGACGACATAAGGGAATCCGAATACCGTAGAGGTTTACATTAGCATATGATACATGCGCGTATTCCCATTGAGCGTGATCTCCTTGGATCGAAGGGAGGAATCATATCTGTAGGCAAGTTTATCCCAGGAGACGGCAATTACCGAGGGCGGCGCTTTGAAATGCGAGAAGAGGATGTGCGGGAATGAGAGGAGGGGGGCAACGGCCGTAGCGGACGTGTTTGTGGGGTAGGTGTGGCCCTTGTGGAGGTGGAATGTAGTCTATTATAAGAGTTGTTGAA